>Ga0315907_10002600_pt1 | contig 22433 bp, 15 predicted proteins | sample LakEriMetagenome_3_FD_203525 | JGI IMG/M metagenome (GOLD analysis project Ga0315907, IMG submission 203525) | Freshwater fungal communities from buoy surface, Lake Erie, Ohio, United States - Buoy 12 MA123 | ecosystem: Environmental > Aquatic > Freshwater > Lake > Lake biofilm | place: USA...
CGCGAATGGGGCTCGATTTTGACGCAATGGTCGCCGACGCGACGCGCTGCCACGCTTGGCTCACGCAACGTCTGACGCTAGACGAACTCGCGCGCGGCATGACTGCCGTCGCCGACTATCCGGGCGTTGTCGCCATGTGTGGCTTGAAGGCCCGTCTGGCTGCCGAATGCGCGGCCGCTTGGCGCGCGGCGGTTCCTCATAAACAAATCGTGTTGCGAAGTTTCCCGCCGCCTTGGACGGCGATCTCTGGGTTCTCCTTCGAAGCAATGGCGCCGTTTGCCGACGCCATATCGGTTAAACTTTTCACGATGCATTGGCCGATGATGGTGGGATCGTGGACCGCGCGTCTGCTGCGCGACAACCCGGCGCTCGGCTCCGCAAAAAGCGTTGCTCCGCTTGTCGCAAAAATTTTCGATGTCGCGGACACGCCCAAGGAATTTGGCGATGCCATCGGCCAGTATCCGGATCCGGAGGCGCCGCATCCGGTCGGTGCGGCGGCCATGGCGCGCAAAATCGAAGCGGCGCGGCGCCGGAGCGCGCCGACTTCCGTCTACGCGATGGCGCACGGCTACGGTCCCGTCGACGATTTTCGCGCGCGGCTGTCGACTGCCTGGGCTTCCTCGGCCCACAAAGTGTGGATCAATCGGTACGGGTATCTTTCCGACGAAAAACTCGACGCGATTGGGCTGGTTTGTCGGCCGCCTTCTTGAGCGAATATGCACTGTGCCGAAGCTTGATGCGGCCCCGGGATTTCGGATCGTGGATGCCTCCGACGATCCGTTATAGGGGCGGCTAAAAACCGTTTTCCAACTAACGGCTCTGCCGATGGTCGGAGCGAGAGGATTCGAACCTCCGGCCCCTAGCTCCCGAATTATTTGGTTCTTCAATGAAATCGATATGATTTGGTAGATTTTCGGAACTTTTTGGGGCAAACTTCGGTTCCCCTGCGCTTGGCCACCCGCTCCAAAACTTCTGCTCAGCTCGAATGCCTTCGCCATCCTAAACGCGCGTCCATGCCCGCGCATGGCCGATACGAAAAAATTAGACTGTCTGCAAAGTGCGCACCTGAAGCGTTGTGCTGCAGGCAGCGGAAATTGAGCAAGACGGGCTGCCCTACAGCCACGATCATCGGCACGGCAATGCCTGCAGCGAATGCGGGCGCGATTTTGTCGAACCCGGGCACAAACATACTGAAGAACGAATTCGCCTGGATCGCGTCGCCACTGAATTGTAACATAACTGTCATAATTTGAGTGGGAGGGGAAAATGGCGATTTTAAACGACGATCCCGAAACACACGGCATCGAACGGCCGATGGGCCGCGTCTTCGCCGACATTGCGGCTGAACGCTTGTCGCGGCGCACCGTGCTTGCCGGTGCCGCAGCGACAGCCGTTGGCGCAGCGATGCCGGCCGAAGCGCAGACGCGGCGGAACGCCTTGCGGTTTACCGATGCGACGAGCGATCTCGACGGGAACGACCATGTGTCGCCCGGCTACAAGCGCCAAGTCGTGGTGCGCTGGGGCGACCCGATCTTCGCGAACGCGCCCGAATTCGATCCAACCGCCCAGACCGGCGCCAAACAGGAGCGCCAGTTCGGCTACAACAACGACTTCATGTGGTTCTTTCCCCTGCCCTACGGCTCGCGCAGTTCGACGCGCGGCCTGCTGCATGCGAACCACGAATACTGCAACGGCAATCTGATGTTCCCGGGCATCGGCGAGCGCGGCAACCAGACCAAAACACAGTGCGAAGTCGAGATGGCGGCACACGGACTAAGCACGGTCGAAATCGCCAAGATCGACGGGGCTTGGCGCGTGGTCAAAGACAGCCGATACAATCGCCGCCTCAGTGCGGCGGGTTCGGCGTTCCGGGTTTCGGGTCCGGCCGCTGGCCATCCGCGGCTGCGCTCGAACGAGGACCGCACGGGCACGCTCGTCGTGGGCACGCTGAACAACTGCGCGGGCGGCGTCACGCCGTGGGGAACGGTTCTGTCGGGCGAGGAGAACTTCAACGGCTATTTCGGCGGCGACGCGTCCAAGACGCCGGAAGCAGCCAACCATCGCCGCTACGGCGTGTCGCCGTGGCAAGGGGCACCCTGGGCCAATTACTTCGAACGCTTCCAGGTCGAGACGAATTGGAACGAACCCAATCGGTTCGGCTGGGTCGTCGAATACGATCCCTACGATCCGCATTCGACGCCGGTCAAGCGCACAGCTTTGGGGCGCTTCAAGCACGAAGGTGCGACCTGCGTCGTGTGTCCCGACGGGCGCGTCGCTGTCTATTCGGGCGACGACGAGCGGTTCGAGTATGTCTACCGCTTCGTCACGCGCGGCACCTACGATCCCAAGAACCGGCGCGCCAATCGCGATCTTCTCGACGACGGCACACTATCGGTCGCACAGTTCCAAACCGACGGCACGCTGCGCTGGTTGCCGCTGGTGCACGGCCAAGGGCCGCTCACGGCCGCCAACGGCTTTGCGAGCCAAGCCGACGTGCTGATAGAAGCGCGCCGTGCCGCCGACCTCGTCGGTGCGACGCCGATGGATCGGCCCGAAGACGTCGAAACCGATCCTGGCACGGGGCGCACCTACGTGGTGTGCACCTACAACGAACGCCGTGCAGCGGCCGACGCCAGCGATGCGCGCGCACGCGCGAACGGCCCGAACCCGCGCGCCGACAACCGCACAGGCCACATCGTCGAGATGATTCCGCCGGGTGGCCGCGGGCTGCGCGCCGACCATGCGGCCGACGTGTTCCGCTGGGACATCCTGCTGCTTGCGGGCGACCCCGCCGATCCGGCCGCACGCGCTAAGTACGGGCCGGGCGTGGGTCCGCACGGATGGCTTGCAGCGCCTGACAACATCGCCTTCGACCCGAAAGGGCGCATGTGGATCGCGACCGACGGCATGCCGACCCAGATCGTACCCGCCCGCTCGGATGGCATCTTCGGCACCGAACTCGAGGGGCCCGGCCGCGCCGTGACCAAACGCCTCTACGGCGCCCCATCGGGGGCCGAAGTTTGCGGGCCCTGCTTCACGCCCGACGGCAAGACACTGTTCCTGGCGATCCAACATCCGGGCGAAGCGCGCGGTTCGAACTTCGAAAACCCGTCGACGCGGTGGCCCGATTTTCGCCCCGACATGCCGCCGCGTCCGTCGGTAGTCGCGATCGAAAAAATCGACGGCGGCGAAATCGGCAGCTAGGCGGAAAGCTTTCGGTCGGCGACCACTCGCGGCGGCCAAACGTTGCGACGAAGCGTCGCCGACCGAACTCTCTAGGTGCATGCATACACCTTGCCGCTTAAGCGGCTAGGAACTGCATACGCTCCGGCGCCAACGAGACTGCGACCAAAGCACCAACCTCGATCAGACCCGACACGCTTTGGAAGGGCGCTTCGACGGTCACTTCGCTGCGACCCAGGGCCACATTGTAACGAACCGTGGCGCCCAGAAACTCGCGATGGACCACCTTGCCCGTCAGCGCATTATCGGCACCGTCGTCCTTTGCGCGCACCAGTTCGGCATATTGCGGACGAAAGACCAGCCGTGCAGCGTGAGTTGCAGTCACGCTAGGCGGGATCGGCAATCTGGCGCCACCTTTGATCTCGAACATGCGATCTGCACCGTCGGTCAACACCTCGCCCTCGAGAATATTGGCAGCCCCCAAAAAGCCGGCGACAAACAAGTTTGCCGGCTTTTCGTAGAGTTCCATGGGCGTACCGACCTGCTGGACAATACCGTCATTCATTACGGCGATACGATCGCAGATCGTGTTGGCCTCTTCTTGGTCGTGGGTTACGAAGATTGTCGTGAGCCCCAAACGCTGCTGCAGATCGCGAAGCTCGCGGCGCACCTGCACGCGCATCTTGGCGTCCAGGTTCGACAATGGCTCGTCGAGCAGCAACACCTTGGGTTCGACGACCACGGTCCGCGCCACAGCTACGCGCTGCTGCTGCCCACCCGAGAGTTGCGAAGGCCGACGTTCGGCGAGATGGCCAAGGCCGACGAGATCGAGTGCTGCTGCAACGCGCCGAGCGATTTCGGCCTTCGGCAACCTGCGTTCTTCAAGTCCAAAGGCAACGTTCTTCGCCACCGTCATATGCGGCCATAGCGCATAAGATTGGAAGACCATCCCGACATCGCGCTTCCACGGCGGCAGCGCCGAAATGTCGCTGTCGCCGATCATCACGCGGCCCGACTGCGCGACGTTGAACCCGGCGATGAGCCGCAACAATGTCGTTTTTCCGCAGCCGGACGGACCAAGAAAAGCGAAGAACTCGCCCGGCTTCACTTCAAGATTGATGTTCTTGAGAACATGCGTGGCGCCGTAGGAGAGGTTCACCTCTTCGACCAAAACGCCTGAGGCATTGGCTCGGGCTGGCGCTTCGACAAACATGACGATGCCTCAATGTTTGACTGAACCCGACCGTTCACGGTCAAGCAGCCAGTGGGAGAGAAAAGTACACAAACCGACGATGATGACCGCGATCATGCCAAGGGCAGCGCCCGGGCCGCGGCCCGCAGGGGATTGCATGTAGACGTAAAGCCCATAGGCCAGCGGCGCATCGGAAGTGTTCTGCACCAGCATCATCGTGGCGGAAAGCTCGACCGAGGCAGTGGCAAAGGCAGTGACGAAGCCCGCGAGCATGCCGCCGACCATCAGCGGCAGCAAGATCCGGCGCACCGTACGCGCCTTTGTTGCCCCAAGATTTTCGGCCGCCTCTTCGAGCTGCGGCGAAACCTGCTGCAAGCCGGCTGTGCAGGCGCGCAAAGCGTAGGGAAGCCGCCGAACCGCCAGCGCGACGACGATGATGACCCAGAACGTCGCAAGCGACTGGCCGGACGGCAACGTCACGCCGTAATAGGTGCGCAGGTAGCCGATACCGATCACCACGCCAGGCACGGCAAGCGCACCCATCGCCAGATAGTCGAGCATCTGTCGGCCCGGAATCTTCGTGCGCTGCACAAGCCATGCAATCGCCGATCCGACAATGACGGCGATGATTCCCGCCAATGTCGAATAGATAAGCGTGTTCCAGATAAACTGCGGGCTCTCGGTTAGGACCTTGCCGTAGTGCGCAAGCGTGTAGTCGTCGGGCAACGGCGCAAACGACCAGACAGTGGCGAACGAGAGCAAGATCAGCCCAATATGGGGTGCGAGCGTCAAAGCTAGGATCAGAAACACGACGCCATAGGCCGCGACCTTGTCGATCCCCTTCATCTCGCGCTTGGCAAGACCGCCGCCGCCACGCTGGACGGTGGCGTAGTCGCGCCCGCGCGTCGCAAAAGTTGCGATCCACATGGCGATCATCGATACCGAAATAAGCACGACTGAAATGACGTAGCCCATCGGATCGCTCAATCCGATCGAAGTGATGCGCAGATATGCTTGCGGTGCAAGCAGGTCCTTGGCGTTGAGCAACAGCGGCGTAGCAAGATCGTCGAAAACCTTAATGAAGACGAGGCTGGCTCCCGCCACGTAGCCCGGCATGGCGAGAGGAAAAACGACTTTGGCGAAGAGCCGGAAGCCCGACGCACCGAGATTCTGCGCACTTTCCTCCATCGCTCGGTCGATATCGGCAAGCGATGCCGAGACGTTGAGCAAGATGAACGGAAAGTAATGAACGGCCTGCAATAGAATGACGCCGTTCAAACCCTCCATGAACGGAATGTTGATGTCGAACCAGTCGCCGAGCAGCAGATTAAATGTGCCGTTCCGCCCGAACAGCAGTTGCATGGCAACCGCACCGGCAAAGGGCGGCATGATGAGCGGCACGACACCCAGCGTCTGGATTAACACCGCCCCCCGAAACTGGAAGCGCGAGGTGATATAGGCCAGAGGAAGCGCAAACACCGTGCCCCAAAGAACCGACATCGTCGAAACATAGACCGAATTCCAGAGCGAGCGGACGAACAGATCGTTGCGCAGGAAATCGGCAAAGTTCACGAGCGTGAAGCCGCCGGTGCGTGGATCGACAAAGGCGACGACCACGACAGTTGCGACTGGAACCACCAGAAACAGAAGAAGAAATGCCGCCACCGCCCCGGCCAGCAGATACTGGCCGAGTGGAATCGATTGCCTGCGCGATGCGGCAGCGGCGGCGGCAGTTGCGCTCAAGGTGCGAGCCGCGCCGCCTCAGCGGTCTTGGCCATCGCGGCGGCATACTTCTCCTTGGCGAAGCTCGACCATTGCTGCTCGAGCTCGGCTTGACGCGGGGCTTTGGCCTGCGGCGTGCTTGCTTGAAAGGATGCGCGGATCTCTTCCGACACAGCTTGCTCTGCCGTGACGGGCATGGCTGAGATCAGGGCGCGTGCCTCGGCGAGCCGAGCCCGCGCGGCCGGATTATCGCGGCGCGCAAGACGCGCTTCAACGTCGTGGATCGCCTTGGTCACGGCTTTCAAAGGCTCGAGATTGAAGGTGATCAATTGATCGAACAACACGTCGACAACCGCGTAGCGGCGCTCGGAAACGCCGACATTGAATTCGAATCCTGGCAGACCAATGGCACCAGTGAACGGATTGGGATAGCCCTCTGGCGCCTTGGCATAGATCGCCGGATTCACAGGCAAGCGGCTAATCGCCGGAGTAAGCAGAAGTTCTTGGCCTGCGTCCGACAGAAGAAAATCGACGAAGGCGCGCGCTGCAGCTTGATTGGGCGCGTTCGCGATAATGCCGACATTGGCCGGCACGACGGTCGAGACGGTTGGATAGACGAACCTGACCGGGAAGTTTGCGGCGCGCGCCGAAAACGCAAAAAAGTCGATGACGACCCCCAGGCCGACTTGTCCTGAGTTGACGGCATCGGGCACTCCAAAGGAGCGGTCCGTAATCGCGCGCATATTTCCCGACATTGCCTTCAGTGTCGCCCAGCCTTTTTCCCAGCCTTCGCCCTGCAGTATCGTCTCCACCGTCAAATGGGTAGTTCCCGAGCGCGACGGCGTCGTGATCATGGCGTGATCGAAATAGACGGCTTTGCCAAGATCGGACCATTCTTTGGGATCTGGCAGACGGTTGGCTCGGGTATAGCGCTCGTTCCACATAATGCCGTAGCCCGACGCGGCAAAACCGAAAAACATGCCGTCGGGATCGTTGATGTTGTAGGGACCGAGCTTCGCCGGGATGCCCGGTGCATTTGGCTTGTGCGCCTGGAGAAGCCCCGCGCGCTTGAGGACCTCGAACGCATCGGGTGCCGACGCCCAGAAAAGATCGACTTGGTTGTTGGCGCGTGTTTCCTGGACGAAGCGCACGCCCGCATTCGTATTGCGGTTCTGCACCTCAAGGGTGACGCCTGGTACGGCCGTCTCAAATGCCTTTTTGAATGGATCCGTAACGTCCTTCGAAAATGAAGTCACCACGGTTACCTTGCCGCTCGGGGCTTGCGCCTGGGCGCTACCGAGGGAAAAACCGAGTGCCAGCACAGCGGCGGTTGCAACAATTGCAAAGCGTCGGTTCGACATGGGGGGCTTTCCTCTTTGGTTTCGACTTTTTGCAGCCATCGACGGCTGCCAAGTCATTCTAGAAAAAGATACAGTCAGCTTGGATGAAGTGAAAGAGCCATGAGATGCAGCTAGGCTGCGGGCGACGTCAAACGCGAGCCGCGCAACTCCCCGGCGGCTTCAAGAATGGGGTGGGCAACGCTGACAAGATGCGCATTGATGCGCTTGAGATCGCGCAGGATATCAAGATGCAGGGAGCTCGTTTCGAGCGAAGCGACTGCCCCTTCGCGCAATCGCGCAAGATGGCTTTCCATCGCCGCGCGTTCAGCAGACCGGATCTGATCCTTCTCGCGGATCAGTTCGCGTGCCATCTCCGGATCGTTGGTCATAAAAACGGCGATAGCAAGCTTGAGCTGCTTGACGACGCGGGCATGGAATTCGTTCAGTTCGCGCCAACCTTCGGGCGAGAACGAAACGCCCGAGCGTCGGCGCTTGGCTGCAAGTTCGAGCAGGCTCTTGTCGATGATATCGCCGACATGTTCGAGATTCGTGGTGAAAAGAATAAGGTCGAAGGCCCGCCGCGCGTCGGCTTCGGCCAAAGGCTGGCGCGTTAGGCGCGTGAGATAAAGCTTGATGGCATCCTGAAAGCCGTCGACTTCGTCGTCGAGCTTGCGAATTGCCTTGAGGCGCGCTCCGTCCGTCTCGTTAAAGGTCAGCATCGTCTCGCCAAGCATGGTCTCGACCCGCTCGGCTTGCCGCAGCACCTCGCGTGACGCCGCCCCAAGTGCCAGATGCGGCGTGGTCAGCAGCGCTTCGTCAAGATGCAGTACCTTGTATTCGCCGGCTGCCTTCTCGTCGGCAGCAACAAGCCGGACCAGAAGCCGCGCCGCCAGCCCGACAAACGGGAGAAAAACAACAAGAAGCGCGAAATTGAAGCCGACATGGGCCGCCGCCAACTGCTGTGCAGGCGGCCAATCGATCTGCGCCATCAGCGGCCACGCAAACGGCAAAACTGCAAGCGCCAAGACCACACCGAGTAGGCGGAAGCAAAGATTGCCAAGAGCGATTCGGCGCGCGATGGCGGATTCACGCCAGACAAGTGCCAGCGCAGTCAGGCCCGACCCGATATTGGCGCCCAGAACCAGATACAGCCCAATTTGAACCGACACCACACCCGACGTCGACAGCGCAAGTACGAGCAGAACAAACGCCACGCTCGAGTGCATCGCCCATGCCAGTAAAGCAGCAATGACGACCGCCAAGACCGGCTCGTCGCCGAGATGCGACAACACGATGTCGAGCGTGCCGCCGCCGCGCCAATCCGCGGTTGCCGCCGCGATCATGCTGAGCGACAGCACGATCAAGCACAACCCGATGCCGATCCGTCCGATCTTGCGCACGCGGGCCGAGCTTGAGATCATGAACGCGGCTATGCTCGCCGTCAGCAGCGCCGGAACCAGCGCTTTGTGATCGTACGTCAATATCTTCACCACGAGGCTGGAGCCCACGTCGGCACCGAGCATCACCGCAATCGCTGGGGCAAGCGCGATAAAACCACGCGTCGCCAAGGATGTCAGAAGCAAAGCCGTGGCAGTCGAGCTTTGCAACGCCAACGCGATTCCCAATCCAAGACCGGCGGCGCGCGGTGCGTTGCCCGCTGCATGGGCCAAGATAACGCGCAATTCGCTGCCGAAGGCCCGAACCACACCGCTTTTGACCAGGTGCGTGGCCCATAGAAGCAGTGCGATTGCACCGAGAAGTGCCAAAAAGCCGGACGGATAGATCACTTTTTCGTTTAACTCCGAAGTTGCTTTGTCGAAGTGCCGAACGACGGCGCTTGTAAGGTTTGATGTAAACTGTCATAAAACCGTAACATAAGCGGCGTTAGGCCGAAAGAGCAGTGATTTGAGGGAGAAGAAAACCATGCCGTTCATCCAAGTGCGCTTGGGCGTTATCGCGGTTGCTATGCTCGCATCTGTGGGCCCGTTTGTGTCGCGCGAAGCCGCGGCACAGGATACGTGCTCCAATCGCGGCCAACTCGACACGCTGTATTGCGACGCCAACAACGATCTTGTTGCTGACCTCCCGGCCACCAACCGTCAACGCGACCCTTCGACGATGATCTTTGCCTATACGCCCGTCGAGGACCCGGCCGTCTATGCCAATATTTTTAAGCCGTTGATGGACTATTTGGGTACATGCACGAGCAAGCGCTGGGTGTATTTCCCAGTTCAGTCGAATTCCGCCCAAATCGAAGCGATGCGCTCGGGCCGCCTGCACGTGGCCGGTTTCTCGACGGGCCCAACAGGCTTTGCCGTGAATATCGCAGGTGCGGTACCGTTCGCTGCGAAGGGTTCGAACGAGGGTGTGCGGGGATACCATCTTCTGGCCATCGTCAAAGCTGATTCGCCGTTCCAGAAATTGGCCGATCTCAAAGGCCGCAAAGTGGCACACACGTCGCCGTCGTCGAACTCAGGCAATCTTGCGCCGCGCGCCCTTTTCCCGGCAGAGGGTCTGACCCCGGGGACCGACTACCAGCCGATCATGTCGGGCGGGCACGACCGTTCGGTGTTGGGCGTCAACACAGGCGACTACGACATGGGTGCCGTTGCGTCCGATGTTTTCGATCGCATGGGTAATCGCGGCACCGTAAAGGCCGACAATTTCCGCATCATCTACAAGAGCACGGTCTTCCCGACCTCGTCCTTTGCCCACGCGCACGACCTTGCGCCGGCCCTGGCGGCGAAGGTCAAGCAATGTTTCTATGATTTCAAATTCCCGGCCGAGATGGTCAAGGCGTTTAACGGCGACGACCGCTTCTTGCCGATCACGTACCTGAAAGATTGGGCGCCTGTGCGCGAGGTCGCCGAAAAGACCAATACCCCCTACAACCGAGCTGCGTATGATGCCGAAGCGCGGCGTGAGGCCGAAGCCGCCGCGCGCCGTGCCGCACCGCCGGCAGCAGCGCCAGCAACTGCCGCTCCGGCACCCGCAGCCCCACGGCCGTGAGGGTTGCCGAACGAGAGGGACGGCCGCACGCGGTGAACCGCGACGTTGCGATCCGTGCTTTGCGCAAAGAATATCGCGCAGGCCAGCCGGTTCTGCGCGACGTTTCGGTGACAATCGCCGGGCGCGGACTGACGGCTATCATCGGCCCGTCGGGGACCGGCAAATCGACGTTGATCCGCTGCATCAATCGTCTCGTCGATCCGACGGCGGGCGAAATCCTGTTCATGGGGCGCGATCTTGCGACCCTCAAAGGCGCCGACTTGCGCGCCGCACGCCGCACCATCGGCATGGTGTTTCAAGAGTACAATCTGGTCGAGCGGCTGTCGGTAATCGAGAACCTGCTGTGCGGCCGGCTCGGCTATATCCCGTGGTGGCGTGCGATGCTGCGCCGCTTCTCGGCCGAAGACGTGGAACGCGCCTTTGCGCTTCTCGATGCCGTCGGCTTGGGCGACATGGCGACGCGCCGGGCCGATGCGCTTTCGGGCGGCCAGCGCCAGCGGGTCGGGATTTGCCGTGCGATCATGCAGAATCCGGATTTAATTCTGGCCGACGAACCGACCTCCTCGCTCGATCCTAAAACCTCGGTCGAAATCATGGAGATTCTCGAAAAGCTGGCGGCTGAGCGCGACATTCCGGTTGTCGTCAATATCCATAACGTCGATCTCGCCAAGCGTTTTGCCGACCGCATCATCGGGATGTCCAAGGGTGCGATCGTGTTCGACGGCAATCCGTCGGCGCTGGAGGAGCGACACCTGATCGAAATCTACGGCGGCAAGGATTGGCTGCAGGAATGAGCGCTGTCGGAGCCGGTCGTACCCTGCGCGATGCGTTTCCGACCAATTGGAAGGTGCGCGCGCTCTGGCTAGGGCTTGTGCTCTATGTCGCGCATGCGGCAGGCATTTTGCAGATCACTTGGGCGCGCTTTGTCATCGGACTCGATCAAGGCGAGCGGTTTCTTGGCCGCATGTGGCCGCCGAACGTCCAGGCACAGAAAGTCCAGCTTATCGTCGATGGCATGCTCGAGAGTCTTCAGATCGCCGTGCTGTCGACAGCGTTTGGGGTGTTGCTGGCGCTGCCGCTCGGACTGCTTGCGGCGCGCAATTTGACGCCAGCATGGGTATCGTGGACGGCGCGCGCCTTCATCGCGCTCTTGCGCACGTTCCATCCGGTGATCGTTGCGATCCTGTTCGTCAAAGCGGTAGGTTTTGGCGCGCTTGCAGGAGTACTCGCACTCGTCGTTGCCTCGATGGGCTTTGTGGGAAAACTCTTTGCCGAAGCGATCGAAGAAATCTCGATGAAGCAGGTCGAGGCCGTACGCGCCACGGGCGCCGGCTTCCTGAGCGTGCTGATTATGGGCGTGCTGCCCCAAGTCATGGCGCGCTTCGTCGGTTTCGTCATCTACCAGCTCGATTCCAATCTACGGAACTCGACCATGGTCGGCATCGTCGGCGGTGGCGGCATTGGCGCGACTTTGTTCACCGCGTACCAGCGCTTCGACTACGACGTTGTGCTGACCATTCTTCTGGCAATCATCGCCATCATCATGCTGTTCGAAGTGGTCTCGACACGCATTCGCCGGGTGTTCCAGTGAGTGCGGCCGCCGGCACCGGAATTTCCCGCGTGTGGCAGCGCTTCACGCCCGCCGAGCGGATGGCGCGCTATGCCGTCTATGTGGCGAGCGTCATGGCCATCGTTTGGTCGTTGCGCACGATCGAGGTGATCCCGGAGTTTCTCTACGACGCGCCGGCACAGTCGGCCGATCTGTTCCAGCGCATGTGGCCGTTCGACTGGCGCTTTTGGCCGACCGTGTGGACCGGGCTGGTCGAAACGCTGCATACCGCGACGCTCGGAACCTTGATCGCATTGGTGCTGGCTGCACCCGTGGCGCTGCTGGCTTCCCGCACCATCACGAAGTCGGTGTTGCTGAACCAGTTTGCCAATCTCATTCTCGTGTCTTCGCGCTCGGTCAATTCGCTGATATGGGCGCTGCTGTTCGTCGCCATCTTTGGCCCCGGCGCATTGGCGGGCACGCTCGCGATCGCCTTTCGCTCCATCGGTTTTGTCGGCAAGCTGTTGAGCGAGGCGATCGACGAAACGCATGTCGGGCCGATCGAAGCGCTGACCGCGACGGGCGCTTCGCGGCCTGCCATTCTGCTAAAAGGGTTTTGGCCGCAGGTGGAGCCTTCCTTCTGGTCGGTGGCGCTGTTCCGGTGGGACATCAATGTTCGAGAAAGCGCCGTGCTGGGGCTGGTGGGTGCGGGCGGCATTGGCGTAGCCCTCGATACTGCAATCAGCAATCTCTATTGGGACCAAGCCGGGCTGGTGCTTGCCACGATCTTCGCCGTGGTCGTGCTCACCGAGATCGTCACGTCCCGCATTCGCTCGAAGATCATCTAGGGCTAACGCGATATTCAAAGAACGGTTTCCCGCGAAGAAAGCGATGAGCTCCAGCGGAAGAGCCCAGCGACGTCGAGGCGATAGAACTGGTACGGGATCGCGGCGCGTCCATCGTGCAGGTGGAGCGCGGTCTGGCTATCAACGAAAACTTGCTCCGTACACCGACTCAACAGAGGCAACCGAGCCGAAGGGCGCGTTCCCAGAAAAAAGAAAGAGAAAGCTCGAGCATCTGGACATCGAGCCGCCGCGCAGCGAAATCGTGGAGCTATCTAAACAAAAGCCGCGGCTTGCTTCGCGAAGGGGGCTCGGCGACGGCGCCAGATACATCGATCACCGGTCGACTGTTGGCCGCCGAGCTAGAGAAGATTGCCGATGCGATAGAGAAAATCGAAGCCTATCGAATCGATTACAATGCGAGGCGGCCGTATAGCGCGATCGGCAAATCTATTGCAGACCGCATTGTGCAATCTGCGCCCGCTTTGCAAGCCCCTAAGTCTGAGACGTAAATCTATCGCCTCGCCGCTTCGATCTGGTGCCACTCCCCGACGAAATCGCGTACGACCCGCCCGGCGCCGACGGCCAGAAGCGGGTGTCCCTCGATGGGATGGTGACCTGCGGCATCGACTCCTATGGTCGCTATTCCAGCCGCAACAGAAGACGTAACGCCGACTATCGAATCTTCGTAGGCAAAAGCCTGCCCAGCTTCGACGCCAAGCTGCATCAACCCTTCGGCATAGGGCATTGGGTCCGGCTTGCCGCGCGCCAACTCGTCGCCACTGATCAATGTCTGAAACACGTCGCGAAGCGCCAACCCGGACAGCATGCGCTCGGCATTGGCGCGCGGCGCGTTTGTAACGGCTGCAACGCGGATTCCAGCGGCCAAGATGCGTTCGAGAAACGCGACGAGCCCCTTTGTCGGCGTGAGCGCCGACAGTTTGGTGCGAAAAAGAGATTCTTTGCGCTCCGGCAGGCTTTCGCGAGCCGCTACGGGCAAATGCGCAAAGTTGCGCAGCACGATATCGACGCTCGTCAGCCCGACGAAATTCAGATCGTAGTGCCTGCGATCCAGCACCATTTCATATTCCGTCAGTATCTCGTTCCAGCTCGCGAAATGAAGGTCTTCGGTATCGACCAGCGTGCCGTCGATGTCGAACAATACGGCCTGGATCGACGGCAGGTAAAAGTTGGATTTTTCGCTCAAGAGACACCGCTATAAAAACCGCCATGCAGGCAGAACTGCCGCACAACACATGTCCGACGCGATCTGAACGCCGATTTCATCTAAGGCCGCACAAGGATTGCGCCCTTTGGATCGAGCATAACGCGCACGCGCGAGCCGACAGGACGAAACTGCGCGGCGCGCGGGACGACGGCGAACAGGTCGCCGAGTGCCGTGTCCACATGGTATTCGACATGCGAACCCATGAACGTCGCACGGGCAACCTGCCCTTCCAAAGCATCTGCAGCCGCATCCGGATCCACGAACGAGATCGCCTCGGGCCGAATAACCAAATCGACTGGACCCAGCGGAAGATCGCGATGCGGCAGCGTCACGAACGCGCGGTCGAGTGCCACGCGTCCGGCAGCGCCGTCCTTTGCATCCAGATTGCCGCGCACATGGTTCGCCTCGCCCATGAACGTCGCAACGAAAACATCGCGTGGCGCGTCGTAGAGTTCTGCCGGAGTTCCGGCCTGGGCGATCTCGGCTGCGCGCATCACCACGATCGTGTCGGAAACAGCCAAAGCCTCGCTTTGGTCATGCGTGACGTAGATAGCCGTAAGTCCCAACTTCTGCTGGAGTGCGCGGATCTCTTCGCGCATCGACCGGCGCAATCGCGCGTCAAGATTCGACAGCGGTTCGTCGAAAAGCAGCACGTCGGGCTCGAGCACGAGGGCGCGCGCCACGGCAACGCGCTGCTGTTGGCCGCCGGACATTTCCGAAGGCAATCGCTCACCGTAGCCAGAAAGCCCGACCGTCTCCAATGCCCGCGCCGCCTTTGCCGCCGCGTCGGATTTGTTGAAGCCGCTCGAGATGAGGCCGTACGCGACGTTTTCCGCAACGTTCATATGCGGGAAAAGCGCGTAGGACTGAAAAACCATCGACACGTTTCGCTCGCGCGCAGACAGCCCGGTCACGTCCGCGCCGCCGATTTCGATACGGCCTTCGCTCGGAGTTTCGAGCCCCGCGACCATTCGCAAAAGCGTCGTTTTGCCGCAGCCCGAGGGCCCCAGAAGCGTCACGAGCGTGCCTGGCTTGATCTCCAACGACAGTTTCTTGACCGCAACCACGCTGCCATATCGTTTGACGATACCCTCGAGCCGGACACCGGCATTCTCGCGTTTTACGTCCCTCATGCGCGCACTCCAGCGACTTGCGGTGTCGCACCCGCGGCGCGGCGCCCGATACGACGACGTCCGACCAAAAGCTGTATGAGGCCGATCGCCGCCATCATCAACACGATCAGCACGGTCGAATAGGCAATGGCGATGCCGTAGTCGCCGTTGATCACGCGGTTGATGATGTAGACCGTTGCCATCTCATGCTGCGCCGAGACGAGGAAGATCACGGCGCTCACCGTGGTCATCGCGCGCACGAAGCTGTAGACAAGTGCTGTGACGATAGCGGGCTTCAGCAGCGGCAGCACGACCTTGCGGAGCGTGCGCGCCGTCGAAGCGCGCAAGGTCGACGACGCTTCGTCGAGGCTGCGGTCGAGCTGGCTTATCGCCGCAAGGCCCGAGCGCACGCCCACCGGCATATTGCGGAACACGAAGCAGATGACGAGAATCGCTGCCGTTCCGGTGATCTCGACGGGCGGAATGTTGTAGGCGAGAATATAGGCAACGCCGATGACGGTACCGGGGACGCAGAAGCTAAGCATCAGTGCAAACTCGAGGACAGCGCGTCCAGCGAATCGCTGACGGGCGAGAACCCAGGCCGCGAGCAGCCCAAGTCCCGCCGTGACCGGTGCGGCAAGGGTCGCAAGCTGGATCGTCGTCCAGAACGAATTCCATGCGCCGCCAGACCACACAATGCCGCCGGCCGCGAATTCGAACGAAAAGGCGCGTTGAAAATGCGAGAGCGTCGGCGTCCAGTCGCGACCCCAGACCGTGACAAAGCCGCCTGCCAGGGCCAGCGTATAGACGACAACAGTCAGCGCCGCCCACGGCAACGCCAGCGCAAATGCGACACGGCGGATCGGCGTCGGCAGCGGTGCCGCGAGCCCGGCGTCGCCCTTCCCGGACATCGAGACGTACGACCCCCGACCCACGATGTGCCGCTGCAGGAAGAAGGCGCCGAGTGCATAAACGAGAAGTATCGTTGCGAGCGTCGCCGAACGACCGAAATCGGCCTGGGCACCGACAACGGCGAAGAATATCTCGGTCGAGAGCACGCCGAACGAGCCGCCCAGCACGATCGGGTTGCCGAAATCCGCGATGCTCTCGATGAAAACAATAAGAAAAGCGTTAGCAAGCCCCGGTCGCATCAACGGCAGCGTGACCGTAAAGAAGGATCGCATGCGGCTCGCACGCAGCGTCTGCGAGGCCTCTTCCATCGTCGGCGAAATACCCTCAACGACGCCGATCAGGACAAGAAACGCCGTAGGTGTGAAGCTGAATACCTGCGCAAGCAGTACGCCCTCGAAGCCATAGATCCAACGGCCGAGATCGACGCCGAACCAAGCACTCGCGGCCTGGTTTACGAGTCCCGAACGGCCGAAAATCAGGATAAGGCCGAGACTGATAACAAAGGGAGGGGTGATAATCGGCATTACCGTCAGCATGCGGAGCGGACGTTTGAAACGAAAACCGGTCCGCGTGACGACCAATGCGAATGCAAGCCCCAGCAGCGTGGCGCATGACGCCGTCGATAGCGCCAACACGATCGTGTTCCAAGCGACGCCGCAGTTCGACGACGACACGACGCAGGCAAGGCTCCAGATCTTCGGCGCCAGAAGACGCTCGGCCGTCGCTTGCGCCAACGAGAGCCCTGACGGCGCGGAGAAAACTTGGCCGAGGAGCGTCGCGACCGGCCACACGGTAAAGAGCGCGATCGACGCGACCAGGATCCCGACACTTGCCGAAACGAACCGATCGCCGCCAAACCGCCCCTTCAGCGCCAGCCCATCCGTTACCATCATCATGAAACCGATGAATGCCAACGCCCCGCCCCAGCCGATGCCAAACTGGCGATCTTCCAGGGCGCCGAAGACGCTTTCGATCCAGTCGTAGCGCCAACCGCGTACGCCGATCAGCCAGCCTTGTGCGGCGAGCATGGCACACCCGACAAGTCCCGCAGCCAAAAGCCAGTTTGCCCGTTTGCCTCGCGACAGATCGAACACGAAGGCTGGCACTGCAAGCGCGAGTGCTGCGCCGACGGGCCAGAACCACCAGCGCCCGTGTGCTGCAGCCTGCGCGAGGGCGGACGCCGCTTCGACGTCATCCGCAAACGCTGCAAAGTAGCCAGCGAGCGCAAGTTTCTCCTGCGCCATGTGCCACGGCAGCACGGAAAAACCTAGAGCCGCGACAAGCCACCAAACGAAGGCAGGATCGATCCGCTTCATCGTGCGCTTCCTGTTCGCGGCCGAGCGCAGCTGCGCCGACCGACGGCTCTCAGCGCGGCAGCGACCCGATGTCCTTGTCCCACTTCGCCAGCAGACGACGCCGTTCCGATGCCTGGCCGTACTTGACGAAGTCGTACTCGACAAGACGCAACTTCGAGAGGTCGGGCGCATTGGGCGGCAGCGGCGCCGACTTGTTGGAAGGCATCTGCAATTGGCCGGCTGCTTCGAAGCCAAGGCGCTGGGCTTCGGGCGTCAGCGCCCAGTCGTAGAAGCGGCGCGCCTGCGCGATATTGCGCGCACCGCGCACGATCGACATCGACCCGATTTCGTATCCCGTACCTTCGCTCGGCGTTGCCCAGCCGACCGGAAAGCCTGCGTTGGCTTCCGTCACGGCATCGTGCACGAACGAAATCGAGACCGCCGTTTCGCCCCGCGCGACTGCCTTGATAGGGCCGGTCCCGGAGCGGGCATATGCGTTGACGTTCTTGTGGAGAGCAGCGAAATACTCGAACGCGTTCGCTTCGCCCATCAACTGCACGAGCGTCGCGATCACGACATAAGCGGTACCCGACGAATTCGGATTGGCGATCTGAACTTCGCCCTTGTAGGCGGGCTTCAAAAGATCCGACCAGCTCGAGGGTGCGGGAATGTTTTTCTTGGCGAGCAGTTCTTTGTTGAAACCGAATCCAACGGCGCCCGAATAGATCCCGATCGACCGACCTTTGGATATCTCGTATTGGCGCAACGCCCACGGCTGCAGTTGATCGTTGGCTGCCGACCGGTATTCGACCGTTAGGTTCTCCTCCGCCGCGATCAAATGCGGATCTCCGGTGCCGCCGAACCACACGTCGGTGCGCGGGTTCTGCGCTTCGGCACGCAACTGCGCCAGGGCTTCGCCCGAACCGCGCTGCGTCATGTTGACGGTAACGCCTGTCGCCACCTGGAAGCGCGTGGCGACAGCCTGGCACCACTCGACCTGCACCGAACACGCAAGATTGAGGGTTCCTTGCGCCGACGCGGGGTTTGCCGACACGGCGCACCAGCCAAGCGCCACGACAGTCATCGCAATCGATTTTCTGACCATGATTTCCTCCGCTTCGGAGCCTGCGCGAGTCGCGACACGCTCTCTGTAGTTTTGTTACGTTTTTGACGACGAGGCGCGCGGGTGACCCGCATTTCGTCATAAAACTGTCATAAACTCAAATGTAAGGTCAAAGCAAGCCTATTATTTCGGCAAGCCCGTATTAATCGACAAACGTAATAAAACTAGATTTTAATGCGCTCGCGGCTCGACCACACGCCAAATCGTGCCAAGATCATCGACCAGCGAGTACGCGAGCCTCGCGCCGAAACAGCGCACCAAGTGCGTCGGCGGCACGCCGAACCGCGGCGACCCGACGGAGATCACGGTGCACCACCATGTACATGTCTTCCTCGAGCTCGGGGATCGGCTTGGTCAAGCGCACGAGACCCGGCTGGCCGTCACCCAGATGGCAAGGCAGTAGTGCAGCGCCAAGGCCGTCGCTGGCAGCCTGCACGCGCAGTACGGTCTCCGAAACACGCATAATGGTGCGAACGCGGCCTGCGATGGATCGCGAAAAGCGCGCTTGCGGCGAATCTTCGGAGCCGGTTTCCCGCGCGACGTAATCGATCCCGTCGATGCCGTCGCTTTCGCATCGCCCCGTTCGAGCAAGATAGCTTTGCGCCGCATAGACGGCGTTCGCCACGCGCGCCACCTTTCGTCCGGTCAGATCCGGCGCATCGGGGAGACGCAACATGCGCAAGGCGATGTCCGCCTCCCGCCGCGCCAAATCGACGGGCTGGCGCGTGGCCGTAAACACAAGAACAACCCCACCCAGCTCGGCTTCCAGCGCTCCGAAACGACGAACCAGAAACCAGGCGATCGAATTGACCGAGGTGACCACGACGGGCCTGCGCTCCGGCGCGCTGGCGAGTTTCGCGCGGCGCAGAATCGTGGCAGCCCCGTCGTCCATCGCGCGCGCGCCGTCGAGCACTTCGCGCCCGAGAGGCGTCAAACGCAAAGCGTTTGGTAGTCTATCGAAGAGCGGCGCGCCCAGACGCACCTCGAGCGCTCGCACATGGCGGCCGAGCGTGGTTTGGCTGAGTCGGCTCGCTTTGGCGGCCTTCGCAAGGCTGCCTGCGCGCGCGACCGCCAGAAATGCGCGGATATCGTCCCAATCGGTCTCGCTCATCGCCGCCATCGTCGCGCAATCCAAGCGACCAGGGAAGGCCAATGCGGCAAGGGCAAGAGGACGGCTTCGCCGACGCGCGGAAAGCGCTGTCCTCCGGGGCCGGTACCTAGATCGAAGAAAGGTGCGTATTTCATGCGCCCGAGCATGCCCGAACCTCGTGCCCTGGCGGCCCCGACAAGTTCGGGACCCTCCCCTTCACAACTGAGGGGCTCGCTGTTGCAATAAAACATTGCAGCGAAATCGGAAGATAGCCAATTCAGCCGGTCTAGAAGCGCTGCAGAGGAGCAGGCATCGACGATCGCGACGGTGGCCGAAACTGCGCCTGACATTTCTAAAACTGCGGATTTGCCAAACTCGGCCGGCGCAGATGGGACCGCCGTCTTTCGTCGCCGGACTCATTCAACGAGTATCCCGTCGGCGACGAATTCTTACATGCCGACACACGGCTCGTGATTCTAGATCGGCGGTATGCGCGACACGGCGCGCTTACAGCGCCTTGAGGCCAGCGCTACGGCGCGCAAGCCACGACGCATAGTCGGAGGGCGGCTTCTCGAACTCGACATGGATCTGGTCGCCGACGCGCTCGCGCACCGCGAAGGCCAGGGTGTGCGACAACGCGTCGAAGCGCAGCGTGCCGCGCTCGCCGTTGCGCATCGCATGGCTCGTCCGCACATGGGCCCCGCCTTCGGAGGCATCGACCAGCGTACCCTCGATGCGCGCGCCGCTGCCATCGTATACGTCCACCCCGGCCTGGATCGCAAAGCGCGGGAACTTGCGGCGGTTAGCATCTTGCGTCGATGTGCGTACGACGCGCACCAGGATCTGGCGCAAGCCCTCGACATTCTTCGTAACCGACGCGATTGCTTCGCGCACTTCGGCCGCCGAATTGCCGACCGAGTCGGCTTCGCGACTCACATTCTGAATCTTCGACGAGACCTCGCGCGACGCCTCGGCCGTCTGTCCGACATTGCGCGCGATCTCCTGCGTGGCAGCACCCTGCTCTTCCATCGCGGCTGCGATGGCACCTGCCACTTCGTCCACCTCGCGGATGCGCTCGCCGATTTCGGCGACGGCTGCGACGGCCGCCTTAGTCGCGTCCTGAATCTCGCCTACTTGGCGGTCGATGTCATCGGTCGAGCGGCCGGTTTGGTTGGCGAGATTCTTTACTTCCGAGGCGACGACGGCAAACCCTTTGCCGGCATCGCCTGCACGCGCGGCTTCGATCGTGGCATTAAGCGCCAGCAGATTGGTCTGGCCCGCGATCTGGCCGATGAGCTTCGTCACTTCCGAGATCTTCGCGACCGCATCGGACAGAGAGCGGATTGTCGTTTGCGCTTTCTCGCCGCTTGCAACAGCGTGCTTGGTCACGCTCGACGCTCGTGCGACTTGGCTCGAGATTTCGCGGATCGAAGCCGACAGTTCCTCGGCCGCCGACGACACAGTTTGCACATTCACGAGCGCTTCTTCGGACGCCGCCGCGACCGACTGGCTGTCGGTCGACACGCCCTGTGCGAGTTTCGTCATGCCTTGGGCAGCATTGTCCACTTGACGAGTGGTCGCAGCGATAGATTCGACCGCAGCAGAAGTTTCGCGCTCGACAGTCTCGGCCATGTCGAGAAGCGCCTGTTTCTTGAGGCGTTCGGCTTCGGCGGCTGCCGCTTTCTGTTCGGCCTCCAACCGGAGCTTTTCTTTTCCCGCACCCTGGAAGACCTGCAAAGCGGCAGCAAGCTTACCGATTTCTTCGGTCTGGTCTTTGTGTGGGATTGCGATATCAAGATTGCCGGCCGCCGTTTCGCGCATTGCGGCCATGATGCGCTTAAGCGGCATCAGTATGCCAATGAAGATAACACCCGTACCTAGAAGTAATGCCCCTAGTATCCCACCGACGGCAAGGCTAATCGATAGTGTTTTAGCGCCCTGATAGTTGTCTTCAGCAGTTTTCGCGGCCGCAGTAAATCCGGCTAGGCTTCGGTCTTCGATCGGGCGAATCTGAACGCGGATTTCGTCGATCAGGCCGCTGATCTCATAAGCAATCTTGCCGGCTTCCTCGAACTTGCCGTCGCGCGACAGGCTTTTGATTGTGTCGGCCTGGGCCTTATGCCGTGCCAGGATCGTACGCGCACGCGCGACTGCCGCCCGCGGCTCTTCCGACAAGAGCAGCGGCTGCAACTGGTCGAGCCGCGCAAGAAACCGTCGGTGCTCGTCCTCGACCAACGCTTCCATTTTTGTACGCGCATCGGCAGTCAATTCGATCGGCAAAAACTCGACTGCACGGGCATACGCAAGCAGATTTGCAGTACCCCGGCCCCCGTGCAGAATGCGCGTGGCCTCACCGGTGATTATGTTCACATCGCCTTTGAGATCCGAGAGAGCGCGGATTCCACTGACTGACAATGCAGCGGCCACAAAGGACAGCAGCAGCAGCACGGCATAGATTTTCGGCGCGATCGGAATGTTTTTCATCGGCGGGGTTCCGTTTATCCTGGCGACACGAGGATTTCACGAAGCGGTATAGTCAAGTACCGTTCGATTTTCTACCATTAAAAAAACTTATCGCTGATCTCGACGTTCGAAGAAGAAGTTCAGGGCACTTGGGCATGAGCTGGCAGGGAAAACTATTGGCTTTTGAAAGCATCTGGCCTGAGCCCGTGAAACCCGCCCACTGAGAAGTGTAGAGTCCGCCCGAAGTGAACCGCCCCGGGATCGCCGGAGGCTGTTTGGTTTGAGTCACGCCGCCCGTTTCTGCTCGCTGAGCATAGCGTAGAAGCGTGCCTCGGCTTCCGCCGGCGGGATGTTGCCGATGGGCTCCAGCAGC
>Ga0315907_10002601_pt1 | contig 22422 bp, 16 predicted proteins | sample LakEriMetagenome_3_FD_203525 | JGI IMG/M metagenome (GOLD analysis project Ga0315907, IMG submission 203525) | Freshwater fungal communities from buoy surface, Lake Erie, Ohio, United States - Buoy 12 MA123 | ecosystem: Environmental > Aquatic > Freshwater > Lake > Lake biofilm | place: USA...
ATATTGTATTTCTTGCACTAGGTCATCCAAACCCTCTAGCGTAGTAAAAGTGCAAAATAATTTATTATTCATTTAATTTTTGATCTTGATCTAGGGAAATGTGTGGTTAATATCCGGGGTATACATATTACACGGACTTTAGAGAACCGTATCTGACCCCCCAAGACATTTTTACCTTAAAATCATAAATATCAAAAACTTTTAGTATAGTCTCAATTGTATCTCTTTCGGTTTTATCTACATCAAATAAAAAAGAATCGTAGGTGTAATGAATTATTTTAGTATTCTTACTTTTAATAATTTTTATTATTTCTTCTAAAATAAGAATATTATAATATGTTTCTGTATTTTGGAGAATATAGTTGAGTAGTTTTTGTTTTTTTAACTCCTTAGTTTTAAAAACATATCCTGATTTACAAATTACTTCTTCTTTAGAATTTAAATCTTCTAAGTATTGGTCTACTTTTTTAAAGTAATCTAACTCTTTATATTCCTCAAATACACCACCATACAATTGTTTAAATGTAAGTTCCTTAGAAGTTTGATAGTCAACTCCATACATCTCGGCAAATGATTGATGAATATCATCATGTTCAAACTTATACCCAACCATTTGAGCTATAATAGTAGGATGATAAGCACTAATGTCTATTTCTAATAGAAAATCATTTTCCGCTATAAACGCATCTCTACAACCTGATTTTTTATCTAAGGCAACATAGTTAATATTATTAAAACTATTTGAAGGACGAGTTGTAGTAGTTTTAAGATTAAATTGAGTGAATGTTTTATCTGTCTCAATCCCAAAATGTTCCTTAAATAAAATAGGATCTACTTTAATACCTTCTTGCTCGATCCACCAAAATACTGGAGTGGCTTTATTGTTATAAAATTCAAAGTATGATGGTTTCTCAAGATTAAAAATATGTTTTACCTGAGAGAATATTAGCTCACAATATTCATAATGTTTAACTATAGGAATAATTGAGTTTATATTACCTATGTTGGAATATTGTTTGTAAAAATGGTCATAAATAGGAAGTTGGATTTGTATATCAAAGGGTGATATAAAATACAAATCACTAACTTGCTTTAATAGAAAGTAATGTAGGAATTCTTTCTTATCCCTAACAAATATCTCCTCAAATTCCTGGAGTGTTTGGTGAATATGTTGTATATCTATAGGAAGAGATTCGGAGTGGTTGATAGATACTATATATCCTTTAGTATCATCTATTTCCCTAATATAAATACAAGAAATGTCATTTTGTGTAGGATGAATTTTATTATTTAAGGAAACTATTTCTACAAATACTTTCTTAAACTTTTTCTCCCTAAACTCTCTTAACTTCTCTTCTGTTTCTATTAACCAAAACATTTAGTTTGAAGTTAAAAAATTATTTAGGTAAGGCCAATCTAATTCCTACCAAGGTTTTATACTATCCAGGTAATCTGTTATATGTTTAGGAACTATATATTCAGTAGCTCCTTGGTTAACTTGGTTATGATAATCATCTCTAAATAGTTTTAAAACTAAAGTTACATATTCTTTATGTTCTCCTAATAAAGAGGCATTTCGTTGCATTTCATCATTAGCATAAACTAATATTGCTTGTCTACATTGTTCTTCCATTATCCAAAATTTCTAGCAGTTGATACATTATTAGCCGGTACATTAGTTATAGTATGTAATAGGGTCCAAGTTGTGTTATCATTTGATCCTTGAATATTAGCCATTGTAAAATTTTGGAAGCCTTGTCCAAATTGAATTCTCATACTTCTAAGAGAAGAAGTAAAAGTAGACCCCATATCAACCGAAACAAATGCTCCTTGATAAGGGGGGGCCGCTAAATTCCACCATTGGCTATTAACATCACTATCAAAAGCCTCCCAAGGTTCATATCCAACATAAAAACTACTAGCGGAAGCTACATAAGGAGTAGGAGCCGTATTACTAGTCATATTAGCTGGGAAGGCTGTACTTGATTGGGCTGATCCTGAATAGAATCTAAAATCATTGAGTAATACATTAGAAGAGGCTGAAACAGCAAACCATCTATAATATCTAAAAGAAGCAGTTTTTTTCACATAACTAGCTGTAGTTATCTCACTAACTATATCTCCAAAATCTTGCACTTGGACTTCTAAAGATCTAGTAAAATTATAATTAGAATTAGAATCACTCCAAGTTATTTGACCTGAAGAATCTACGCTACATGTTATAATAACAGTACTTCCACTTTTAACAAAAGCTTTAGCTAAAGGATCAGAATAACTCCCCCAATTAGTAATTTTAGTATATCCTCCAAAATATCCCCCTTCAATAGCTGATAGGGTAGGAGTTAAGGATAATCCTAAATTAGTATTTTGCCACTTACCAGCTGTACCATTATATCTAATTAAATCTCCATCAGCTAAAGCACTAAAACTAACATCTGTAGCTCCAGCTAATGAAAAAGATCCACCCCCTCCAGCGGATGATAAAGCGTATGAGGCTGTTATAGCATGAGAAGCAGTTCCAAATAATGAGCCTGTAAATGAGCCTGTAAATGAACCTGTAGCTCTTAAAGTAGTTCCATCGTAAGTTAAAGTTGGAACTCCACCAAAAGCATTTGAGTTATTATATTGTATTTGAGTGTTTGAACCTCCTGGTGTTGTTGACCCACCTGTACCGGTAGCTGTTATTACATTACCAGCGGTATCTACAGCTAAATAACCAGCTGCCGACCCAGGAAATGCACCAGATCCAGTGTATTTACTAAAACCTACCTGTCCTGTGTGTAAATTTATATTAAATAATTCAGCATCACTACTAGCATTTGTACCTCTTAAAACTCTAAATCTATTTTGATATAGATCAATAAATGAAGCTGATGTATATGTTCCACCTGGGGCATTTAATCCAAGTTGCCCTCCCTCATTTGTAGTATCACGAGCTCCTAATGTTAAAGTATTTTCATTAGGTCCTACACTACTAGTTCCTATTGATACCGCTCCAGTTATTATTAAGTTTTGGTTTAAAGTGTTAACAAATGAAGCTGTTAAAGCATTAGTAGCCCAACTTGAGGTTACACTATAAGTTCCAACAGGTAAGAATGAGGCTGTCCTAGCGTTAATAGCATTGGACGCTGATTGAGCCCAACTTGAAGTTATATTATAGGTTCCAACAGGTAGGAATGAAGCTGTTAAAGCATTAGTAGCCCATGAAGCAGTACCTAACAAAGAACCTGTTATTCCTTGAGACACAGTAAGACTACCTGAGATAGTAAGGCTACCTGAGGCTTGAGAGGAACCTGATATTGTAGGACTAAATATTTTCATATATGATAAATATTTTTTTAAAGTGGTTCTGTATTTTATTAGTTTATTGGTTCATACGCTACCCAACCCTCTTGACGGGTATATGTTCTTGCTTCGTATTGATCTAAAACTCCGGTCTTATCTTCAGGCTCATTTTTGAATTCCAAACAAAATTCAGATTGGTCTAATTTCCAAATCACCATTTGTCTGAATAAACTCCAATCAATTGTTGATAATTCCTGTTTTTGAAAAATCTTATAATAATTCATAATCCATAATATTTTTTTGTATTATCATAATTTCTTGTCATTTCAGTTGTTGACAATGCCCTATTATAATACATAATTTGTCCATATCTTGCTTGTGAATATCTTGTTATAGTCCCATAAACATCAGCAGCACCAATATATCTTTTCCGATTAGATGAATATTCAGACCAAGTTCCACTATTACTTGCTGTGTTATTTTCAGTAACTAATAAAGTATTATTTCTATATATTGCCATTGTGCATGTTGTTGTTGAATTATATTGAAATCTAAATGTGTAAAAACCCCATGAACCTGTAGGAATTGTTTGAGCTATTGTGGTGACTGCTTGGGTTCCACCATTCCTTCCCGCTGTTAAAAAGGAATTTCCCGCACCACTAGCGACAGAACCATTATCATTTGTTCTATGGTCCCACCAAAATGGATATTCAAGATCATTCAATACCAACGCAACACTAAAATTAGTATCTAAATAATCAGGTGAAGTAGGAAAATAAGTCCAACATGAGTAAGTATACCCAGCTGAAGTTATATCAAAGGATGTTGATCCTGAAGGGCCATGCATATAATCATTTACTCCATCAAAAGAAAAATATTTAATTGACCCACTATTAAATGTTGGTCCATTTACTGTAAAATTATATTGATTTGTTGATAAATCATAATAAGTAGTCCCTGTACCAGGATATGATCTTGGATTAAAAGGATCTAAATATAACTTTAACCCATCGGTAATTATATTTACAAATTTATTACCATTTATAGATGTTATATTAGCTTTACTAATACCACCTATTTTTGAAATATTATCAGTTAGTATACCATTTACCTTCATATGTTCTTATCATATTAGTTCTATCCAAGTAAAATCAGGATTAAAATATACTTGTCTGCTGCCTGAATCTATTACATAACCAACATACCTAGCAACATGACCTGAAGATGAAGGGGCTGTTTGGGTTATTGTACCGGCAGATGATGTAGCTAAGTATACTGGTCGGCCATTTGTAAAGCCTGCTAAGCTTTGGCTAACTGTAATAACACCATGTAGTAATACTTCATTTTGATTGACATTAACTGTTGTAACACCTAACACACCTGTACTGCTGCCTGTACTACTTGCTACCGCTTCAGCCCATTGACCACTACCTGATAAATAAACTACTCTACCTGCTGTAAATGAAGGGCCTGTTGTTGACCAACTATCAGCCATAACTGAACCAACTCTAAATTCACCATTATTATTAGCCCCTGTCGCTACATCAGTCATTCTAATACTGTCAGCCCTAAACTTACCCGTTACAGCTACAGAACCTGAAGCTTCATCAATTGTAAGTTTAGTGGCGCTGCCAGCATCAACTGCATCACCTATTATAACTTTTAAATTACTATTAGTGGTTATATCACCTGAAATTTTAAATACTTCTTCACCCTCAGGGTCTGTAAATACAAAACCAGCATAAGTATCACTACCTGAAGCCCTAAAATAATGTGTTGTATTGTTTAAACCAACACCTGTACTTGAGAATAATGTTTTACCTTTATTTATTAAAACTGAACTGCTGTATTGTAAACTAGCTTCACCATTTAAAGTGTTAGCTGTGCCTGTGGCAGTAATTATATAATTATCAACATTATTATTGATAGTAACACTTCCACCTCCTCCACCACCTGACCCTGTATCAACTGTTATATTAAAGGTAGCTCCACTACCTTTTGTAAAAGTAATAGTATTTAAATTAACTGAAGCAGTTGTTATAGCATTAGGTGTGAAAGATGCTGTTGAAGAAAAACTTGAACTAACAGCATTTAAAACATATGAAGCTGTTAAGGTGTTAGTAGCCCAACTTGCTGTCCCAAATAATGAACCAGTAAATGAGGTAGCATTTAAAGAACCTGTTAACCCATATGAACCTGTTAATTGATAACCATCTTTCCAAACACTACCAGATTTAGTTAATAAAGCCCCATATGTTGTACTTGTTGAAGTGTCAACTACATCATGTAATTCACCGATTTCGTAACCGTTATCAACATCTACATGGATTATACCGGATACTGCAGATGTTATAACTTTACCTAGTCTAACACTATGTAAGGGAGCTATAGAAGGAGTTGTTGTTAATTGACCGCTTGAGGATAGATATAAAACCGCACCCGCTGTATAAGCAGTTGTGTTTATATCTCTAATTAAACCATTTGATATAACATAACCATTGTTAGAGGTGCTAATATCAGCTGCTACTAAACCTACAGTACCTGCTGATGTTGGGTCTATTTCATAACTGGATGTATAAATAAGAGGTCTGTTACCTGAAGAACCGCTTAAATAAACTACTCTACCTCTTGATATAGTGGTACCGGTTTCGTTTCTTACTCTAATAACATTTTGATGGCCTACTTCAATTTGAAAATTATTTAAGTCTGTATCTATAGCTAATGTTTTAGTATCATCTACCCAACTAACTCTACCTGTAGAAAAAGCAGGTGCAGCATTGATATCAAAATCAATATATTGAGTAGATAAACCACCTGATATAAATGTTGAACCTGTTATAGTTAATCCTCCTGAAATAATCTGGTTAGAACCTGTAGCCCAAATAAACTTACTCGCTTTAACTTTATAAGACAACCCAGGGGTGGGTGCAGGATCAGCTACAAACCCCATTAAATAATCAGTTCCATTTAAGGTTGTTATTTCATTAGTACTAGGAATGTTGAAATAAGAACCACTAAGCCCATATAAAGTTATAAAAGTATCAGTTATAGTAGTATAATTAGCTGTACTTTGAATTATCCCACTACTATCCCCACTTCCAGCTCTATAAACATAAAAACTACCTCCTCCAATTTTTAATAATTGATTATTTGTTGTAATATTTCCTCCATCAGCTCCTGAAGTGATGCGGAGAGTGTTGACATTATGAATTAAAAATTCATTAGTTGTTAAAGCTGTATTAACATCAACCATTTCAACATTTCCTATTTTTAGGAGATTATGGTGATTTTGATCAGGCATATTACCTGATATTATTAACCCTGCTCCTGTGATGTAAAAAGTATCAACTCCAATTACATCATACCCAACATTGTAAGTACCTAATTGAATTTTAGATCCTTTAATACCTAAAGCTTCAAATCCCCCTGTTATAGCTGTAGAACCTGTGACTGTTAAACTACCTGATATTATGGCTGACCCTGTATAGGGAAAAGTATTAACAACTATTGGGAAGGTTGAACTATCACCCTTAGTAAAAGTAATTGTATTTAAATTAACAGAGGCTGTGGTTAAAGATTGGCTATAATAAGTTAAAGCTGAAGTTCCACCTACTGCTGTCGCATAGCCTGATTGAGAAGTAGGGAAGTATATTTTTAAATTATTAGTATCTTCTCCATCAATTTCTTGGGGAATAATGACTTGCCCGCTAGTGTCATATACTGTTATGACAGGATATTGAGTACCAAGATTATGGGTAAAAGACCATGTAGTAGCGGCTGTAGATTGATTTAAGAAGGCAGAATCTGATCCACCTCCTCCACCCCCACCCCCATTAACAACATTTATAGCCCAAGAGGCAGTACCAAAAAATCCTACACCTAGGAATGAAGATGAAATAGCATTTGATGTAGTATTACCTGCGTCTGTTACTTGTTGTAAAGTACCCACACCTGAAGCTAATGAGGCAAGTGAGGCAGAGACACTTGGGAAACCTTTAATATTTAAATCACTTCCTGTTATACCTCCGCTAGCACTAATAGTAGAGGCTGTTATACTGGTAAATACTCTTAAACTACCTGAAATATCAAGGGTATTTTTAGGGGTCCTATAATCCCCACCGATGGCTATTCTAGCATCATTCCCTGATCTAGAAATATATAAAATATCAGTTAAACTGTTTTTACCAACAGCTATAGATAAACTTGAACTATCTGTAGCTAAAGTAAGTCTAACACTAGCACTAGCTACAGGTGAGATTAGGCTTCCACTAGTGTTAAATTGCATTGAGGCACTATCAAAAATATAGAAACCACCCTGACCAACAAGAAAACCAGGTGATGTTGGTTTAACTATAATACCACCATCAGTATATAATTGAGTTTTTCCTGTATTGGCTTCTGTTAAGCCATATAAACTTTTAGCTAATTTTAAACTACCATTATAAACCTTACTTGAGGTAAAATCAGAATAACCATCAACCCCAGGATGTTCATAAGTGTCAGTTGCTGTTAAATCAACATTGTTTTTACCCCCAAATCCTAAAATAACAAAAGGTTCATTACTTTCAACACCTTTAGCATTAGTAAATAACTCTCTATTATCTTTTAATATATGACTACCACTAGGACTAGTTACTGTAGGAGCATTTCTACCTACTCTTAAAGCCACACCCTCAACATGAGGGGGATAAGCTGTTATATAATCAGCCCCTTCAGGAGTACCATTTGTAGAAGCAAAATAAGCTACTTGATATTCCAAACCTGTAAAAGAAGTACCTCCACTGCCTGTATCAACAGTAATAGGAAAAGTTGAACCATCACCTTTAGTAAAGGTAATTGTATTTAAACTAACAGAGGCTGTTAAAAGGTTTCTGGTAGCTAAAGAAGCGGTATTAGTATTATTAGCCCAAGAGGCTGTACCATAAAATCCTACACCTGAAAAAGAAGATGAAACAGGGCCAGTTATAAAAGCACTACCAGTTAAAAATAAGGAACCAGATTGGATATATAAAGAACCTGTTCTTTGAATAATATCACCATTAGTTCTAAGTGTGATTATATCTGGGTCTAGGCTAGAGCCAAACCAAAATTCATCAGGATCTGTTAAGGAATTATCCCCCACCCTAAACTCCATTCGGCCAACATCAGCTGTACTTTCAATATGTTTAATCCATCCTATATCATTTTGGGGAGGAAACGAATTTGGAAAAGATATAATAGCTTCTCCAGATGTATTTTTATATATAACTAAAGTTCCATTACTACTACCTGATTGGCCTATAGTGATACTACCACTAACACCTAAACTACCTGTTATAAGAACATTTTGTCTAAGTGTATTAACATAAGAAGCTGTTAAGGCATGAGAAGCACTTATAGTATTATTAGCCCAACTAGAAGTACCAAATAGAGAACCAGTAAATTGACTAGCACTTATAACAGAAGCTGTTATAGAGTTAGTAACATTTAAAGTATTTAGGGCAGCATCACTGCCGGAAAGAATGATTTTTTTCCAACTTGGCATTTTGTCTGGTTCTCTATCGCGGTTAGATACGAATTAAAATCGCCTACTTCCCTTATGGGCCAACAATAGTAATTAACACCTATTATATTATTGTTTTACTTCTTGTACTGTAGATAATTTTTCTTCAAATTTTTTTAAAAGGTTTGACACAGTATGAGCATCTCTACCATAAATTTGTACATTATGGATAGCTGCTATTGCAAATTGTATTTCTTGGGGTTCTAATCTAACTTGTAACATTTTAACATAAATTTAATTTATTAAGCATATATATAAATATCACTAGTGTTTGTTTGAATATACATCTGTCCTAAGGAATAATTACCTACTCCTCCATCTCCAAAGTTAACAGGAGCACCTGTAGGAGCACCTGCTGAGGCACTAACTGTAACTATATAATCTGTTGTAGCTCCTACTGCTATAGAAGTAGCATTAAAAGCTACTGAACTACTCTTAGCTACTAACCATCTATTAGCTTCTTGGTCGTAAAATAAGGCTGTACCATAAGCTGTACCATCACTAGCTGAGGTTTGGACTATTATACCTCCTTCATTTGCTATAGGTCCTGTAGATCCACTATTTAATAATATAAATTTATCTTCAATAGATAAATTATTAACGTTAATAACTGAGGCTGAACCGTAAACAAATAAATCACCATTTATAATAGCATTATTAGTAACAGTTAAATTAGCTAATGATGAAGTACCAGCTGTTAAATTACCATTTATAGTAACAGCTTGGTTTAAAGTATTAACAGAGGAAGCTGTGAGGGCATGAGAAGCACTTGTAGCATTATTAGCCCAACTAGCAGTTCCATTTAAACCAACTGAAGCTGTAATAGTTCCTACTGATAATACATTGGTTGAAGGATTATATGTAAATTCACCAGTACCATTATCAATATTTAGTCTTTCATAATCTGTAGTGGTTGTATTGTCAGTAAATAATACTTTATAGTTACTATCACTATTAGTAGGAGTAACTAAAGCAGCATCTGTTACTGATGATGTAAGTACATAAGAGGCAGTTGTAGCGTAACTTGAACTTAAAGTATAAGAAGCACTTGTAGCATTAAAAGCATAAGAACTGCTTAGAGCATAACTAGAACTTAAAGCATAAGAAGCACTTAGGGCATAGCTAGAACTTAGGGCATAGGATGAACTTAGAGCATAACTAGAACTTAGGGCATAACTAGAACTTAGGGCATAGGATGAACTTAGAGCATAAGAAGCACTTAGAGCATAGCTAGAACTTAGAGCATAACTAGAACTTAGGGCATAGGAAGCACTCAAAGCATAGGAAGCACTCAAAGCATAGGAAGCACTCAAAGCATAGGAAGCACTCAAAGCATAGGAAGCACTCAAAGCATAGGAAGCACTCAAAGCATAGGAAGCACTTAGAGCATAGCTAGAACTTAGAGCATAAGAAGCACTTAGAGCATAAGAAGCACTTAGAGCATAACTAGAACTTAGGGCATAGGAAGCGCTTAGAGCATAACTAGAACTTAGGGCATAGGAAGCACTCAAAGCATAGGAAGCACTTAAAGCGTAACTAGAACTAATAGCTTGAGAAGCACTTTGAGCCCAGCTCGCAGTTCCAAATAACGAACCAGTTATTCCTTGAGAAACATTTAAACTTCCTGTTATAGTTAATCCTCCGGATATTATTTGGTTTGAACCAGTAGCTAAAATAAATAAGGAACTAGAAACTCTTCCTATAGGTGATGGATTTATCCCAACTGCTGTTGTAAATACTGCTACACCATTAGTTAAATCATTAGTAACAGCTGCTTTAATTGATGTTGTAGTAGAACCAACCGAAAAATTATCAGTAGAAGTTATAGAGGTACTAGATGAACCAAAAGAGGCTATTTTAGATTCTTTTGAATAAATTTCAAAATTATCCCCATCATGGACAAACAAATTCTTTATGGTTCCACCATCACTTCCTGAGGTTACTTGGAAAGAATCAACATTATGTATTAATAAAGTACTAGTTCCACCAAATTCATAACCAACTATTTCAGTATTTCCAACTTTTAAAAGATTATATGTACCTAGTGGTAAATCTGAAGCACTAATTATAAGACCAGAACCTGTAATACTTCCTAATGCTGGGGCAATCCCATTTCCAATAATATGAGTTCCTGTATAGATATCCCAATTACCACTGTTATATATGTCAATACCTCCACTTATAAAGACTGATTGGGTTAAAGGATTAACATAGGAGGCGGTTAAAGAATTTATAGCCCAACTTGAAGTACCAAATAGTGAACCTGTTATACCTCCTGTAACTTCAACAGTTCCTGTAACTATTAACTCCGGTCCGCTACTACCACTAATGGTAAGAGATCCTGTTATAACAGCACTACCTGAGAATGGGAAGGCAGGTTCTCCACTACCACTAGCAATTACTTCATCAGCGTATTTACCAATATAGAGTGAAGCTGTAACAGATGCTGGAACCGCAAAAGATCCACCTTGGTCTTGGATCCATAAAATCCCAATATAGGGATCAATAACCCAGTTTTCATTACCTAAACTAGATATAAGATTACCACTGGAGTCTCTAACTATTGGTCTATAACCTAGCCCAAATGATTCAGGTATAATCTGCAAAGATCCAGTTGTGTCCGCTACAACTTTGCTATTAACAAAAGGACCAGTTCCTTTTTTAGGGTTAGTACTATTAGTTTGATAATTAGAAGGTAATACTAACTTATAAGCATGAACTGTTGAAGTATTCTCAGCAGCTGTATCAGCTGTTTGGGCTCCAATAGTAGTTCCATAACTACTCAAAGTAGCATTCCCAGGGTCAGCATCATAAGTGGAATCTGTTGTAAGAGCCTCAAGTGTGAAAGGAACAACTTCAGTTATATTATTTGTATTAGTGTAATTAGCTGGAGTTATTGTTATTGAAGAAATGGGTTCCCCAAATATAATATCTGTAGTAGATTGTATAGCTGATGGAAAGTTTTCATTGAAAAATTCCTTATTAGGGTTAGTATGAGACTTTCCTAATAACTTTTTAAAAGCTATCTGTAATTGGTTAAGTTGAGTTAATGTATTATTAGCCATAATCTATTATGATATTGTAATATTATAAAAATACCCTTCCCAGTCTTTATGTGTGACTATTTTTAATACAGCATATCCACTAGCTGGTACAACTTCATTTACTAACTGGACTGGGAGGGATAAGGAAGTGTTGGTTGATCCTAAAGTAAGAGAAGGAACAGTCCCATTGTAACATCCTACTCCATCTGCTAAGGCTGTATAAGCCCCACCAGGAGCTGCTGTAGCCATATCTCTAAACCCAGTTTGGCCGGGAACTTTAAAATAACAGTGAATATTATTCCCTGAAAGAGAAGTACCGTCTGGTACTACTGTTGCATTTACCCCATATAAGGTTACAGTTTTAGTTGGGGTAGCGCTAGCTCCATTATCATACCTAAGGAAAATCATTAACTCAGTATGAGATAAAGTACTTAAGTTAGGTGGGGAGGATGGGGCTGAGATATTACTAAAATTACCACCATTATAGCTATAGCTATCACTAAATGATGAGATTACTCTGTTATAATTATAATAAGTAGTACTTGTTAAAACTCCATTAATTCTAGGCTGCCCATATACAATTAAACCTTTATTAGTATCTATACTACTATTTTGTGAATCCCAAGCGTTTCCCGCATTAGTTACATCACTTTGATTATCATAAGAATTTGAAATTAATCTTCCATATTCATTAAGAAATGAATAATTAGCTGAAGAACCTAAAGTATTATTAGTACTGTTTTTCCCTATCAAAAACATACTCCCAGTCCTAGAATAACTTGAGTTGGCTGTAGTTAAGAAAGGTTTAGCAAAATTAGCTCTAACCCCAATACCATTTCCAAAGTCAGTCCCAGCTCCTTCTCCTACCCCACTCGCTCCAGTCCCTCCATTTTCAGATGAAGTAAAGAAATAAGAAGCATTTGTAGTGTTACTATAAGCCCCAGAACTACTAACTGTTAAAGTTGTAGTTCTAGGATTATTATTACCTAAAGCAGGTATATTTTGAGAGGCAAAATCATTTAAATTAGTATTTTCATCATCAAAACCTATAGCATTATTAGCTACATAAGTCATAGTATAAGCATTACTAATTGAAGCTGTAAATTCTACAGTTACACCTGTATAATAGGGAATTTGGCTTAAATATCTTGTACCTGTTGGGGTTCTTTGTTTAAGAGTAGTTGATGGGAAGGTAGCTGCTATTGAACCTGATTTATCATTAACCCATTCGATATAGTTAGTTGTTACATCAAAACTAGACCCAGTATGAACTACTCTACACCAATTCCATCCATTTCGTTGGTCAAGATCATCAACCACAAAACTCCCAGTTCTGTGGATAAAATTAGTAAAAGGATCTCCATTAGGGAAAGCCGCGCTTCTAGTGGCTGTTATATTAGTAAATCCTGTTCCATTACCATTCACACTACTAGCTATAGCAGCCATAGTTGAAGTTAGGTCTAAAGTATGTTTAGGAGTTGTATTATCATTAACATAAATTCTTAATTCTCCTAAATGGCCATTATTAAAAGCATAAGCTTTATAATTAGTACCAGTGTCAGTAGGATTTTGAGGGGTAGTTCCATTTAATCTACCAACAATATTAATTGTTCCATCAAATACACCTAATCTATAATCTGGGGTAGTGGTTTGGGAAAAAGCGGCATCAGTATTCACAGAAGTATTTGTCCCCGCTGGAGTTAGCCCATTTAATCCTGATACTATAGTATAATCACCAACAAAACTTGAGTTAGTTGCTCCAAAACTTAGTTGAGCAGATGTTACGTCCCCATCAGTTGATGCTGAGGTACCATCAACAACATTTGAAGAACTTATATTATTTAAACTTGGGGCTTGGGATGGGACTAGAGATGATAATAGGGTGTTTAAATCATCAACAGCATCTGCTATAGTTGTAGTTGGAACAAAAGGAAAAACCCCACCATTATAAGTCCCATCAGAAGGATCTCCTATAGTAGTATTACCTACAGCTGTAGAAGCAGTGTAATGAAATTGACCACTTTCTGATTTATAAGTAACAACCCAATTTTGAGGTACAGCACTTAAACTGGCGAATAGATTACCACTGGAGCTAACATTACTCCCAGTAATAGATCCTTTAGCAAATATGTTATTTAGTTCAGCATTAGAGCCTGATACTATTACCTTTTTCCATTCAGCCATTTATTTAGGTATTTGAGTTTTTTATTATTTCTTGTAACTTAAAAACTATGTTATAAACTATCTGTACTTCCTGACCCTTAAAGTCAGAACGAGCAACTAGTGCTAGTAAATATTTATTTTCCTCTAAATTTAATTGAGGAAGCTCATTTTTTTTAATAGGAGATTCAATTGAAGAATCTTTAATTGCTGTTGCTTTGATATCTTGAAAAGTTGCCATAAAACTTAGTATTTTATTATAAATATTATTGGAAGCCGAAATAAAATTCATTATCTTTATAAATTATACCACCTGTTACTGCTGTTGGAAAAAAACTATTAGGTGATAAAGTTAACACACCTTGATTATTAACTTTTAATGAAGTTTCACTTCCTCTTTTAATAGTAAGAATATCATCATTACTACTAGTTTGAACTAAAGTTAAAGATGATGATATAATAACATCTAAACTTCCACTATTAACTATATTATTATTATCTAAAATCCAATAATTACTTCCACCCCCTATACTATAACCATCTATAAATTGTTGGATAGTAATATCTTGGACTTCACCATCAAATTGGTTATAGATAAGTAATTTATCATCAGCTCTACTTTCATTGCCTGGGGAGAAATTGGGGGCGTCTAATATAACATTATCAGCTCCATAATAATCTACTTCTACAGTAAAAGTAGTACCTGACAGACTTCCTGAAAGACCATCCCCTGTTGTTATGTTAGTTATACCTCCTCCACCTCCACCACCACTACCTGTATCAATTGTTATGGTAAATTGAGAGTCATCTCCTTTAGTAAAGGTAATTATGTTAAGATTGGCTGAGGCTGTTTTTAAGTATAAACTTGGATCAATGCCCCCTCCCCCAGCCCCATAACTTCCTGTGTAGAATAATTGTTGTCTTTCCTTATCATAAACTACAACTCCATCAGTGATACCTTTAGTATCCATTGATAGAGATGCATATAAAGCGGGAAAGCCTAAGTCTATTCTAAACCTTTCAGCCATGTTGTTATAGGGGGTTTAGTAATAAATATTTAAGCTTTATAATATTTTAGATAATCTTCTTTTAAATACTTATTAAAACCGTGTAATTTATCTTTATTTATTTGTAGTGAAACTATATTTTTATTAGTTTGGCTCACTTTATCTTTATCACCTGTTAATGACCAAGGAATATTAAAAGGAAACCAAGTTATAAAATCTATAGTGGAGTCTTTTTTAGTTAATTTGTCATAATCAGACTTAGAAATTTCTAAGTAAGTGAATTCATTACGTTTTTTACAAAAGTACCTTCTGAATTCTCCTATTTTATAATCTTGTTCTGTTGGTTGGGTTAAATAAAGTGGGGGAGAAGAACGTTTAGAATCAGGTAATAAATTTTTAAGAGTTAAATAACCAGCAACATTAGAATCTCCATCTAAAATAAGATTATTATTTGGGAGATCAAAAAAACCATAAGTTGATTTCCCATCATTAAAAGGAATAGGATAAAGAGGAGAATTAGGTTTGTCATCTGGGCTTTTCCCAGTGTAGATTTTACCATTATATAATTTATGATAATACCCAACATAACCAGGGTCTTCTGGGCCTTCTATTTGTAAAGTATATTCACGGCCTTCTGTATAAAGATTAGTTTGGATCCTACTTTTAGGGGTATAAGGCATAGTTATAAATATTTTTATCCTACAATCTTGAAATGACGTTCTGCCTGTAAGGCTTTTTCTCGTTGCATAGTATTTGGGGTGCCTCCGTTATTCAAATCAGCAAATTTTAAAATAGCTTGTTGTGTATTTTGGAACACTGTGTATGATCCTTTATTTTTGGGTTGGACAACTAAAAATTGAACAAGTATTTTAGCTGCCAAAGCTAAATCTTTATTTACTAAATCAGGATTGTTAAGTATATCTACACCTACAAGATCACCATACTTTTTGTAAATAGCTCTTCCTGTTAGACCATTAAATCCTCTTCCTCGATATGTCCACCCGTCTTTAGAAGCAGCACTTCCATTACCTAAACCACCATAATTATCAGAATATACATAACTGAAAAATCTGACTTTGTCTTTTTTTAGATCATTTATAAAAGCATCACTTTGTTTTCCAAGTTTAGTTTTAAAAATCTTTCTGATTCTCTCATTAGAAGTGTTATTATAACCAATTTCTCCTTTAAGTAAAAATCCACATTCTTTAGATACAGTACATAAAACTCCTACTTGAGATATAGGATTAGTAAGACCCACAGCATTTAAAGCGTCTAAAATCAATTGAACATTTTGACCAGCTTGACCCGTGTAATCATGTACTATCTTTCCCCCTGTTGTTGGTTGAGTTAACCCAGCACTATTTGGAGTAGCAACACTTCCCCCATCATTTGTAGAAACACTTCTATCTCTATTACTATCAAAAGCACCAGCTTCACTAGTTCTAACTCCCCCACTTAGTGCTTCATTTCCTTTTGGAATGCTAAGACCTTCAATTTTAGTAGTCCATCCTGAAGGATCGACTGTATTAGATATACCTTTAATAATAAATTCTATATTATCTCTATAACTTTTTGGGAGGTAATCTTCTGTTATAGTATATTTTTGAAAAATCTTTATTCCTGATATTCCGTCTAAAGTTAAGTTTAGAGATATAGGTATAAAAGATGGTGAGGCTGCTTTTGGGTTTGCTAATATTCTACTGGCCTTAATTTGTTTTTGATAGTCATTCACTGAGGGGCTTAATTCCTCTACATAATTTTTCATCCATACTCCACTTCCTAAAGCTGTTAAATAAGAAATAGTGTCCTTTTTAAGACCTAAAAAATTATCACTGTTTTCTGTGCTATTTTTGGGGACTATTTTATTAGGTACAATTCTATCTGTCAAACCAGCATTCCACCTAGAAAAAGCTATAGATTCTACACCTACATCTTCATTATTTGCTTGAGCACCTATAGCTATTTGAGAAGCTAAATTTGGGGTTATTTCAGATTTGACTGAAAAGCTCTTTACAAAGGTACCTTGATTTGGTTTTACTAAACCTACATTTATAAGTGTTGGAAGATTGTTTGGTTTAACTGGGGTAGATCTGTCAATGATGTATAAATTATGAGTAGTGGAATCATAGTAAGGTTCAAGGTTAATATAGTTAGCCAAAGTCCCATTCATAGCTGTTAAAATAGCTGAGAGAAAATCATAAATCGAAAGATTCCCTTCAGAATCAATATTATCAATTAAAGTAGTTAGAAGAAAATCTATGTTAAGAAAAGCATACATATAATATAAGCGTGAAGCACTACTATTATAAAATTGGTCTCCTATATAGCTTATTTTTTTAGTTGAGGCTTTTGCGCTGTTATAATCTTCACCAGGATTAGCAAAAGCACTTTCTCCAAAAGCCCAACAAGTATTAATATCACTTGACATTATATAAGGATCAGCATTAGTAGTATAATTGCCCTCATATGACCAATATATGTTAAAAGTAGGAATTCCTGATTTGTCGTATGTTAGACAAAAACTCTCAATTAGTCTAAGAAGAGCCCCTAATGTTATGTAATAAAAATTTTTACCCTCACCCATTGTGGGTGCTATCCTCACCACTTCTTCCCCAGCCATATTATAAAAAGGATTTATATATGGTTTATTTTTAAGTTTAATTAAATTAGCTATATTTGAGGAAGATGTTGTTTCTTTATCTTGAAAATATGAAATGATAACACCATTTGTTGAGGTTAAGTCTGAGGTAGCTACAGGGAATCCAGGTTGTTCAGCTGTAAATAAATCATCTCCATCTAAGGCCTTTTTTAAGGCATTTAAAATTCTGCCTAAAGTGCTATTATTAGCTTTGTTTTGTTCTTTAACTTCATCACCCCCACTTTCATCAGAACGAGGAGTAGTTACAGTTAAAGATTCAATAATATCACCATGAGAAATAGCTTTAATAGTTATATTATAAATGCCATTAGGTTGCATTTCCCATTCATAATTAGTTACCCACCCTAAGAAACCATCATAGTTACCACTACTACTTTCTCTTTGGACTTCTATATAATCCAAAACTCTTCTTAAATACGTTTGTCCTTGAGGTGGATCTAATTTAGATACATTTAAAAATTTATCATAAACATCACTAACAGAGGGAGTAGTTCTTAAATCTTGAGTTCCGTTTTCAAAATACATAGAATGACCCCACTCTAAAAGAATAGTATATTTTAATCTTAAAAATAAAAGTTCAATTGTCTCAAATTGAGAAATATTATAACAAGTAATTTTAATAGTAGCTTCTCTTAAAGAGCCTTGGTTTTGAGAAACAACATCTATAGAAGTTACCCCAGGCATAGGAGATAAGCCATACTGATTGGTTGAGTCAAAACCATAGGCATTTTGTTGTATATAACTTACATTGTAGGTATTAGCAACTCCTCCTTTTAATTGCTTTGGGCTCCAATTTTCAGTCCCAAAATCTCCCATGCTAACTCCTCCAAATAACATATAATATTTAGCTAATTGATTACCTGTAAGGTTTTGTCCGCTAGCATATTTGGAGGCAAATTCACTGGCTTTGGTTGAATCTAAATCAACACTAGAACAAAGTCTTATCCAAGGACTTTTTCCAGATTCATAAGTTAATATTTTATTATCTTTTTGAATTTGCCCTAATTTAGTTTGTCTAAGTTCAATTTGTTTACTTACATACCCGTCAAAAGATTCACCAATTATTTCTTGAGGTGTTTTCATATCCACTATAATTTTTACAATTGATTTAATAACTTATAATCAGAAAGAATTTCTGTTAATTCTATAGGTATTCTAATTTGAACTCCCAAAGGAGGGTAAAGAGAATTAAAGGGTAACTTAGGGTTAGCAGCAGGTATTATCCACCATAAAGTGTGGTCTCTATAATATTCATTAGCATATAAATCATACCTATCTTCTTCTTGGGATATAACATAAAAATCAGTATTTCTATAAGCCACCTCAGGATACCTAGCTCCATAATAATATTGTTTTCCTAATGAAGAGGTTACTATAGGTGTTATATTAACATATCTATTCATTTATATTAACTTTAATTTAAAGGATGTTCCTTATTTGAAATAAAAGTTGAACTTTTTCTTATCAATTGGTTATTATTATCAGCAAGTACTATAAAATTAAAACCGCTTAATTTGAGAACTTTTGGTAATTGATAGCCTGAACTTTTTCCTCTTGATCCATAACCAGAACGACCTATGTCAAATCCCCCGTCAAATATTGGCTCTATTGTGAAACCTTTTAAGATGCATGGGGTGTCTCTTAGATAATCTCCAAATGTAAGTTTAACAAAATTCCCACGCAAATATCCACCTTGACCATAGTTAGGTGCTAAATGTCTTATAAGTTCTTCAAGTTTACGATAAATGATAACCATTTGATCAGGATGAGGAACTTCAATAGTAAAATCTAAATTTATTTCTCTACTAAATGATTTATATCTATGAAAAGAGGTACCATAACCAGGATATTCATAATTTTCATAATCAGCGTTAATTTTATCACTAAATGATTCTATATAAGCTTGCCAATAAAGATATTGGTTAGTATCTGGGGATTCGGCGTCTATTAGGTTTAAAATGAAAGGATATAATTGGCCTTCATTAGTTGTTTCATCTCCTCCACTATCTTTTTCTTTTTTCCCATCCGCCCCCTTTAAAAATGGGGTTAAAGCTTGTGTAGTTCCACTAAATTTACTAAGATTTAGTTTTTCAGTATTATTTCTGTTAAACTGATCTTTTTGGTTTCTTATAGCATCAAAATTTTTATCTCCTATAAAAGGAGAATTTATTACAGTGTAATTAGGAAAAAAAGTTTGACCATAAGGGCTATTAGGTGTAGTCAACATATCAACTTTACCTTGCCTACCTATTTCATAAAGTGATGAACTTATATTTTCTCTTAAAGCTGGGGTTCCTTGGTATCTATAATCTAAATAGTTTTTATCAGGGACTATATTATTATCTAGAGGGCCATATCTCTTAAGCTGTTGATTTAGGTTATTAAATCCTGATTTATCAACTTCAGGTTCAGTAAAAGGGGCTGTTGAAGATTCTTTAACACTATTTCTCTCATCATATACTTTAGAAGCTCCTAACAAATTTTTATAAGATGAGAGAGTTTTAAGAGAAGTAACACCAGAAGAAACCTGTCGTGATGAAGCAATAAGAAGATCTTTATTAGGATCCTTACTTAAAGAAGTATTACTGTCTTGAGGACCATATAATTTGGTTTGTTTACCATCTGCATCAAAACCAGTTTTAATTGAACCTGTATTGTTTTGATCAGATATTCCTTCTTTGAGGGAAGCACCTAATAATTTATTACCATTTATTGAAGATTTTGAATTATTAGACTCGTTAAAAGAAGTTTGTAAAGATGAAGAAATAAGAGAATCCTTATTAGAATCCTTACTTAAAGAAGTATTACTGTCTTGAGGACCATATAATTTGGTTTGAGTGCCATTTTCATAATTAAACCCAACTTCAACTGAACCTGATCCAGCATCAGACCAATCACTTATTCCTTCTTTGATAGATGCTCCTAATAATTTATAACCATTGATTGAGGTTTTAGAATTATTAGATTCGTTAAAAGAAGTTTGTAAAGATGAAGAAATAAGAGAATCTTTATCAGAATTAATACTTAAAGTACTATTATTATCTTGAGGACCGTAAGTTTTTAATTGAGACCCATCTCCAGGGTTAATTCCTAAAAATTCAGGATCAGGATCAGGGACTTGAATACCACTCACTTCAGTATAAGTGAAGTATTCACTAGAAGCTCCTAATAAGTTAGTTAAATTTAAAGAAGTTTTAGAGTTAGCTATTTGGTTTCTAGAATTAGATTTAGATGTTGATATATCTTCACCACTATATCCTTTGGAACCTACTGTAAACTCTGTCCTATTAATAGTTGTATTTAACCCAGTTAAGCCCGCCCCAGGTCCACCTAAATAGTTAGATATTAACCTATCATTAGAAAGAGCAATACCATATTTAATAGCTTTAGTAGGATCTATATAAAAATCTCCAATTCCTTCTTCTTCTCCTTTTAATCCTATTTTTTTTCGAGTTAAAATAACTAACCTGTTACTATCTTGATCTGAATGATTATTTTTATACTCAGTGGAGTAGGTATCTCCTCCTATATTAAAAGAAAAATTACCTATATTAATAGGGGTACTAGGTAAATCAATAGGGGTTTCACCTAAAAGGTTTAAATGAGTACCTATAGCATTAACACCAACCTGAGCTATAGTGCTGGTTGGTAAGTATAAATTTCTTGGTGATCCTGGTATTTTAGGGTTTTGGGCTGCTAAAAGGTTAGTATTAGCTATGAATCTAAGCCCTCTAACAGTAGTAAATAATTGAGTTAATCTAGAAACATCTTCAAATCCTCTTTTTAAAGCCCCATCCCTTAATATAAAATCAGGAATGTCAACTGGTATTTCATCCGGTATGGGTTTGGTAATAAAAGGTTCTTTACTACTACCCATATTAGGTCTATCAAGCCCATATTTTATAGACTTGAGATTTGTTTTTAGATCAACTAAAGGCATCTAGTTAGAAAGTTCTCCCTTCAGGAGCATTATTTCTATAATTATTTGAAGGGATTTTACCGTTTAAATCTAAAATAGAAGGAGCAGGTTTGTTTTTTAATCCAGGTTTACCATTTAAAGAATATTCATTATGTAATTTAGATTCTTTAAAATTAGGAATTGCAGCGTCTCTTCCATCTAAGTTAGAGTAAATTGATCCTTGCTTAAGTAATTGATTAATTATTGCCATGTTTATAAATATTTAATTATTGTATTTTATAAGATCCCATAGTCAAAGCAGTACCAACTTTATTACCATCTAAAGTAACAGTGCCTTCTTTAGCTAATAGTTGATTTAAGATAGTGTTCATTTGATCCATTTTAGCTAAAAGAGGACTTAAATCTATTGAAGGAGATGATGTTGAAGCTTGTGTTCCTCCCCCACCACCTAAATTAGTCCCAGCTATTACAGTATCTTTATCATTTAATTTAATAGCTCCTTCGGGGGCTAAGAGAGTACGTTTACCATACCCTCCTTCAGATACCATATCATCTGCTTTTTGAGCTGATTTTAAAGCCATAGCTCCCGCAGCTATTCCAGCTACAATCGCTGCTATACCTATACCTAAAGTAGCTGCTGAAGCTGTAGTTATGGCAGCTATAGCCCCAGCGAATCTAGCTGCGTTTTCTATTATTAACTTACCTATATTTTTAACAATACCTACACCTTGAGCTATTATAGCTCCTAATTTAGTTTGTTCTAATGTCACACCTATAGCTCTTAAAACATTCATACCTTGCTCTCG
>Ga0315907_10002603_pt1 | contig 22417 bp, 18 predicted proteins | sample LakEriMetagenome_3_FD_203525 | JGI IMG/M metagenome (GOLD analysis project Ga0315907, IMG submission 203525) | Freshwater fungal communities from buoy surface, Lake Erie, Ohio, United States - Buoy 12 MA123 | ecosystem: Environmental > Aquatic > Freshwater > Lake > Lake biofilm | place: USA...
ATAATCCCCCATCACTAAATGAAACACCAAGTAGAAAATTGCCGCATAGGCAGCACTGACAAATGGCGGCATGGCCAATCTATCTTTATCTTTGGGATAATCGTGATGTACTCCATGCATGCTGTACTGCACCTTGTCCTTGATGGGCGTATCTGGCTCCATATGAAACAAGTGTTTGTGCATCAAGTATTCCACAAAAGTAAAGGCAAAAAGGCCTAAAAAAACGAAGACAAAGCCCAACCAAAGTGGAATGCTGGTAGTGAGGGCATAATAAAACGAAACAGAGGAAATCCCTAAAAATAAGGTGATAGGAACTAAAATGTGGGTTCTGGAAATTCGCTCCAAAATAGGGTTAGAAAACATCTTGGCAGAACCGAAATTGTCAGGCCGGTCTAATCTCCCAATCTTTTTCATGACGACAATAAATTAGGCTTGAAGGTAAAGGTGTTGTTTTTGAATTTAAACTAGACTACAAAAATAAGGGTTTCAATTTTCAGCTCAATTTTTTTGTTCCTGATTGAAATCATGTTTTTTATTGAATTTTCAACATTTTTTCGAGAGTTCTTTCGTAGTAGCTCACGTACTTAGGCAGGACTTGATCGATATCAAATTCTTTTGCTCTTGCAAGAGCTCTTTCCTTGAATCCTGGCAAGCGAGATTCGTCTAAAATGCTTAAGGCTTTTTCGGTCATGTCCTCTACATCACCAACCTCACATACAAACCCCGTAACCCCATCGAGATTGAGTTCGGGAATGCCTCCTGCATTGGAGGATAATACAGGTACTTCACAAGCCATAGCCTCCAAGGCAGCAAGTCCAAAGCTTTCTTTTTCGGAAGGCATGACAAAGAGATCTGCTACCGAAAGAACTTCCTCTACCGCTTCCAATTTGCCTAAAAATCTTATGTCCTCGCAGGTGCCTAAAGTTCGGCAAAGCCTTTCCATTCGGTCCCTTTCCGGTCCATCTCCTACCAATAGCAACTTGGCGGGGATTTGCTTCCGGATATTGTAAAATACCTGAATCACATCCTCTACCCGTTTTACTTTTCGAAAATTAGAGGTGTGCACCAAAAGCTTTTCTCCGTTGGGACAAATGGCAAATTTAAAATGATCCTTTCGCTGTTTTTTAAATCGCTCCAAATCAATAAAGTTAGGGATCACCTCTATTTCCTGCTGAATATCAAAGTATTCGTAGGTTTCTTTTCTCAAATCCTCCGAAACGGCCGTTACCCCATCGGATTGATTGATGGAAAAGGTCACCACGGGTTCATAACTGGGATCTTTCCCCACCAAAGTAATGTCTGTCCCATGCAGGGTCGTGACTACCGGAATGGAAATTCCATGCGTTTTGAGAATTTGCTTGGCCAAATATGCAGAAGAGGCATGGGGAATGGCATAATGAACGTGGAGTAAATCCAGCCCTTCGTACTTTACCACACTGACCATTTTACTGGCCAAGGCCAATTCATATGGAGCAAACTCAAATAAGGGATAGCTCTTGATGTCTACCTCATGGTAGAAAAGATTCTCACTAAAAAAATCCAAGCGCATGGGTTGCTTGTAGGTAATAAAGTGCACTTCATGCCCTACTTTGGCCAATCCTTTTCCTAATTCTGTGGCTACCACCCCACTACCTCCAAACGTAGGATAACATACTATTCCAATTTTCATCACTTACAAGGCTTCGGGGACAATTATTCTGTTATTAACAACAGATGACTGGTATTTTGTTCAAACTATTCAAGTTTTAGAAATCTCAGGTTTGACAAAAGGGACGCAGCAAAGTTAACTAGGAGCTCTAGAGAACACAAAATTCTCCTAAATTTAGGCTGGTTAATTTCCTATCTATGAAATATACTTTCCTTTTTGTTGGATTTTTGTTGGCCTGTATGGCCTGTCAACCTTCGGATCCTGCCAGTACCCAAACGAAGGATCAGATAGATCTTAGTACCTACTGGGGCGAAAATCCCTGGCCTGAAATCCGTAAAAAACGAATCAACCAACTTTTGCCCGAAGCACTAAAAAATGCTCAAATCGATAGCTGGTTGGTCATTTGCAGAGAAAATTACAACGATCCCATTGCTACCCATGTGGGAGGAGAAAATGCGAGTGGTACAGCTGCTTTCCTTTTTTACAACGATCAAGAGGGATTTCATTCCCTGGCTTTTTCACCCGATGGAGAAGCTACTGCTTTGGAGGATTTGGCCATACATCAGCAGGTAATCCGTGTTCCCAGAGGTGAGTCTGCCCTGGCAAAAGCAGTAGCCTTCATCAAGGAAAAAGGATTCTCTACCGTAGCCATCAATACTTCCACCTCCAACGAAATGGCAGATGGACTTACCTACAGCCAACACCAAGAATTGGTAAGCCTGATGGGTGTAGATCAAAAAAAATTGGTTTCTTCGGAAGAATTGGTCTACGAATGGCTCTCCATCAAGCTGCCTGAGGAAGTTGAAATTTTGAAAAAAGCGGCTCAGCTGGCTGCTGACTTTCAAGAGGAGGCCTATGCCAGCATTGTTCCGGGCAAAACCACCGATGCCGAAGTAGCAAAATTTTTAAAAGCAAAAATGGCAGCCTACGGGGTAACCGATGCTTGGCATCCCGACCAAAATCCAAATGTCAATTCTGGTCCAGACCGAGGTCACTCTCATGCCACCGACAAGGTGATTCAGCCAGGAGATGTGATCCAAACAGACTTTGGCGTTAAGCTCTACGGCATTTGGGTAAGTGACATTCAAAGATTTGCCTACGTGCTTAAGGAGGGCGAGACCAGTGCCCCAGAAGATATCCAGAAATACTGGGAATTTGGCAAGGCAGGCAGTCGCGCCGCCTTGGGAGCCATGAGACCAGGCGTGAAAGGGGAAGATGTAGACCGAGCCCAGCGCGATCTTATGGATGCCAACGGTTCTCTGCACGTGCCCTGGAGTACGGGCCATCCCGTAGGCTATGTCGCACACGATGTGGGTCCCAACCTTGGTGGAGCTCGACTTCCTCAGCCCAGGCCTGCGGCGCAAAAACTATTGAAAAAAGGGATGGTATTTGCGTTTGATGGATTCCATTGTTGGAAAAGAAGCGATGGCAGTGAGAAAACTATTTCTGTAGAAGAAATGGCCGTGGTCACCGATACGGGAGCCACTTACCTTATTCCTCCGCAGGAGGAACTGATTCTAATCGGAAAAAAATAGATTTGCCTAGAGATATCTAGAAGAGGCCCAAGAGTACTTGGGCCTTTTTTATTCCATAACTTCTCGGGAAATAGACAATTTTTTACTTTTTCCAAATTTCAATTTTCCAATTGGTTACCTTTGAGCAACCAATTGTCTCCCAATACATGAACGAGCGCTACCTTCAGCGCGGGGTGTCCGCAGCCAAAGAAGATGTACATCGAGCGATTTCCAATTTGGACAAAGGTCTTTTTCCCAAGGCCTTCTGCAAAATTGTAGAAGATGCCCTAGGCAACGACCCCTTGTATTGCAATATCATGCATGCAGACGGGGCAGGCACAAAGTCTTCCTTGGCCTATCTGTATTGGAAAGAGACTGGGGACATGAGTGTCTGGAAGGGGATAGCTCAAGATGCCATCGTCATGAATACCGACGACCTACTTTGCGTAGGCGCTACCACCAATATTTTAGTTTCTTCCACCCTAGGGAGAAACAAACACCTCGTCCCAGGAGAAGTCATCTCTGCTATCGTAGAAGGTACCGAAGAAATTCTCCAGCTCCTTAGAGACCACGGCATGCACGCTGTACTCACGGGAGGGGAAACGGCAGATGTGGGGGATTTGGTCCGAACCATCATTGTAGATAGCACGGTAACTTGCCGCATGAGACGGGAGGACATTATCTCCAACGATAGGATTCAAGCAGGTGACGTCATCGTGGGGCTTAGCTCTTTTGGAAAAGCCTCCTACGAAAAGGAGTACAACGGGGGGATGGGCAGCAACGGGCTGACCTCCGCACGCCATGACGTATTCCACAAGGTATTGAAAACAAAGTATCCAGAAAGCTTTGACCAAGCTGTACCTGATCATTTGGTTTACTCTGGAAAATACCAACTTACAGATCCAGCACCCGGTACTACCTTAGACATGGGAAAATTGGTTCTTTCTCCTACCAGAACCTATGCTCCTATTCTCGTAGAAGTATTAAACTATATGAGGCCCCATATTCACGGTTTGGTTCATTGCTCAGGAGGAGCACAAACCAAGGTCCTCCATTTTGTAGAAAACTTGCACATCATCAAAGACAATTTGTTTGAGATTCCCCCTTTGTTTCGCATCATTCAGGAAGAAAGCGGCACAGATTGGAAAGAAATGTACAAGGTTTTTAATATGGGACATAGGATGGAAATCTACTTGGATGAGCGATATGCGGAGGAAATCATCGATATCGCAGAATCCTATGGCGTAGAGGCCCAGCTTATCGGAAGAGTGGAGCCTCATCAAGGCAAAAAAGTAACCATACAAGGGCCCCAAGGGACCTTTGAATATTAGTCCTAAGGACATACAATTCCCCTCAGCTGATCCGAATATGCGAAAAATAGTACGCGTCCTTGCTTGGATTTCAGCAGTCCTGCTCCTTCTGAGCCTGGCCACTTTGACTTGGGTCGATCGAAGCCCAATTCTTCAACAGGCACATGTACAACAAACGCTAGCGCGTATAAAAGCCACTCCATGGAAAAGTACTTCTGGAGAATTTTGGGTAGCCGGTTGGGCCAAAGCCAATGTCACGCCCTCACATCCAGTCCCCTTAGTTGGGTATTCCCCCAGGGGTAACTATGAATTTATTCAGGATTCCAGCTTTGTCAAAGTCCTGACGCTGAGCAATGGCACTAGCCAGGTGGCTTGGCTAAACTACGAGTTGCTCATCGTACATCCCTACCTGGCCCAGCAGGTAAGGCAAGGAATTCAAGAGGCAGGCCTAAACCTTGACCAAGTCCTATTTACTGCTACCCATACCCATGCCGGCATGGGAGGTTACATGCCTGGACCTTTGGGTGAAATTGCCTTTGGAGGCTATGAAGAAGAAGTGGTACGTGGCCTTGTACAGGGATCTGTCCAGGCTCTTCAGGCCGCATTAGCCTCACAAGATACGGTCACAGTCTCCTATCGTCAAACCGCTGCTCCAGCCTACGTGTCGAATCGATTTGTCAAAGGAGGCCCGATAGATCCTTTTCTCAGACAAGTACTATTTGAGAAAAGGGACGGAAAAAAAGCGGTATTTCTAACGTATGCCGCACATGCCACGGCCTTAAGTTCCAAGTTTATGGGGCTTTCAGGAGATTACCCACAGGCTTTGACAAAAGGTCTGGAAGGAGAAGGCTATGACTTTGCACTCTATGCCTCTGGCACAGTGGGAAGCCACCGACCCAATACCGAAGGAAATACGCCTGAAAAAGTCAAGGCCTACGCCTTGGCCATACAGCAGGTACTGCAGGCAGATAGCAGCTCCAGGTATGTTGAAAACATGCAGCAACTGAGGCTTGCCGATGTAGAAGTATCTTTAGGCGATCCCCAACTTAGAATTTCCAAAGACATCAGGCTTCGCCCATGGCTATTTAGGTACTTGGTTGGAGACACTCCTGCCTATTTCAACGTCACCCAGGTAGGGTCCCTCCTCTTTATTTCCAGCAGCGGGGAACTTTCGGGAGTTTTTTATGAGGAATGGGAAAAGCTTGCGAAAGCGCAAGGACTCCATCTTGTAATCACTGTTTTTAATGGAGGCTACGTCGGTTACATTACACCAGACGAACTTTATGATGAGGATTTCCATGAGGTCCGGGAAACCAATTGGTTTGGACCAGGCAATGGCACCTATTTCGATCTGATGATGCAAGAACTAATTAAAAAAGCAGGCCAGTAACTTATAGAAACTCGTGTCACTCCCTAAACTATTTACTAGTGTACTATCCTTGCGATGTCCCAGATGTCGAAAAGGACCACTTTTTCGCTCGGGTACTAAAACAAGTCCAGGAAGTTACTTTCAAATGCACCCTGCTTGTCCCGTTTGCCAACTTTCTTTTGAGCCAGAGCCTGGATTTTATTTTGGAGCCATGTTTGTAAGCTATGCCATCAATACCCTACAATTTTTCTTTGCTTGGGGGCTTTTGGTCTACTTTTATCCCTCCTACACCCTAGTTCACTTGCTTACCTTGCTGTTTGGCGTGGTTATGCTCAGTCTTCCCTTTACTTTTCGATTGAGTCGAGCCATTTGGCTTGCCCTCTTCGTCCGCTACGATCCTACTTGGCAAAAGAAGCAAAACGATTAAAAAAGTGCCAAGATCCAGGGCATGCTGAAGCTTAGTTCCATGGCTATTCGCTTTTGATTTTCTGAACTTTTACTCCCAAAAAAAATCAGGTAATGTGCCAAAGTCATTAAAAATAGGATCCCTGAATACGTTCGGTACAGAGAAGGCAAAAACGCAAAGGCGAGCAAAGAAGTAATGATCAATAATAAACCAAGCTTGCGAATTCCTCCCTGTAGCTGTGCGGTTGTCATTTTCTGAGCTGCTGACCCAAAACCAGAGACCAAGTCTTCCTCCCTGTCCAAAAAAGTAAGCATCAGCAAATTGAGCAGGGCAAGAAGCACATAGAAGACAAGAAATAGGAAGACCTCCCAGTTCAGATCCAAGGGAGAGGCCTTAAGCAAGGGTAGCCAAGCTACCCCGATTACATAAAATAAGGCAATGGAAACCTCTTTCCATTTAAACCAACCTTGGTAGTGAATTATCCCTAGGCTACCAGCTATCCCCATTCCTAGGCAAGTGGCCACTTGAAGTTCTATTACCCAACCAAGCCAAAAAAAAGATCCCAGGATTCCAAAGACGATGGCGATTACGACCATTAGTCCCAAGATCATTCTGTGCCGCCAATGAAATATCCTTCGAGCAGAAAGCGGTGCTTCCTTAGATCTCCTTAGGTCCACAAGATGATCTAAGGTATAGATCACCCAAACAGCCAATGCCAACAGTACATACCTCGTTCCCTCCAGCTCTACATGCAGAAGTTGTTTAAAAAAATACATGCTTGCTAGTGCTCCTGAGACTACATCCAAGGAAAGGTAGGACAAGGAGCTAAACTTATTCGTTGCATGGGCCATGGTTCAAAAATACTTGGCTTGCCCATTAGAATGATGAAAGGGCTTATTTTTTAAATTAGTTTTTCTATTTTTCTACACCTAAACCCAAACTAGTACCTGAACCCCCTGCAATTCTTATGAAACCCATTCTACTACTACTTATCCTCACGAGCTTTTCTCTTCTCCCCCTTCAGGCACAAGAGCCTATCAAGGTGGCATTTGTAGGTAATAGCATTACTCAAGGCCCAGGTCGAGAACATCCAGGATCCTTTCCCTTACTGGTTGGCAGTATGTTAGGAGATGCTTACCAAGTGAAGAACTTTGGGGTCTCTGGGAGAACCCTACTGAAAAAAGGTGATTTCCCCTACTGGAACGAACCTGAATATGAGGAGGTAAAGGCCTTTCGTCCTGATGTAGTCGTGATCAAATTAGGAACTAATGACTCTAAGCCACAAAATTGGCAGTACAAAGCTGATTTTGTCCAAGATTATCTAGACCTGATCCGAGAATTCAGGATGCACATGCCCAAAGATGGAAAGGTATACATCGTCCTTCCGGTTCCTGTGACCCGAGTAAACTTTGGAATCACTCCAGACGTCATGAACAACGAGCAGCGCCTCATGCTATTTGAAATCATCCAAAAATCGGGCGCAGAGGTCATTGACTTGTATACCCCGCTCATGGATAAGCCCGAATTACTCCCTGATGGAGTCCATCCCAATGCAGAGGGCTTGACCATTATGGCTGGTGTGATCAGCCGAAGAATCAGACTCTAAAAGACGGAGGGTAAAAACAAAAAACCACAGCTACTCGCTGTGGTTTTTTTGTTGGAACAAACAGGAAATTACTTGCCAGCAAGTGCATTGGCGCCTGCAACAATTTCCAAAATTTCATTGGTAATGGCTGCCTGACGGGTACGGTTGTACATCAACTTAAGTTCCTTCAGCAATTCTCCTGCATTTTCGGTAGCCTTATCCATAGCAGTCATTCGGGCTCCGTGCTCGGATGCATTGCTTTCCAGTACAGCCTTGTAAAATTGAATTTTCAACGAGGTGGGAACCAATTCTTCGATGATATAATTTCTAGAGGGCTCTAGGATGTAATCGGTTTCCACTTGCTTTACCTCTTGCTCTACCTTGGGCGCCATGGGTAAAAATTGTTCTACTTGAACAATCTGGGTAGCCACATTTTTAAATTCATTAAAAATCAAAACGACCTGATCGTAATTTCCTGATGCAAAGCCATTCATAGCAAAAAGAGCAGCTTCTTTTGCTACATCAAAATTTAAGTCTTGGAAAATCCCATAATAGGAATCTACCACCTGATGTCCGGATTTTTTGAAGTATTCAAATGCTTTTTTTCCAAGAGGGAGGAGGTGGATCTCTTTTCCTGACCCTTGTTGCTGTATGGCAGCATTGGTCGCTTTGATGATGTTGGTATTGAATGCTCCACAAAGCCCTTTATCAGAAGTAATCGGCACCAAGAGTACTTTCTTGGTTTCTCTTTTGGTCGCATAGACTATATCTGAAGCCCCTTCTGAAGCTGCAGACACGTTATTGAGAATGGTAGTCAGCTTCTGAGAATAAGGACGCATTTGGACAATCTTTTCCTGAGCCCTACGTAGCTTGGCCGCGGAAACCATTTTCATGGCCTTCGTGATTTGCTGGGTAGAGATTACCGAGTTGATCCTTTGCTTTACTTCCTTAAGGTTAGCCATCAGAGATTGCTTTGTACGTATGACAAACCCTGCCAGCAAGCTAGCAGGGAGTTATTAAAATTACTTTGCGTATTTAGGGGAAAGTTCGGCAGCTGCAGTAGCAAGAATCTTGCCTGCGCCATCAACATCTCCTTTTAGAATCAATTGGATTGCTTCAGGATAAGAGGCATCCAACAAAAGGTAGAACTCCTTTTCAAAAGCTCTTGCTTTTTCTACAGGTACGCTGTCCATTAGGCCTCGGGTAGAAGCATAAATGATAGCTACCTGGTGTGCTACTGACACGGGAGCATATTGTGCTTGCTTCAAAATCTCTTGGTTACGACGACCTCTTTCAATAGTTCTCTTGGTAGAAGCATCCAGGTCAGATCCAAACTTAGCAAATGCCTCAAGTTCACGGAATTGAGCTTGATCTAGCTTCAAGGTACCGGCAACTTTTTTCATGGATTTGATTTGTGCATTACCTCCTACTCGAGATACAGAGATACCCACGTTGATGGCAGGACGTATACCGGAGTTGAAGAGGTTAGTCTCCAAGAAAATCTGTCCATCCGTAATTGAAATTACGTTGGTAGGAATATAGGCAGACACGTCGCTGGCTTGGGTCTCAATGATAGGCAAGGCGGTCAAGGATCCACCACCCTTTACCAAAGGACGAATAGAATCTGGAAGATCATTCATCTGCTTGGCAATGGCATCGGATTGATTAATTTTTGCCGCTCTTTCCAAAAGTCTGGAGTGCAAATAAAATACGTCACCAGGATATGCTTCACGTCCTGGAGGTCTTCTCAATAGTAGAGAAACCTCACGGTAGGCTACTGCTTGCTTGGAAAGGTCATCGTATACCACCAAAGAAGGACGTCCTGTATCTCTGAAGAATTCTCCGATTGCCGCACCAGTAAATGGAGCAAAGAACTGCATAGGAGCAGGATCAGAAGCTGGAGCGGCTACAACCACCGTGTAGGGAAGTGCGCCTCCTTTTTCCAAGGCAGCTACTACTCCAGCTACGGTAGAAGCTTTCTGGCCTATGGCAACATAGATACAGAATACAGGCTCCCCTTTTTCATAAAATTCTCGCTGGTTAAGGATCGCATCGATAACAACGGCTGTCTTTCCAGTTTGTCTATCCCCGATAACCAACTCTCGCTGACCACGTCCAATAGGAATCATGGCATCGATAGATTTAATACCCGTTTGCAAAGGTTCGGTTACTGGCTGACGATAGATTACCCCAGGCGCTTTACGCTCCAAGGGCATCTCGTACAAGTCCCCAGAGATAGGGCCTTTTCCATCAATGGGATTACCTAGGGTGTCGACTACACGACCAAGCATTCCTTCACCAGCCATGATGGAGGCGATTTTCTTAGTACGCTTTACCGTATCCCCTTCCTTAATTTCCTTGGAATCTCCAAAAAGTACCGCTCCCACATTGTCTTCTTCCAAGTTGAGAACCATTGCTTTTAGACCATTCTCAAACTCTAACAATTCACCAGCTTGGGCTTTTGTGAGTCCATAGATACGGGCCACACCATCCCCCACTTGGAGGACTGTTCCCACTTCTTCTAGTTCTGCTTCTGTTCTGGCCCCTGAGAGTTGTTCTCTCAAGATTGCTGAAACTTCATCAGGTCTTACTTCTGCCATGATAGGATTCGGTTATAAAGATTCGTTAAAATTGTTTTTCGTAAAGATTTTTTGAAAACTGAACGCGCAATGCATTCAATTTGCTGCTGATAGATTCGTCCAATTGACGGTCATTGACCTTTAGAACAAATCCACCAATCAGGGAAGGATTTATTTTTTCTACCAATTGTACTTCTTTCATCCCGCTAATTTCTTTGACAGCGGCAATCAATTGAGTTCGTTGCTTGTCTGTCAAACTTGAAGCCGAACTTACTTCCGCTACTTGAATAGATTTGTATGCGTTGTACTGAACGATAAACTCCTTGGCCATTTCCAACAAAACCCCTTCTCTATTTTTTCTAGAAATCACCTCAAAAAAGGTCAAGGTCAGTGGGTTGGCTCCTTTGGAAAAAAGGGCTTTTAAAATGTTTAGTTTTTTATCCGAGGTCAACACAGGATTATTTAGCGCTAGGTTTAGCTCACGAGAAGCTTTCCCCATAGCGGCCAAATTATTGAAATCTGAAAATACCCCCTCCAATTGACCCTTTTCTATGGAAAGATCCAATATAGATTTGGCATAACGAGACGCGGCTCTGTGGTTGGACATAAAACTTTAGTTAATCTTCAAGTCTTTGATAAATTGATCCACTAGGGCAGCTTGGGCTTTATCGTCAGCAAGCTGTTTCCTAAGCAATTTTTCGGTAACTTCTAAGGTCAATAAGGCTACCTGATTTTTAACTTCTGAAAGGGCAGCTTTCTTTTCGGTTTCTATAACCGCCTTTGCATTTGCAATAAGTTGTGCGCCTTGCTTACTCGCCTCCGTCTTGGCGTCTTCGATCATCTTTACAGAGGCTTCGTGGGCTTTTTTCAAAATCACGTCACGCTCTATTCTAGCTTCTTGAAGCAGCTTCTCGTTTTCTGACTTGAGGTTAGACATTTCATTTCTCGCCTTTTCAGCGGATTGAAGAGCCTCCTCAATGCTAGATTCTCTCTCGGCCAATGAAGCCAGCATGGGCTTCCATGCAAACTTGATTAGGATAAATAGCAGGGCCAAGAAACCCAAAAGTTGCCAAAATATGAGTCCGCCACTAGGTATTATTAGATCCATGGTAGATGGGATTAATTTCGATTTTGTTCAAAAGCAAAGGGATTGGCCTAGCGCCAATCCCCCTGTTGTACATCTTAGAAGAAGGCAATATTGCCAGCATTCAACGCAATTAGAAGACAAATTACGGCTGAAAACAGGGCAACTACCTCGATCAAAGCTGAAATGATAAGCATTGCAGTTTGGATCTTACCTGCAGCCTCAGGCTGACGGGCGATAGACTCCATTGCATGGCCACCGATACGACCAACACCAAGGCCTGCGCCAATTGCAGCAAGTCCAGCGCCGATACCAGCACCCATAAGTGCAAATCCAGCAGTCAATAAGATAGAAGTTAACATAAACATTGGTTTTATAAATTGAACAAAGAAATTTTACTTAATGATGATCATCGTGGGCATGTTCTGCAACAGCACCCCCAATGTACATGGCTGAGAATAGGGTAAATACATAAGCCTGAATAGTTGCCACCAACAATTCAATGATGTTGATAAACGTAACCATTACCGTAGATAATATGCCTATCGCATAGGACTCGAAGATGAATACCAAAGAAATAAAGGCCAAAATCACAATATGTCCAGCAGTAACAGCGACAAAGAGACGAACCATCAAGGCAAAGGGTTTGGTAAATAGTCCGATAAACTCTACCAAAACCATGATTGGCAACAATGCCGCAGGTACACCTGGGGTAGCAAATACGTGCTTCCAATAATCCTTGTTGCCATTCACGTTGACAATAATAAAGGTAAGGAAGGCTAAGGTGCAGGTAACTGCAATATTTCCCGTAAGGTTGGCTGCTCCTGGAAGTAGTCCCAGTAAATTACCTGTCCAAATAAATACGAACAAGGTTAATAGATAGGGAACAAACCTCATGTACTTAGGACCTATTGCTTTTTGGGCAATTTCATCCCGCACAAAAATGACGATGGGCTCCAGCAAGGAAGCAGCGCCTTTTGGAGCTGCTGTCCCATTCTTTTTGTAATGAGATGCTGCAGAAAGCGTAACATAGAGCACAATGGCAATGACAATAAACATCATGGCCACGTTTTTGGTGATGGAAAAATCCATGATAGAACCCTCATCGACTCTACCTAGGTGTTCGTGCTCGTCGATATAAATTCCATTATGAGCAAATTCTTTACCGAATTTGTGGGTCTCGGGATCTTGAAAGTCTGAAGAAAGATAAAATTCTATGCCTCGATCGGAGGCATAGGTAATCACAGGCAAAGGCAAGGTGATATGGGTATGACCCACATTAAAAAAATGCCACTCGTGCGCATCCTTGATGTGGTGCATGATGAAGCTTGTCGGGTCCTCTTTGCCTTCTTTGGCACCCGCTTCAGCTGCGAAAATCTCTCCAAAGGAATGCAGAAAAAGTACTGAAAATAAAAGGCTTAGGGCCAAAAACTTGCGCGACATCTACTCGTTTAGGTTAGGTCTTTTAGAAATTTGGCGCAAGTTAGATATAATAAAGTAGATATCAAAAATCAGGTAGAACAAAAAAAGAATAAAGAAATTGGCAATAAACAAAATAATATTTTCCAATTCCAGCATGCTAAACAGGACAATAAAACCTAATGCACTTAGGATGCGAATAAGCATTCCAAGTAATTTAATATTTGCAAAATTTTCTGGGGATTTTTTATTTAGCCACAGACTAAGTCCACTTACCAAATAATTCAAGCCTACAGAGTACACAAAAATAGACCAGATTTCGGTATGAAGGGCCTTTGGAAATAATTGGCCTACTCCAAGGAGGATCAATCCACCAACCAAGGAGACTAGAAAAAACATAGCGTGGAAATTTTGACGTAGCTTCATGCCTATAGATTTAGCTCTCAAAGTTACTTTCTTTTTTCTTTAGCCCTAGCGATCTTCTTGAATAGACTTCCAAAGAGTGTATCCCGCAGCCATCATCCCTATGGCCAAGCCTAGGAGCAACCAAAGGGGAAACTTCATGGCCGATTGGTGGTGAAGCCACCAACCCAAAGCAGTACAGCCTCCAATTAAAGCCAAAAGTTGAAAAGATAGCCCAAGGTATTTTATCCAAATCGGGACTTCTTGTTGCTTTGCAGGTTTATCGTAGTGAGGTTTTGACATGTGCTTAAATATAAGTTATTGATTCAGCTTTTTTATTTGAGGAACACAGAATAATTCCTGTTCCGAATCGTTCGGTAATGGGGTAAATGCCCTAATTTGGTATTTTGAAAAAGACATTACCTTAATGAAAAGCAGAAAACTATTTTTTGCAGGAATTTTACTCCTGTGTATGGGCGGATGTTCATCTGAACGCAACACCTTTATCAATCGGGCTTTTCATAACCTAACTTCTCATTACAATGCTTTTTACCTCACAGAATCAAAAATCGCTAAGGTAGAAGATCAGATTTTGACGAACTACAAGGAAGATTATACCCAGCTCTTGCCGGTAATCATTGCCTATGACTCCTCCTCTGTACAACAACATAAAGCTAGCCTGGATTCGGCAAGGGCTTTAGCATCCAAAGCCATAGACTGGCACAGGATTTCCAAATGGGTGGATGACAGTTACTATTTGATTGGAAAAATTGACTACTTACAAGGCCGGTCCGACGATGCAAAAAACACCTTCCGCTATGTGAATAGCCAAAGCAAGGACAAAGATTTGCGGCATCAGGCTTTAATTAGTCTCCTCCAACTTTACATCGATCAAAATGCCTTAGAAGATGCCAACTTTACCATTGACTATTTGTCTAAGGAAACAGAAATCAATCCAACAAATCGACACGAACTCTTTAAAACCTTGGCGTATTACTATGAATCCAAATCGGATCAAAATGGGGTAATTGGCGCCTTAGATCGAGCAATCACCTACAGTAAAGATAAAAAGGAGCGCTCCAGAATGTACTTCATGTTGGCCCAAAGGTACCAAAGCGAAGGCTTGGACGCACTGGCCTACGATTATTATCAAAAATCTTTGGAGGGCAATCCTCCTTACGAGCGTAGTTTTTTTGCTACCCTATATTCACAGCAAGTAGCCGAGCTTAATGCCTCCAAGGATGTGAAAAAGGTGCGCAATTACTACGATGGATTGTATGAGGATCCAAAAAACAAGGAGTTAAAAGATGTGGTAGTATACGAGCGTGCTCTTTTTGAAGAAAAACAAGGAGATATACCTTTGGCCCTAGAACTGCTGCAGAAGGCCGCCAAAGAACAAGGAAGCCTCCCTAGGATAAAGGGGTATATCTATGAAAAGTTGGCAAAAATTCAACTCGATCAATTCAAAAATTACCGCGCCAGCAAATACTACTTGGACTCCGCACTCAATTTTATCACCGAGGAAGATGAAGATGCATTGGCCCTAAGGGAACAAAAACAAACCCTAGATACCTACGTTTTTCATTTCGAAAGAATTCAGACTACAGATAGTTTGCTACAGCTATCCAATTTGACCCCTGAAGAGCAACGCATGCGCGCAGAAGCATTTTTAGAAAATGAAAAAGCAAAATTAGAAGAACAAGCACTTAAGGAAAAAACTAGCACTTCAGCCTCCCTTTTTGATAACCTGCTGGCATTTGGAGATCGAGGCAATGCCTCTAGTTTTTATTTTGACAACAGTACCGCCATGCAGCAAGGGGCTATAGATTTTGTCCGTACCTGGGGAAATCGTACCCTTCAAGACAATTGGAGAAGGAAAGCAGCCTTATTTGAAACTTCAACCCAAGCTACTACTCCCCTAGATGTAAATGATAATCCGAAGCAAGCAGATTCCTTAGCTAATGCAGGACTTCCTTCTGTAGAAAGTTTGCTAGCAAGTATTCCCGCTTCACCAGAACAAATTCAAGCTGCAAATCAGGAGGTAGAAACTTCTTATTTTGAATTAGGAAAACTACTGTACATCAACTTAAAAGAACCCGAACTCAGCGCCCAATACCTAGAAAAATTTATTAACAACTTTCCTAAAAGCATCAAAAAACCTGAAGCCTACTACCTTTTGTATTTAGGTCAGAAAGAAGTGCAAGGCAGACCCGATTATTACGTGACCTTGCTCAATAGTGAATTTCCAGAATCACCTTACACCTTTTCAGTAAATAATCCCGAGGCCACTTCAGGTAACTTGGCTTACCTAGAATCTGCCAAAGGCTACGAACAAGCCTATGATGCCTATTATGCAGGAAATTACAGTGAAGCAAAATCTCTAATTTTTTCCACTCTTGAAAAATTTCCCTTGACCCGAAATACGGAAAAATTACTCCTACTCAACGTCATGATAGCTGGCAAACTAGAAAGCCGCACGAATTATAGGGTAAAGCTTGAAGAGTTTATTCAGCTTGGAAAAGAACCAGCATTGGTAGAATTGGCAAAATCCATGCTTTTGCCACTATTGAGTCAAGAGGAACTGGATCAGCGTGCTCAAGCAAACCAGGCAGCGCCAGCAAATGATACCCCAATTAAGGAGGCAATTGTGGAAAAAGAAGCCATAAGCCCCGTTGAAAACAGTCCGTATAAAATTTCTAATGATCAAACTCATATTTTTATTTTGGTTTTGTCACAAAGCGAAGCAGAATCGGCCAAGAATTTGCTTGGAGACCTAGAGACCTTTCATTCCCAATCCTTTGGGGAAGCAAGATTACGAACAGGAAATATGAGCATGAGCCAAGAGCTTACCTTTTATATTATTAGCCCATTTTCTACTGCTGAAAAAGCCATGGACTATTTCACTACCTTTAAAAATAAATTTTCCTCTACAGAATTGAGTGAAGAAGCAAAATCCAAGGCATTTTTCATTTCTATTGAAAACTTTCAAGTCTTAAACAAAACCAAAAACGTAGAGGAGTACCTCAACTTCTTTACTTCTACCTATCACTAATCCATGTTTAAATCGGATCAATCTTCTTCACCTGACTGGGCTTCCAAAACAATAAAGTACTTGTGGATGGCCTTTTTTGGAGGACTGGTGTTTTTTATCCTGTTCGTTTGGCTGGTAAGCATCAATTTTCTAGGCCTATTTGGATCCCTACCAGATTTTAAAGCCTTGGAAAATCCAGATAGCGAGCTGGCTTCCGAACTTTATTCGGCAGATGGCGTCCTACTAGGCACTTTTGCTAGAGAAAATCGAAGCCCAGTAACCTACGAAGAGTTGGCTCCTAACTTGGTTCAAGCCCTTATTTCCACAGAAGACGAACGATTTGAAGAGCACTCTGGGATAGATTTGAAAGCCATGATGAGGGTAATCTTCAAATCGATTTTGTTAGGCCAAAATGCAGGTGGTGGCTCTACACTCAGTCAGCAAACAGCTAAAAATTTATTCAAAACAAGAACGGATGCTAGTGCAGGAGTTCTAAGCAATATTCCTGGACTCAGAATGCTGATTATCAAAACCAAGGAGTGGATTGTAGCTACCCAATTGGAAAAGGCATATACGAAAAACGAAATACTTACTCTTTATCTAAACACTTCTGAATTTGGATCCAATGCCTTTGGAATAAAAACTGCAGCCAGAACCTTTTTCAATAAGGACCCAAAGGACTTGTCCGTGCAAGAGTCAGCCGTTTTGGTGGGTTTGTTTAAAGCGCCTACCTATTACAGTCCAGTTTTCAATCCTGAAAATTCTCTTGCTAGAAGAAATACAGTATTGTCTCAAATGGTCAAAAACGATTTTTTATCTGCAGCGGAATACGATTCCTTGTCTAAATTACCTATAGAATTGGACTACAGAATCCAAAACCAAAACCAAGGCTTGGCTACTTATTTTCGTGAAATAGTAAAGGCAGACTTAATAAAATGGTCTAAAGAAAATTTGAAACCGGATGGATCTGCATACGATATTTTTGGGGATGGTCTAAAGATCTATGTGACCATAGATAGCAGAATGCAACGCTATGCAGAAGAAGCCATGAGGGAGCATATGGCGGAACTTCAAAAGGTTTTTTTCAATGAGATGGGTGACAGGGACCCCTGGATTAATGAAAACTTACAGGTTATTCCAGGATTTATAGAAAATGCGGTTAAAAGAACCGAACGATATAGAATTTTGAAAGAGAAATATGGAGATCAAAACGATTCCATCAACCTCAAACTGAATGAAAAGAAGAAAATGAAGGTATTCTCTTGGAAAGGAGAACGTGATACCTTGATGAGTACCATGGACTCTCTTGCTTATTATAAAAAGTTTCTTCAGGCAGGATTTCTTAGCATGGATCCGCATACTGGCCATATCAAAGCTTGGGTAGGTGGTATGGATCATAAATATTTTAAGTTTGACCACGTGAAGCAGGGGAAAAGGCAGCCTGGTTCAACTTTTAAACCTTTTGTTTATGCTGCAGCCATTGAAAACGGGTATAGTCCATGTTATAAAGTTACTGACCAGCCAATTGAGGTAAATATTCCAGGACAACCCCCGTGGAGCCCAGCGAATGCAGATGGAAAATTTTCATATGAAAATATGACGATTAGGAAAGCAATGGCGCAATCTGTCAACTCAGTGACTGCTTATATGATGAAAAAACTGAGTCCAAAATTGGTTATTGAAACTGCCAACAGGATCGGCATAACTAGTGATTTGGAAGAAGTTCCTTCTCTTGCTCTAGGTGTGAATGATGTTTCCATTTTCGAGATGGTCGGGGCATTTGGAACTTTTGTTAATAAAGGAGAACACTCTACTCCCTTCTATATTGATAGAATTGAGGATAAAAATGGAAATGTAATCCAGCAATTTACTCCTAAAAAAAGGCCGGCAATGACAGAAGAGCATGCCTATTTGATGACCTATATGCTTCGTGGTGGATTTGAAGAAGAATCGGGTACTAGCCAAGGAGTTCCTTCAAGCTTGCGAGAGGGAAATGAATTGGGCGGAAAAACAGGAACGACCCAAAATGCTTCTGACGGTTGGTATATGGGGTTGAGTAAAGATCTAGTTTCTGGTGTTTGGGTAGGTGGCGATGATCGGGCCATTCACTTTCGTAGCTGGCCTCTTGGACAAGGGGCAAAAACTGCACGTCCTATTTGGGTAAAATATATGACTAAAGTATATGCAGATCCCAGTCTTGGCTATACCAAAGGACCATTCCCCAGACCAGAAAGACCCTTAAGCATAGAGATTGATTGCGATAAGTACGAACAAGAAAGTCAACGATTTGCGGATTTTAATTACGATGCTGAGAAAAATGATTTTTAATTTTAATCTTCCTTCACATTTAAAAACAGCCCTTTACTAATGGGCTGTTTTTTTTAATTTCACCCCATGCTTTCCTCGTCTTTTCTACCCGAAGAACACCTCCTCCTTCCCGATCAACCTGGTGTTTATAAGTTTTTCAATCCCGATGAGGAATTGATCTATGTAGGGAAAGCGAAGAGTCTAAAAAAAAGAGTTAGTAGCTATTTCACAAAAAATAGTGGAGTCAATCTCAAAACCAAAAGGATGGTCAAAGAAATCTCAAAAATTGAGATTACTTTGGTTCATAGCGAATTAGATGCCTTGCTATTGGAAAACAACCTGATCAAAAAAGTTCAACCCAAATACAACATACTTCTTAGGGATGACAAGACCTATCCCTACTTGTTGCTTACCAAAGAACATTTTCCTAGAATATTCCCTACTCGAAAATACCTGCCTAAAAAAGGGACTTACTTTGGGCCATTTGCAAGTGTGAAAGCCATGAACAATGTGCTTGATTTGATTCGGGAACTTTTTACCATCCGAACTTGCAGCTTAGACCTCTCTCCTGAAAAAATAAAGGAAGAAAAATACAAAGTTTGCCTAGAGTATCATATTGGGAATTGCCAAGGCCCTTGTATAGGCAAACAAAAAGAGCAAGACTATTTGACCGATTTGGAACAGGCAAAACACATCTTAAAAGGAAATCTGGCTACTGCCAAGTCCTATTTCAAGCAACACATGCAGGCACTCGCCGAAAACTTATCCTTTGAACAAGCCCACCAAGTAAAAAATAAATTAGAACTACTTGATAAATACCAGGCCAAGTCACTAATCACTTCTCCTAACATCTCCAACCTGGACGTATGTACCCTAGTGTCGGATGAGAAAAATGCGTACGTTAATTACATGAGGATAAAAAGTGGCGCTTTGATTACCTCGAAAAATGTAGAACTCAAAAAGCGATTGGATGAATCGGAGGAAGAGCTATTAGTCACTGCCCTGATCCGGCTCCAAGATCAATTCCAAAGTGATGCCACTGAAACCTTGATCAATATTGACTTGGAACAGCCTATTGAGGGATTGCAGCTCACCCATCCAAAAATTGGAGATAAGAAAAAGTTGGTAGAGCTCTCTTTAAAAAATGCCATATACTACAAAAAAGAAAAAGCATCGCTGCAGGGCCTGAATGTAGATAAAAAAGATAGGGTCATTCGGCAACTACAACATGATCTTAATTTGCAAGAAATTCCCGATCATATCGAATGCTTTGATAATTCAAATATTCAAGGCAGTAGCCCTGTAGCCAGTATGGTTTGTTTCAAACAGGGCAAACCAGCAGTCAAAGAGTATAGGCATTACCATATCAAAACGGTACAAGGCCCCAATGATTTTGCAAGCATGAAGGAAATTGTAGGAAGACGTTACAAAAGACTCTTAGAAGAAGGAGTGCCTCTCCCCAAATTGGTGGTGATCGATGGAGGAAAAGGACAATTGTCTTCAGCAATAGAAGCCTTACACGAGCTAGGTATTTATGGTAAGATGCCCATCATAGGGATAGCCAAAAGACTCGAGGAAATCTACTTTCCAGGTGATCAATTTCCTCTACATATCGATAAAAAATCCGAAAGCTTAAAATTATTGCAGCGCATCCGGGACGAAGCCCACCGATTTGCCATTACCTTTCACCGACAGATACGTAGCAAGAAGGCGATAGAAAGCCAGCTGACTGAAATTGAGGGAATTGGAAGCAGCAGCATTCAAAAATTACTTCAGCATTTCAAATCCCTTCGAAAGGTCGAACTTGCCAAGGAGGAGGAAATTGAAGAACTACTTGGAAAAGCAAAAGCCAAACTTGTACAAGCTTGGATACATAAAAAGAAAGGGGCCTAAGCCCCTTTTTATTTCTACCATTCCCAAACCGAACTTTCAATTTCTAGCAGGTTATATTCATAGGCCAAGGCATCCAAATACGCCTGCATTTTTTTTACCTCTGGGGATTCTTTTGGGATTTTATTTTCAACCAAATCCACTATAAACTTATCATCTCGATTAGTATATTTAGTTATAACAGATCGAAAAAAACGGGATTCAAATGCCTTATCGTAGGTCATATTTTTAGAAATATTATCAAAATTTATCCAACGAGCATCAGGGTGATTTGCAAAATATTTAATAAAGTCCTTGTACCTAATGTATCCAATAATTTTAATTCCTGCTCCATTGATTTCTGCAGGCATTATTAAACTTAAGTATTTGATATCAAAGGTGAATCGAGAATGAAGCTTATCAAAAACAAAATCTTCCTTAAAATCTAAGTAATAAAGTTGCTTTACAAAAATACTGTCACCGTTATCTGTAACCCAAAAAAGAGAATCAAATTTTGGAATACTGAGGGGTTTAGAAAAACTTTCATCAGCGAATACTTCAAGCTCATTCTTTTTGACCGCCTTATAGATTTGATTGATGATCCCGTTTTCTTTAGAATCACCTGATCCATAAAAAGACACATTATTTTTCTCACGCAAGTCAATTCTCCTCCAAACTGAGATTTGATACATCTTATCCTCTTCTTTAATACGTTTAGCTGAATAAATCGTATCAGTATTAAAACTGTCATAAGTCTTTTTCGCGGGCAATCCAGCACTCAAAGACGTAGTGATTTGGGAAAAAGCATCTACGACCAATACAAATCCAAAAAAAAGGATAAGACAGACGTTACGAAGTATGACTTTCATATTTAGTTAATTTTTTTTATAAATTCCTATTTCACCCTTACGGTTATCAAATCTTGATAATCCATAGAAATTTTTTCTCCTCTAAAATTGGTCCTAGTGACTCCAGTAACCTTTATCACAATGAGATCTCCTGTAGCCGCATTACTCAATAATCCTCTTAAACCCGAACTTAAGTCTACTGGAGCTCCTCGTGGTATATCGTTGCGGACTAAAGTAATTTGCCCTCTAGTTACTGCAAAATTCGCATCCCTTGCCATGGTACGAGCAAAATTAGGGTCTGATTTAGCAGTTACTTTTATTCCTTGCAATGCATTGATGGTATGCGATTGACTAAGATCTAATTCAGAACCATTGGCGGCTAAGATAGTGATGGTAGGATTAGGGACAGGCTTAATATCAAAGGTTTCGTCTCCAATCTTATTTCCTCCACTACTCACACCAATAGTCACCTTACCAGTAGCATTTGGAATGATGGTCACTTGTCCTGCTTTTGCACCTTTTATTTTATCTCCATTACTTACAGTAAATTCAGGAGCATAGGAATTACCCAGAGCGGGTACATCAATACTCAAATCGTTGGCACAGCCAGCATAAAGTTGTTGAACAACTTCAGAAGTAATTTTAATGACAGGCTGAGCTACATAATATTCATATTCGATAGGGAGCACCTTGTCTTCTCCGCCTACATTGGTAATAATCTCTCCTCTCAATAATTTTTTTGCCAAACCTCTGTCATCATAGGCTCCCGCTGGTGTAGCCGTAAATTCTATTTTTCCAAATCCTTTTTCGTCTACTGGAACCGCCCGACCATCCAAGGTCATGGTGGGAGTAGCCGAAGAAGAAGAAGAGGCAATAAACATGGTTCCTTCAAACTTAGTTCCTGCTGCTACAACATTAGAAATAGCGGAAATCTTGGCTTCTGTAATATCAGCTTTAAAATAAAAAGAACCTATGGTATTGGCCATGGTAGTCAAGGCCTCACTCTCAATATTCAACACTTCATTTTGAAATTGGGAAATGATAGC
>Ga0315907_10002604_pt1 | contig 22413 bp, 19 predicted proteins | sample LakEriMetagenome_3_FD_203525 | JGI IMG/M metagenome (GOLD analysis project Ga0315907, IMG submission 203525) | Freshwater fungal communities from buoy surface, Lake Erie, Ohio, United States - Buoy 12 MA123 | ecosystem: Environmental > Aquatic > Freshwater > Lake > Lake biofilm | place: USA...
AGAGCGATTTGAAAAAGAATTTCTCATTATAAAAAAATGATTTTTAATTAAAGTTGAGGTTTATGCTGTCATGGCGATCACTATAAAGATCAGCCTAATAAATGTTTTAAGATACACATAGTCTAAATTTTACCTGCTAAAACAATCTAGATAGACAAATAGTCTAGTAAAACCAGCAGGTCTTCAGATATCTTTGAGATATGACGTAATTAGGCTCTGAAAACCCATACTATAGAGCAATAAATTTTAATACTTGCGTTCACAACGGTCTGAAGATAGGAAAATGCAACTGCCTGAAGCCTTGCCTAAAAAAGAGTATGTCCTAGTTATAGATGATACGCAGCCTAACTTACATTTACTAGTAACTATGTTGACCCGTAGGGGTTACCAAGTAATTGGTGTAAGTGATAGCTTAAAAGCAGTTTCAACAGCACAGACTGAAATGCCTGACTTGGTAGTTTTAGATATTAATATGCCCAATATGAATGGGTTTCAGGTCTGTGAACAATTAAAATCTAGCGATCTCACTCGTGATATTCCCGTAATTTTTATTAGTGCGCGGGACGAAGTTTTAGACAAAGTACAAGCATTTGCAGTGGGTGGCGTTGACTATATTACTAAGCCATTTCAAATTGCGGAAGTACTGGCAAGGGTCGAGAATCAGCTTACATTACGTAGATTACAAAGACAGCTACAAGAACAAAATGAACGACTGAAGCAAGAAATTAATAGTCGGATTATTGCGGAGACCTTACTTCAAGAAGCTAATGAAAAATTAGGGCGATTGGTCAATTTAGATGGTTTAACCCAGCTTGCCAATCGCCGCTGCTTTGATGAATATTTAGATCAAGAGTGGCAGAGACTAGCAAGAGAGCGTTTGCCCTTGTCTTTGCTCATGTGTGACATTGATTTTTTTAAGAACTATAACGACACCTATGGTCATGTGGCTGGGGATGATTGTCTCCGCAAAGTTTCGCTTTTAATCAAGCAATCTGTACATCGTCCTGCGGATTTGGTAGCGCGTTATGGTGGTGAGGAATTTGTGATTGTATTGCCGAATACTGACATAGAAGGCTCTATCGCAATTGCTGAGATTATTCGGCAGAGCCTTCAAGAGTTAGCAATCCCCCATGAAGATTCAGCAGTTAGTCAGTTTGTGACTTTAAGTATCGGAGTAACTTCTTTTGTTCCTATGACCGATTCACTCCCTTCAGTATTGCTGACGGCTGCTGACTATGCGCTGTATCGAGCTAAGGAGCTAGGTAGAAATCAAACTTATCAAATCGGCTAAATTTCAAGAAAAGATGGTGCGAAGCGTCGTCTTTTCTTAAAATTCATCGCTTTCAGGGGAAGTAGAATCACGTCTCAACAAATTATCAATATCACTCCAATTAACAAGACTGGCGTCCGTATCTTGAACTAGCTGACCTTTATGTAAACAAATTAGCCGATCGCACCATGTTTGGACTAAATCAAGTTGATGATTGATCATCACCACTGTTACAGGCTGAGGTAATTGGGTTAACTCAGTTAAAACATCTAGTAATAAATGCGATAACCCACGATCCAAAGCTGATGTGGGCTCATCTAGTAATAGTATTTCTGGCTCCATGACTAATGCTCTAATGATCGCAACCCATTGTCTTTGCCCAAGTGATAACTCTAGCTCTGATCGATTTAGCAGTTTAGAATCAAGCTGCAATTTATCTAGCCATTTTTGCGATCGCGCATTAATTTCGCGCTGTGTAAAATTTTGTAACTTTAGAGGATAGGCGATCGCTTCAGCAACAGTCATTCCTAATAAGCTCGGCTCCTGTGGAACCAGCAACACTCGCCACCGCAAAGTTTGAATCGGAATTTCTTGAATATTTTTGCCAGTAAACGTAATTGCCCCCACCGATGGATCAGCTAAACGATTGAGTAGACGTAAAAATGTCGTTTTCCCCGATCCTGTTGCGCCAATTAACGCAGTTTTACTTCCTTTGATGATCTCAACTGAAATATCCATCAAAAGTGTGCGAAATTTAGTTTGATAACTCACTTGGTTCGTAGCGATCGCTACCTTGTCAGGAGGTATCTGAGATGGTAATGAAACCTTTTGCATAATGTAACTGTCTTTGCGATTAGCGATCGGGAAATTGGGACGCAACCTTGAATTTATTAAACCCTTTCTCATGCTCAATTAGGGAGAACAATCACATATGTATTTATGGAACCTTTTCAAGAAATTTTCGCAAAAACTTGTTAGACAGCAGCGCCAAAAGCGACTTGCCTTTTTCTTTGCAGGGTTATGTATTTTTGCATTAGCTGCTCCCCAACTGGCTCCTGCTTCTGCCCAATCGACTCAAGCGACTGTGCAGGAAATTCTAGACGGCAACCAAGTTTTTATTCAAAATCAGCGAGCATCCGTTAATGATGTAGCAAGGCAACAGCAGCAAGTTCGTACAGGCAATTCCAGAACAGCACTACTGTTTAATACGGGAGCAGTTGCTCGGTTATCAGCTAATTCGGTTCTAAATATTGGTCAATGTGCTCGCCTTAGGCAAGGAACAATTTTAATAAATGGTGCAGTTAATGCCTGCTCATCTTCGATTACGACAGGTGTACGTGGCACAACTTATTTACTAGAAGTAGATGAGTCAGGCAACCAACAGGTCAAAGTATTAGAGGGCGAAGTTGTAGTCAAGCGTAACGCAACTCCAATAACTGATGAAGATGATCAACCGACAACAGAAACTAAACCCACTGTTCCCAAGCAAACGACTCCTTCAACTGAAAAGCCTAACGTCACTCCAACTACAGCCCCTAAGTTTAAACAGTTTGGATCTTTCCCAACCGTAATCCCCCCAAGGACAACACCTCGAATAAACACATCCAACCCTCCAAAGGGAAAACCTGTTGAGCCATTAAATGGTAAACCTGCTAATGACAAACCAATACTTCAAATGGAGAAGCCTATATCACCTGCGCAGCAACCTGATGAGGTTGTGTTGAAGGCTGGCGAAAAAGTTGAAGTTAATCAGGGTGGTGCTTTAGGAATAATTCAGCAGCTTACTGAAAATGAGTTTGTAAGTTTGCTCAAGGGGAATTTATTTGAGGGCTTTACTAATCAAATCCCTGGCATTGATAAAGTTCGTTCTGTATTTAATGGACTATTCCCAGGCGCAAACTTTCCGATTTCGATCCCAGGAATACCAATACCAAACATCCCTAGTATTCCTGGGCTTCCGTTCTAATTGTTAGCGCTTTGCGCTCTAAGATAAATACAGAAAAAGCACCATAAAATAGTTTTATGGTGCTTTTTCTGTATTTCTTCTGTATTTTGATATGCCTCGAACTTGTTTTCTTTATCAAAGCGATCGCCCGATACCATACCTCACTGCATGGCAATGGCAAAAGTATTTGGTGGAGGAGCGCAAACAAGCCAGAAGAAACGAGAAAGACTTACCTGATGTGTTATTACTAGTCGAACATCCTGCCGTTTATACGTTAGGACAGGGCTCAAGCTTAGAGTTTTTAAAATTTAGTCCCGATGATCCAAATATTGAATGCCATCGCATCGAGCGCGGCGGCGAAGTTACCCATCATGCGATCGGGCAGTTAGTAGCATATCCAATTTTAAATCTTGACTATCATCAACATGATTTGCATTGGTACTTACGCCAACTAGAAGAGGTAATTATTCAAGTGTTAGCTAAATTTGATGTACCTTCAAAACGTATTCAAGGCTTAACTGGTGTTTGGATTAATCAATCTGGGCAAAATCAAAAAATTGCTCAAGTCGGCATCAAAGTTAGTCAATGGATCACCATGCATGGCTTTGCGCTGAATGTAAATATGGACTTATCGGGGTTTGATCGCATTGTTCCCTGTGGAATTACCGATTGCCAAGTTTGTAATCTTAATCAGTTTGTATCTGATGTGAGGATTGAACAGGTGAAAATCGCGATCGCGCAAACCTTCGCTAAAATATTTGATTTAGACATTCAATTCCAAGCGATCAACGAGATAGTCAAGTTGTAATAAATTACCAGATAGTTTTGACAGGATTCTTTGCGATCAACTCATCTTAAGTATTAAGTAATATTTTCGTGCCCATTAGCCTAGAAAACCAGCAAGAATTTCATCAGGTAACGGGGCATTACAGGCTGGATCGATAAAAGTTTTGCCTTTGTCTTTTTCTGCTACTCGATGTTGGCGCTTCTTTTTGCTAGGCGTTATTGTGGCGAATGCTATACCATTCTCACAGATGATGATTTCTTCGCCAAGCAAGACTTGTCCGATTAGTTGAGAAAACTGCTGACTGGCTTCGGTGATGATGACAGTGGTAGTCATATTATTTATTTTGTTTTAAAAATAAAATAGCTTGGAGTTTAATGTGATACCCGATTTCCAAAGTGCAATGCTACCTATATTGCAAAAATTAAGTGACAACAAGATTTATGACTCATCAGGTATAAGGTTTTATATTATTGAGCAGTTTTCTATAACTGATGAAGAACAGTTGCAGAAAACTCCAAATGGCAAGCAGTTTTTACTGTTTAATAGGGTTGCGTGGTCAATTTCTTATCTCCGAACCGCAGGTTTAATTTATAGCCCACAAAGAGGAAGATATCAAATTTCTGACATCGGGAAAAAACTATTAAAGAATCCACCAAGCAAAATCACGATAAAATTTTTAAAAGGAATAAATTCCGAAAATATAGCAGCCTCACCAAAAAGCAAAGAAATCAACGGTGATGGTGAATCTGGAGAATCAATTGAAAAGACCCCTGACGAAATGATGGAGGAAGGATTAGAGAGGATAAATTATGAACTTTCCAGAATGTTGCTAAAAAACCTCGAAGAAATCTCACCCACTAAATTTGAAAAAATAGTTGTTGATTTATTGATTAAGATGGGTTATGGAGGATCAGATTTTGAAAACGGAGAAGTTACTCAAAAGTCGGCTGATGAAGGAATTGATGGAATTATTAAAGAAGATAAGCTTGGTCTAGATAAAATTTACATTCAAGCAAAACACTGGAAACAGGAATCCAGTAAAATTGGTAGACCCGAAATTCAAAAATTTGTGGGCGCTTTGGATGGACAAAGAGCTAAGAAGGGGGTCTTTATCACGACTGCACTTTTTTCAAAAGAAGCTACTGAATATGCTGAAAAGACAAATTTTGCAATTGTCTTAATTGATGGCAAAAGATTAACAAAATTGATGATCGATTATGAAGTAGGTATCACAATTAAAGATATTTACAAAATCGGAAAAATTGATACAGACTATTTTATTGAAGAATAAAAAATCTAGGGTAAAGGCAATCATTCAAAAGAGATAAATATCATGGCAGTAAGCCCCCCCCGATATAGCAAAGAAGAATTCGCTAGGCGTGGTGATGAGATTTATGAAACTCAGGTGCGTCCGCAGGTTGAAATGGGTAATTATGGCAAAATTGTTGCGATCGACATTGAAACGGGAAACTTCGAGGTTGCTGATGAGTTATTGTCTGCAACCAGTAGCCTATTTAAACGAATTCCTGATGCTCAACCTTGGATCGTTCGCATTGGACATCGAGCCGTTCATCGGTTTGGCGCAAGGAGCCTTAAAAAGACAATATGATTCACGGTGTAGTTAATCAAAGCTGTGAAGCAACAATTCCACTGGTCATTATCAACGAAAAGCGACAGACCAAAATGATCGATGCTGTCATTGATACGGGCTATACAGGTTACTTAATCTTATCGAGTGAAATTATCACTGCCCTAGATTTACCTTGGACAGGTATTGCGGCACTTTAGGTGATGGTAGTGAAGTGACATTTGCGGTTTATGCAGCAACCGTCATTTGGGATGGTCAATACCGAAATATTCCTGTCAATGAGGCAGAGACAGATCCCCTAGTTGGCATGAGTTTGCTTTATGGCTATGACTTACGAATTCGAGCAATAGCAGGTGGCAAAGTCACAATTGAATTGCCAGAATAAATACTTATAAAAATGCGCCCTCTAGGGGCGCTTTTTTATTTAAGAAGTAGCTAGCGTACGACGCTTCGTGACCATGCGGAAGGCTTCGATGATATCGCCTTCTTTCCATGTCGAGAACTTCGCAAGAGAGATACCACACTCAAATCCAGAGGCGACCTCCTTGGCATCATCCTTAACCCGTCGCAGCGAGTCAAGAACTGCTGTATGCACAACCTCATTACCGCGTTTGACACGGACATTGCAGTTGCGGAGCAGCTTACCATTCTGGACATAGCAGCCAGCCACAGCACCCTTGCCGATCGCAAAGATAGCGCGAACTTCAGCTTGACCAAGGTATTCCTCAACCATTTCAGGATCGAGTAAGCCTTCCATCGCATCTTGGATATCTTCCAAGAGCTTGTAGATGACGTTGTAATCACGGAAATCAACACCCATCTCGTCAGCAGCCTGTCTTGCCCCAGGAGCCATCGTGGTATTAAACCCTAGAACAACCGCCGAGCTTGCCGCCGCTAAACTGATGTCATTTTCGGTGATTTCACCAGGAGCCGAGAGGAGAATGCGGAGTTGAACTTCTCTTTGTGGAAGCTGGGCAAGTGCGCCCAGAATTGCTTCGAGAGAGCCTTGGACATCTGCCTTGAGGATAATATTGAGTTCCTTGAGATCGCCTTCTTTTACCTTTTCTGACAAAGTCCCAAGGGTGACACGACGGGAAGCCATTGCTTGTACCAAGCGAGCTTGACGTTGATCCATCGTGCGTTGGTCAGCGATCGCCCTTGCCACTTTTTCATCAAGGTAGACTTCAAACTCATCACCTGCCGCAGGTACATCGCCCAAACCAAGAACTTCCACCGCAAAGGATGGCGAAGCTTTATCAACACGGACGTTGCGATCGTCCACCATGGCGCGTACCTTACCAAAGGCAGCACCAGCCACAAAGATGTCACCAACACGTAATGTACCGTTTTGAACCAATAATGTCGCAACGGGTCCTTTTGCCTTGTCGAGGTGAGCTTCTATGACCGTACCTTTAGCCGTACGGTTAGGGTTGGCTTGTAAATCTTCAACTTCAGCAACCAGCAAGATCATTTCGAGCAGGGTATCAAGGTTTTCGCGACGGATGGCACTGACAGGAACCATGATTGTATCGCCACCCCATTCTTCAGCAACAAGAGCATATTCGGTTAACTCTTGGCGAATGCGATCGGGCTGAGCTTCAACCTTATCAACTTTGTTAATGGCAACAACGATTGGCACTTTAGCAGCACGAGCATGGCTGATCGCCTCAATGGTTTGAGGCTGAACACCATCATCGGCAGCAACAACTAGTACAGCAATGTCAGTGACCTTCGTACCACGCGCACGCATGGCGGTAAAGGCTTCGTGACCTGGGGTATCAAGGAAGACGATTTGTTGGTTCTGACCATTGTGCTCAACATCAACATGATATGCGCCGATATGTTGAGTAATACCGCCCGCCTCTCCTTGTGCGACTTTGCTCTTACGGATTGCATCGAGCAAGGTGGTTTTACCATGGTCAACATGTCCCATGATTGTGACCACTGGCGGACGGCGTTGCAGTTTATCAAGATCCCCAACATCGATCATTTCCGTCTTAAGCGCAAGCTCGACTACTTCAGGCGCATGGACTTCATAGCCCAATTCTGCCGACACCATTTTGGCAGTATCGACATCGAGGGTTTGGTTAATATTCGCCATGATCCCTTTCATAAACAGGGTACGAATTACCTCTGTCTCTGAAAGGACCAACCGCTTGGCTAGTACAGCAACGGTCATACCCTCTTCGATTTCTACCGAGGTCGGTTTTTCAGGAATAATTTCGACTTGTTGATGACGGCGATCGCGACTAGGTGCAGATTTTTTACCCTTTTGCATTGGCTTAATGTCGGCTGCCATGGTTGGCTTCGATGGCACTACTGCTGCCTTAGGGCGTGCAGTTGGACGAGCCAGTGACAAACTAATCTGTGCTAGCTCGTTAGCTGCATCAGCATCAGTACCATCATCATCATCATCATCAAAATCACGTAAATAGCGCTTTGGCTTATTCAGGCGATTTTTTTCTTTAAGCTCTAGTAAATCCTTTTCCTCTTCTTCTTTGGACTTACCCTTACGCTTACTACCCTTACCAGGCAACGTTGGTTTTTCTAAAAGTTCTGGTAATGCAGGATTAAATCCACCTGTTAATTCTGGTTTCTTCCCAGTTTTGTCAGCAATGACGGGCTTCTCAGGCGCACGCATCAATGTTGGCATCGGTGGACGCAAATTGTGCGGTGGTTCTGTCGGAGCAGTGATCCCGCGTTCGATGAGCACTGAGTCTTTGACCAACTTTGGTCCACGGCTTTGAGGTCTACCACCAGCAGGAGCTGCCTGTTGTTCCACAGGTTTGTTCAATTTTGGCTTTTCGGGCTTGTTGACCTTAACTGCTTCTGAGTTGTCCTCACTATTAATCCGCTCAGTTCTGTTCTGCTCAGCCCTACCCTGGTTGGCTTTTGCCGAGACTCTTGACTCATCTGAAGGTTTTGCCGCAGGTGGTTTGGGTGCAATAACAGCTTTAGGCGCAATAGCTACTGGAGGCTTGGGTCTCTCAGGAGCAACAGGTTTGTTCAATTTGACCTGAGGAGGCGAAACACTTACCAAGGATTGTTTCGGTACAACAGGAGGGCGCTCAGATTTTTCTGCTTGTGGTCGCTCAGCCCTTGGAGTCTCTTTACGGGTTGCTTGTTCCTTAGGGGCTTGTTTCGGTATAACGATGCTTGGTGTTGCTTGCTCCTCAACGAAAATCTTTGCAGGGGCAGGTGTGACCGCCTTTTCGGCTTTAGGTGGAGCTAGCGGCGCAATTAACTCTGTTTTTGATTCTGAGAGCGATCCTGGCTGAGAGTCTTTAATCGCTTGGGGATTTACTGGTGGGATCAATGCTGTTTCTAGGGTCAATTCAATTTTGGGAGCAGGGTTAGTTTCGGACTGTTGACCTTCTGAGAAAGAAGGACGACTGGGAGGCTTGACTAATGAAGAAGCAGAGGGCATGGGCAGGGGAGGATTAATAACAGCAGTTTTGGCAGGAGGTTCTGAGCTAGGCTCGGCGATCGCACTAGGTGAGTTAAGATGCGGATTTACAGATGTTGTAGCTCCTACATTAACAGAGACAGGTGGAGTATTGAGACGAATTGTGGGCTTGGTAACCGCAAGAATTTGCTGCTTGGCAATACGAGCATCAGATTCTTTGATCTTTGCCGCAGCAGTAGCTTTCTTTTCAGAAGCCCTAGGATCGGCAGCTTTATGATGATATTGAGGGGCTTTGATGCGTACCAATTCCGCCTCTGATTCTGTAATTGTACTACTATGACTTTTAACAACTATATTTAATTGCTCACATACTGCGATTACATCTTTGGTGTCGAGATCTAACTCTCGTGAGAGTTCATATAGTCGAACTCGGTTGCTTATACTCATTGCTCACTCTGCCCTGCGTAACTGTTGTACACGATGAAATTGAATTTACATAGAAGTTGCTTCCTATCTTTTGCTAGGTTGAATTACATTGACTGAATTACATTGACCATAGTTAATCTTAGAAGCGCCTAGCTATTCCTGCTGAACAGGCTAGCGAGTAGGTTTCAATTTTTAAATGAAACTACTATAGCTATTATTACTCATACAACCTAGTAATATGAGATGTTAGCTAATTTGGCTCACAAACCTTGGCAAAATCTCACTCAGTTTACTAGCTCTTGTACATTACCCCTAAACATAGTTTTTGAGAAGAGATTTTTTGTGTATGTGGCGCTTTGTGTGTATAAATGGCGCAAATTTTTGAAAAGCCCTGTTTTATGTAGCTTTGGGTAAAAAATTAAAGAGCTGACTAAATTTGTAAATCACTAGCTAATGAGCTTAATTGCTTTAGATCATTGTTACAGTTATTTACACTAACTAGCTATGCGGAATAAGTAATTGTGCAAAATAAATTACCAAAACCCGTAAAGTAGCGCCCCTGCGGGGCACAACTTTACGGGTTTTGGTTTGTAATTAATTATGCCTAGCTACATAAAGACAGAACCCAAAAAGATAGATCACCAACTATGTGGGTGATTTATCTTTTTGGGTTTAAAGGTTTCTTTTGCCCAGCTACTTACTTTAATTTAAGGTAGGATCGGACAGTCTCGCAGCATTGTGATTTTATGACCAACGTACCCGTCTCTCGCATTCGCAACTTTTCTATCATTGCTCATATCGATCACGGCAAGTCTACACTCGCCGATCGCTTGCTGCAATTTACTGGCACAGTGGCGGATCGGGATATGAAAGCGCAGTTTCTCGACAACATGGACTTGGAACGAGAGCGCGGGATCACAATTAAGTTGCAAGCGGCGCGAATGAACTACCAAGCGCTTAATGGTGATGAATATACGATTAATCTGATCGATACTCCAGGACATGTGGACTTTTCCTATGAGGTATCGCGTAGCTTGGCAGCTTGTGAAGGGGCTTTGCTAGTAGTTGATGCGTCGCAAGGGGTCGAAGCACAAACTCTGGCTAATGTCTACTTAGCATTAGCCAACGATCTGGAGATTGTCCCTGTACTTAATAAAATTGATTTACCAGGAGCAGATCCCGATCGCATAGCCAATGAAATAGAGCAGTTAATTGGGTTAGATTGCTCGGCAGCGATTCGAGCATCGGCAAAGCAAGGGGTTGGGATCAGGGAGATCCTTGAAGCGATCGTTTTGCAAGTGCCACCGCCAAAAGATACAGTCGATCAACCATTACGAGCATTAATTTTTGATAGTTATTACGATGCCTACCGTGGCGTAATCGTTTATTTCCGTGTAATGGATGGCACGGTCAAAAAAGGCGATCGCGTTAAATTTATGGCTTCAGGACAAGAATATGTAATCGATGAGCTTGGCGTACTTGCCCCTGGGCAAATCCAAGTTGATGAATTACATGCGGGTGAAGTGGGTTATCTCGCTGCTGCGATCAAGATGGTTGCCCATGCGCGGGTTGGTGACACGATTACTTCAGCGATCGATTCAGCACCTGAGCCTTTTCCCGGTTACGAAGAAGCAAAACCAATGGTTTTCTGCGGGATGTTTCCCACTGATGCCGATCAGTTTGAGGAATTGCGCGAAGCTCTCACCAAGCTTAAGCTCAATGATGCATCTCTAAATTATGAGCCAGAAACCTCGAATGCTATGGGCTTCGGTTTCCGTTGTGGGTTTTTAGGGATGCTACATATGGAGATCGTGCAAGAGCGTCTTGAACGTGAATATAATCTCGATCTAATTGTGACTGCGCCATCAGTAATTTATCGTGTGACGACAAATACGGACGAAATTTTGATGGTGGATAATCCTAGTGAGTTGCCGCCACCAAATTCTAGAAAATCGATCGAGGAGCCCTATGTCAAGTTAGAAATCATGACTCCACAATCTTACATTGGGACTTTGATGGAGTTATGCGTGGCAAGACGAGGAGTATTTGTAGATACAAAGTACATCACTACGGAACGAGCAACTTTAATTTACGAACTTCCTTTAGCCGAAATGGTAACTGATTTCTTCGATCAAATGAAGTCCCGAACAAAGGGATACGCAAGTATGGAATATCAAGTCATTGGCTATCGTCCAAACGATCTGGTGCTTGTTGACATTCTCGTGAACGAAGAACCTGTGGATGCCTTAGCTTGTATTGTCCATCGTGACAAGTCTTATAATGTTGGGCGAGCATTAGTATCTAAGCTAAGGGAGTTGATTCCAAAGCAGCAGTTCCAAATTCCAATTCAGGCTGCGATCGGTACAAAGATCTTGGCACGGGAGAATATCTCGGCTTTGCGAAAGAATGTGTTGAGCAAGTGCTACGGCGGCGACATATCTCGAAAGAAGAAGTTGTTGGAGAAGCAGAAGAAGGGTAAAAAGCGGATGAAGTCAATTGGAACAGTGGAAGTTCCACAAGCAGCGTTTATGGCAATTTTGCAATTGAACGGTGATTAAAACCCCAAAATCGCAAATCTGCCCGCTTAGTGGGCAAATTTGCGATTTTGGGCTATAATTCTAAGTTGAGTGGTAAGGTGATCACAAACTTTGTACCAACATCAACTGTGCTTTCACAGAGAATTGTTCCCTAAGCTTGAAAATACAGTGTTTCTTTGCAAATCCATATCATTCATGGGAGCGTGGATTGAATGAACATACGAATGGATTAATTCGACAATTCTATCCCAAATCCACTAACTTTAAAATAGTGAAGGAAGATGACTTCCAGAAGGTTGTGAATTTGATCAACCATAGACCAAGAAAATCTCTTGACTATCGCACACCTCGTGAAGTATTCTTTGGGGCATCAGAACCTGTTGCGCTTCAGATTTGAATTGGCGGTGTTTCTAGGGCATTTGGCGCTAGAAATGCCATGGATACAAATTCATAAAAGTGTGACCACACTTCTGTGAATTAAAACCAAACCCTGTAAGGTTTTTAAAAGCACAAAATGGCGTAGCCATTTTGTGCTTTGTATGATTGCATAATGAGAGTTGCTTGACTCTAATCATCGATTTCACTATAAATCACCAACCTCTGCTAGAATCTAGACTTACAGTATCTGCTCCCAGTTATTGATACTGCTTACTCGTTAAATTCTCCTGTCTCTGCTCTATCTGACACCAATTTCAAAAATGGCTAAGTCATTTTTGAAGCTTTAAAATCCCTCTGGGTAAGGTTTTAGATTCTTAGAAATGTCGCAACCCTCTAAGAATTGGTATGAATGAATTGGCACGAATAAAAATGGCAACATTAACAGCGACAGATCGATAAAAAACTGACACACAATTTGGAGTTCTATGTCTTTCTCAGCCCTTGGTTTGTCTGATCAAATCGTCCGCGCTGTCACAGCACGCGGCTATACTGAGCCTACCCCGATTCAGTCACGAGCGATCCCCGTTGTTCTCTCAGGTCAAGATCTACTAGCTGGCGCTCAAACAGGTACTGGCAAAACCGCAGGATTTACCTTACCAATCTTGCATTTACTATCTAGCAAAGTCGTTAAGCGATCGCCCACGGGCAAAATCCCAATTCGAGCGCTAATCCTCACACCTACCCGTGAGCTTGCAGCTCAAGTCGAAGAAAGCGTACGCATGTATAGCCGGCATTTACCTCTGCAATCAATGGTGATCTATGGCGGCGTTAATATTAATCCCCAGATCAACCGACTCAGGGGTGGTGTAGAAATTTTGGTGGCAACACCAGGGCGATTGCTAGATCATGTGCAGCAGGGTAGATTGGATTTATCCAAGGTAGAAATCTTGGTATTAGATGAAGCTGATCGCATGTTGGACATGGGCTTTATCCGTGATATTCGGCGGATTCTTGCCTTGTTGCCCAAAGAACGCCAAAATCTCTTGTTTTCCGCAACTTTTTCCAATGAGATCAAATCCTTTGCCAGTACTTTACTCAATCAGCCCGTATTGGTCGAAGTTGCTGGGCAGAATGCCACAGCCGATCTAGTTACTCAGAAAATTTTCCCTGTAGATCGCGATCGCAAACGGGAATTGCTCACCCATTTGATCAAGACTCATAGCTGGTATCAGGTATTGGTATTTACTCGTACCAAGCATGGTGCGGATCGCCTAGTCAAGCAACTACATCAAGATGACATTGTGGCGATGGCAATTCATGGCAATAAAAGCCAAGCAGCCCGCACTCGCGCCCTTGGCAAGTTTAAAGATGGCAGTTTGCAAGTATTAGTTGCCACAGATATCGCAGCGCGGGGCTTAGATATTAGCGAACTGCCCCATGTCGTCAACTACGAGTTACCAAATGTCCCTGAAGATTATGTACATCGGATTGGACGTACTGGACGCGCTGGCTCTTCTGGCGAGGCAATCTCGCTGGTATGTGTTGATGAGCGTAAGTTCTTGTCAGATATCGAGAAATTAATCAAGCGATCGCTGCCCCAAGAAATCATTGCTGGTTTCGAGCCTGATCCCCGTGCTAAGCCTGAGCCGATTCAAGTTGGCAGACAATCTAAGCATCAACCTCGACGTGGTGGAACTAGCGATCGTAATTACGCTGGTAAACCTTCATCAGTTGCTACTCCAAGCAAATTGCCGAGCAAACCTCAAAAGCCACAGCTTAATAAAAGCATTATTACCAAATCTAGAAATCCAAATTAATTGATCTAAAAAGTTTGCTGCGAGCTAATCCCGACGTAACCTTTTTGAATTTTATTGTGGCAATTCATCAAAGCGATCGCGGTACTTTCTCAACATAAAAGCTATCTTTTAGCTTCACCTACCACTGCCATTTATCTTGCTATACTACATGCAGCACTTTGCGTAGCTAAGAGATCCAATGAAATTTTTGAAAGTACCGCGAAGTGGTACTTTCAAAAATTTCATTGGATTTTGAGCAGGCACAAAGTGCGTCAAGTATCAGAAAGAATGATTAAAAACATGGATGCTTTATGGGAATGCGCCTTTGCCTCGAATTGATCGCAACCTCTATTCAGCAACTGCAAGATTTGGAACATATTGCAGCGTCGCCAGTATCATCTTCTATCGAAATCGAGACAAGAAATCTCAATCTAGAGGATGCTGCCAATGTTTTGCGAGCTAGCCTAACAGAATTAGAAGTCTATCAGCAATCACTTATAGGAGAACTAGAGCGGTATCGCGAACTGTTTGACTTTGCTCCTGACGGCTACTTTGTCACTGATGCTAATGGCGACATTACTGAATCCAACCGTGCGGCAACCCTGATGTTTGGTTCACTGCCGATTGGTCAAAACTTAGAAAACTTTGTCTATCCCTCCTACAAAGAACAATTCCAAAGATTATTAGGACAATTACAACGGGGGCAAAATATCAAGAGTTTGGACTTTCGGATGCAGTTTCCTACAGGACAGCCATTTGATGCAAGTTTTACAATTATCAGCATTCGTGTACCGCTAGATGGAAGAGTAACTGGTCTAAGGTGGTGGATTCAAGATATTACCCAAAGAAAACAAGAAGTTGATAAATTGCAACATTCTCATCAGCGTTTAGAGATTCGTGTTGCCGAAATGAATGCCAAGCTCAACTTGATGGATCGCCAAATTCGTGTAGAAAGAGAAGAACAGCGCCGTATTTCGCGAAATCTTGCCCATAATGAAGCTAAATTGCGAGCAGTGATGCAGCATTCTTCAGATATCGTAAATATTCTGGATATAGATACTACTATTAACTATTGCAGCCCTGCGATCTTTAGAACCTTAGGCTACATGCCCGAAGACGTGATGGGCAGCAAATTTATTAGCTTTATTCATCCAGAAGACCTACCAATTTTTCAAGATTTCCTCACTCAATCAGCGGATGCCTTGTCTTTATCAACACCAATAGTGATGCGTCATCGGCATATCAGCGGGAATTGGATTTATCTAGAATCGGTTTGTTGCAATCTTTTACAGGATGTAAATGTTCAGGGTTTAGTTATTAATTCCCGTGATATTACGGAACGTAAACGCACGGAAACAGCGCTGCAAGATAGCGAACTTAGATTAGCGGCGATCGCATCGAGTATGCCTGCAACTCTCTATCGTTTATCCATCAACTCTGACGGAAAAATTGCCATTCCATTTATCAGTGATGGTCTTATCGATTTAGTCGGCATCTCACCAAGATATGTTATTTCTTCTCCATACCAATTATTAGATTTAGTACATCCTGAAGATGTTGATCAATTTAAGGCTCTCATCAGAGATGGTTTTGATAAGCTTGCCACTTTCCATCATGAATTTCGCGTTATTACAGTCTCTGGTGAAGTGAAATGGGTACAGAATATTACCCGTTATTATCGTACCGAATCGGACATGATATTTGCTGATGGAGTATGTATTGACATTAGCGAAAGAGGTGAAGCTGAATCGAGTTTACAAAGAACAAATGAACTATTACGAGCAGTAATCAAGGCTGTTCCTGTGGCAATTGATATTGTTAGTCCAGAAGGCAAAGTTTTATTATGGAATGCAGCCGCTGAAAAACTATTTGCTTGGAATACTTCTACTGTTGTCGGTCATCCTGTACCGAGTGTTCCTGAATCTCAAGCTTTGGAGTTACAGGCAGTGATTCTCGATACGCTAGCAGGTAGACAGATCAATGGGGTTCCCATGACTTTTCAACTTGGAGATGGGAGTTGGACTAACGTGAATGTCTCAACTGTTCTCGTTCACGATCCCCATGGCAAGATTGTTGGGATATTACGGATTATTGATGAAGCTGGCGATCGCAGTTCTATTGAAACAAAGCATAATCAGACTCTTCAGCTTGAGGAAGTTCAGAGCGCATCAATGGTTCGCTCTAGTACAGAGGCGATCGCCAATTTTGTGACTCTCAATGCAAATACATTGCTCAATCAATACAAAATCGGTCAACGCAATTTTGCGGGCTTGAATTTGCGCGGAGTTTATCTAGTCGAAGCTGATTTACGATACGCTGATTTCAGTGGTGTAGCTCTCAATGGCAGTAATTGTAGCTACGCCAATTTCCAATCTGTAAATTTACGTGGTGCAGATTTGCGGGGTGCAAATTTCCAATTTGCGAATTTACAACAGGTGGATCTGCGTGGTGCTGATCTGCGTGGTGCAGACCTACGAGATGCGAATACAATAGGTTCAATTCTTGACGACAGTAATTTGCAAGGCGCTCTCTTGTCAGTTGATTAATCAATCAGTGAGAGAGCGGCGATAATTTCCGATCAAATGAACCACCAGAAATTTTTTGAAAGCATTACGAAGCAAAGCTTTCAAAAAATTTTTGGGTTTGGGTTTGAGCGCAAAGCGCTGTAAGTCATAATCATAAATGAACCAATAATGGCAGTATGGTCATAGCATACGCAATTAACCACCCCGATGACTGTCAAAGAAATCACCGATCGCCTTACCAAACTTTCCGAAGGGTTGCTATTCCCCAGTGAGTCCGAATATCCTCTAGAACCTTTTACTTGGAAATCTGCAACACTCAATCGTAAAACCATCCTGATCCAAGCAGGTAAACCTGCAAAAACACCCATCGAAGTGATCGCCTTAGAAGATTTCTTTGCAACCGTCGTCACCGCTCAAGATTGGTTTGAAGATGAGGATCGGGAAATAGCCCAACGGTTTCGCGATCTGCAAACTGCGATCGCTACCTTAGAAAATGTCCAAGTGTTTCGTCTTGGTAAAGTCGAGATCGACGTTTATATTGTTGGCGCGATCGCGAATGATTTGGTTGGGCTGAAAACAACAGTTGTTGAAACCTAAACCTAACAGCCTTTCTTTGACTCAATCTGCTCTTGGATATCGGGAGGAATATTGGAAAAGAAATCATAGCCTGTCAACTTTTCCACATCATCAACTGAAACGCAAAAATCTTGCCATTTGTTGTTGCGTCCTTGTTTGTTCGGCATAAGCACTGCGATCGTGCGAGTGTCGGCAGTTACTCCTTCTAAGCCTTTGGTAGGGTCGTCAAGAACTAAGATCACCTTCCACATGGTTTCAGGCACAGTGATTTTGCCCTTCAATTGAGAAGTTTTACCATTATTACCTTCGCCACCAATGCCAAAGCCACCAGCGATGATATAAAGCTCTCTGCCTTGATTAGCCAACTTACGACTGTAGCTTTCTAACTTTTCCCATCCGTCTTGATTGTTATCGGGTGCTTGCGGCACGATGTTCGTCATCAAGAAAGTTGAAGAGTTAACCTCCTCCGATTGACCGCGATCTTCAGAATTAACAAGATGACCGCGATCGAATCCTGACCCGCCATAGTTAGTAGTTACTACCCGATACCATCCCTTAGGTAAAGCTGGATCAGGACGAAAATTGTTTTGTCGCTTTGCCTGACCCATCCATGATTTATTTAACTGCCATGATGCCCAGTTTGCTAAGTTGCGACTTTTGCTATAGCTCAGCACATACTCAGGCTTGAGCATCAAATAGTTATCGGCATTCTCAACATCAGGCGTAGCTTTGCTAGGGTTTCCCGCTTTTAAATTGGGGTTGCTATAGTCATTGTCGAGTGTGTGTGATGGCTTTGTCTTCGAGGGAGCTTTAGTCGGCGTGACTTTCTTGATGACATTGTTGTCGAGAGGCTGCGCTGACTGAGCGTAAGCTGAGTCTATGGCTATTGTGGCAGTCTGACTAAAACCGATAGCCAGCAAAGCTGTTAGTAATAAGGCTAGTGGCGATCGCATATTGTTCTTAGGCGGAATTTGCCAATAGCATAGCGCTTGTAATACTAATTCTCAAAATGGCGTTGCCATACTGACATAAAAAAACAAAAAGAAAGTTGCGGCGTAAAGCACCGCAACTTTGCTTCCCTACAGTCTGGGAGGGGCGGGATCGGCAATCTCTGATGGTCTGTTCTGATTCATGTTGTGCAGTGTTACAGGATCTGGTGCACGAAGTCCTATTAATCGATATTTTTTGGTGTAAGTTGGAGCAATCTCTGGAGCTTCTACCCACTCATTTGTCGCCACAAAATCTTGAGAGGAAGTGCCACTTAAACCTGTTCCCACGGCATTACTGCGATTTTCACTGGCTCTCGATTTAGACGCTTCATCTTTGGATGGGGCTGAATTAGAAGGTGCTGAAGCTGATGGAGGAAATTCTTGAGTTCGTGGTAATTGATCGAGAGCGATCGCATCTCGGCGTTTGATTGGTTTAAAAGTAACTTCAATTAAGCCTAGATCGGGATTATTGATACCGCCATCTCGATCTAGCCCTGGATTACCTTCTTCTAAAACGATAAATTGCTTAGCGATCGCGCGAGGTCGCTCCAAGATGACAGAGCGATCGCAGATCAGCCCATCAATAATGGAAACACCATCAATTTTTACGCTAACTGCACTGGTATAACTAGGCGAGTTAATTTCAATCTTATAGGTTTCTCGAATGCCAACATTGATGTAGCCCCTAGGGTCGGCTCGGCGGATATTCCCATTCTGGTTAATAGCGATCGATACAGCCGAGTTTTGAGGGATATAATTTCTGGATGGTACGGAGGATATAGGCTGTGTAGTGTTATTTCCGATCTTCTCATCGCTTAAACGATTGGGAATCGCCGATGACTCAGTCGAACGAGGATAACTAGCAATAACAATCCCGCCAACCAATACAGAACAAATTGCCAAAATCCGCAGGTTTGATGGGGTAAGCATATGAGAAGCCTCAAATTTCTTTACCCTCAATTTACATCAAGTAATCTTGCAATTCTTCGTGGTTACAAATTTAGTAACGAAATATAAAACCCAAAAGATAAGTGGCGGCGCTTCGCGCCGCCACTTATCTTTTGGGTTTTATATCCTAAGCAAAACTTACATTTCTATAGCAATTCCAATGTGATATCACCTCACATCCCTAATTATTCGCTTGGAAGGATATTTATCTACACAAGTCTAACAAGCTTTGCACTCAAGTCCCACAAGCGCTCAGCTCTTGCATCATCGCGAGCTTGAGGAGATACTGTCTGCACAAAAGACTTACCATCTTTTTTCTGACGATTCCCCCAGCTCCAATAGGCTCCTGACTGCTTATATTCGGGATCTGCAAGAACAGCAGCAACTCTTTCACCCGATAGCTCCTGCGTGACATATCCCTTAGTAATATTCTTTTGGAACAATGGGAATAGCTTCTGGAAGAGAGGATAATGATTGCGGAAGAGCGGCGTATCGGCAACACAACCAGGATAGAGGGAAGTGAAAGTGATGCCAGTGGATTCATGATAGCGGCGGTGCAACTCTTTCATCGTCAAGATATTGCAAACTTTGCTCTCTTTGTAGGCACGGACAGGTTCAAATTTCTTACCATTTGCCATAGAGATCGGCGGCTTGAAACCTTTCTCAAAACCTTCGAGATTGCCGAGGTCTGGCTGCGGGGGAATCTTGCCACCCAGCTCGTCGGGATTGTGGGTGACTGTTCCCAAAATGACCATACGGCGATCGGGATGGGTAGACTTTTTCATGTCCTCTAGTAGCAGATTACACAGGAGAAAATGACTGAGGTGATTGGTGGTCATTGTTAACTCAAATCCTTCGGGCGATCGCAATGGTTCTTTGAGCAAAGGCATATAGATCGCAGCGTTGCACAGCAAGGCATCAAGGGGCATTCCTGTAGCTCGGAATTTAGCCACAAATTCGCGCACACTAACTAGGGAGCCAAGATCAACTTGGATGATTGTGTAGCTACTTTTCGGAATACCTACGAATTCGGCAGCTTTTTCTGTTTTAGGGATATTGCGGCAAGCCATAACGATATGCCAGCCTTTATCAGCCATTGACTTGGCTGACCATAGTCCAACACCTGAAGAAGCGCCTGTGATAATAACTGTAGGTTTGTGATACTGTGACATTCTTAAGAATTATTTCGATAGACTTTGATTAGAATTTTACAGTGATTTGGGATTAAGCAACAAATGGAGAGCAAAGCATTGCACTGAGGGTCTTTCCACGAAAAATTGATCGCGTAACCCATGATTCTTGCCTAATAGATTCATTAGGTTTTGATATAGCTAAGACCAATCATGTTAAACCCAAGATAGAGTTGCCGCACAAAGTGTCGCAACTCTATCTTGGGTTTAGCCTCAGCAATCTAGTCACTTAGCCTTTAGACGGCAAACCCTACCTCAATCTCGGCTAACATCGCCCATAGCAGGGGGATCGCTGTGATAAGCTAGCAGAGTTAGTGTCATTAACACGAATAAACATGGATCGACCTTCTCGCTCTGTTCCCCAAGCCGCACAAGCCGCCTATTCAGGGGATTCGTCATACGGACGCACACCGCCGCCTGACTTACCTTCGCTGCTACTAAAAGAGCGGATTATTTACTTTGGGTTGCCTCTTGTATCTCCCGACGAATACAAACAGCAGCTTGGTGTCGATGTTACAGAATTGCTCATCGCCCAACTTTTATATTTGCAATACGAAGATCCTGAAAAACCGATTTTCCTATATATCAACTCCACGGGGACATCTTGGTATACAGGCGATGCGATCGGTTTTGAGACCGAAGCCTTTGCTATTTGCGACACACTCAACTATATCAAGCCACCTGTCCATACCATCTGTCTCGGACAAGCCATGGGAACCGCCGCGATGATTCTCGCCAGCGGAACCAAAGGTTTTCGAGCTAGCTTACCAAATGCCACGATAGTCTTACACCAAGCCCGCCGCCAAACCAGAGGGCAAGCCTCTGATTTGCAGATTCAGGCGAAAGAAGTATTGACGAACCGTGCTGCGATGCTCGATATCTTGTCGCGTACCACAGGCAAGTCCACCGAAGCCATTACCAAAGATATGGATCGGATGTTGTATATGACTCCAGTGCAAGCCAAAGAATATGGGCTGATTGATCGTGTTCTTGAAAGCACAAAAGACCTGCCCAAAGCAGTTCCCGCACTTGTTTAGTTAGGAATTACGAATTACGAATTTGTACCTCGTAATTCGTAATTCGTAATTTGTAATTCCTAATTCCTAATTCCTAATTCTTAATTAAACCTATGCCTATTGGTATTCCTAGAGTTCCCTATCGCTATCCTGGTGATTCCTACACGCAGTGGATTAATATCTACGAGCGTCTGTCGATGGAGCGCATCATCTTTTTGAGTGGTGAAGTAACAGACGGTATGGCAAATGCAATCATTGCTCGCCTGCTTTACTTTGACTCTGAGGATCAAACCAAAGATATTTACATCTATATCAACTCTCCTGGCGGATCAGTCTCAGCTGGCTTGGCGATCTTTGATACGATGCAACATATCAAGGCAGATGTGACAACTATTTGCGTTGGGTTGGCAGCTTCGATGGGTTCATTTCTATTGATGGCTGGTGCTAAAGGCAAGCGTTATGCTTTACCCAATGCAAGAATCATGATTCACCAGCCTTCTGGTGGAACAAGAGGTCAAGCCTCAGATATTGAGATTGAGGCGCGTGAAATAATTCGTATTCGTCAAAAGTTGAATGAAGAATATGCCAAACGGACAGGACAGCCTCTGGAGAAGATCGAGCGCGATATGAATCGTGACTACTATATGTCTTCACAAGAGTCTCTAGCCTATGGCTTAATTGATCGAGTTCTTGATTCACCACAATAATTCCAAACCAAACAAAAAAGGCGGCATTTTATGTCGCCTTTTTTGTTTGGTTTTTATAGCTATAGAACTTTGTGTTCAAACCCGAACCAATAAATTTTTTAAAAGTGTTGCTTTGCAACACTTTTAAAAAATTTATTGTATTTCTTTTGATCAAAAATTGCTGTATGTAAAACTTACATTGCTATAGCTACAGATTCTTAGAATAGCGTTGACATTTTAATAATTTATATAGCAATGTAAGCTTTGCTTAGGACATAAAACCCAAAAGATGGCAGAGCGAAGCTCTGCCATCTTTTGGGTTTTGAATTGTCCTATCTATCTCTTACGTT
>Ga0315907_10002605_pt1 | contig 22412 bp, 23 predicted proteins | sample LakEriMetagenome_3_FD_203525 | JGI IMG/M metagenome (GOLD analysis project Ga0315907, IMG submission 203525) | Freshwater fungal communities from buoy surface, Lake Erie, Ohio, United States - Buoy 12 MA123 | ecosystem: Environmental > Aquatic > Freshwater > Lake > Lake biofilm | place: USA...
GATGATAAAATAATAGAATTGGCCTTAAATTCAGATTTCAAAGATTTCGAGGATGCAATTCAATATTATTGCGCAATTGAAAATGGGATTAATATCCTTATCACACGAAATTTGAAAGATTTTAAACCGGTTAGAATTCCAGTTTTAACTGCTGAAGAATTTGTAAAGCAACATGGATAATTGCTAGAAGCGTTGCCTTCGACTACATGGCAATCGTTCCGTATTTTCTTCGCGAAAATAATCTATTGAAAATTGGGTGATTCTATGGTAAGCAACCCCTTATCCTCTCCAAAAAAAAATCTTATTAATTCATGCTCATCGAAAAGAAAATCGTTTGCTCCATTTCGGTAGCTTCGTTGTCTTTTTTGATTTGATCCATCAGGTTAGCCACTTCAAAAATCGACATCGTCGACTTGGTTCCTTGCTCACGATGTACGGAAAGTTTCAATTTAGCTTCACGTACTACTTTACTTCTTAGACTTTGTTGATATTGTGCCATGGTTAAAATTTTGTAACGATGGCATCTTACGGACAATATTCAATGAGGTTACAAATCATGAAACTTTACCATAAACCATGGAGCGCATAGAAACCGAACCATAATTTACTTTTTCATTGAAATACAAGAGTTCATCCTTTTCATGTTTCATTCCTAGGGTATACAGCAATGGATAATAATGGTCGGGGGTTGGAATGGCCAAACGACCCAATTCACCTTGTGCTAATCGATTTAAGAACATGTTGTCATTTCGTTGATCCAACCATTGTTTTGCCAACGCATCATAACTTACAGCCCATTCGTGTTGTACATTATCATCGAAAATCGCTTGTCCAAGGTTGTGCACGATATTTCCGGAGGACACGATCAATATTCCCTTTCTTCGCAGTACAGCTAGCTCTTTACCCAATTGGTAATGAAACTCTTCCCCTTTTCTATAGTCTACACTTAATTGCAATACGGGTAGATCCGCCTTTGGAAACATGTGATATAGAACACACCATGTCCCGTGATCAAATCCCCAATGATCATCCAGTACGATGGGTGCTGTTTGAATTTCGTCTTTTATAAAGTGTGCCAAGTCTGGGGCACCTGGCGCTGGATACTTCATGGAATACAAGCGAGAATCCATTCCTCCAAAATCATAGATAGTTTCTGGGTGAATTGCTGAGGAAACCCGAGTTTCTCCGTGAGTTAACCAATGTGCTGAAATACACAAAATTGCTTTGGGTTTAGGGATGCCTTCTGACATCTTTGCCCAAGCTTGCGTATATTCATTCGCTTCGGCCGCTACATTGGGAGCACCGTGTCCAACAAACATCACAGGCATTTCAAACCCTATATCCGGCCAATGATACATATCTTTTAGCAGACTACTCATCTTTAATGATTGTGTTGATGTGATTCCACCTAATAAGGCAATTCGGAGAAAATCAGCTCGATTCATACATCAAAGCTACAGATCCTGAATCGAATACCTACTTAACCAAGGCCAAGAAAAAATCTTACGGTTTATGCTGATAGCAAAATCCATCGGCATCGGTAGTGTTTCGACTGCATCGAGCACCTGCTTTGGTGATTCCCTTGCATTGTGTTTGAGGCACACCCGGTTGCGGTGAAGCACTTGGATTCGGAGATGGTGAATTTATAATTGTCCAGGTCCAGCACGGAATACAAACTTCTTTTTCAAACGCATTTTCCCTGGAGTCCGGAAGCTTGTTAAAGAAATCGATTCCTGTTTCTTGCTCCACTTGATCTACCGAAACTGCAAATTTTTCAAGGGGCTCTTTACTTGCCTCATTCGGCATTAAAAATCCGATTGCTTTGGCGTCATTCCCCGTATTATCCAAAATCACTTTGTAATAGTATTTCGGAATCGACACCCCATTGGAACCAATTTGGCTAAGTCCATCTGTCAATACAGGTCCTGTAACCACATAAATGCTGTCGTAGGCCTTGGCCCAGGTGCGTACTTGCTCCTCTAACATTTTCCATATCCCGCGATTAAACCCAGGAACTTGCGGACTCATATTGCTGAAGTAAAACGACTCGGCCATGGCCTGTTGCGACCAACCCATATCGGCTGCTGGTGCTAAATGTCCGCGATCATAGCCTGATTTTGAATAATCTCCAACCGTAGCAGTTCCCGTAGAAACCGCCGGATCTGGGATGAAATCATCCGTTCGTTCGAATGCTTTTTCTGTTTCTTTTTTCGTCAATTCATACCCAACCCAAAAGGCTTGTTCATGTTTTTCTGAATATTGAAAGGCGTAGCCCAAGTGTTTAATTACTGGAATATTTCCTTTCATGAATGGAAGCTCAAGATCATTGGGATGTAACGAATCTGGAGGCAAATTCAAGGCAAGGGATTGCAGCGAAATAATACCCGACGCAATAAAAATGAACATTTTAATCATATTATCTAATTTTTCCTTTATCTAACAAATGTATGAAATGAAATCCTTTGGGCGAAAAGCCCTGATTATAAAAGAACTTATGTGCCTTAAAATTGGTGGTATAAGAATCCAAGGCCATCATGTTACACCCAAGGGATTTGGCCTTTTCCTCTAAATAGTCAACTATGAGCTTACCTACTCCCTTACTTCTGATTTTTTCGGAGACAATGATGTTGTCAATTTCCAGGTATTTTCCGCACCATAATTTATTTCCGATCCATACGCCAGATACGCCCAAACACTGTTCATTTTCCATCACTACCACCTGCGTATAATTGTGCTGAATCATAAAGGTAAGTTCATTTACATATTCTTCCCGAGTTAACGATGGGTACAATTCAGTTAGCACCTCATAGGTCGCCATCATTTCTTCGACGCTGGTTAATTCAGTTACTTTCATTTTACTTATTAATCAAATGAGTTTGAAACAATTCATAAATTCTTCGGTATTCATCATACCACGAATACGATTCTTTAAAGCCGTGGGCTTCTACTGGATATGCCGCTAATTCCCAGTTGGTTTTACCCAATTCTATGAGTCGTTGCTGTAATCTCACCACGTCTTGAAATTGCACATTATCATCCACCATGCCATGAAGAATCAGCAAGGGTTTTTTAAGTCCTTCCGCATAATAAATGGGCGAACTCTTGCGATATGCGGTGGGGTCCGTTTCAGGATAATTTAAGATATTACTGGTATACTCGTGGTTGTAGTGGGACCAATCGGTAACGGAGCGCAGCGCAGCACCGCAGGCAAAGGCATCCGGATGTTGAAATAAACTCATGAGCGTAACAAAGCCGCCATAAGAGCCCCCGTAAATCCCAACGCGATTGGTGTCTACATTTAAAGTCGCTAGGTAGTTTTTAGCATCGATGAAATCTTGTACATCCCTCCCCCCCATGTGCCGGTAAATTGCCGTGCGGTAATCCCTTCCGTATCCTGCGCTGGCGCGATAATCAACATCTAACACGGTATACCCTTGATCAACCAGGAGGTTATGAAACATATATTCTCGAAAGTAATGACTCCACCAGCTGTGTGCATTTTGCAAATACCCGGCGCCATGAACAAATAGCACTGCGGCTCCATTTTTTTTCGCTTCTGTTGGTGCATAGAGGCGCGCATGAACGTCCTTACCATCACTCGCTTTGAAGGTTATAAAAGAAGGTGATTTCCATGAATAATCTCGAAATGCCTTGGATGTTGATGTTGTAATTTTAATCGCTTGCTTGGTCCCTGTTTTCACATAAAGTTCCCAGGGTGTATTTGCTTTCGACGCTAAATAGACCACATCTTGTTCATTCGGTGAAATAGCCGCGTCTTTAAACCCTCCTGTTGCATTGGATATGACTGGGACCAACTTTCGATGTATTCGATGTAGCCAAGCGCCTTGCAAAGTCCTTGGATCACTTGCGTTATGCACTACAAAGTAGCGTGTTCCATCCGAACTTAGGGTTACAGACTGCATTTCAAACCCTTGACCTCCCGGATAAACAAGAGCTTTTTTCTTGGTATTGAGATTCAATTCATAAAGTTGTGAGAACCCATGTTCTTCGGATTGAAAATAAATCACCTCATCTTGCTGCACAAAACCAAGGGTCGCATTTTCCATATTCCATTCAGAAATCCCTGGTCCTCCGATCCACGCCTCGTCCTGTTGGTGCTCAAGCTCGCTTATTTTGCCATCCAGTAAATTCACCAAAACAATCCAACGGTCTTTATTGTCCGCAGCACGAATATCAAGTAAGGCCAGCGGTTTATTGGTTGCAAACACGGGATCATGAACAAACAACGGTCTGTCATTCTTAAAGCACATCCCTCCTGTGGTATCCATGTATGCGGGCTTTTTACGAATATCCGTCAAGGTTGAGCAATCGATTTTAACCACTGTATCTTTTTGGATGAAATGCAGGTGCATGATTTGATTTGGTTCTTGCTGACTCACTTTTGCTCTTGCTTCGAAGGTTCCCACATAGCCATTACCTGTTACAAAGGTTGGAACCGTGGTTGATTTACCTTCTGCGGACTCGTCGACTCTAATAAATACCACCCGGTGTAAGGGATTTAGGTATCGTCCTGAGATGGCGCTAACATCAGCCGGAAGTGCGGTCTCTTTAATCACTTCAAACCTTGATTTAGCCGGCTCTTTATCCCTTGGCTTTTGATCTCGAATATATTGAAACAGCTCAGTTTGTTGCTTTTGGAGCAGGGATGAATCGATCGAATGTGCTTGTTTGGGACCGGTATATCGGGTTAGTTGCGTCAATTTTTGCATACCAGTTGCATTGAAAACAAGTTGGTAAAAGTCGCCATTCATGAGTATTGTAGCTTCCGTTGCCGCATAGCGATTAATGTCAGAAATGAATTGGTCTGTTTGAAACAATAGGATTGACTTCAGTGTTTTTCGATCGGTGAGCACAAGGCTATGTTGAACGAGCGATAATTGATTCGGAAAAACAACCTGCGCTGGATCAAAGGGAATAAGTTCTGCCATTTCAAGTTCTGAAATGCTATCTAGCGCTCCTGTTTTGATCGTGTACTTGTAGGGTTCAGATTCAGCCTTACCGTCTTTGTTCCAACGAAAATATACCGCAGAGCCCTCTAAATTCCATTGTGGAGCCTCGGGCCAATACCCTGTAAAGTACTGTCCTTTCATGATTTCTTTCAGGTCTAAGGCGGGTTGAGCAAAGAGGAGTCCATGTAGAAAACAGAAGAAAACAAGCAAGCGACGCATCATCATTAATTTTTGCATAAAAATAGCCACAAATGGCGTAATTTCGCAGGGATGATAGTTCGAATCAAAAAGATCCTTTATCGAATCCTACCAACCTCGCTGTACCTGGCCTGTATGCAGCACGGCTTCTTTATTTTATTTGACTTTGGAATCCTTAAATCGGATGAGCGGTTTAAATTTCATTATGCCACAAAAAAACTAATCAAGGAAGGTGATGTTGTGCTCGATATTGGGGCGAATCTCGGGTATTTCTCGAAACTTTTCGCTCGAAAAAATACGAAAGGAACACTTTACTCAATTGAGCCTATACCCATGTTTTTCAATCGATTAAAGATTATACTTTCCTCGTATTCTCACGTTAAATTAATACATGCAGCATTGGGTGCAAGCCCTGGGAATTTACACATGGTCATGCCTGTTCAACAAGGTGTAATGCGGACCGGATTACCTCATGTGATTTCTGAAGAAGAGGCCAAATTGAACCCTGACCACCTGACTGTTCCTGTACAATCAGCCCGTGAGTTTTTAGCTAACTTGCCTCATTTAGATTACATAAAGTGTGATATAGAAGGTTACGAATGGATCGTTTTTTCAACCCTTGGAATGGAGCTCGAGCGTCTTCGTCCGCTGGTTCAAATTGAAATTTCAGAGCGATATATCCCCGAGTTTTGTGAGTTTTTTAAGGGCTTGAATTACGTGCAATGTGGCTTGTACGATGGTAAACTCATTGAGGAACACGGAACGCAACGCGTAACTTCAGACTTCTTGTTTATTCCCTTGGAGAAGAAAGACCATATATTTGCTACCTTTAATCAATGAAAGTAATAAACGCTTGTTTTCTTGGCATGGCTATTCTGTTGCTGTTTGGCTGTAACAAAGGGGCTGGTACGTTTATTTTGGAAGGAGTGATTACGGATGCGTCCTTTAATCAACCCTTGGCGGGAGCAACGGTAGAACTGTATGGTGTTGGCGGAGGAAATAACCAATATGCCATCGTAGCCAGCGCGGTAACGGGTGAAGATGGAAAATACGCGTTCACCTTTGATCGAACTCGGACAGAGAAATACACACTCCTCGTGAACAAACCCCTATATTTTGAGCAAGAACTTGAGGTTTACTATTCTCAATTGAAATTAAAAGAAACCAATATTAGAAACGTAAGCACAACAGCGCAATCGTGGGTAGAAATAAAAATATTAAACAGCAATGCGGCGAACAACGACCACCTACAATTCATACGCCAACAAGGAAAAAGCGGATGTGCTGCATGCTGCATTGCAGATTTCACGCATTTGTACGGCGCACAAGACACCTCTATTTTTTGTATTAATGATGGAAACGCACTCTACTCGATAGAATATGCAGTGTTCGGTACTTCCAATACAGGAATCCTTGGTGTAAACACAACCGCATTCGATACGACGGTACTCAATTTAACTTATTGATTGATCGCCTCTTCGGTTTCAATGACCTGAAATCGTTCCAGTGCTTCCTTCTTGGAATAGGCGTTGAAATGCCACCATTCCGTTGGAATTCCACTAAACCCGGCATAGCGCATTACGCTTCTGAGTAACTTTCTATTCGCGAGTTGATCTTTAGTTAAGGTCCCATCTGCTAAATACTTCGCTTCATGTATCGGATAAGCAATCAAACGCATATCATCGAATCCTGCGCCCATGTCTAAGGGAATTCCTTTATCATCACATAGGGTTAAATCTACCGCACATCCGAGGTTATGCAAACTTTTACCTCTTGGGGAGCTTACGAACTTGACGCGTTCTTTTACTGGAATGGTATCCAAGGCATCCCACATGTTTTGTTGCACCGATAAGGGCCGAGCGGCATCATAAACCAACAGATGTAGGCCGGGTTTTAGGAATGTGAGACGATCTTGGGCTTTATCCAACATCAAGGCAACGGGTTTTTGAAGATACGCTTCCTTCCACTTGTGGTAGAGCACTTCGTGCATAAAATTGTCAGAACTTGCATAAGCTAGGCTCACAAAGATCGCGGGGTTTGTTTGATTAATTGACACCAAGTCAAGACTCTTTGCTATCCTCGGTGCGCCAATACAATCTCCGCCATTGGTAGGAGGGTTATTGACAGGAGGCGAATTCTTAGTATCTGAAATATCTGTAGGAGGAGTACAACGAACAAAGAGCACGATGAGTGCAAGAATGCACCAGGTTTTATCCAAGAATGGCGATGGTTTCTTTCTCAATGCGTTTTCTTAAATCATCGGATACCGGGAAAAGTGGCAATCGCATGTATTCATCCATGAGATCCATATGTGCTAAAGCAGCCTTTACCCCACCAGGGTTGCCTTGTTCAAAGAACATTTTAGTTACATCAAACAGGGTGTAATGCGCCTCGCGTGCCACATCGAGCTCTCCACGCATCGCAGCATGGACCATGGTAGAAAACAAGGCAGGAAATGCATTGGCTACCACCGAAATAACGCCATCTGCACCCGCAGCGATCAGGGGCATGGTCAGGTTATCGTCTCCCGAAAGCACACCAAAACCGGAAGGCCGATATTTAATGATTTGCATGATCTGCTCCATGTTACCGGATGCTTCTTTAACCGCAACAATGTTTTTAACTTCTGCTAATTCCAAGGTGGTTTCTGGGGCAACATTCGACCCTGTTCGTCCAGGAACATTATACAAAATGATGGGTAAATCTGTGGAATCAGCTACAATTTTATAATGCGCTACGATTCCTTTTTGAATGGGTTTATTGTAATAGGGAGAAACCGACAAAATACCGTCTACCCCATTTGGAATATCGGCTAAGGATTCTGCAACAGCAGCCGTATTATTCCCACCAACGCCATAGACAATTTTGCAACGGCCTTGATTAATCTCAATCACTTCATGTAGCACATCGAGTTTCTCTGCTTTGGTCAAAGCTGGAGATTCTCCCGTAGTACCTTGAACCACTAAAAAATCGGTTCCATTTTCAATTTGATATTCAACCAAACTCGCAAGGGCATCGAAATCTATTTGCATGTCTTGGTTAAACGGAGTAACCAAAGCAACCCCAGAGCCTGTAAAAATATTAGTCATATAATTCGATTTTATCGAGTGTGTTCGTTACAAAATTCAATAATTCCACTGGACTTTCTTCCTTTGTTTGCAATTGTAAATCAAAATAAGAATCGTCCGAAGCGTTTACTACCACCTTGCGTTTGAATTGGGTGTTTTTTAATTCCGGGTAAACCTTTTGTTGGGTCGTCCCCATCCACAACAGCAAATCAAACGACTTTTCCAATTCACGCATCAGTAGAACATCCTTCAACTTTCCCATAAAGGAATAATCTAAGGGGCTGTTGTAATAGATTAAGAAATGCGGAGGCAGGGTGGCTTTATCTACTTCCTTTGGAACATTCACAATAATCGTAAGTTTTTTAACATGACTTTTATCTAAAATGGCATCCAGCGCACGTCGATAATCGCGCAGCTGAATTTCATTTATATAGTTGATAACAACCATCAATGATTTCGTGGATGCCCACATGCTATTTTTTGCCATACCCAATGAGGTTTTTAAATTCTTCTTCCGTCAGAATGGAAACTCCCAAATCTGTTGCTTTTTTCAATTTACTAGGACCCATGCCCTCACCAGCTACTAAATAATCAGTTTTGGCAGAAACGGAACCGGTATTTTTCCCTCCATTCAAATCGATTAAATGCTTTAACTCATCTCTGGAGAACGAATCAAATACACCGCTCACTACCAATGTTTTACCTTCAAGCACTGTTGAGTTCAGGGCACGTTTCTCAACCTCCATTTTCAATCCATGAAGCTTCAATCGAGCAATCAATTGAATGCTGTCTGGGTTGTTGAAAAAGAAAATCAGTGAATTCGCAATGCGTTCCCCGATTTCGTCAACCGCCAAAAGTTCTTCAAATGTAGCAATTTGGAGCGTATCCATGGTACCAAAGGCATATGCTAATTTTTTTGCGACGGTTTCGCCAACAAAACGTATTCCCAACCCGAATAATACCCGTTCAAAAGGCACCTGTTTACTGGCCTCTATGCCCGCGAGCAAATTATCTACCGATTTATCGGCCATCCGATCCAAGGCGAGCAAGGGTTCGCGTTTTAGGTCGTACAAATCTGCCAAGGTGGAAATCACCCCTTCATTTACTAACTGCGCTACGGTCTCCTCACCAATCCCATCAATATTCATTGCTTTACGGGAAACAAAGTGCTGAATTCTACCAATCACTTGAGGGGGACAAGACGCTTGATTTGGGCAAAAATGTTGTGCTTCCCCTTCCTCACGCACAAGGAGGGAATGACATTCCGGACAATGCGTAATAAACCCAACAGGCATTGCTTTCGGTAAGCGCTTTGCCAGGTCGAGTCCAACAATTTTTGGGATAATTTCGCCCCCTTTTTCCACAAATACGAGGTCATTCAGGTGTAAATCAAACTTTTCGATTTGATCTGCATTGTGAAGAGAGGCTCGTTTAACGGTTGTTCCACCGAGGGAGATTGGTGTTAAATTGGCGACGGGCGTTATTGCGCCTGTTCTTCCCACTTGATAATCTACAGAAAGTAAGCGCGTTTGAACTTGTTTTGCTTTAAATTTAAAGGCTGTTGCCCAACGGGGTGATTTTGCAGTAAACCCTAACCTGCGCTGATGTTCATAGGAGTTTACTTTGATCACGATGCCATCAATTTCAAACGGTAATTCACTGCGGTGTTCATCCCAATAGTGAATAAAATCCATGACTCCAGCTATGTTATCGGTACATGAAATAAACCCGTGTGCTTCGGATGGTATTTTAAACCCCCATGAACCGGCTGCTTTAACCGCATCCATGTGCGATAGAAACGGCAAATCCAATCCGTATACGCCATATAAAAAGGTGTCTAAACCACGTGTAGCCACTGTGGCAGAATCTTGCAGCTTCAAGGTGCCTGCCGTTGTATTTCTTGGATTAGCGAAGCGTTCCTCTCCTGCTTCATCGCGGGAGGCATTGAGCTTTTCGAAGGCATCAAGCGGCATAAACACTTCGCCTCGAATCTCAAATTTCTCTGGGAAATCGCCTTTTAAACTCAACGGAACGGTTCGAATGGTTCGCACATTGGCGGTAATATCTTCCCCCTGCTCCCCATCTCCTCGTGTTACTGCACGGACCAACTCCCCTTGTTCATAACGCAATCCAATGGCTACTCCATCGTACTTCAATTCACAAACAAATTCTAAGGATTCTAATCCTGCTTTTGAAATTCTACCTGCCCATTCTTGAATTTCCTCTTCTGAATAGGTATTTGCCAATGAGAGCATAGGGAATTCATGTCGAACAGACTCGAATTTTTTAGTAATGTCCCCTCCTACCCGTTTCGTTGGACTGTTTGGGAGTGCAAACTGAGGAAACAAGGCTTCTAGAGATTCTAATTCTTTCAACAAAAAATCAAAGGCTTGATCAGAAATTTCTGGTTTTGCCTGAATATAATACAAGTCATTATGCCGATTCAGTTCAGCAGACAGGTGTAAAATTCTAACTTTTGCTTCTTCAGGATTCACTCTATAAAGATACACGTTGTGCCATTATCATACGCGATTTTCCTTGTAAATCTTTCCTCAATTTAATGTTAGCAAAGCCGGCATCATAAAACAACTGCAAGGTCTCTGTAGATAAGTCTTCGTGAATTTCAACAAATATATAACCGTCCATTTCTAAAAACTGTTCACAAAATACAAGAATCCTACGGTAAAAAAGTAAGGGGTCAGAATCGGGCACAAACAAGGCCAGGTGGGGTTCATAATTTAATACATTCGGCAACATTGACGACGCATCCGTTTGGGGAATATACGGGGGATTCGAAACCACCACATCAAAGGTATCTTTGAATACAAGGCCTGAAAAGTCTTTCAATAAATCCGCAGCTTCAAAGCGAACATCCAACCCTAAATTTAAGGCATTGGAACGCGCCAAAGCTAAAGCCTCCTGACTTACATCAATCCCAGAAACATTCCATAGCGGACGCTTGGCTTTAATTGCTAGAGGAATACAACCGGTTCCTGTCCCTAAATCAATCACATTGCAAGACGTCATCTGAACTTCGCTTAAGACCCAGTCCACCAACTCTTCAGTCTCTGGTCGCGGAATGAGTGCCGCGGGATTGCATTGAATTTCAAGTCCATAAAATGATGTACTGCCGAGCACATATTGTAAGGGCTCGTGCCTTGAAAGGCGTTGAATATCCGACCTTAATTGCATGAGCACCTCCTCCGACATCTCAACATCTGCAGCCAACAGATAGGACGTAGAATCCAGCTTCAAGCGATTCATTAACAGGTGTTTTGCAAGCTGATCTAATTCGTTTTTTGAATAACATGCTTGTAAAGTCTCCTTTAACGTCGAACGGAATTCGCTTAAGGTCATTTAATCTTTTCGAAGTTTAATGAACTCCTGAATTTTTTCATTCTCAATGACCACACTCAAGTTATAATAAGCCAATTTCCACCCTTTCTTGGTCTTTTCACACACCCCACTTCCGCGGCAATCCAACATCCATGTTTGAAGGTCCTCATCAAACCATGCTATTTTACCGTCTTTAGAAAAATTCCAAACGCGATTGGACGGCGTAAAACGCCATGTTCGAGTTGAATCGAAATAAGGCTTACAAAACGTTTTAAAGGCTTCTTTGTCCCATTTTTCTCCGGGTGCTGTCCCATAGAACACAAAATTCTCGGTGGTTACTGCGAAATACTCGTCGAACTTAGCCAGGGTCGCATGCTTGTGCCAAGCATCCATGAGTGCATTCAGAGGCGCTTCGGGAGTAATTTTAGGAGCACTACTGGATGGATTTTTTTGGGCGATAAGTCCAAAGCCAATAACGCAACATGCAAAAGCGAGAGCAAACCGCATCTTATTTGTACAAGTTCTGCAAATATTTTGCTGCACTGTATACATTTACGATTCCACCAGTGATACTGATGCTCGTCAATTGATCATACTTGGTTGCTGTTCTCGTAATCGCATCGCTAATTTGCAGCATTGTTGCTTGTGGAAAACGAGACTTCAGTAAGGCAGCAACACCCGCTACCATTGGCGCAGCCATGGATGTTCCCTGTAAATTTTTGTACGCACTTTGCGGCACAGAATTATAAATTTCATTTCCTGGTGCGAACACGTCCACTTCCATGGCACCAAAATTTGAGAATGAGGCAACAAGGCCCTCTGCCGACTCTTTCGTATTCGCTCCAATGTTTAGAAAAAGTTTCCTGCTTGAAGAATCGACATAATCAAAGACCGGTTTTTTCGGAAAATTATCCGTGTAATCAATATCCGATGCATCATTCCCAGCAGCATGTATCATCAAAACATCTTTTGACACCGCATACGCAATTGCCTCTTGCACCTTTTCGTGATACGGTGAGAAACTCTTTCCAAAGGACATATTAATCACTTTAGCTCCATTATCTACTGCATATCGAATCGCATTGGCAACATCCTTGTCGTGCTCATCTCCGTTTGGAACTGCGCGAATGGACATGATCAACACGTTGTCTGCCACGCCATCGCCTCCTTTGTTATTTCCTCTTAGGGCGCCAATAATACCAGCCACGTGTGTGCCATGTAAAGCGTCTGGACCTTCAGCGTCGCCATTGCCATAAAATTTATCGTTAAAATCATCCGGATTATCACCAATTAAGGAGCGATCATCATAATTCGGATTCAAGTTATATTCTAATTGATCACGCAGGTAATCTTCGGTTTCTTTATCGAACATTCCTTTACCAATCATTTCACGATAAGGCTCATATTGAGAAATATCATCGTTCAATGAACTTTCTGCATTCACATACATTTCATGAATAGCGTCATAGGCCAATGTTTGCGGGTCTATATCTGCATATTTTTGACCATATTTTTTAACGATACGTGCTTTTTCTAGGCGCGCTTTATCTTGACTCTTCCCGTTGGCATTCCCAAGGAAATTCCATCCATGGACATCATCAATGTACCCGTTCCCGTCGTCATCTTTTTTGTTCCCTGGAACTTCTTTTGCATTGGTCCAAATCTTCCCTTGTAGGTCTTCATGTTCCAAATCTACCCCTGAATCAATCACGGCAACAATTACGGGGCTCGACTTTAACTTTTTTAATATTTTCTTGTACGCCAAATCCGTTGACATTCCATTTCCTGTTCCGTTATACCAATTGAGGGTTCCTGGAATGGGTTGAGCAAAGGATAGCGCACCTAAAAACAAAAAGGAAAGCGCAAGGGTATTTTTCAGCATTTTCATAAATTCAGTGTTATTTTAAAATTCAGATTCCCAAAAATACATTATTTTTACTTTCATGAGGAATTCAACACCAGGCGATCGATACTTCTACATAAAAAAAATGTTAATCGGTCTGTTTGTGGCGATGCATATTGGGTTCGCTTTTTCACAACAGCGCCAAGATTTTCACGGGTTTACCTTTGATCAATTTTCAAAAACAAATCCCAATACCCAAATTTGCCTGAGTGCAGCTAACATACCAAGCAACGAATACCGATTAAAAGAACTCAATATTTCAGTTAAACAAAAAACCGTTAATTACCTTTATTTTAATGCCTCGCCGAGTCAGTTAATCGATGCTTCAGGTAACTGCCTTTTGGAGGGTGTGTATTTTTCTGTGTCTCGTCCGCAAGCCTTGGCAGATAGCGCTTTAGTAAAACATCAAATCAACTTAGTTCATCAAGGACTGAATGGCGTAGACACCGCCTACACTGGCAAGGGTGTAATTATGGGAGTTATTGATCAAGGGATAGATTTCAACCACCCTGACTTTAAAACAGCTACGGGAAAAACTCGGGTATTGCGGTATTGGGACCATTCGGTAAATGGCGCAAATCCTCCCCAACCGTATAACTATGGAATTGTATGGGATAGCTCATCGATTAATGCAGGAACCTGTACCAGCCTAGAAACGATTACAGCACATGGCACAACGGTTGCTGGAATGGCGGCAGGAAATGCACGAGCTAACCTTAAGAACAAAGGAGCGGCCCCTGATGCCGACCTGATCGTGGTTGAAACAAACTTTAACTTACCCAATTGGACCCTTACGATCGCGGATGCCTGTGACTACATCTTTAAAGTAGCCGACTCCCTGGGTAAACCTGCCGTCATTAATATCTCCCTCGGGGATTACCTTGGTAGCCACGACGGAAACGATCCTGCAGCGGACCTGATTGAATCCTTATTGGACCTTTCTCCCGGGCGCATTGTAGTGTCTGCGGCAGGTAATGCAGGAAATCAGGGTAAATTTCACGTGAGGAATAATAGCATTGGTGCAGATACGACCTTCTTTTGGAACATTCCAAACGCTGGAATGACGGTCGCAGGCCCTAACAAAATTGTCTTTGATGTATGGTCGGACACGGCAGACGCCCATTATTACTTTGCCTATGGCGCGGATAAAATAACTCCCAATTATTCATTTCGTGGGAACACAACCTTTCGGTATGCCACCAGCAACATGAACCAAGTCCCGGTTACGGATACCTTATTCAATGCCAGCGGCCAGCGAATTGCAATTATCGACAGTTACCGTGAAATAGTCGGCGGGAACTTTCACATGTTGTCTGTGTTTACTACCATAGATTCGATGGCTTACAGGTATCGTTTTATGACCACGGGTTCAGGCAAATACGATGCTTGGGGAGGAAGCTGGATTCAGTTGAGTAATTTCAGTACCAGCATACCTACAGCGATTCAATTCCCTGCGATACAACATTATATAATGCCTGATTCCCTACAGACCATTGTAAGCAGCTGGAATTGTTCAGAGAAGGTGATCTCAGTGGCCAACATGAGAAATCGAAAAGGACACATTACCAAAAACAACACGTATTATCAACCTGTATCAACAACTCCCGTTGGAAAACTCAGCGAAAACAGCAGTAAAGGTCCTGCGCGAAATGGAACAACGAAACCAGACATTACAGCCGCAGGTGATGTAACCCTAGCTGCAGGTCCAATTTGGTATTTGAATAACACAGCAAATAATACAACGATTGACGTGGGAGGTTTTCACGTTCGCAATGGCGGAACCTCTATGGCTTCACCCGTTGTTGCGGGGATTGCTGCGCTTTACTTACAAAAATGTCCGCTCAGTACCTATCAACAATTTAAGCTTGATTTAAACAATACAGCCATCGTTGATGCCGCAACAGGCGCTACTCCAAATTATGGATTTGGATTTGGAAAAGCGGATGCACTTGGGCTGCTAAGCTCAAAAAATATATCGATAGGAATCGACCCCATTCTAGGAATATGCGTAGGCTCCACAGCCACCTTGCATGTGTCCACGCCTGCGACGCTTTACAGTGCAGTATGGAGCAATGGTACAGTTGGCACAAGCATGACTACAGCTATTGTGGGAAGTTATTATGTGAAAGGCCTAGACAGTGCTGGGTGTTACACCCGCTCTACCCCTGTTGCATTGGGTACATTAGCCCTTCCCTTTGTAGATGCTGGGGCCAGTTTTTCTTCATGTCCTGGCGTAGCAATTAGCTTATTGGGCACTGGCACAGCGATTACGTACACTTGGGACCATGGTGTTGCTAATAATCAAGCATTTACTCCCCTATCGAATTCCACGTACTACGTGACCGGAACCGCGTCAAACGGCTGTGAAAATACAGACTCAATCACAGTAAATCTTTACGACGTTGACCCAGTAAGCTACAATGAAACCACCACCACTGTGATGGAAGCTTCTGGTCCTTTTAATGTAGCGCCCGGAATACCTTCTGGCGGAATTTACTCGGGTCCGGGAATAATTGGCACCTCCTTTCATCCGACCTTGACAGGACCCGGTTCATTTTATGTGACCTACAGCTACACCGATGGAAACGGCTGTACAAATAGCGATTCTTCATTAATAGAAGTAGTTGACTTAAACTCCGTGGACGTCAATTCCTTACAGCTCCCATGGATTAGTCCGAACCCGGCTTCGGAATGGCTCACGATTCATAACCTTAGAGCGAATTCAAGCATATCAGTAATCGATTTATCGGGTAGAGTTTTAATTCAGAAGTCTACGCTTGCTGCTGAGGAAATCCTAAATGTAAGCCGCTTAACGCCAGGAATGTATATCCTAAGCGTAAGTAATCGGTCTATTCCTTGGATGAAGTACTAATTACTCCACACCGTACCCGTAGGCTCCGCATTGGAAAAATCCTCTCCGTTGATGGTTGTATTTCCAGCAATACCGCCTAAAAAACCCAAGGTATCGCAATCGGAGGTAAGTACGTACGCGGGAAGATCTGCGCCGCAGGTACCCAAATTAAAAACAAACACCTGTTCTTGTTGAAAAGTAAATTCATCCACCCTTGCGCCTTGGTCGCAACATTCATTTTGAAAGGCTGAAATCTTTGAATTAATGCAGGGGGAATTCGTATGCTTATTGCACTGAAAAGCCATTAAAATCATGGAAAAAACAAAAAACAATTGAATTCCAAGCGGTTTATATTGCATTCTTAACATAGAACCGAAATTAATCAATTAATTTTGCAGTCGAAATTTAAAAATGAAAAAGAAATGAGCACAGCCCTTGGTAACCACATCTTGGTTGAATTTATGAACTGCGACCCCCACATCATGAACGATGTTGCTGCAATAGAACGCGATATGGTCGATGCGGCAAAAAAAGCAGAAGCTACCGTAATAAATTCAACGTTTCACCATTTTTCACCCTATGGTGTTTCTGGGGTAGTGGTTATTCAAGAGAGTCATTTAGCCATTCACACCTGGCCAGAATATGGATATGCCGCAGTGGATGTATTCACTTGTGGTGAAATGAATGCGTGGATTGCTTTTGATTACTTAAAAGAGAGTTTTCAAGCGAAGTCCTATTCAGCCATTGAAATGAAGCGAGGATCTGTGAACTTACTTACGCGTAATGATTTTGATATATCATCGATGCGTCAGAAGGCGAATGAATGGGTGAATCCCGGTTTTTACACGCGAAATGTTTGGTTTACCGATAAAGATGAAAACCAAGCCTTATCTCTTCGTTTTACGGGCGATGTATTTTACGACCACCAATCTCCATTTCAGCGAGTCCGTATTTTGGAGTCATACAAGTATGGTAAAATGTTAGCCCTAGACGATATGGTCATGACTACGGAAAACGATGAATTCCATTATCATGAAATGATATCTCACCCCGCATTGTTTATGCATCCGAATCCCAAAAACGTATTAGTGATTGGCGGTGGAGATGGCGGGACCATTCGTGAAGTACTTCGTCACCCTGGGGTAGAAAAAGTTACCATGGTAGAAATTGATGGTGCGGTAATCGAGGCTTGCAAAGAACATTTACCGAACATAGCAGCGTCCTTTGATGATCCAAAACTTACCTTATTAGTTGACGACGGCATTGCCTTCGCACAACAGGCGGCTCCAGGCACGTATGATGTAATCCTTGTGGATGGCTCAGATCCGGTTGGTCCAGCAGAAGGACTTTTCTCGGTTTCTTTTTATACGAATTGCTACAATGCATTAAAAGAAGATGGAATTTTAGTGGCTCAAGGTGAATCGCCAAAATTCAATGAAAAAGCGTTTAGGGAATTGAATCATACCTTACAGGATATTTTTGGTGTGGACAAGGCTCCTGTATCCTTGTTTTTTGTTCCAACCTACCCTACAGGGATGTGGAGTTTCCAATATGGGTTGAAAGGAAACATACAAGGGCCAATTCATCAAAAAGAAGCTGAAATTGAAGCCTTCGTTAGTTCGAATGGTCTAAGATATTACAATTCAGCCTTACACAATGCGAGCTTTGCCTTACCAAACTTCGTTAAAGAACTTATAAAAAAATAACCCGCGTAATTTACGCAACTTAAACACAGATAACAATGCAAATAGCAGCAAACACCGTGGTTTCGTTAATGTATAAACTTACAAACCATCAAACAGGAGAACAAATTGAAATCACAGATGAAACGAATCCGTTAGTATTTCTTTATGGAGTTGGCTCGTTGATTCCAGATTTCGAGGCAAACCTGAGTGGGAAAACTACGGGCGATGCCTTTGATTTTTCAATTGAGGCGGCCAATGCTTACGGCGTGCCTTCAGAGGAAGAAATCGTTATGATTCCAAGCAACGTATTTCACGATGAAAATGGTCACTTTGATACGGAAATGTTTCAAGTTGGAGCATTAATTCCTATGAGTGACGGACAAGGACACCAAATGCGCGGGAGAATCCTTGAAATTACGGAAGATGTCGTAAAAATGGATTTTAATCATCCCTTGGCTGGTACGGATTTACACTTTGAAGGATCAATCCTTGAGGTGCGTGAAGCTACTTCCGAAGAGATTTCCCATGGTCATGCGCATGGTCCACACGGACATCAGCACTAAAATCAAATTATTTGATTATCAATTAGTTATTTAGCTAATTTTGTAGTTATTGCAAAAACAAAATGCTATGGCTACCGTATTTGAGACTCGATTAATTGGCAACATTGGTAAGGATGCAATTGTTAAACCCATGGAACGTGGAATCATTGCGATCAACTTTCCTGTGGCGCACAACAAAAACTGGCGGGATAAAAAAACAGGTGCTTCAAAAACAAAAACTACGTGGGTAAATTGCACCATTTGGAAACGCGAAGGTGGCAACATGCGCATTGTAGATTTTTTAACTCGTGGTACTATGGTTGAATTGGTAGGTACGCCATACGCCAAAGGATACATTACCGAAGACGGAAATGTTCGTACGGAAATTAGGCTTAATGTCTCCGATACCAACATCTTACGACCGGCACAGCGCATGGAAGGTGATGTAGACGACCTGATTGATCGCGATGATTTTTCAGTAGACGAAGACGGTAGTTTTGACGATTTCAATATTTCAGACGAAGATTTTTAAAATTTTCTAAATGTTAGGATTGCAAAAGTTAGAAAAGTTTCTATCTTTGCAACCACAAAATTCCTCCTTAGTCATGACGAAGCAACGCTTGTCATGATAAGGTAGCAACATAAACAGGACATTCCTCCTTAGCTCAGTTGGTTAGAGCATCTGACTGTTAATCAGAGGGTCGCTGGTTCAAGTCCAGCAGGGGGAGCAACTAAAACCCAGTTAAACATTGTTTTGACTGGGTTTTTTGTTTTTACAAGGTTTTTTAAAAACGTTGTAATTCCCCAATAAAATGCCTTTTTTGGATTGTTACTTGCAAATCTGCTTGCAAATTTTCAGGACTTAAACACCTAGAAATGGCAACCATTAAATTACATTTAGATTTACGCAGACAAAAGAAAGATGGCACCTACCCTTTAGTATTTATGGTAGTTTTTAACTCCAAACCCATCCACATTAAAACAGGTATCTCTCTCTCACAAGATGAATTTGACTTTAAAAATGCACTGATTAAAAACAAACCCAAACTAAATCTAGCGCTTTATGAGCAGGAGTGTTTTTACAGGGACAAATTACACCGCTTACAACTGACCTACTCAAGTAGCCCTTTATCATTGAATTCTGCCCAGATCAAATCCTTTTTGGAAGAGCAAGAATCTTCAACAATAACTTTGATTGTATACTGGGAGGGAATTATTGAGCACCTGCTTAAGTGAAAACGTTATGGAGGGGCTAAAGTGCATAGAACTAGCCTTAATGCAGTAAAAAAGCACCTTGATATAAATGTACCGATTCAAGACTTTAGTTATTCTACGCTAATTGCATTAGAAGAAGCTTTTTTCCGAACAGGGGTTAGTGTTAATGGTATGGGTGTTTATTTTAGGAACCTCAGATTTGTATGCAATTCTGCTATAAAAGAAAATTTTGCTGAGACCTCTTGGTACCCCTTTAAGAACTACAAAATAAGAAAAACGCCAACTGTCCCAAGAGTGCTAAACTTAAAAGATTTATCATGCTATTTCAACTACCCTATTGATGCATAACATCCAGATTTTTACTATTGGAATATTGGGAAGTTGTTATTTATGCTGAGGGGTATAAACATTACAGATTTACTGCTGCTGACTAAGGATAACATAAAAGGTGAATACCTCATCTATAAAAGAAGAAAAACAAATAAAATATACAGCATCAAGATTAATGAAGCTATCAGAACCAGTTTAGCATATTGCCATGGAAATAATACCTTATTAGGTTTAATAGACCAAGAAGCGCTAAACTCCCCAAAAATAATTGAGATACTTACCCAAAAAAGAAAAACCATTAACCACCATTTAAAAAAAATTGGTGTTAAACTGGGGATTCTTGAACCCATTACCACCTATGCATTTAGGTATAGTTATGCAAATGCCGCAAAGCAATTAGGATATTCTAAAGACCTCATTGCAGAAGCTTTAGGACATGAATATGGCATCAGTGTAACGGGAATATATTTAGAGCAGTTTGACCAGGATTTAATAAATTCGATGAATAATTATATTATTAAACATATCTTTGAAAGTAAATAATTTAAAAATGAAAAGCTTTCTACTACTACTATCTATACTATTTGTTGTGATTACACATAGCCAAGAGATCATAACTGATGTTAGCGGAAATACATATAAAACAGTAAAGATTGGGTCTCAAATTTGGATGGCTGAAAATTTTAACGTTACTTCATTTAGAAATGGTGACCCGATACAAAAAGTATCAAATTATGAGGAATGGCTTGATGCAAATAATAAAGAAAAACCGGCTTGGTGTTTTTATGGATTTGATGAAAATAATGCTTTATACGGGAAACTATATAATTGGTTTGCAGTCAACGACTCAAGAGGGCTAGCTCCGAAAGGTTGGCACATACCTTCTGATACAGAATGGACTAACATAATAAACTATTTTGGCGATTCTGAAAAAGCTAGTTATGTGCTAAAAAGTACAAATGGATGGTATAATATTGTAGGTAAAGATTGTTCTGGGAATAATAATAGCGGACTAAATATTATACCAAGTGGTGCCCTTTATGCTGATGGGAATTTTGTTTCCTTAAGAGAGGAAGCATATTTTTGGAGCAGTACACAAGAGGATGATGTTACAGCCTGGTATTTCTACCTCAATGATAAAACCTCAAGGGCGTGGAATTTTCATTATGCACATTTATCATTAAGGTGTGTTAAAGATTGATAACAAAGGATATTTTAAACTATTTATACTTATGAAAAACAACCATAAATTGATAATTATCCTCTGGGCAATTTACTTTAATGGCTTCTCTCAAACTACAATCACAGATTTAAGCGGGAACATTTATAAAACAGTAAAGATTGGGTCTCAAATTTGGATGGCTGAGAATTTGAGAACAGAAAAATTCAACAATGGTGATCCGATTGAAATAGTTACTTCTAATAGGTATTGGCAAGAGGTAAGTTTATTTGCAATGGAAGATACTACCTTGGAAAAAATATGGCCAGTAATGTGTTACTACAACAATGATAAACTAAAAAACAATGCCTTGTATAACTGGTACGTTGTCATTGATGACCGTAATGTATGTCCGGTTGGTTGGCATATTCCATCAACTCAAGAATTTGAAGACATGATAGAATACTTAGGTGGTATTGAAAAAGCAAGTGTTAAGTTAAAATCAACTACACTATGGAAGTCTGTTGGTACAAATTCCTCTGGATTCAATGCTATACCCATAGGATACAGGGTTGGAAGCGGTGAATTTGACGGTAAAAATGAGGAAACAGGGTTTTGGACAGATGACTTAGTTGAAGAAATAAATAAATATAATGGAATGAAGAGCTTAATGGCAATGGTTCTAAAAATTAATTCAAATAATACTGAATCTGAATTTAGAAAAGTATTTTTCAATGCCCCGCATTCAGTTAGATGCATTAAAAATTAATCAAAATAGATTTGATAAGTAAAAAACTTTTTTAATACTCTGTTAGTGTAACAGTATACCTTAATAAAAAAAATGGAGAGAAACAATAAGAGCGTTTAATTCGTTCGAAGCAGTGGATATAGCAAAGGCAAAATATCCAGGTTGTACCTGTACCTACAAATACGGTGCTTGTTAATAAAATTTATTATATCTATTCTATGAAAACGGGTAAGAAATTACCCCTTTTTTATTTCAAAATGGCATCCGATCGGTTTGAACTCCCAGGACAATTTCTTACCCTTTTTCGCTATAATTTAATTGAACGAAAAATTAAGGAAGTTTAGATTTTTGCCAAATTAAAGAGGTACTGTCGGTGTTTTTATGGTTTCCACGCCATGAGAGGTAGA
>Ga0315907_10002608_pt1 | contig 22398 bp, 15 predicted proteins | sample LakEriMetagenome_3_FD_203525 | JGI IMG/M metagenome (GOLD analysis project Ga0315907, IMG submission 203525) | Freshwater fungal communities from buoy surface, Lake Erie, Ohio, United States - Buoy 12 MA123 | ecosystem: Environmental > Aquatic > Freshwater > Lake > Lake biofilm | place: USA...
ACATCATTCAGGGGTTTCTGCGGGATCAGCTGGGTTTCGATGATGGGCTGGTGATGACGGACGATCTTGATATGGGGGCGATTCTGAATGAGGTGAGTTTTGCGCAGGCGATTCAGGAAGCGGTGCGTGCCGGGAATGATCTGGTGATGATCTGTCACCGTGTGGAGATGGTGGAGCAGGCGCATGTTCATCTGCAGGGGCTGGAGCATGCGGTCATTGACCGTGCGCTCGAGCGGATTGAGCGTGCCAAGCGGAGAATGGCGGCACCGGACCGCTGGGACCGGGATCGCTTTGACCGGCTCAATGAGGGAGTGTGGCAGCTGCGGGTGGACACGCTTGGGGAAGAGCGGGCGGCAGTGCTTTCGGTGGAGGACGGGAAGCGTTCGCCGGTGGAAATCTACTGAGTTGCGCAGCCATGAAGCGAAGATCTGCCTGTCTGCTGCTGGGGTTTGTGCTGGGGATGCTGGCACCTTCGTGTTCGCACCTGCCGGCGGCGCGGCCCGGCGAGATTCAGCATGTGGTGCTGGTATGGCTGCGGGACCGGGGTGATGCGGTGCAGCGTCAGAAGATTCTGGCGGCGGCGCAGGAATTCCGCCGCATTCCTGGAGTTGAGGATCTGGCCGTGGGCGAGTGTCTGCCAGGGAACCGTCCTATCATTGACAGCAGCTACGACGTGGCCATCAGCATGCGTTTTGCGGATGCTGCGGCCATGCAGCGGTACATTGACCATCCTGATCACCGGGCGGCGGCTGACACAATTCTGAAGCCACTGGCCCGCGAAGTGCGGGTATACGATTTCGTGCTGCGCTGATTGGCTGGCTGCCGTGGCTGCCGCGCGATGCCGTGGCTGCCGCGCGATGCCGGACGAAGCGGCATGGCTGAGGTGGGGGGATGCCTGCAAAAAGAAGCGGGTGCCGCCTTTCGGTGGCACCCGCTTTGCGTTGATGGAGGGAGGGCCGCCTGGGCCCGTGTGGTCTGGGTCAGGGCAGCGGCCGCAGGGCGGGATCGCGCAGGCGCCAGAAGCCGGAGGCAGGTGCGCGGTGGGCCGCGGCGGGGTCGGTTACGTCCGTGGATCCCTGGGGTCCGACGGTGATGCCGCTGAGGGCCTGAATCCATGTGCCCTGGGCGAGCGACGGGCTGTAGTCGAGGCTGTAGACGGCACCTGGCGAACCGGTGACGCGGAAGAGGACACCGTTGGGGCCGGAGGAGACGATCACGAGGGAGGCCGGCTGGTTATCCGGGAGGGCTTCGAGCGTGAGGCCACCGAGGATCGGGTTACGGTCCGGAGCGGCGGCGCCATTGCCGTCGAGTTCGATGCGCAGGACGGAATCGTGAGCAATGAACTCATAGGTCACGAGAGCGCCTTGGGTGACGACGGGGCCCTGGAGGGCACCGGGGAAGAATTCGTCGAGCACGACACCGCCTTCCACGACCACGTCGAAGCCGCGGGCTCCGCCGGTTTCCGGGAAGAGGAGCTGGAGCTTGTAGCGTTTACCGGGCTGGAGGTTGGCGAGCTGGAGGCGGACCGTGTCGGGAGCGCCGGCCCAGCGGATTGACTGCATGAGCTTTTCGACCGCGTCGTCGGCTGACGAGCTGCCGTAGTCCGGGTTCTGCCAGTTCGGGATCTGGTTGAGGGCGGAGAAGCCGATGCCGGGGGCGTTATCGGCGGTGAAGACCGCGTCGCGGGCGGGTCCGGCGGCCCCTGGGGTACCGAAGTTGAAGGCGTAGAGGAAGGTGCCGTCGAGGTCGAGACCTTCTCCGGCATCGCCACCGGTGAAGACCGAAGCCGTGGCGGGTGCAGGGGTGCTGGCCGGGCTGAGCGGATTCGATCCACCGATGATTTCGGCTGCATCCGGGAAGGTATCGCCGTCCGTGTCAGCCGTGAGCGGGTTCGTGCCGCGGGAGGTTTCTGCGCCGTCGAGGAGGTCGTCGCCATCCGTGTCAGCGATGAGCGGGTTTGTGGCGAGGCCGGCTTCGGCTCCATCGCTGAGGCCATCGCTGTCGGTATCGCCGCGGGCAGGGTTGGTGCCAGCGAGGTATTCGGCGGAGTTGGTGCGGCCGTCGGCATCGGAGTCCGTGGAACCGGCCGAAGCGAGATTGCCGAGGAACTGGATTTCCCATGCATCCGGGAGGCTGTCGCCGTCCGTGTCCGGGAGGTTGAGCTGCTCCAGCGTGAGGGCACTGATGGTGGGGTTGTGGTCCCAGTTTGATGGGGTGTAGACGCCCTGGCCATTGAGGACGATGTTGAGGGTGTCGTCGGTGGCGACGAAGCCGATGGTGGCGACGGCTCCGCGCGACTGGAGATTCACGGCTCCCTGAGCGCGGGAGATATTGAATTCGTCGATGCGGACGATACCTTCCACTTCGATGTCGAAGGCGCGGCCGTCGCAGCAGGCTTCGGCGAAGAGGAGCTGGAGCTTGTAGGCGCGGCCGGGCACCAGTCCGGAGAGGTCGATCGATGGCTTGTTGGGGGCTGGGCTCCAGCGGATCGACTGCATGACGAACTCGAGGTTATCGTCGCCCGGCGAGTCCCCGAAAGCCGGAGCGAACCAGTTCGGGATTTCGTTGATGGCATTGACGACGATGCCGGGCTGGAAATCGTCGGTGAAGAGGGCGTCTCCGGCGGGGCCGGGGGCGGCTCCAGGGGTGCCGACGTTCACTGCATACAGGAACGTGCCCGTGAGGTCGAGGCCTTCGCCTGGGTCGGCGCCGGTGAAGGAATCGGCCAGCGCGCTGAAGAGCGGGAAGCTGGCGGCCGCGGTCGGGTTGGTTCCTGCGGCGATTTCGTTGCGGTCGCTGTAGCCATCGCCGTCGGTGTCCGCGCTGTTCGGATTGGTACCGGAGGTGACCACTTCGTACTGGTCGCTGAGGCCATCCGAGTCCGAGTCGGGGTTGCGGGGATTGGTGCGGTGGGTCGCGACTTCTGCTCCATCGGTCAGGCCATCGGCATCCGTGTCCGGGTTGCTGGGATTGGTGCCGAGGGAATTCTCCTGAAGGTTGGTGAGGCCATCGCTGTCGGGGTCGCCTGCACCATTCTGGGCGAGGTTGCCGAAGTTGCTGATTTCCCAGAGGTCGTCGAGTCCGTCGCCATCGGCGTCGGCACCGGTGACGGCTTCGAGGGTGACTCCGCAGAGGAGCGGGCTGCGGTCATTGTAGAGCGGGGTGGTGACGGTGGTGCCGTCGAGCCGGATGGTGGTCGAAGTTCCCGAGGCGAGGAAACCGATGACGGCAGCGGCTCCTTGAGAGCCACCGAAGTCTCTCTGGTAGGTGTAGGGGGCGAATTCGTCGAGCTTGAGTTCTCCATCGACGTAGACGTCGCAGGCGCGGCGGCAGCAGCGTTCGAGGAAGAGGAGCTGGAGTTTGTAGGGTTTGCCGGGGGTGAGACCGTTGAGGGTGACGGTCACGATGGAACCGTAACGGATGGACCAGAGCATCTGCTCGAGGGCGTCGTCGTCTGGCGAGTCTCCCATGTTGGGGACTCCAGACCATCCCGGGATCTGGTTGGGAGCGACCACGCTGATACCCGGTTCCGTGTCGGTGGTGAAGTTGACGCCGCGGACGGCTCCGGGGGTGCCATTGGTGCCGACGTTGAAGGCGTGGAGGAAGGTGCCGGTGAGGTCGAGTCCTTCTCCGGCGTCGCCGCCGAAAATGGTTTTTCCGTGACTGCTGAGGAGGGGGAAACTGCTGGCGCTTTTCGGATTGGTGCCGTTGGCGACTTCCACGCCATCGGTGTAGTCGTCATCGTCCGTGTCCTGATCGGTCGGATTGGTGCCGTGTGTATTGACTTCTGCGCCATCGGTCAGTCCATCGAGGTCGGTATCCGGGCGGAGAGGATTCGACGCGAAGACGAGGACTTCCGGCCCATCGGGGAGGCCGTCGCCATCGGAGTCCGCGAGGCGCGGGTCCGAGCCCGAGGTCAGTTCCACGCCATCCTTGAGGCCGTCGTCATCGGTATCGTCCTTGCTCGGGATGGTCTTGAGGGCGAGTTCCGAGCCATTGATGAGGCCGTCGCCGTCGGGATCGCCGGTCCATGTCTGGGACAGGCTGGAAAAATGGAGGGCTTCCCATGCATCCGGGAGGCCATCGCCATCGGTGTCGTCGGCGCTGGGGGCAATCCGTTCCACTGTGATGCCCTGCCAGATGGCGTTGCGGTCGCCGCCATCGAATTCGCCGTCGAGGTTGCCCATGACGACATCGAGGGTGTCATCGCCGGCGGTCAGCTGCTGCGTGAAGACGACACCGGTGTCGTTCCGGTAAGGCGGAAGCGAAGTTCCGGGAGCGGAAATGCCAAGGGAAGTGAATTCGTCCACGGAGGTTGATCCTTCCACGGAGATGTCCCAGCGGCGGCTCTCGGGTGCGTTTCCGTAGACAAGAACCTGGACTTTGTACGTCTGCCCGGGGATCACCGGAAAGTGCGCTTCCAGTTGCTGCCCGGCTCCGGCATTCGCCCAGCGGATGTCTTCGTAAACCTGCTCGAGCGCATCCGCGTCCGCCGAAGTCCCGAAATTCGGGCGCGCCTGCCATGGGGCCACCGTGTTGGGAAGAACGAAGAAAGATCCGCCCGGGGCCACGCTGTCCGGCACAAAGGTCACCCCTTTGATGATCAGGTCCGGGTCATTCGGACTGAAATTGACTGCGTAGACGATGTCGCCGGAGAGGTCGAGATCATCGGGGCCGCGGACAGGGCTGACCGAGCCTGCCGAGACCGTGGTCGCCGCCTCGGCCGTCGCCAGGGTCGCGGCGAGCAGCCCGAGCACGGGGAGGGTGTGCTGGTATTCTTTCATGGGATTGGATGGATCAGGGAGTGAGGGGAGCGAGGGGAGCGAGGGGAGATGTTCCGGGGTGCCGGGAAACCCTTCGTGCAGAGGTTTTCCGCCTCCTAGGCATGACACCAGAAAAGCCGATCGTCCGTCAATCCATAAATCCACGCATCGCCGTGATTCACGAATTCACTTGCGTTCCATGCGCAGGAATGTAAATCACTTCTGATAATTTCTCATTCCTGACATCGCAGGAGTCCTATTCTCTTCCCTGCCAACTCTGAAACCTATTCTGCCATGGCCCGCATAGTGATCATTGATGACGACCCGGCGATTCTTGAACTGATGTTGCAGGTAAGCCGGAGGCTGGGGCATGTGGCGAGTGCGCATGCGACTGGGCGGCAGGGATTGGCGGCGGTGGAGGCGGAGAAGCCGGATCTGCTGCTGGTGGATCTGAAGATTCCGGATTGGAATGGGCTGCGGATCATTGAGGAGTGCCGGAAGCGGCATCCTGAGATGGCGGTGGTGATGGTGACGGGGTACGGCAGTGTGGAGACGGCCGTGGAGGCGATGAAGCTGGGAGCCTTTGACTATCTGACGAAGCCCTTTGACCCTGAGGACCTGCAGCGGATCATTACGAAGGCGCTGGAGCGGGAGCGCGGCATTAGTGGGGCCGGGCAGATGCCGGAAGACGGCCGGGAAGCGGCTGGGCCGGGGGTGGAATTCATCGGGGAGAGTCCGCAGATCCGTGGGATGCTGGACTTGGCAGCGCGGGTGGCGGACAAGGACAGTCCTGTGCTTCTGGAGGGGGAATTCGGGAGCGGCAAGCAGATGGTGGCGCGGGCTCTGCACAACATGAGCAAGCGGCGCGCGGCTCCGTTCAAGGTACTGCACTGTGCGGGGCTGCCTGGTGAACTGATTGAGCAGGAACTCTTTGGGACGGGAGGCGGCCGTAGCATCTTCAGCAGGGCGGAGGGCGGCACGGTGGTGCTGGAGGAGATCAATGTGCTGCCGATCCGGCTGCAGTCGCAGTTGGATTCGTGGCTGGAGGAACACACTGGGCGGAAGCGGCAGGGGCCCCAGGCCCCGGGGACCGGGTTCCGGTTCCTGGCCACTTCGAGCGTGCCGCTGGAGCAACTGGTCCGCGAGGCGCGCTTCCGGGAAGATCTGTATTACCGGATCTCGGTGATTCCGATCACCCTGCCTCCGCTGCGGAACCGCCGCGAGGACATTCCGCTGCTCGTGAGTCATTTTCTGAAGCGCTACGCGCAGTCGACCGGCAGTGCCCTGAAGGAGATGGACCGCTTTGCCCTGCAGATGCTGAGCGAGTATGGGTGGCCGGGCAATGTGGGTGAACTGGAGAATGCCCTCGAACGGGCGTGCACTCTGGCGGAGGGAGACAGGATCCGTCCGGCCGATCTGCCTCCGAAGATTTCCCAGAAGGTGGAGGCAGCCGAGGACGAGGGCGCAAAATCCAAGACCGCGCTGCCGGTGGGGACGCGTCTCGCGGATTTCATCAAGAAGCAGGAACGCGCCTTTATCCGCGAGACCCTGCGCTACAATCAGGGATCGCGCGAGAAAACCGCGGCCATGCTCGGGGTTTCCATCGCCACCCTGTACCGGAAGATGGGCCTCAAACTGGAGCGCGACCGCATGCTTGGCTGACCTCCGGCGGCCGGGCTTTCCGGGCGAACGTGTCAGGTTTTGCGTGACAAACTCATTGTTTTTTCAGTCGGTCCCTGATATTTGCGGTTCACTTCTGCGGGAATCTCTGCAGATCCGTCTCCTCATTTTCTCCGAAATCATGAAACGCACCCCTCTGTTCCGCCACCGCGCCTCCGCGGGATTCACTCTCATTGAACTGCTTGTCGTGGTGGCCATCATTGCGCTGCTGGTGGCGGGCTCCTTCAGTGCCTATGGCTTTGTCATGGACAAGGCACGCACGAAGGGCACCCTTGCGACCCAGATGGCGCTGGTGAATGCCATTGAGGGCTTTTACCGCGACTTTACCCGTTTTCCGATGCCGACCTCGGGCGGGGCCAGCAATCAGGATGTCGACACTGACACTTCGGGTGCGGAGGGCATGGTGACGGTGCTGCTCGGCAAGGATCCGACGCAGAATTCGCGCAACGTCGACTACATTGGCGACATGAAGGCCGCCAAGACCCAGAACGGTCGTCAGGTCGATGGTCTGGTGAATGAGGAGAACAATTATGCGATCATGGATCCGTGGGGCAATCCCTATCAGATGCGGATCGATGCGAACTACGACAACGAACTCGACAATCCGAACACGGAAGACCGCGGGCCGGGCCGTTCGAAGCTCCGCAAGCGCGTCCTCATCTGGTCGGCTGGCAAGGACCGTGATCCGTCCACATGGAAGGACAACGTGAATTCATGGACTACCGAGTGAGGTCCATGCCGCTCATGTGAGAGCGTCCGAAGAATGCAGCGGTTCGCCGCTGCATTTTTTGTTTTGCTGTTCCATGTTATCCGCTCCGCGGCTGCACCGTGGTCCCTCCGATGTCTGCTCACCTCAACGCTGTCGCCACCGCGGTACCGCCTCACGAGAGGCACCGCGAATTCATTGATTCGCTGCCTCACTGGATTCCCGGCGAAGAACTGGCGGCGAAGGTGCGGCAGATTGCCCTGCAGTCGCGCATTGACCGGCGGTTTTCCGTGCTGGAGCAGCCGCTGGGCCCTGCGGGGTCCGGAGCATTCTATGAATACGGGGGATTCCCGTCGACGGGAGCGCGCATGGCTGTGTACCGGCGGGAGGCACCGCGGCTGGCGGAAGCCGCCGTGCGGGCACTGGCGGATCAGGCTGATGGCCTTGGCGAGGTGACGCATCTGCTGGTGACGAGCTGCACGGGCTTCTATGCGCCGGGCATTGACATTGATCTGGTGAAGGCCTTCGGGCTGTCGCCGCGGGTGAAGCGGACGGTGATTGGTTTCATGGGGTGTTATGCTGCCATGACAGCCCTGCGGCAGGCCCGGGAAACCGTGCTGGCGGATCCGGCAGCCCGCGTTCTCATGGTGAACGTGGAACTCTGCAGTCTGCACCTGCAGCAGACCACCGCGGTGGACCGTCTCGTCTCGTACTGTCTCTTTGCCGACGGAGCCGCGGCCTCGCTCATTTCCTCCCGGGAAATTGGGATGCGTCTTGATGATGCGTGGTCGGCCCTGAGTCTGGAGGATGCGGACCGCATGTCCTGGATGGTGGAGGATCAGGGATTTGCGATGACGCTCGACGCCCGGGTTCCGGCGAAGATCAAGCAGGCCATCCGGCGGCAGCCTGACCTTGCGGGGGGCTGCGCTGCGGCTGGCCCGGACGATGTCTGGGCCGTGCATCCGGGAGGCAAGCTCATCCTCGACGCCATTCAGGAAGCGTTCGGGCTCACGGAGGATCAGATGGAGGCCTCGCGGGGAGTGCTGCGGGACTTTGGAAACATGTCATCGGCTTCCGTGATGTTCGTCCTGGCGCGGCTGCTCGCGGAGCGGAACGGAAAGGCTCCGGTGGCGGGACATACGCTCGCCTTCGGTCCGGGCCTGACGGTGGAGGGACTCGACTTCACGATGCTTCCGGCCATGGCGGGGGTGTGCGGGGACGGGTTGCCTTGTGTTGCAGCGTGAGGGTGTGGCGTGCAGAATGACCGCATGACTTTTCAGCTGCTTGACCACCCTGTGGCCCACGACCGTCTGGCGGTTCTCCGCAGCGGATCGACTCCGCCCCGTGCTTTCCGGGAAGCGGTGCATCAGCTTGCCCAGTTGATCGCGATGGAAGCCCTGCGCGGTCTGGAGACCCGGCAGGAGGAAGTGCAGACTCCCCTCGCGGCGGCAGACTGCCGGGTCATTGCGCGGCCAGTAGTGGCGGTGCCGGTGCTGCGGGCCGGGCTGGGCATGCTGCGGGGATTTCTTGAGGTTCTTCCGGAAGCACTGGTGGGGCACATTGGCCTTGCCCGGAACGAGGATACGCACCGGCCCGAGCAGTACTACACGCGACTGCCGCGCGATCTGGCCGGCAGCGAAGTCTTCGTGCTCGATCCCATGCTCGCGACCGGTCACAGCGCATCGGAAGCGGTAAGGGGCGTCCGCGAGGCCGGTGCGGCAAGGATCCGCTTTCTCTGCATCATTGCTGCTCCGGAAGGCGTCCGCCAGCTCCATGCCGACCATCCGGATGTGCCCATCTTCTGTGCCTCGCTCGACGACGGCCTGACTTCCTCCGCCTTCATTTCTCCTGGGCTCGGCGATGCCGGCGACCGCTACTTCGGAACCCTCTGATTCACCCAGGTCGCCGGACGGCAAGCCTCGGGTCACGACCGCATGCGCATCTACGCACGACTGATTTCCATGCTTGCGGTGCTGTTTCCGCAGGGAGCCCCGCGGCGCTTTGCGGCTGCCGTGCTCGTTCCGCTCTTCGTCCTTGTCTGGCTGGCGGAACGCGACTGGAAATCGGGCAGCGCCGAGAAGCGCGTGGTCGCCGCCCGGGCAGAAGGCACAGTCGCTTCCACGAGGGATTACGTGGTGTACTGGATTCCGAGGGCAGCCACGGCGGGAGCGGCGGCGGCGGTGGCTCTGCTGCTGGCGTCGCGCTGGCTGGGGCGGCCGCTGCCACCGGGCGATGCCGTGGGCCTGGAATCCGTTGCGGGCAGCAACCGTCTGCTCTGGCAGGTGACCCTCGCCGCCGTGCTCTACAGCGGGGTCATGAACGCGCGGCGGCTCGATTTAAGCCTCTGGGGCGACGAGGATGCCACCGTGCGGAAAAGCGTGGTCGGGCAGTATGTACGCGATGCGGCCGACGATCTGCGCTTCCGTGAAGTGACGTGGTTCGAGGCGGCTTTCCGCTATCGCGATCCCAACAATCATCCGCTGCACAGCCTGCTCGCCAAGGCGAGTCATGCGGCTTTGGCGAGGGCTCCTGACGAGGCCCGCGGTTTTTATTTCGACGAACGCGCCCTGCGGCTCCCGGTGTTTGCGGCCGGGCTGCTGGCGCTGCCTGCGCTGGCGTGGTTCTGCGCGGGGCTGGCACGTCCGCAGCTCGGGATGGTGGCGGTGCTGCTGATGTCGCTGCATCCGTGGTTTGTGCGCTATGCCAGCGAAGCGCGTGGCTACGGACTGCTGCTTCTTTTTGTTCCGCTGACGCTTGGGAGTCTGCTGCGTGCAGCGCAGCGTGGATCATGGCAATGGTGGCTGGGGTTCGCGGGTGGGCAGTTTGTCATCATGTGGTCATTTCCCGGCAGCGTGCTGCTGCTGGCGGCGCTCAATCTTGCCGCCATTGGCCTGATCTGGACGGCTGGTCCGGCGGCGTGGCGGGGGCGGCAGACCGGCCGCTGGCTGGTGGCATCGGTCACTGGAGCCATCCTCTGTGCCCTGCTGCTGCTGCCCTGTGCGGAACCGTTGCTGCTTTATCTGAAGTCGGCGCGCATGCAGGGACCGATGCCTGCTTCGTGGTATGGCGATGCTCTTTCGTGGATCACCACGGGAATGCCATGGCATGCGTGGGACGCAGGCAGCCCGCTCTGCTTCGCATGGGAGACACGGCTCGCAGAGAGGCCGCTACTGTGGTGGCCGGCTGCGCTCCTGCTGTTCTCGCTGCCGGTGGCCGGGGTCTGCTGGTGGTGGAGTGAGGGAAAGATGGGACGGGCGCTGCTGCCGGCCCTCCTGCTGTTTCCGCTCCTCATTCTTGCGCAGGCTGCTGTGACGGGTGGATTCTTCTGTTCATGGTACACCCTGCCCGGCTTTCCTGGATGGATGCTGCTGAGCAGCGGCGGAATTCTCTGGCTGGCCCGCGGACGCAAAGCCGTGGCCACTGCGCTGCTCGCGGCCGTCGGTGTCATCATGGCTCCAGCCAGCACCGGGCTGCGGCAATTCCCCATCGAAGCCATGCGCGAAGGCACCGAGCTGACGCGGAGCATCACGCAGCCATCGCATCCCGGCATCGATGAAGTCATCACCCTCGCAGTTCTCATGAACACGCAGGCCTACGACCCGGCCGCATGGGAATTGGAGGACGATCCGGCCCAGCTGCGGCGGTGGCTCGACACGGCGGACGATTCCGGTGTCCCACTATTCATTCATCTTGGTTCGCCTCACATGGCTCGCGAACTCAAGCCCGGCATCATGGAGATCATTGAAGACCCTGGCGTCTTCTCCCTGCTCCGGATCTATCCCGGTCACGATGCCCCGTACGAACGGCGCGTTTACCGCTACCTCGGCAATAGGGCGGGTCAGCCCACCAGTGAAATCCACCGCGAGGATTGAAACCGCGGGACCTTTCCAGAAATGATGCCCGCGCCTTCCAGATGAACCGAACGATGCTGCCGCTGCCCCCCGCGCTTGTGCGTGCCTCCGTGCCCGTGCTCGTGGTGGCGTGGCTGCTGCTGGCCCTGCGCGCCCTCACGGGATTCGGGGCGCGCTCCGAGGTCGTGCTCGATCTGCCGGGAGGATCGGTGACGGCAGCGGGCAAGGCATGGAAGCTGCCCGTTCCCAAGGAATGGCGCGGCCCCATCACCGCTGAACACGCCGCGGTCTTCGAGGATGGCGTTGCGCTCCACCGCCGCACAGGTTCCCGTGATGTGGAGGAACATGGGGGAGGGCGTTTCAGCACGAGCGGGAATTCGCTGACCTTGTCGGCCCGCGACGATTCGGATCCGCGCGGCAACGGCCGCCGGTACGTGCTGCGTACCGCGGCCCCGCTTTCTCCTGTCCTGCTCTGGGGTTCACTGGCGGCTCTGCTTCTTGTCGCGAGGGCCGGAGGGTATCAGCTCCCGGAACGTCCCCGGATGCCTGCGCGCTGGTGGTTTCCATCGATGCTGCTGGCGTCTCTCGTGCTGCGCGGAATGGTCGCGTGGATGCGGCGTGACTGGAGCGATCCCTTCATGATGGTCAAAGGAATGCCTTACAGCGACTGCATCGGCTGGCTGGAAACAGCCCGGGCTCTGCTGCGGGGCGAGGGGCTAGTGGGGGAATTTGCCGGGCAGCGCCCGCTGTATGCCGTGCTGCTGGCGGGGACCGCTCTCCCTGGCTGGGACTGGATGGTGGCGGCCCGCGTGCTCAATGTGGTCGCCGGCGCGGCCGCGGCGGCCCTCGCGGGAGCGGTCATGCTGCGGATCGCGGGCCGGGCCGCGGCGGTGGCCACCGTGGCCATGCTCTCCATCAGCCCGGCGCAGTTGGGCCTGCTGCCGCTCCCCATGAGCGAGATTCCGGCGATGCTGGCGGTCATCGCCGGGACCGGCCTGCTCTGGCGGGGAAGCGTCAGCGGAAAGCGGGCCGATCTCTTCTGGGGCGGCGTTCTTCACGGCGTCGGCTGCCTCATCTGCCCGTTCACGCTGCTTGCAGTGCCTCTCATGGGAATCGCCTGTGCCTGCGGAGATAAACGGTGGACCGGGTTTCTCCAGCGCGGAGCCCTCGTCGCGGCCGGAGCCAGTGTGATTCTGCTGCCGTGGATCGTCCGGCAGAAAACTGTGTGGGGCGTGGGCTCGATTTCCATCAACAGTTCCATGATGCTTTACGCGACCGTCTCGCCTTCCGGCCGGTACGGTCCGGATCTCGAGACCGAAGCGCTCGCGGCCGGGCTTGCCCCCGGCGACATCAGGGCCCGGGCCGTCTACTACGGTCAGCGCTTCAGCGCAGAGGTCCGCCGTGATCCCCTGCGCTGGCTCCGTCTCGTGAATGCGGGAATCGCCCGCTTCCACTCCCGCTTCGATCCCCGTGATCCCGTTCTCGTGCTTGGCCTGACCGGACTCGGCCTGTGGCTCGCCCTGCGCCCACGGGACCCGCTCACGATGCCCGGGCAGGCCGCGTTGCTGCTGCTGCCCATGGCTGGCTGGTGCGCACAGTATCTTCCTCCCGAATGGTGGCTGGCTGCCGCAGCCGTCGGGTCCCTCGCCAGCGGAAACCGGGCTGCGAGACTCTGGGCCGTTCTCCTGCTGTGCCTGATCGCTGGGACCGCCATCATGGACGGCCTGACCAGCGGGGCCCTGGGGCGCCGCCTCTGGACCATGACCGAATGGTGTGCCGCCTGCCTTGCCTTCCTCGCGCTGCAACGACTCGCTGCTGGCCTGGTGCGACAGTCCGCCCAAAGCGATTCCGGTGCCGTTGTCGATGCCCGGCTTCCCGGCCTGTCGCCAACGGCGGTGGCCGTCTGCGGATTCACGCTCTACGCCAGCCTGCTGACCGGCTGGCGGACCCTGCGGGGACCCGAGGAATTCCCGCTCCCGACTCACGGTGAAGCCATGGCCTTCCTCGGCAAGTCCCTCAAGTCGCAGCCGGTGACTGCGCGGCTGTCGCCCGATGCGGCCCGGGCATGGAGCGGCCTGCTGGAGATTGGTGAATACCGGATGACGCTGGGCCCCGGCGAGGCTTCCGGCCACTGGAGCCGCGCCTTTGCCTTGCGACCGGACGAGCGGACCGTGGTGCTCGCCGGGCAGCCGGGGATTCCCCAGCTGCTCGCCCTGCAGATTCCCGGCAAAGAGGCCGCCGCATGGCCGCGGGGATGGTACCTCGTCGCAGGCGTCTGGAACATCGATGAAAACGCCCCTCTCGGTCACGAAGTCCGCATGCTCGAGGTGATCGCCGCCTCTCCGTGGCCCGGAAGTCATGCGCCCAGCCCTCTCCCGGTTTCGCAAACCCTCCGGAATATCCTCGCCGTTCCCTGAGAGCCGTCCTTTTTCAGTTTGCCTCGACCGCGGAAACCCGCTTCCCTCCCCAAGGTCACATGGTCACTCCCCTTCTGGAATCCCTCGCCGCCCTGGCCCGTCACTGGGGAGCCTCCGACCTCTATCTCGCGGAAGGCCACCGCGCCCGCCTCAAGGTCAATGGAGCCTTCCACGAACCCGAGGAACCCGCCCTGACGGCCGCGGACATGGAATCCCTCTGCCACGCCTGCAAGGCAGATCCATCCCAGCTGCTCGACCGTGACGCCGCATGGTACGCCTCCGATGGCACCCGCTTCCGCGTCAATCTCCACCGCCGCATGGGAAAGCTCGGAGCTGTCCTCCGCCAGATCCGCACCAAGGTCACCACCCTCGATTCCCTTGGCCTGCCGCTCGAACTGATCGCCGGCTGGCTCAACCACCGCTCCGGACTCGTTCTCGTAACCGGTCCAACCGGCTGCGGCAAAAGCACGACCGTCGCCAGCTGCCTCGACCTGCTCGCTTCCAGCCGCCAGGGCCACATCGTCACCATCGAAGACCCCATCGAATACCTCTTTGCGGACCGCCTCGCCTTCTTCACCCAGCGCGAAGTCGGACTCGACACGCCCAACTACGCCACGGGCCTGCAGAAAGCGCTGCGCCAGGCCCCCGATGTCATTTTCCTCGGCGAAATCCGCGACGGCGATTCCGCCGCAACCTGCCTGCAGGCCGCCGAAACCGGGCACCTTGTCATTTCCACTCTGCACAGCCCCAACGTCACGGAATCGCTCGACCGGCTCGCCAATCTCGTGCCCCCGGCCGACCGCCAAGTGATGCTTTCCCTGCTTTCGCACCAGATGATCGGTGTCCTCAGCCAGCGGCTGCTGCCCCGCGCCGATGGCACGGGCGTCGCTCTCATCTGCGAACATCTGGAAGTGAATGGAGCCGTGCGCGACTGGATCCGTGCCATGGATCTGCCTGCCATTTCCGATCATCTCAAGCGCAGCGACGAACCCGCCAACCGTTCGTTCCTCAGTGCCCTCGTGGCCGCCTGCGAAGCCGGCCTCGTCGACTACGAAACGGCGCTTTCGTACTCGGGCAATGCCTTCGAATTCAACCGCGCCCTCCGCGGTGTGAGCTGACCCCGCCTTACTCACCTCCCTTCCCTGCCATGGCCCGTGATATCCTCGATTACCTTGCCGCCACGCGCGAAGCGGGCGGATCCGATCTGCATCTCGCCGCCGGCGCACCGCCCGCCGCCCGCGTCAATGGTCAACTCACGCCCCTTGAGGAATTCGACCTCGATGGCCGCCAGGTGCGGGAACTGATCATGGCGGTCCTCACCGATGCCCAGCGCGCGAAACTGGAGAAGGACTGGGAACTCGACTTCGCCCTCGCCGTCGAGAATGTCGGGCGCTTCAGGGGCAATGCCCACTTCGCCCGCGGTCATGTGGAAGCCGCCTTCCGCTACATTCCGGATGTGCCCCCGGAACTGAACGAACTCGGCCATTCCCCCACGGTGGCCGATTTCTGCCAGGCGACCCAGGGTCTTGTTCTCATCACCGGCATGACCGGCAGCGGCAAGACAACCACCCTTGCGGCCATGACGCGGCGTATTCTGGAAACGCGCTCCGCCATGGTCATCACGGTGGAAGATCCCATCGAATACACCTTCGAACATCAGTTCGGTCTCATCAAGCAGCGCCAGATCGGACAGGATACCCATTCCTTTCCGGCCGCCCTGCGCGCAGCCCTGCGCCAGGATGTCGATGTCCTCATCGTGTCGGAAATGCGGGATCAGGACAGCGTGGCCGCCGCCCTCACCGCCGCAGAAACCGGTCACCTCGTCATCAGTACCCTGCACACCCGCAGCGCGACCGGAGCCCTCGACCGGATTGTCGACATTTTCCCGGCCCAGCAGCAGCCGCAGATCATTACCCAGCTCGCCGGAGCGCTCGTCGGGATCGTCTCCCAGCGGCTTCTCCCGCGCACCGACGCCCCCGGGCGCGTGATGGCCTCGGAAGTTCTCACGGTGAACAGCGGTGTCCAGAGCGCCATCCGCGATCACCGCTTCGAACAGGTCTTCAGCCTCATGCAGGTCGGTTCGTCCTCGGGCATGCACACGATGGACGACAGCCTCCTCCATCTCGCCACGAGCGGTCACCTCAGCATGGACGACGCCATGCTCAATGCCCGCCACCCGGAAACCCTGCAGGAACGGCTCAAGGAATGGATGCGCGAACAGGCGCGTCAGCAGCGCTGAGATTCCGGCCGGGCGAAACCGATTTCCCTACCTCCGTGATGAAGGAACCCACCGCCATCCGCCTCATCGCCGGCCTCGGAAATCCCGGACGCGAATACGAACAGACGCGCCACAATGCCGGATTCATGATTCTCGACCGCGTGGCGGCGCGCCTCGGAGCCCCGTGGTCCGCCGAAAAACGATTCGATGGTCAACTCGCCCGCTCCGGTTCCCTGCTGCTCCTCAAGCCCCAGACCTTCATGAATCTTAGCGGGGTCTCGGTGGCTGCCGTCTGCCGCTTCTTCCGTCTCGAACCTGCCGAAGTCCTCGTGGTCTGCGATGATGTCACCCTCGCCCTCGGCCGCCTCCGCATCCGGCTCTCGGGTTCCGCCGGGGGACAGAATGGCCTCAAATCCGTGATCGGCTGCCTCGGCACCCAGGATTTTCCCCGGCTGCGCTTCGGTGTCGGAGCCCCGCAGTTCGCCACGCTGAGCGATCACGTCCTCGGAAAGTTCCTTCCGGAGGAAAAACCCGCCGTGGATAAATCGCTTGAGAATGCCGCAGATGCTGTCATGATGTCGGCCCTTCGCGGCCTTCAAGCCGCGATGAACCATTTTAATCTCTCTGAAAACAAACCCAACCTCACGCCCCAGAAGGGCACGAAACCTCCATTCGACTCCGGAAATGAAGCGCAAGTATGAAGGCCTGATCGTCCTCGATACCCGTGGCAAAGAGGACACCGTCGACACCATCGTGAGCAAAATCGGCCGCGACATGGAACTCGAGGGAGCCCGCCTCGAACAGATCGACCACCTCGGCAAAAAGAAGTTCCCGTACGGCAGCAAGAAGCTCACCGATGGTTACTTCGTGAACTACATCATCGAGGCCGACGCCGCTTCTCTCCGCAAAGTGGAATCGAAGCTCCGCCTCAATAACGACGTCCACCAGCAGAACTTCTTCCGGATCGAAGCCTGAGGCTTCTCCCCACGGAACAGTTTCCGCACAGCAGCGGCGCTCCCTCAACCGGAGCGCCGTTCTGCTTTTCAGGGGAATGCCCGATCGGCATCGGGGGCGGAACGCTGCCGGTCTGTCAGGGTCCTCGCTGAGTCACGAGCGAATCCAGCAGCACCAGCAGACCGGCACGGATCGTCGGCAATTCCATGAAGGGCGGGGCTCCGCCCATTTCCGGGGTCCTCGGCACGTGCACGAACACGGAACGTCCGGCCGCCGCATGACCGCGGCGCGACGTCAGCCGCAGCAGGCGGCAGTAGAAATCATTGCAGACAAAACGTCCGGCGTCGTCACTGACCCCCGCCGGGACCCCGGCCGCGTGAATCGCATCCGCCAGTGCCCGGACATCGAGCCCGCAGCGGAAGGCCTTCCGTCCCCCCGGGACCGCCGGCACCTCCCGCCGCATCACGCCCGCATTGTCCGGAATCCGGTAATCGCACCAGTTCACCGCCTGCTCTTCCGGAGTGATGCGGTCGCGCGGCCCCACTCCGGTCGCCACAATCCAGCGCGGACGCAGGATCCGGATGTGCTTCCGGGCCAGTTCCCACGCGGGTCCTGCGGACACCGGCAGCACGAGCGAACGGATCACGGCATCTCTGCTCAGCCGATAACCATCAAGGGCCAGCGCGGTTTCGCCGGAAGGATTGCGCTGATCCCCGCCAAAGGGCTCGAAGCCCGTCAGCAGCAGCGTCTGCCCCGCCGTACTCATGCCAGAATCTGCCTGATCACCGGTGCCGGCTCCACTCCCGTGAGCCGCTGATCCAGTCCCTGGAATTTGAAGGTGAACCGTTCGTGATCGATCCCGAGACAGTCGAGAATCGTCGCGTTGATCTGATTGATGTGCACCGGATCGGCGGCGGGACTGTAGCTGAAGTCATCGGTTTCTCCATGAACGACGCCGCCGCGGATGCCACCGCCGGCCAGCCACATGCAGAAGTTGCGCGGGTGGTGGTCCCGGCCGTAGTTTTCCTTCGTGAGGGTTCCCTGAGAATAGACGGTCCGGCCGAATTCGCCGCCCCAGACCACGACCACGTCATCGAGCATGCCACGCTGCTTGAGATCCTGGACAAGGGCCGCACAGGCCTGATCCGTGTCGCGGCACTGATTGCCGAGTTGCTGCGGGAGATCGCCATGCGAATCCCAGCCGCGGTGCATGATCTGCACCATGCGCACCCCGCGTTCCACCAGCCTCCGCGCCAGCAGAGCACTGCCCGCAAAGGATCCCGGCTTCTTCACCTCCGGACCGTACATGTCGAGGACGGCCTGCGATTCCTTCGAAAAGTCCGTCAGTTCCGGCACGCTGCTCTGCATGCGGTACGCCATTTCATACTGCGCAATCCGGGTCTGCACGTCAGGATCGCCCAACCGCTCGAATCCCTTGGCATTGAGCGCGGCCACCGCATCGAGCATGGCACGGCGGCCCGCCGCGGCCACTCCCGGTGGATTGTCCAGATAAAGGACGGAATCTCCAGTCGAACGAAGCACCACCCCGGCGTGCCGACCGGGCAGAAATCCCGGCCCCCACATGCGGCTGAAGAGCGCCTGTCCATTCGATCCATCCGGAAACCTCGGCATCAGACAGACAAAGGCCGGCAGATCGCTCGTCTCCGCTCCCAGTCCGTACGAAAGCCACGACCCCATGCTCGCCTTGCCGGGCACTTCACTGCCGGTCATCACAAAGGTGCAGGCGGGATCGTGATTGATCGCGTTCGTGTGCACAGTCTTCACGAGGGCAATGTCGTCGGCGATTTTCGCGGTGTGCGGCAGCAGTTCACTGACCCAGCGGCCGCACTGGCCGTGCTGGCGGAAGGTGAATTTCGAGGGAGCCACCGGAAAGCGTCCCTGCCCGCTCGTCATGGTGGTGAGGCGCTGGCCGCGTCGGATTGATTCCGGCAGATCCTTATCGAAGAAGGCAGCGAGGCCCGGCTTGTAATCCCATGTGTCCAGCTGGGACGGGCCGCCATTCATGTGCAGATAGATGAGCGCCTTCGCGCGGCCCTTGCGGTGCGGCAGACCCGGCAGGGCGGGATGAACCGAGGAGGCCGCCGACACCTTGCCCGCCTGCAGCATGGCAAGGGCAGCCGCTCCGAAACGCAGACCCGTACTGCCGAAGAACTGCCGCCGGGTCTGGAGAAGTTCATGCTGAAGAATCGGTGAGTCCATGAATCAGTTCCGGTTAGTTGCTTCGTCGAGGTTCAGAATCGCATTGGCCACCATGGCCCACGCTGCCAGTTCCGACGCATCCACGCCATCGGGGGGAACGGACTCGCCAAAACGGATGGCCTTGCCGGCGTCGGCCGGAGCCGCCCGGTAGGTGGTCAGCTGGTTCTCCAGAAGAGTCCGCAGCACCGCCAGTTCATCCGGGCGCGGACTTCTCGTGAGCACCCTCCGGAACATGGAGGCGAGACGCCCGTCGGTTTCCCCGGAATCCTGGAGCGTCCGTGCCGCCAGGGCGCGGGCCGCCTCGACGAACTGCACGTCATTCATGAGCTGCAGGGCCTGCAGCGGGGTATTGCTGCGCTCGCGGCGGCTGCACGACTGCTCGCGGTTCGGCGCATCGAAGTTGACCATGAGCGGCGGCGGGGCGGTCCGCTTCAGGAAGGTGTAGAGACTGCGCCGGTAAAGCGACGGACCGCGGTCCTGCTCGTAGAAGCGGGTATTTGATCCCACAAAGCCGACCGGTTCCCAGATGTTGGGGGGCTGATAGGGCCGCACGCCCTTGCCACCCATGTCCATGACCATCAGTCCGCCTGAAAAGAGCGCCTGATCCCGCAGCTGCTCGGCATCCAGCCGGAACCGCGGCCCGCGGGCCAGCCTCCGGTTCCCCGGGTCCTGCAGCCATGCCTCCGCCGGAGCCGCACTGTCTCTCCGGAAGGCGGCACTCGTCACCATGAGCCGCAGGAGCCGGCGCGTGTCCCAGCCCTGATCCTGCCACCAGAGCGCCAGCCAGTCGAGCAACTCGGGATGCGAAGGCACCGATCCCTGGGTCCCTAAATCATGACTCGTCTCGACGAGGCCGGTCCCGAAGATCTGCTGCCAGAAGCGGTTCACAGTGACGCGGGCCGTCAGCGGATTGCTCCGGTCCGTGAGCCACCGCGCAAGGTCGAGGCGCGTCGCCCGGCCGTCCGGCCGCTGCCTCCGGAGCGGCGGCAGAAATGCCGGTGTCGCCGGTTCCACCTTCTCGCCCGGTTTGTCATACTGCCCTCGGATCATCACAAAGGCATCGCGCGGAGTATCCAGATCGCGGAACACAAAGGTGGAGGGCTGCGCCGCTTCAGCTTCGCTCCGTTGCCTGCGGACATCCGCCAGACCGGACCGCGCATCGGCAAAAGCGGCCTCCGTGCTCCGGCAGACTTCCTGCAGATAGTACGCCCGCAGGGCTGCGAGCACTGCCGGCTCCACCGCCTGATCGGAACCTTCCCGGATCACGGAACGCAGGGCCGGCGGAGCCGAAAGATCATCCTTCCCGGCCATCGCCCGACGCCACGCCGCAAAGGACAGCCCGGGATCGGTAACGGGATCGATGCTGCCAGTGGTTCCCATGTGGTCGAACCATGCGGTGCCTCCATGCACCGTGAAGGCATAGCCCGTGACCGCAAGCCCAGCCGGCATCGCCATTTTCTCCGCAGGCACTTCAAGGCGCACCCAGCGTCCAGGCTCCGGCAACGGCCCGGCCACGAACCGCTCGGGCGTTCCTCTGGCTCCGAATTCAATGATGTCCTGACCCCAGACGGCGCGGTGCTTCCATGTCCCGCCGCTGAGAAACTGAATCATGACTTCTTCGGGCGGGTCCGCCGGATCCAGATACACCATCAGGAAGACAGATGCCTGCGGCGGCACCACCAGTGGTTCCGCACCGGATTCATAATAATCCTGCGCCATGCCCGCGCCGCTCCGCTTGAGCGATACCTTGCCGCTGAAAACCGGATCGGGCGCACCGGTAAGCTGCAGCGGATGCCCGCTCGCCCCCGCCTTCGCACCGGGCGGAAAACCATCCTCGAACCACAGTTGCCCGGTCACCACAGGCTCCGGCCGCGGCGTCTGCTCAGCAGGATCAGCATACTTCACCGATGCCACGGCTGCTTCCATCTCCTTCCGGATCGCCGCTTCCCGCCGGTTCCATTCCTGCTGCTGCTTCTCCACGCCGGTGGCCTTCACCTTCACCACCGGAGCCGTCAGCAGCGTATTCCCATCCATCGCCGGATCCGCATTCGACACGAAGAACGCATAGAGCGAATAGAAATCGCGCTGCGAAACCGGATCGTACTTGTGATCGTGACAGACCGCACAGGCGGCCGTGAGCCCAAGCCAGGTCTGCGCCACCGTCGACGCCCGGTCGACCGCATAGCGGAAAATCAGTTCCGCATCGATCGATCCTCCTTCTCCCGTGGTCACGTTGCAGCGGTTGAAGCCAGTGGCGATGATGGCGTCTTCGCCGTCTTCCGGCATGAGGTCTCCGGCAATCTGCCAGTGCGTGAACCGGTCGAACGGCAGGTTATCATTGAATGCCCTCACCACCCAGTCCCGGTAGGCCCACATCTGCCGCTCGTTGTCGAGGTGCATGCCATGCGTGTCTCCATAGCGCGCCGCATCAAGCCAGTGCCTCGCCATTTCCTCGCCGTGACGCGGCGACGCAAGGTAGCGGTCCACCATCCGTTCGTAGGCCTCCGGGGCCGTGTCGGCCGCAAAAGCCTCTGCTTCCTCCAGCGAGGGCGGCAATCCTGTAAGCGCAAAACTGACCCGCCGGATCAGAGTGGCCCGGTCGGCTTCGGGCCGCGCCGGCAGAGTCCCGAATCCCTGACCCAGAAAGGCATCGATCGGATGCCCGGGCACCGGAAGATCCACTGCCCTCGGTGGCTCGAAGGACCAGTGCTTCTCGTAGGACGCACCCTCCTCAATCCACCGCCGCAGCAGCTGCCGCTCTTCATCGCTCACGGTCTTGTGCGAATCCGGCGGCGGCATCACTTCGTCCGGATCCGTTGTCTCCAATCTCTCCCAGAGCAGGCTGGCCCCGGGATCACCCGGCACCACGGCAGCACGCCCGTCCGAATTCTTCGCAAGCGCTCCCTCGGCAGTGTCCAGCCGGAGGTCACCCTTCCGCCTCGCCGCGTCAAATCCATGACAGGCAAAGCACCGGTCCGCCAGCAGGGGCCGGACTTCCCGGTTGTACGACACCCCTCCCGCCACCGGAAGGACCACGGAAACAGATAAAATCAGCAGCAGGCGCATCGCCTACCCAAACGCCCGCGGCACCGCCACTCTGTCACAGTACACCACCCTCTTCCCGGATCCGCGGGGCACCATCTCCTCTCAATGTGAGCCGCTGCCTACAGAGCCTCATCGACCCTAACGCCGTTCCGGCGGACAATTCTCGCCGGATTGCCCACCACAGTGCAATCGGGTGGCACCGATTTCACAACAACCGCTCCCGCTCCAACTCTGCATCTGTCTCCCAGCGTGACATTGCCAATCACAATCGCGCCAGCATTAACCACTACATTGTCACCGAGCGTCGGGCAGTCTGTCGCGTTCGTATAACCGATGGTAACCTGCTGGTTAATCCAGCAATTGCGGCCGATCGACTTAGCTGAAATGATTGTTGCGAATCCGTGTTGGATGAACACCCCCCCCCCCAATTGTTTGGTGTAGATGAAGAGCGCAGCCTGAGGCGGATAGAGGAGCCGCAGAATCCAAACAAATCGGGAGTTTGAACCGACCCGTTTGTAAAACAGGCTCCGAAACTCGGGATAGG
>Ga0315907_10002609_pt1 | contig 22385 bp, 20 predicted proteins | sample LakEriMetagenome_3_FD_203525 | JGI IMG/M metagenome (GOLD analysis project Ga0315907, IMG submission 203525) | Freshwater fungal communities from buoy surface, Lake Erie, Ohio, United States - Buoy 12 MA123 | ecosystem: Environmental > Aquatic > Freshwater > Lake > Lake biofilm | place: USA...
CTTGGCGACCTTAGCGTCTTTGCGGTGAATTCTGTTTCCCAATGATTCGCAAGCGGTCACTGTCGCGCAACTCGGCCCGACCGTCCGCAAGCGTGCCAAACTCACCGCCAAGGCGCAAAGTTCGCCAAGTTCAAGAGGGAAGGTATAGCGAAAACAGGGTTCGATTCAACCCCGTAAATCGAACGTGAAGTCATAACCTCAGTCAGTCGATGCAACTTCAGCATCCTAGGGCTGCGAACCAGATCAGATGGCCAGGTCAGTTGCAGCGATTTGGTTCGGAGGCATCCTTGCGCCGATCGCACGCAATCGAAACTAACACCGGCCGGCGATTGACTTTCTATCGACTCCCCGTTCCCGACGGTAGCCGGCTCACGTGCGCGGCCACAAACTGGGCGAGGTGGCTATTCTGCCGGAGGCGACAAGCTCGTTGTATGTCGTCACGCAACCCGAGAATGACCTCGTCCTCGTGGTCCCGCCGGTAACACTCGAGGGAGAGAGATACGAGAAAATCCTGAAGCGCCTTGTGCGTGAAGTACAGTCGCTCTTGCCCAAGTATGGTGTTGACAGAGGCGACAAAAAGGCCGCAACTTCTGACGTCATCCTTTGTCGCACCGTCCGGGAATGCGACGGAGAAAAAGCCCCTGGCCTCGTTCCAGCTGAAAGTGGTGAACTCTTCACGCCTCGAATCGCCGGGTGCTGAGTTGCCTATTTCAACGCGGGCCTCGTCGATGCACAGCGCGCAAAGCATTAGGGCAGTCATCATTCGTGCCCACCACTCCCGGCTGGCGAGATCGGACCCCGGCAGGCTGCGCGTCGCGACCTCCCTGTCGCGCAGCACCTTGCGACGGATGTGCCCGAAGAGCACTTCGGCCCGATTCAAGTCCCGAATGCCGTTTTCCGCCACGTCCTCCATGAGGTACTTGAAAAGGAGCGGGTTGTCCAGACTGTCCCCGTAATGTTCTCGGGCCTCTCCCGAGAGTAGCGCCGACCGCAACTCTGTCCACCTGGCAACGGTGGTCTGGTCAGGTGAACTCTTCCAGGGGAGGGCGGGCTCACAGTTGATGTCGATGAGCTCGACAAGGTGTCGAATGCCCCACGGTTGGAGTTCGACCTTAGTGACGGTACGGAGACTCATCTGGGCGCACAACCGCCTCATCGAAGACTCGTAACGCCCCAGTTCCGCATCAACGAACTCACGGCGGACCGTGAAGACGATGTTGCAGCCGAGGCGCCCCGCAACGCCGGCCAACTCGGCGAACCCGTCCGGCGTGCAGAACAACCGGTGCTCGTCAAGCCCGTCAAAAATGATTGTCTTGCGCCAATTTCTGTCCTTGAGAACGTCACCCATCGCTTCGACAACATACTGGAGTTCCTCTTCGGGGCCGACACTTGAGGGTCCCAAAAAAACCAACAGCCATGTCAGCACATCGTGGACCGACAGCGGGTGTGCCCACCGCATCGGAAGCTCCCGGCACGGCAGGGAAAAGCACGACCCTTGTGACCCGGTAACGAGGCAGCCGACGGCGGTCGATTTGCCCGCCCCGAACATGCCGGTCAAAAGCGTCACCCGACCCTCGCCTTCGGGTGCCGACAAATCGTGGAGGTCGAAATACTCGTCCGTCCTCTCGTCACGAGTCACCGCCCCTGCGGCATCCTCTAAACCGATGGTAGTCACGCGGGCCGGCACGCGCGGAATGACCTGGGTTTCGGCGAACACCGTTTGTAAAGCTCCGATGTGCTGCGTGACCGTCTGAATCTGAATGTCCTTATCGATTCGCTCCTTCGTCTTATTCCACGCAAGTTCCACAAGTTCGGCGGGAGACACTACATGATATGACAGTCCATGTCGGCCCGCAGAGAGCGGGGTTAGCAACTGACGCAGCTCCGCCCAGTCACCAGGGGTGATCCCCGTGGCATTTATGGCGTACACGAACGTACGCAGATCAAGGCCCGACCGGAGGAGTTTATCTACATCGGCCCGCATTTGCCCGACCAGCCAATCGATAGGAACAGGTATGCGACGGGTGGTCTTGCACTGAAAAGCTAGTTCAACGTTTCCGAACCGATCGAAGCTGACGAGATCCACGCCCGCTTTGTCGAGCGGTGACATTGGCGGGACTTGTCGCACGCCTGGCCACGCCGGGCGCAGAACCCGCTCGCAGATCGCTTCGAACTCTCGCCCGAAGCAGACGCTCAGATCCGCCAGCAGCGCCGTCCACTTCGGTCCCATGTCCGTTGCCTCCTGTGATTCGTTGGATAGCCTCTCCGGCCGGTATCAACTGTGAATTGACAAAACGCGGGGACAGTCCCCGCGTTTTGTCTAAGATCTCAATCGAACGGGTTGACAACTTTGACGCCTGCAAACGCAAAGTCCTTGGCGTTCCTCGTTGCGATGGGCAATTGGAACTGGCGAGCCGTTGCGGCGATGAGACTGTCTTTGACCGGCATGGCACGCCCCTGTTTTCTTAAGTCTGCCAAGAGTTGTGCCCAATTCTCCGAAGTCGTCGCGTCGAAATCCAGCATCTGCAAATAGCGAATACCCGATTCAAGCCATGCGAGCAGCTCGCTACGCCTCTTGCCTTTGGGTAACATGAGGATTCCAAATCGCAGCTCACCAAGAACAATCGGATTGATCGCTAATTGTGTCTCGTGCGCCGCAAGCCACCCGACTACTTTCGGGTTAGGGTTGAGCTTCGTCGCTTCGCTGAGCACGTTCGCATCCACCAGAAACTTCATAACAAGGAGTCCGTCGATTCCGATTCGACCGGCTGAAACCAATCAGGCGAAGGGCACTGGGCAAGCCACTGGACCAACCCTGGCTGCCCTGGTTTGCGAATCTTTTTCAGCAAATACTCACCTTCCGAAATTCGTTCAATCTCGAATACCTGGCCCGGCACCAAATGATCTGCCTCACGCAGTTCAACCGGCAAGACGATTTGTCCTTTGGAAGATAATTGTGTGTTCATCCACAGTAAGATACTGTCTTACTTAGACGAAGTCAAGCAAACAGCCGACTTTCTCCGTTGCCGACCGAGATCGGCAGCGTCGTGAGCCAACCAGCGCCAGCGGTTGGGCGATTTGACTAAGCCCGCCAGGAAGCTGCGTTTGGGCCCGAGCAGGATAAACAACCAAAAAACTCGGGGACAGTCCCCGAGTTTTTTGAACACCGATCCGTAACCGGATCGTTTGCCCCAACGGGGCAAAATGAGATAGCCCAGGGTAGAGCGAAGCGCCACCCTGGGTCGTACGCGACCGCCCTAGGTAGGCCGCCGCCCCAATTCGCCAAAGCCCTGAAAGGGCGAAACATGTGCGCATTGATTGACGCACCGCCGGTTCCGCCCTTTCAGGGCTTGGGTTGTTTCGCGCACACGAATCCCAGGGCGGGCTTCGCTTTGCCCTGGGCTATCACCCGCCGCCCCGTTGGGGCATAAGACGATCGGGCAAACACCATCCCGAATAACCCACCGCAACTTGGGTCGCCTGCGATGTGCAATCAACACTGATCCGTAACCGGATCGTTTGCCCCAACGGGGCAAAATGAGATAGCCCAGGGTAGAGCGAAGCGCCACCCTGGGTCGTACGCGACCGCCCTAGGTAGGCCGCCGCCCCAATTCGCCAAAGCCCTGAAAGGGCGAAACATGTGCGCATTGATTGACGCACCGCCGGTTCCGCCCTTTCAGGGCTTGGGTTTTTTCGGGCACACCGAATCCCAGGGCGGCGCTTCGCTTTGCCCTGGGCTATCACCTTGCGCCCCGTTGGGGCGTAAGACAATCGGGCAAACGCCATCCTTAAAAAAACTCGGGGACAGTCCCCGAGTTTTTTAATTGCTCTGGTCCCAATGCAATATGACGCGATGTGAAAAATCGTTTTAATGAATTGGCGGACTGGCAAACGTTTTCCGGAGTCGCCTATCAGACCGCTGGTCGAGGAATAATCTGGAATGAACACTGGCGTATCGGATAGATAATGTTACCGATCTTAAGCGTTCTTTCTCCAAACAGAGCAAATGCGAAGTAATTGCCAGCGTTCTCTGTACTACTCACTGGAGGGTGTGCTAGTACTTTGAACCCGCTTTCCTGATAATCGACGATGTCATTTCGATTAAGCTCTCCAGGCCCCATGTAGTGTGTTCCCTTAGTTTGTAGGAGCCGAATTCCGTTGCTCAAACGCCGATAGACTGTCCGTGGGTGTATGCCAGTTTCTTCGGAAATCTCTTTTACTGACTTGCCATCCAACGCTGCTTCGATTACGGATCCAACCGCGACAGATAGCTTCCGTAGGTTGTATTTTAAGTCAATTAAGTCATCCTGCGTGAACTTCGGGTCAGCAACCGGCTTTTCGTATTTGCGTCGATTTTTTTCATACGCCCTTGCGATTCGCTTTCGCACGCGAGATATCAAGGTACTCAATTTAGAAGGTGACTCCTTTTCAGAGAGAATCTCCAGAACAATCATGGATGCCATTTCTTCGCGCTCAACGTCAAGCTTCCTAGCCAGCGAAATAATCCATTGCAGATCTCTAGGCTCGAAGCTGATACCTTTCTGCAAACAAAGGTCGGCGAGAACGTCTAGCTCAAGTCCTAGGGGGTACATCTAACTTCCAAACAATAATGTGCGATTCGATCCAGTTCGCCTCAAACCACACTTCCACACTGTCCATAACTCCGTCAATTATAGTCCATTGGGTTTTGTCGCTATGGCGAAAACTCCAAGGTGGTTTCTTGTGCTTCACGACGTATAGTAACGCTCGGACTTTATCAACAATGCCTGATTGTAGCCACTTATTCCAGTGCTTCCCCAGTTCCTTTGAAAACTCGAGCCACATCTCCGGATCGAATTCCACTGAAAGTTTTTCTTCGACTGCGAGCCCTTCAAGCCACTTTAGAAGCCGACCGGCAGCCTCGTCTCCGTAGACTTGTCGGAATTTAGCAAACTCCGATTGCGCAGACCTCTTGAAGTGAACTGTTGCCATTACTGCACGGAGTTCCCGTCAATGTCAACGATCCCTTCGCTTGAACGCGAGAGAAGCTCATCTAGGATTTCTGGCCTACCGGCTAACCTGTGCAATATCCTGTCGTACAAATCAGCACGAAGCTGTTCGCTTGATACGACACCACCGATGACTTCATTGTCGTCGAGAATTACTGCTCCGCTTCCGTGCGCCTTGCTCCGCAATTGCTCCACAAACCGCTTGTAGGCAACTTCGTCTTTGAATAGATCACGGCATTTATCGAGTGCCATAACGCTCATTTCAATTCCCCTTTTCTTGGCGATCACTGGGTGCATTCCGGTTACATACCGGTTGCGACTCCATCAGTAAGGGACAGCTCGTCTCCCTTTTTTGTCAAACAATAATCAAACCGCATGGAAGACGTAAGTCCTTTTCGGGGATAGCTTTGCGTTCGATCGAACCCGGATTGCAGGCGAAAAATCCCGAGATTTTCTCCGAAATTCGCCACGGCCGCTCGAAAACGCCCCCAAAAAACATCACGCCGCACCCCGGTGCTACTGCGTAAGTGTACAGGAGCCTTGAAGTGGACCCCATTATTCGGACCACGGGCGGCCCCGCATTTGATAGCGGCCGCCGGTCGTTTTCGACCCCGTGCGATCGAACAGCGGGAGCGATGCCCATTCCAAATTAAAAAAACCGGGGACAGTCCCCGAGTTTTTTTGATCGTGAGTAACCCACCGCAACTTGGGTCGCCTGCTATTTGCAATCAACACCGATCCGTAACCGGATCGTTTGCCCCAACGGGGCATAATGAGATAGCCCAGGGTAGAGCGCAGCGCCACCCTGGGTCGTACGCGATCGCCCTGGGTACGCCGACGCCCCAATTCGCCAAAGCCCTGAAAGGGCCGAACATGTGCGCATCGATTGACGCACCGCCGGTTCCGCCCTTTCAGGGCTTGGGTTGTTTCGGGCACACCGAATCCCAGGGCGGCGCTTCGCTTTGCCCTGGGCTATCCCCTTGCGCCCCGTTGGGGCATAAAACCATCGGGCTTCGTTCAATGAACCATCGATCCCTGCGCCCCGTTGGGGCATAAGATCATCGGGCAAACGCCATCCTGAACAAAACGCTGGGACTGTCCCCGCGTTTCCCCCCGTGTTTTGTCTATGCACGATAGGCGGATCCGCACCAGGAGCCTCTTGCCTGGTTCTTGGACTTGGCGACCTTAGCGTCTTTGCGGTGAAATCCGATTCCCAACGATTCTCAAGAAGATACTGTCGCACAACTCGGCCCGACCGTCTTTACCCCATCACTAGATACTCAGTGCTCGCAGAAACAACTGGCAATCGAAGCATATCCCACTTACTAACAACCAAAAAACTCGGGGACTGTCCCCGAGTTTTTTAGCCCAAACGAAACCAGGATGAACCTCCTTAGGAAGATAGAATCAAGATCCTATCCTCTTCTTTGCTACCCCCAGACCAATAGCCAGAAAGACCATCGATATCGCGAAGAACGTAACATTGAACTTACCTCCCATAAACATCGGTAAGACCGCGGCGTCCATAAACAAAAAAGCTGTTATCAAAAAAGCCGATACGCGATTTTCTCTTGACATTGATTCCACACCTCCAAATCCTCCACCTTTTTCCCTTCGTGCAATCATTATAGTGTTGAAGCGCACGCACCGCATGCTTCTTCGCAACAGTCCACTATTTTCTAAATAAACTTGAGAAACATCAGGGGACAGTCCCCGAGTTTTTGGGTGTTAGCCGCGTGGCGCAAGCCGTGGGCTATTTCGTTTAACCCGCAGCCAACGGCGAGGAACTTAACCAAGCCCGCCAGGATGCTATGTATGGGGTCGAAACGAGTTTGTGTTGCTACTGGTAGCAAGGACGTCAGCGAGCAGCCGATCGACTGGCAGAACTGCGCGGTGTGACATCCTACCTTTCGCCCAAGATCTAAAAAACTCGGGGACAGTCCCCGAGTTTTTGGTTAAGCAAACAGCCGACTTTCTCCGTTGCCGACCGAGATCGACTGCGTCGTGAGATTACCAGGGGCGGATTACGGGATCGCCTGCGGCGTTTGAGGGATTGGGGTGCGCGTGGGTTTTGTGTCGGAAAGTAGGTGGTCTCATCACCGGTACGTGCGGGCTCGGAGGCCCACACTACGGACTAATTGGCTACGCGACGCTGAAAGTGATTGATCTGAATGGCTAGAACAACTCGGGGACAGTCCCCGAGTTTTTGGCTGTTTATCCTGCTCGAGCCCAAACGCCGCTTCCTGGCGGGATTCGTCAAATCGCCCAACCGCTGGCGCTGGTTGGCTCACAGGGTCGCTAAATGGTATCATCTCAGTCGTTGCGGATTCCTGATTCTCAACCCCTCCCCCCCATCTAATCCTCCCGAATCATTCCCCCTAGGCTCTGTGACATAGGCTCTGTGAACACCATGGTGCTTCGATCCTCGCTGCTGTTGATCTCGCTTTGGTCAACCTGGTGCTCTTGGTGTATCGGACAAGAATCACCGCCCCCTGGCATCGCCCATACCATCGATCTCGGAAACCGCAGGGAACTGTTTGTCGACCGGTTTTTGATCGAGTCCCTCGACGGTCTGTCTCATAAACTCCATGAGCCCAAAGCGACCGAACCCATGGAACAACCGGCCGACCCCATGGAGTACGGGACGATCATTCAGGACGGCTCCCTTTTCCGTATGTACACCCGCGATGGCCGCGGGGCACGATTCGACGGAGATCAGACCGAGGTCACCCGATACTGCGAAAGCAAGGATGGAATCCATTGGACCAAGCCGAACCTGGGACTGGTCCAAGTCGATGGATCCAATGAAAACAATGTCGTCTTGAACGAAGCTCCGTTTTGCCACAACTTTGCTCCCTTTCTCGATGAGAATCCAGTCGCGCCCAAAGAGGCACGCTTCAAGGCGCTCGCCGGAACGGTCAAATCCGGATTGGTCGCGTTCCAATCCGCAGATGGCATCGCCTGGTCAAAAATCCGCAATGAACCGGTGATTCAATACACCAAAGAATACGCATTCGACTCTCAAAACGTCGCGTTCTGGTCCGCCCACGAAGGGCTCTACGTGTGCTACTTCAGACACTTCCTCGACGGCAAACTGCGTTCGATCTGCCGCACAACCTCCAAAAACTTTATCGATTGGACCGAACCCATCGCGATGCGCCCCAATTTGCCCAATGAGCATCTCTACACTTCATTGACTCACCCTTACTTTCGCGCCCCACATATCTATATCGCAACCCCCACACGCTTCTTTCCCAATCAAGGCGATCGAACGGACATTCTCTTCATGTCCGCAAGAGGTGACCAACCCTTCGATCGGACGTTTCGCCAAGCGTTCCTTCGGCCAGGTTTGGATGGCGATCGGTGGGGAAACCGCGCGAACTATGCCGCTTGGCATATCGTCCAGACCAGCGATAGCGAAATGTCCCTCTACACGACCCCCTTTCGGCGATTCACTCTGCGACTCGATGGATTCGCCTCGATCCACGCCGATGCCGATGCAGGACGGATGACATCCAAGGTCTTTACAATGGCTGGTGATCGTTTGGTCATCAACGCTTCGACCAGCGCCGCAGGTTCCATCCGCGTCGAATTGACCGATCCGCAAGGTAACCCTATCGAGGGCTTTGCCTTCGAAGATTGCCAGCCGTTCGTCGGTGATGCGATCGATGCGACGGTGACTTGGTCGTCCCAAACGGCACTGCGCGCATTGGCCGGCCGCCCCATCCGCGCCCGATTCGAAATGACCGATGCGGATCTTTACGCAATCGAATTTCCAGTCGATGAATCAAGCCGAGTCGACTTTCGACAACAGGTCCGCCCGATCCTCGAGCAACGATGCTTCGCTTGCCACGGCGCACTCAAGCAAGAAGCCGGCTTGCGATTGGATTCCGCTACGGCAATCCACCAAGGGAGCAGTTCCGGGCCCGTGATCGAAACGAAGGACGCAAACTCAAGCGTCCTTGTTCGACGAATCCTCGCTGAGGATCCACAAATTAGGATGCCCCCCGAAGGCCACTCGCTTGCCGAATCTCAGATTCAAACCATCCTCGCTTGGATCGAACAAGGTGCACAGGTTCCCCGGATCGATTCCCCGGAACCGGATCCTAATGAGCATTGGGCTTTCCAAATCCCTGTTCGACCCAAAATCCCCAACCTCCAACCCTCGAACGCTCCGATCCATCCGGTCGATGCGTTCTTGCAAGAGTCCTGGCAATCCGAAGGTCTCGTTGGGCAACCCCAAGCCGATCCGTATACCCGACTGCGGAGAGTCTACCTCGACCTTATCGGGCTGCCACCTAGCCCAGAGTCCCTCGCCGATTTCTCCCGAAATCCTTCCCAAGAAAATTACGAACAGATCGTCGATAAACTGCTCGCTTCTCCCATGTACGCAGAACGCTGGGCTCGGCATTGGATGGATGTTTGGAGGTACGCAGACTGGTTCGGCAGACGGTATGTACCCGACGTTTGGAACAGCGCTCCACAGGTTTGGCGCTGGCGCGATTGGATCGTCGAGTCCCTCAACGCCGATGCGGGTTACGACCACATGGTCACTCAAATGCTCGCGGCCGACGAAGTCAACCCAGGTGATCCGAAATCGAATGTCGCTACCGGTTACCTGGTTCGAAACTGGTATGCATTGAATCCCAACGACTGGATGCGCAGCAACGTCGAGCATTCGAGCAAGGCTTTTTTAGGTTTGACGTTCCACTGTGCCCACTGCCATGACCACAAATACGATCCGATCAGCCAGGAAAACTACTTTCAATTGCGAGCCTTCTTCGAACCGATCGCGGTCCGGCAGGATCGACTCGCCGGCCAAGCAGACCCCGGGCCGTTTCAAGAGTACGAGTACAGCACCCTGCGAAAAGTACAACGCCTCGGTCGGGTGGGCATCTATGACAAATCACCCGATTCGCACACCTGGTTTTATACCGGAGGAGACGAGCGGAATCGACAAACCGACCGCGGATCGGTCTTGCCCAATGTACCGGATTTCCTCAAAGCCGCTTTCGAGCAACCGATCGAACCTGTCTCTCTACCGACGACAGCCTGGTACCCTGGTCTCGATCCTGAAATTCTAAAAACGGTGCTTATGGAAGCAGACCAAGCCATCGCGCAAGCGCAAACCGAACTCGATGCGTCAACCGCCGCGTCCTTGGCAGCGCAAGCGGATGCAAACAAAAGCGATGCAAGCCGAGCCCTTGAGCAGGAGGCACTCGAAACGGCCAAGATCCTTGGCCGACAGATCCAGGAACTTCAGGCCGCCCACAGCCCCGAGGAGACCGGGATCCTCAGCGGCCGGCAATCGCTCCTGATGGATGCCTCGCAAGGTCGACGCATGATCTACCGGAGCGTCCCTGAGATCTCTTCGGTCCAGGAAGACGATCGCATCGAATTCCTGGTCCAAATCCTAGCCGACACGCACTGGAATTTTCAGTTGACTCGCGACAACTCCACAGGTGCCACGGCCACCTACATCGGTTTTGAAAAGGGGCAGATCAAGTCCTACAAACCCGCGTCGTTCGATGAGTTCGAGGTCGGTAAGTTCGATCCGCAAACTCCCGATGTCCTGGCCGTTGAACTGACCTTGCACCCCAAGGACGATCGGTGCACGCTCAAGGTGCACTCTCTTAAGGACCAACGAGTGCTGGTCGAAGGACTGAGCGTTGCACTCAATGGATGGAATCCTCTCGGGGATCCGACCAAGGGGATTTTGTTCGACGCTCGGCCCGGCTCGATCGCTGCAATCGACGATTGGCGTTATCGCAGGAAAGTTCCAGATGGACCAAATGGACCAGATGGACCAGATGGAGTCGGACCAGCCGAGTCGATCCTGGAATTCACGTTCGAGACTCCCGAACACGCCGACAAGGATCTTGTCGGAATCCTCGAATGGACCTCAGCTCAAAACTACTCGATCGCCCCAGCCAGGTCGGTGATAGTTCGCAAGTTGCCATCGTTGCACTTGAGCAAACTCCAACAGGAGCTTGCACGCGCTCAGCGGTCCATCGATCGAATGCGACTGCCGACCGAAACGGCCAGAGCCAAGCTCGAGTCGAGCCAAGCCAATCGCCGCCAACTCGAGTCGCGAATCGAAGCCGAGAGGCTCAAGTACATGGCAGACCCTCCCTCGAGTCTTGAATCGATCCAACGCTCGGCGCATCGAGCCATGATCGACGAGAAAAACGCCGAGTTTGCAAGACAACGGGTCGAATGGCACGAGGCCAGAAAGCAATTGGCCGACGTCGAAGCGAAACCGCTCGGGGATTCCAATCGAGCGAAAGAACTCGATACTGCGAATGCAAGATGGGCCAAGGCCCAAGTGGATTTCGAAGCGGCCAGACAGGTGCTCGACCAAAGCGAGCAGATCGCACCCGAGCAAGCGACCTACAAGCCACTTTCACCGCAGTATCCGCGGACCAGTACCGGGCGTCGACGCGCCTTGGCCGCTTGGATCGCTTCCTCTAAAAACCCACTGACGGCTCGAGTCGGAGTCAATCACATTTGGATGCGGCATTTCCACGAACCGCTGGTCAAAACCACTTTCGATTTCGGACGCAATGGCAGCTTGCCAACGCATCCGAAATTGCTCGATTGGTTGGCCGTCGAATGGATGGAATCCGGTTGGAGCATGAAGCATTTACACCGATTGCTTGTCACGAGCCAAGCTTACCAACGCGAGTCGGTTGTCGCAGAGAATCCCTCGCAGATCAAAGATCCTCAAAACCAAAAGTACTGGCGAATGAACGCAGGACGCATGGAGGTCGAGGTTCTACGCGATTCGATCCTCGAAATCGCCGGCAAGTTGGATCCCGAAATGGGCGGACAGGAGTTGGAGAACAAAGATATGTTTTCTACGTCGAGGCGCACGCTCTATTACTCGTGTCAACCTGAAGAAGATGGCAAGAGCGCTTTGGGCATGCTCTTTGATGGACCCGATGCGAGCGATTGCTACCGCCGGACCAGGACCGTTATCCCCCAGCAATCGCTGGCGCTGACCAATAGTCCTCTGGTCCACGAGGTTGCGCCACAGATCGCTCAGCGGATCGAGTTGAGCTTGTCACAAACAGACCGAAGCGACGCAGGTAGATTTCTCGATGCAGCTTATACGCTCCTATTGAATCGGCCAGCAACCCTTCAGGAAAGGGAATTGTGTTTGGAGTATCTGAACTCCTCAAGCGATTCAACGTCCCAGCGATCGAGCTTGATTCGCGTCCTATTGAACCACAACGACTTTATCACGATCCGCTAAGGCCACGCGCCGGCCGACGGCGCCCCATGGAGCGACACGATGGCATTGAGTACACGCAGGATGTTTCTATCCGATTACGGGATGGGTTTTACGGGAATCGTCCTCGGTTCGATGCTCGCTCAAGACCGCATCGTCCGTGGGGCTCCCTTGCCGCAAACGAACACGGCCAAAGAGCCGAAGGCCAAGTCGGTGATTTGGGTGTTTTTATCCGGGGGCTATAGCCATCTCGAGACGTTCGATCCGAAACCTGCATTGAACCAATACGCAGGAAAGACCTTCAATGAAATCCCTTTGGCCAACCCAGTCGATTCCCCGCTGCACAAGAAACGCTTTCGTTCGGTACCTGCCGAAGAGATCAACGTGCGCGACGTCTACCCGACGATCTATCCGATGCAAGTCGGCTGGAAAAAGTGCGGGCAAGCTGGCATCGAGGTGACCGACTGGTGGCCCCATTTAGGCAATCAAGTCGATGAGCTGTGCTTCGTACGCAATATGTGGACCACCGATAACGACCATGCGGCCGAGAATCAAATCCACACCGGAAGGCATCGCCTAGACGAACCCCAGCCGAGCATCGGAGCCTGGGCCAATTACGGCTTGGGAAGTTTCAACGAAAACCTACCGAAGTTCGTCGTGCTCGGTGGTCCGACCCGTTCGGACACCCGCCAGTCGATCGATTCGTACTATCTTGGCCCTCAGCATGCCGGAGTCCCTTTGACGTTGGATCCGAAGAACCCACTCCCTTTTGGCCAAAGGTCCGACAAGCAGACGCTCGAGGAGCAAGCCAAAGAGTTCGAGCTTATCGGGAAGCTCAACGGATTGTCCGGCGCGCTTTACCCCGAGGACCAAGAGCTCCGCGCCCGGATCCGCGCGTACGAATTGGCCTTCCGCATGCAGGCCGCGGTGCCCGAAGGGATCGATATGGCCAGCGAGACCGAACCGACTCGCAAACTCTATGGGTTGGATCAAGAGGCGACGAAGGTTGCAGGTGAGCGATTTTTGGCGGCTCGACGGTTGGTCGAACGTGGGGTCCGGTTCGTCCAGGTTTTTCCCTCTGCCTACGGAGTCTGGGACTCCCATCAGAAACTCAAGGAGAATCACACCAAACTCTGTGCAAGCGTCGATCTGCCGATTGCCGGTCTGATCGCCGACTTGAAACAGCGAGGTCTCCTCGAATCGACCTTGGTGGTTTTCTGCACCGAATTCGGAAGAACTCCCGGTCTGGAACGTCGCAGCGGCGGGGTCGACGGACGCGACCATCATCCCAACGGCTTTACCATCTGGCTTGCAGGCGCGGGAGTCAAGCGGGGGTTTGTGCACGGACAGACCGACGAACTCGGATACCATGCCCTCGGAGAAGGACACTACGTGACGGACTTGCACGCAACGGTCTTGCACTTGCTCGGACTCGAATCGAGAAGCCTAGAAATTCCTGGGAGAAAAAGGCTCGATATCGATCATGGCCAAGTCATTTCAGATATCTTGGCCTGATGGAATCCAGGGTGTCGACAGGCAAGCCACTGTGCTGCACAATGAACATTGGACCCTAGCAGAATTTGGCTAGGCCTCGATCCCCCACGAAGTTCCGGTGGCTCGCGAATGTCCTGTCCCCAATCCCATCTGAAGAAAGATTTATGCATCAGGAAATTCAACCGACCCAAGAGCAGGTCGATCGCGCCAACGCGAGCACCGTTGGGATTGTTGTCTCAGAGTACAACGACCAGATCACGGGCAAACTCTGCCATGGAGCCATCGAAACGCTAGTCCAATCAGGCATCGCTCGCGAGCGGATTGTCGTGACCCGTGTCCCAGGAGCTTGGGAACTCCCCTTTGCAACCCAGCGGCTAGTCGCACTGCGGAGTATCGCCGGGGTGATCGCTCTAGGGGCTGTCATCAAGGGTGAGACATCGCACGATCAGCACATCAATCGGGCCGTCAGCTCTGCCCTGATGCAGTTATCGTTGGACCACAACAAACCGATTGCCTTCGGGCTCCTGACGGTCAATACCCTGGAGCAAGCCTTGCATCGCAGCGGCGGAAACAAAGGAAACAAAGGCCAGGAATGCGCTCTGGCTCTCCTAGCATGCCTACGACTTGGCAAAGCTTTCGACGAATTCCAGGAATACCACGAATCCAACGACGAGCAAACGACGAGGAATTGAGTAATCGTACTCGTCATGCCTTCACTTGGACTCCCCACAAGATGGGATTACACTAACGTCTCGCAAAAGCCGATTCGATTGAAAACATCGCCCCTGAAACCATCGTCCCGGTAACCATCACCCCGTCAAACGCAATCTCATCAGGGGTATAGCTCAAGGATCCAGAATGTTATTTCCCATCAGCGATGACGATCGCGATGTCCAAATCGTTCCGTTCATCACCTACGCGCTGCTTGCGGCCAACGTGGTCCTTTTTCTCGTGCAGATCCGCAACCCCGAGTTCACTTACGGATGGAGTGTGATCCCTAAAGAGATCACCTCCGGCGTCGATCTTGTGGAACCCCAATCGATGTCTGTCGAAGGACATGGCACCGTCGAGATTCCACAAGCCCCAGGTCCCGTTCCGATTTGGCTCACGCTCTTGTCCTCGATGTTCATGCATGGTGGTTTTGGACACATCGCGGGCAACATGCTCTATCTTTGGATTTTTGGAAACAACGTGGAAAACCGATTCGGCCACCGTTGGTTCTTGATCTTCTATCTGATCTCGGGCTTGGTCGCGAGCTTCGCGCAGATCTTTATCTCCCCGCAGAGCATCATCCCGAACCTGGGGGCCTCAGGCGCCATCGCCGGCGTGATGGGAGCTTATCTGGTTCTCTTTCCTCACAATCGGGTCAATGCCGTTTTTCTCTATCACATAGTCACGATCCCTGCGATTCTTGTTTTGGGGATGTGGATCGCCATGCAGCTCTTCAGCGGCTACGGATCGATCGCCAGCACCTCGAGCAGCGCCGGAGGGGTCGCCTATATGGCCCACATCGGTGGCTTTGTCGCAGGCGTTCTTGCGGCCTTAGCCTATCGCTTCACCCTGCAAAGCGAACCGGACTCGATTCTCAAACGCCAGTACGATCGGGATCCGATGGCACGTCGCTTTTGGTAAAGCGGGACTCAACGAGGGCTGCGGGGATCGTTTGGAGCGAGGATCGGCGTGAGCTCTTTGACAAAGTCTTGGGCATCTCGGAAACTGCGATAGACGCTCGCAAAACGGACAAAAGCGACTTCATCGAGATCTCGCAGATACTGCATGCAGAGATTTCCGACGTCCTCTGAACCGACCTCGCGCTCGTAATTGTCCAGAATGTGCGACTCGATCTCGATGGCCAAGCGTTGGATTTCCTCCTGCTTGATCTTCCGCTTCCAGCAAGCGGCCGAGAGGCCACGCTCGATTTTTGCCCTGCTGAAATCCTGGCAGGTCCCGTCGCGTTTTCGAACCTGCAAGAGCCCTTCGACACGTTCATAGGTCGTGAAGCGTCGCTTGCAGTGATTGCAAAAACGCCTTCGGCGAATCGCTCGACCATCCTCAACGATTCGAGAATCGCGGACGCCGTCATTGTCATTAGCGCAAAATGGACATCGCATGGAACGCAGGGATCTGTAGTTTTCGGCTCGCGAATTCCGATTTGAGAATTTCGCATCGCTCCAAAAGTTTCTATCATTGTCGCAGAGTTTCTCAATCAATCAACTATGCAAAACGCACCCTTTGCTACAAAAATCCCCGCTATCCGAGGGTGTTTGGCTAGCTATCATAGAAGGTCGCGCCAGATCCCATTTCCTGACTCGCTCACCCCTTGGGGCAATCCGCAGCTATCGATGTCCAACGACTCCAATACCGATCCGTCCACGGGACCTCTTGAATCCCCACGTTCCTCGCCAGCCTACAAATACCTGCTCTATGCAGGCTTGTTCATGCTCCTGGGAATCAGCTTCCTGATTTTCTTAGGTCGAGAACGCCAAAGTTTTGCCGGACGACAGATCCCTGACTTGGACCTCAAGCCGCTGCTCAACGCTACCGATGTACCCACGGAGCTGATTTCCAAGTCGGACTATGTTCTGCTCCACTTTTGGGGGACTTGGTGCGGCCCGTGCGTCCAGGAATATCCAGACATCATCAAACTCCAACGCAAGTACGCCGAAGACTCCCGCGTGGCGATCCTGAGCGTCTCGTGCGGTACCACCTCACCCGAGTCGACCGAGGAACTCGAGTTCAACACCAAGATTTTTGTCCAAGGTGTCGGCGGAGATCTGCCTGTCTATTGCGATCCGGCGATGTACTCGCGCATCCAAGTCGCCAACGTCATCGGCCGAAACGGTTTCGCCTACCCAACATCCTTGCTCTTGGACAAAAATCGCAAGATCGTCGATGCCTGGATCGGGTCGACTGGCCCAGGGGAACTTGAACAAGCCATCGAAAAGGCGCTCAAGACCCGGTCGCTTGCGGCGGCCCCATAAGGCCCTCTTTGAACTCCTCGACGCTTCAGGATCGGATCTATCGATTGACGAAAACTGCCATGAAACCCACCCTTGCGATCTCGATGGGGGACCCGACCGGAATTGGCCCCGAAATCATCGCAGGCGCACTGACGGACCCTGCCGTTGCGACTTGGTGCACCCCGATAGTCGTCGGCCGTACCGAGATCATGCGACGCGCCAGCCGCGTCCTCGGAGCGAACATCGATTGGATCGCCTGTTCGGCATCGGAACAACTCCAAGTCCCGGAGTCCTCAGCCCAACGACCACGGATACTGTGCCTAGAGGCAGCCTCCGAGGAGTCCGAACATGCACCCCCCGGACAGATCGATGCAAGGGGAGGGCAAGCGGCCTACGATTCACTGGTCGCTGCCACACGACTTTGCTTGGACAAGCGAGTCGACGGGATCGTCACAGCGCCGTTGCAGAAAAAATCGCTGGATTTGGCTGGGCATTCATGGCCCGGTCACACAGAACTCTTGGGGCATCTGTGCGGCGTCGCGACGACTGCGATGATGCTTTATTTGCCTGCGGGCAAGCCCAATCATGGCGGCCCAAGCGGCTTGGGTGTCGTCCATGTGACTCTGCATATGGCACTGCGTGAGGTGTTCGAGCATATCACGCATGCGAACATTCTCAAGACGATCGAACTGACCCATGATTATTTCTCGCGGCTCGCAAATGCCGAAGGTCGCCACAGCCCACCGAGAATCGCCGTCTCGGCCCTGAATCCCCATGCCGGAGAATCGGGTCGGTTCGGCACCGAGGAGATCGATTGCATCGCACCTGCGGTCCTGGCTGCCCAAAGGCTTGGAATCGACGCAAGTGGTCCATGGGCCGTCGATACCCTCATGCCCAAAGCGGCCCAAGGTCAGTTCGATGCGGTCGTCGCGATGTACCATGACCAAGGTCATATCGCGCTGAAGCTGCTCGACATGTTTGAGGCGGTCAATATCACCCTAGGACTGCCGATCGTGCGAACGAGCGTCGCTCATGGCACAGCCCACGATATCGCTTGGAAAGGTATCGCGCAATGCGGAGGGATGGTCCAAGCCATCTTGGCCGCAGCGAAACTCTCCAACCGCTCGTCGGCTAATCGCTAAACGAGCGAATTCAAAATGGTCAATGCTTCTGCAAACCTGTCTTGGATCTTGTAGGGTTGAAGTCGCAGGTTATTGTGAACCACGATCAAGCAGTCACCGCAAGCCTCGAAGGCAGGTACTGAATTTCGTATCAAGCCTTCTCTTCGTTCCGCGGTCAGAAACGCTCTGAGAGCTTCCTCGGATTCCCCTCGAATGAGATATCGGGATTGGAACTCAGGGTCCTCTGGGAATTCGATGAACTTAAATCCAAACCACTTCGAAACCGATGCCGACAAAGAAGCATTCCAAGTCTTCTGCTGCAAACTCAGGGCTGGAGCATCGAGCCGAGGGTCCCACACCAGTAGAACAATGGACGTCGTAGACGATGAGTTTTTGCCCGTGTTGACAACGATCGTGTATTCGCACACGGTGATTCGTGTGCTGTCGGTCTGCGCGACGAATGCTAGATCTACGGTATGCTTCCGACCCTTGCTGTTGTAGAGATCAAATCGTTCGATTCGATCCCAATCCTCCTGCGGAAGATCGAAGTGGATTTCCACGCCGAGTTGCTCGGCAGCTTTGGTGAATGCTTCCCGGCGTTTTTTGATGTACCAGACGTTTCCCAAAACGATCAGTGCAATCACACCAATCGCAGAAGCGATGATCAAATAAACGGCCATCGAAGCAACTCCGATTCAAAACGTCCGATCCACTAGGGTTTCGCACCGAGCAATTGCTGGACCTTTTCATCCAACGCTTTACCGCGCACGTGCACCGCAACGACGTTTCCGTCACGGCCGATAAGCATCGTAAAGGGGATCGCACTGATCGATAACTCTTGGGCCAAAGCCGTATCCATCCCGGCCTTGGACGGGTCGTTACTGACGTAGACGCTCCAAGGCATCTTGTTTTCGCCTAGGAACTCGTCGAGGTCCGAGCGCTTATCATCAAGGTTTACCGCGATGACCTCGAAGCCTTCGGCGTGTTTCTCGTCATAGACCCGACGTATGTTCGGGATTTCGGCCACGCAAGGCCCGCACCAAGTCGCCCAGAAGTCGACCAAAACGACCTTCCCCTCATACTTGGACTTATCCAACGCTTGACCTTGGGTGTCGACGAGGCCTTCGAGAGCCAGGGGCTGGCCGATGCTACCAATTCGTTTTTGGAAGCCTTTGACGGCCATTTCGATCTGCGCTTTGATCTCAGGCGTCTTGGTCGACTCGAGCTGAGTTGCTGCTAGATCGAGCAAACTCTTGGCGACATCGACATTGCCGGAGTATTCGAATTGGGTGGCGCATTGGGATAAGGCCATAGCGGTCCAGGGCGATGGGATCTTTTCCATCAGGCTCGATGCCTTTTGAGTTAAAGCCACCGGATCGGCGGCCATGGCCTGACGCGTATCGAGGACTTGAAGATAGCTTTCGAAGTCAGGTAGTCGTTGGATTTTCATGCGCCATGCCATCATGCCGATGTTCGGGTCGGGAACATCCCGGAACTTGGCTTCGAGGGCATCGACGATTTGATTGCATGCGATCTGGGCCTCGCTGGCTGGCTCGCTGGCCCCGGGATTTGCTGGATCGCCAGGATTGGCAGGATCGCCGGGATTGGCTCCCTGGGACTCGCTCGATAGAGCTTCGGCCGCTTGGGCCACAGCCATAAACACACCTTTGTCTGGCCCTTGGGCCTGATCGAGCAATCCCTTGGCCGCCGCGACGATTTGGTCGGCCGTTGCGGTCTGATTGCGATAGTCGACCAGCATCAACTGCAGTTGGATCCTCTGAGCGATCTTGGCCACGCGAGGATCCTCGTTGGACGAGAGCTCTTTGCTCAACGTACGAACTTCATCGGCCGACGGGACATCTCGGAACATCGCCATTTGCTGCAAGGCTTCGAGTTTACCGATCCAGCCCTTGGCCGTCTGATCGGGTGTAGTGGACTTATTCCGCAATCGGTCCGATGCGGTGAGTTTCATCCGAAGCAAATCCAGGCCTTGATTGAGAATCGTGTCGGAATTGACCTGCTTGCTATTCGCATCGGTTTGCAGATCCATCATCGCCCGATCGATCGAAGCGACGAATTTGACGAGCTCCTCTGGCGCTTCGGAATCGGTCATCTTCAAGGTCATATAGCTTTTGGCCGCAATCGCCGGATCGACCTGACCGGGGGTGAAGCTCGGCAGTCCAGCGGCCGATCCAGGAACCGCATCGGGCCGACTCGGGGCTCCTTGGGCAACCTCTTGCGGCTTGGGCTTGCTCGCCCCGGCGGTCGCATCCGCGGGGCGAAAGCCACTGGTCTCGGCGCTGACTTCTTTGGGTTTCGACTCTGGCGAACAACCCAAGGGCACACCTAGGACGGCGCAGGCAAGAGCCAACGACACTCCCACTGGCATTGCTTTCGTCGCAGAGAAGAGCTCCTGTGTAAGGCTCCGACGAACCCGTCGATGCTGAGTCTTATTCATCCGAGCATTGGTTTCCTGGGCAAAAATCTTTTTCACGACGATTCTCCGAAAAACGCGATATCCGAGACCGCTAGTAGCTTGAACGAATCGGGCTCACTAGGCAATACTGCTTGCTCTTTGCCCGGTTTGATTTCCTCGGGAAACATCCAAAATCGTTCTCAATCGTCACAAGAAACCATGATAAACCCGCTCTGCATCCCTCCCGTCGGATTGGGATTTTGGAAGATCCCCAACGCATCAACAGCCGAATTGGCGGTCCAGGCCGCCCAACTCGGTTATCGCCATTTCGATTGCGCTTCGGATTACGGCAATGAGCCAGAGGTGGGGCAGGGAATTGAAAAGATAGTCACGACTGGAGTTTGTCGCCGAGAGGAACTTTGGGTTACCAGCAAGCTTTGGAATACATTCCACCGCAAAGAACATGTCCGACGCGCGTGCGAACGGAGCCTCAAGGATCTGCGTCTAGACTATCTGGATCTCTATCTGATCCACTTCCCGATCGCACTGGCTTATGTTCCCTTCGAACACCGCTACCCAGCGGGTTGGTTCTTTGATCCCCAAGCCTCCCCTCCGAAGATGATCCCAGACGCCGTCCCGATCAGCGAAACCTGGGAGGCTATGGAACGACTCGTCGAGGCCGGACTGGTTTGCAACGTGGGGATCAGCAACTTTGGCGTTTCGCTCATCCGCGATCTGTTGTCCTATGCAAGGATTCGACCCGGGGTATTGCAAGTCGAATCGCACCCTTATTTGACGCAGCAAAAACTCCTTAGGTACTGTCAGCAAGAACGGATCGCTTTTACCGCTTTTAGCCCTCTGGGAGCACCGTCCTACGTCCCGCTAGGGATGGCCCAGGCCTCTGAATCGGTCTTGGAACTACCCGCCATCAAGGCTATCGCCCAAGACGTAGCTCGCACGCCCGCTCAAGTCGTTCTGCGATGGGGCGTGCAGCGCGGTACTTCGGTGATCCCCAAGACGCAGAACCTTCAACGGCTCGGCGAAAACCTCAGCCTTCTGGACTTCGAGCTCTCCGAGGAGCAAATGGCCACGATCGGTCGGTTGGATCGCGGCCAACGCTTCAACGACCCAGGGGTATTCTGCGAACAGGCCTTCGGGTGCTACTACCCAATTTACGAGTAGAGGATTGGCTGGTAGTTTCAATTGGCAGGCGAATCACTAGGAGTCCTAGGGCCCTGTCGATTGCTGCTTGCGCAGGATTTCATAGAGGTCCAAATCACTGCGTCCGCCGAGAATTGCAAAAATCGTCCGGAGCCGTTCCAAGCCGATCTCCCAGAGAGAATCGGCCCGAAGTCGAAAGTACCCAGGCTCTGGCGTCAGGACATCTCGCGCACGTCGCAAATGCTGATCTTGCGAAGGATCCGATAGATCGTACTGCTGCAGACTCGACTCCAGGAAGTTCGATGCATGAGGGTTGTATGCTAGGAGTGTTGGACCAAGGGGTGTTTCTTGATACTCGGTCCTGCTAACGATGCGATCGACCTGAAGCTCAACACTCGAGTCGTCCTCTTTGAGCAGTCGAACTTGCCAAGAGCCTTGCTCTTGTGGAGTGATCGACTCGACACCCAGGCTGTCGATCATCACGAAACTCGGAGAAGCTCTTTGGGCCAGTTCCAGCCTCGCCTTGGCGAGAAATTCAGGCTCATCGCTTTGAGCAGGGGGCAGAACCCATACGAGCCTCTCATGGCCAGCGTACTCGAGGCACTCGCCGAGAGTCCGGCAAGCATCCTGCGTCGAGCCTGCGATGAGGATCGATTTGGCATCGTACTTTTTCGGGTCGAATTTCCGGTCGCCGGGCAGATGTTCGAGAAACTCTTTCCGAGCTTCGAGTTCACCGATGGCCAATCCGCCGGCCGGACCGAGCCCGACTCGAGTGTTTCGATTTCCTCGGCAGTCGATGATGCAATCGGCGCGCGAGACCCACGTACCCCGATGTCGGCCCTCGACGAGGATTCGGAATTCATCGTTGCAGCGCTCTTGCCAAGGATACTCATCGAAGCGTCCGGCGATAGGTTGACTTGCGACACGAAATCGAGAGATATCGATCACAGGGCTCAGGAAGTGGATGTCGTCGAAGAGCAGATCGGTTTTCGCCAAGGGCAGAAGATATTCTTC
>Ga0315907_10002618_pt1 | contig 22344 bp, 17 predicted proteins | sample LakEriMetagenome_3_FD_203525 | JGI IMG/M metagenome (GOLD analysis project Ga0315907, IMG submission 203525) | Freshwater fungal communities from buoy surface, Lake Erie, Ohio, United States - Buoy 12 MA123 | ecosystem: Environmental > Aquatic > Freshwater > Lake > Lake biofilm | place: USA...
ATGCCGCCATCGACATTCGAAATGGCTTTGATCAAAACGTTTTGATTTTGCAAAACTTGAATGCCAAAGCTCTTTCACAAAAGCTTTGGCAAGCTGAAATTACAGACTTATTGAGCCAAAACAGAGACTGGCTTCGCGTTGAAAAGAGAGACCTGCAAGGCATCATCCAAAGCTCGGTGTCGTCGCCACTGAAGCCCGATTTTTTCAATGACAAATCAGGCATGGGAGAGCATCCTGAAGCACAGCAAGCTTGTTTGCGCGCTCGTCGACTGAATGGCCCCGCCTACTCCAGAAGCTACTTTGTGCCTCAATCTAACGGCCGGGGCTTAGAGGTGATGGAGGTGTGTTTGCCCATGATCGAGCGCGGCAACACGGCTGGATTTACCTTGATAACTTACAGCCTGCAAGAAATTTTGTCCGCCAGATTGGGCGAGACCTACGGTCAACGCAATCAGATTTCTTTCGTTGAGCCTGACGGCACACGCTTGGCGGTTCACGGCAGCTTGCCTCGCGCCAAACGCTTGTTCACCGCCAAGCAGCTGCTCGACTTACCAGGCACCACACTGATGCTTCGGATGGACGGTCGTCGCGCAGTACCCGACTTGTTGCCCAATATCTTGCCGGCCTTGGTAACGGCCATGTCGTTTGCGCTGGTTTCGGTTTTGGTCTTGCTGGTCAAAGACTCACGCCGCCGCCTCCAGGCCGAGCGAGACCTGGCAGACGCGCTCGCATTTCGCAAGGCCATGGAAGACTCCTTGGTAACGGGCCTGAGAGCGCGTGATCTTCAAGGTCGGATCACTTATGTCAACCCCGCTTTTTGCCAGATGGTGGGCTTTGAAGCCGAAGCGCTTTTGGGAAAGTCTGCACCCATGCCATATTGGCCACCAGAAATGGTGGGCGAATATCAACAGCGCCAAGCGGTCAGGCTGGCAGGCAATGCGCCACCCAGAGAAGGCTTTGAGTCGGTGTTTGTGCGGCAAGACGGCACGCGTTTTCCGGTGCTCATTTTTGAGGCGCCTCTGATCAATGTGCTTGGCCAGCAAACGGGCTGGATGAGTGCTTTTTTGGACATCAGCGAACAGCGGCGCATTGAAGAGCTTTCTCGCTCCAGTCAGGAGCGCTTGCAAGCCACAGCCAGATTGGCCACCGTGGGTGAAATGGCCTCCCTTTTGAGTCACGAATTGAATCAACCTTTATCGGCTATTTCCAGTTATGCCACTGGCTCTTTGAATCTTTTGCGACAGCCTGATGATGGCCAAGCGTCGCCTCCATTGAGCGATCTTCAAATGGCTTTTGAACGCATCTCGGAGCAGGCGAGTCGCGCAGGCAAGGTGATCAATAGCGTGCACGATTTTGTCAGGCGCCGCGATCAAGACAAGGAAGTCGTTAAACCCCAATCCATCATTGATGCCGTGATGCCTTTGGTGCAACTGCAAGCACACAAGCTTCACGTGCGCATTCAAACCGAATTGGACCCCCGCTTGCTGCCCGTTCTTTGCGACCGCACCATGGTTGAGCAAGTTCTGTTGAATCTAGCTCGCAATGGCATGCAGGCCATGGATCACCCAACGTGCCATCAGCGCGTCCTGACTTTGCGTGTCAAGAGAGCAGCTTCTAGCCAATCACAAGGCTGGGTGGAGTTTTCGGTGCTTGACTTGGGGCTGGGTATTTCAGATGAAGTGGCGCATAACTTGTTCACGCCTTTTTTCACGACCAAAGCGGAGGGGATGGGCCTGGGCCTCAGTTTGTGCCGCACGGTTGTGGAGCAACATGGCGGTCATTTGGAGTTTGAGGCCAATGCGCCTTGTGGCACCCTTTTCCGATTTACCCTGCCCACGGCAGCCGAAGTTTAAGCCTGGCTAAAATCAAATCATGCAACCCGCTCTTAACGCCTGTGTTTTCATTGTGGACGACGATGCCAGCGTGCGAGATGCAATGGCTTGGTTGTTACGCTCTAGGCGCTTGATGAGCGAGTCTTTCGCCAGTGCCGATGCGTTTGAAAAAACGCTGCAAGAGAAATTTCCGGGCCCCAAAACCCCCGTTCCAACACAAGCCGGTTGCATCTTGTTAGACGTTCGAATGCCCGGCCAAAGCGGCTTGGCTCTTTTTGAAACGCTGATCGGTAATGGCCTTGCCCACACCTGGCCTGTGATTTTCCTAACGGGGCATGCCGATGTGCCCACAGCGGTTGACAGCGTCAAGCGGGGAGCCTTTGACTTTTGCGAAAAGCCTTTCTCTGACAATGCCTTGGTAGACCGGGTGGAGCAAGCCTTGGCCCTGTCTCAAGAGCGGCTGGCGGTTCACCAGCAAAGTGCGGGGCTGGTTTCTCGCCTCGATGAGCTCACAGAGCGAGAACGCGATGTGATGCGCCTGGTTGTTGCCGGTTTGCCCAACAAACTCATTGCCGACCAACTTGACATCAGTGTGCGCACCGTGGAAGTTCATCGTTCGCGGGTTTTTGAAAAAATGGATGTGAAATCAGCCGTCGAGTTGGCCAACTTGCTGCGCGAGGTTTGAGTGAAGAAGCTCGATAGCAGCTTGTGCCTTCAATCCTTGTCGGACGCTTTGTTGGCGCGCTCGTCTTTGTCGTCTGGTTTGAGCTCGCCCTTGTTTCGGCCCGAAAACATGGTCCACCAAACGATCAACAACAGCAGCAACAGCGCCAACAGCGCCTCCAACAGTATCAGGCCCATGCAAAAACTCCTTCGATCGTACATTGTAGGGAGCATCTGCTTGAGCGTGTGTTGGTTCTTGACGGCTTGTTCTACGCCAAGGAAAGCACCATCCATCGCGCAGCCAGCTCCGACTCTTTCGGCGCCGCCGGTTGTCTCTAATCCTGCGCATTCAGCACCGCACACGCAGGCGACGGTTCGCGAAGCAACGCCTTCCGTTTTGACGAGGGCCAAAAGCAAATGGGTTTTGGCAAGTTGGGCGGATCTGCCCGGGCTCAGCGCGGATAACCTCAATGAGGCATGGGTGGCTTGGCGTCAAAACTGCACACGCAGCTCGCCTAATTTGCCACATTCTCAACAGCTTTGCGCCCAGGTCAAACGATTGGAGGGGCAGACTTCGGAAGTCCAAAGAAACTGGTTGGTGGAAAACTTCCAGCCCTATAGGGTTGAGAGTTTGAATGCTTCTGCATCGCCAGCCAACGGTCTTTTAACCGCCTACTACGAGCCTATTTTTGAAGCCACTCGCAGCGCAAAACCTGGATTTACCGTCCCCTTGTTCGGCGTTCCTGTCAACCTCAAATCGCGTTCTCCTTGGTACAGCCGTGAAGAGATTTCAAAGTTGCCCGCCGCTCAAGCCGCCCTGAAAGGAAAAGAGATTGCCTACATTGCCGACCCCGTGGATGCCATGGTGCTTCATATTCAGGGTTCTGGCCGGCTATGGGTCACGCAAAACGATGGCAGCCGAAAACAAATTCGGTTGGCATTTGCCGGCACCAATGACCACCCCTATCAAAGCATTGGCAGGTGGCTTCTCGATCAAAACCTCACCAAAGACGCAACGTGGCCAGGCATCAAGTCTTGGCTTGCACAAAATCCCAAAAGAACCCAAGAGCTCATGTGGCGCAATCCGCGGTTTGTTTTCTTCAAAGAAGAGTCCCTCACGGGCCCGGACGCCCTTTTGGGGCCCAAAGGGGCGATGAACGTCCCACTGACGGCCGGGCGGTCGATTGCTGTAGACCCAGGAAGCATTCCCTATGGCTCGGCGGTCTGGCTTTCAAGCAATGGTCCTCAAACCTCACTCAATCGCTTGGTTTTTGCTCAAGACACGGGGAGTGCCATTTTGGGAGCGGTTCGTGCTGACTATTTCGCAGGCTCTGGGGATGCTGCTGGAGAGTTGGCGGGGCGTCTCAAACAAGACATGAAAGCATGGGTTTTGCTTCCAAGATAAGCTCTGCCGCTCTACACTGTTGATTCATGCTTTAGAAAGTGACACTTCATGAACGCTCCTTTGCCTGAACACTTGCGCCACGCGCTGGCAACCGTCACGCTCGATGACAAATACAGCTTGAAATCGGGCCGTGCATTCATGAGTGGGGTTCAAGCCCTCGTGCGCTTGCCCATGCTGATCCAAGAACGCGATGCCATGGCCGGTAAAAATACGGGCGCCTTGATCAGTGGATACAGGGGATCCCCTTTGGGTGGCTATGACCAGGCACTCTGGAAAGCCAAATCCTATTTGGAAAAACACAATATTGTGTTTCAACCTGGGGTCAACGAAGAGCTGGCGGCAACGGCGCTTTGGGGAACCCAACAAATGGGGTTTGCCCCCCCAGGAACTCAAAAGTTAGATGGTGTGTTTGGCATTTGGTACGGCAAAGGCCCTGGCGTGGATCGCTGCTCCGATGTGTTCAAACACGCCAACATGGCTGGCACCACTCCGTGGGGCGGCGTTTTGGCGGTGGCTGGCGACGACCATGTGGCCAAAAGTTCCACAGCTGCGCATCAAAGCGATCACATTTTCAAAGCCTGTGGCTTGCCTGTCTTCTTTCCCTCTTCCGTGCAAGATGTTTTGGACCTGGGTGTACACGCCATAGCCATGAGCCGCTTTGCGGGCGTCTGGTCTGGCATGAAGACCATTCAAGAAGTGGTGGAGTCTAGTGCCACGGCAGATATCAACGCCGATCGCGTGAAGATTATTTTGCCCGACTTTGAAATGCCGCCAGGGGGTGTGCACATCCGGTGGCCAGACCCGGCACTTGACCAAGAGGCCCGGTTGTTTGATTACAAATGGTATGCGGCGTTGGCCTACATTCGCGCCAACCGCTTGAATCACAACGTCATTGAAGGCCCCAACGATCGCTACGGCATCATGGCCAGCGGCAAAGCTTACAACGACACTCGCCAAGCCTTGGTCGATTTGGGTTTGGATCTTGAAACCTGTCAGCGGCTTGGTATTCGTGTGCACAAGGTGTCTGTGGTTTGGCCTTTAGAAGCACAAACCACGCGCGAATTTGCAAAGGGCTTGAAAGAGATTTTGGTGGTAGAAGAAAAACGCCAACTCATTGAGTACCAACTGAAAGAAGAGTTGTACAACTGGCCTGACTCACAGCGTCCTCGGATTGTGGGTAAATTTGATGAAATCGAGGGCAATGATTCTGGCGGCGAATGGTCTGTGCCCAATCCAATGGCTCACCGTTTGCTCAGGGCCAATGCCGATCTCACGCCCACCCTCATTGCCAAAGCTTTGGCCAAACGTTTGTTCAAGCTAGATTTGCCATCCGATGTGTTGGCGCGCATGAATGCACAACTGAGCATCATCGATGCCAAAGAGCGCGCCCAAAATAGTTTGGTGCTTAACCCTGCGGCAGATCGCATGCCCTGGTTCTGTTCTGGCTGCCCTCACAACACCAGCACCAAGGTACCTGAAGGCTCTCGTGCCATGGCAGGCATTGGTTGCCATTTCATGAGTGTTTGGATGGACCGCAGCACCGTGGGCTTTACCCAAATGGGCGGCGAAGGCACACCTTGGATTGGGCAACAGCATTTCAGCCACGAAAATCATGTGTTTGCCAACATCGGCGACGGCACTTATTTTCACAGCGGTATTTTGGCCATTCGTCAAAGCATTGCGGCGGGTGTCAACATTACCTACAAGATTTTGTACAACGATGCCGTTGCCATGACGGGTGGGCAACGCGTGGGAGAGCGCGCTGAAGGTCATACCGTGGTGCAAATTGCACAAAGTATGCGGGCCGAAGGTGCTGTGATCATCAAAGTTGTGACCGACGAGCCTGAAAAATACAACGGTGTTGCACTTGCCGAAGGTGTGTTGGTTCATCACCGTGATGAGCTCGATGCCATTCAGCGTGAGCTGCGCGAAGTGAAGGGTTGCACGGTCATCATTTATGACCAAACATGCGCCACTGAAAAACGCCGTCGTCGCAAGCGTGGCACCATGGTCGACCCGGCTGTGCGCGTCATGATCAATGAATTGGTTTGTGAAGGCTGCGGTGATTGTGGTGTGCAGTCCAACTGCTTGTCAGTTGAGCCGCTTGAAACTGAGTTTGGTCGCAAACGCACCATCAATCAAAACACGTGCAACAAAGACACCAGCTGTCTCAAAGGCTTTTGCCCTAGCTTTGTTTCCATTGAAGGCGGACAACTGAAGAAAAAGTCCAAGCAGCAAAAATTCAGCTTAGATGCATTGCCTTCTTTGCCCATGCCGACATTGCCAGATTTGGCAGCAGCCACTCAGGCTTATGGTGTGGTGGTGGCAGGCGTTGGCGGCACTGGCGTGATCACCATTGGTCAGCTATTGGGAATGGCTGCTCACTTAGATGGTCTTGGCATCGTGACACAAGACTCCGCAGGTTTGGCACAAAAGGGTGGTGCCACTTGGAGTCATGTGCTGTTGGCCAAAAACCAAGATCAAATTCAAACCACGCGCGTCAGCATGGCGGCGGCCGATTTGATTTTGGGATGCGATCCCATTGTGAGTGCGGGCAAAGAAACTTTGTCGCGCATGATTGAAGGCAGAACGCGCGTTGCACTGAACTCGTACAGCACGCCCACGGCTGCATTTGTTAAAAATACCCAATGGCAAAATCCGGCTGACAGTTGTGCTGCCGAAATTGCTGCAGCTGTTGGTGTCAGTGGTTTGGCTGCATTTGATGCAGACCAACTTTCAAACCAATTGATGGGCGATACTATTTATATCAATCCCTTGATCTTGGGCTATGCCTGGCAAAAAGGTTGGGTACCCTTGAGCCTTGATGCACTCAAGCGAGCCATTGAACTCAATGAAGTTGCTGTGGCACAAAACTTAGCGGCTTTTGAATGGGGTCGCCATGCAGCACACCATTTGCCTGCTGTTCAAGCACTGTTCACGCCTGTTCAAGTGATTTCATTGAAAAAGCGTGAAAAATTAGAAGAACTTGTTGCGACTCGCGTTGAATTTTTAACGGCTTATCAAAATGCAAGTTACGCCAAACTGTATGAAGATTTTGTTCTGAAAGTCAAAGCCAAAGAAAGTTCCCTTGGTCTTTCCTTGCTTTCAGAAACTGTGGCTCGCCAATTGTTCAAACTGATGGCGTACAAAGATGAGTATGAAGTGGCTCGCCTGCACACCGACAAACAGTTCCTAGAACGCGTCAAATCGCAGTTTGAGGGTGATTTCAAGGTTTTCTACCACTTAGCCCCACCCCTGCTTGCCAAACGCAATGAGAAGGGCCAGCTCCTCAAACAAAAAATGAGCCCTCACATGCTCTTGGCGTTCAAATTGCTTGCGCCATTGAAGTTTTTGCGTGGCACTTCTTTGGATATCTTTGGTCGAACCGAAGAACGCCAGACAGAACGTGCCTTGATTCAAGAATACAAAGATGCCGTCAATGAGTTGTTGGCGTCTTTGAATTCAAAAAATCATGCATTGGCTGTCAAGATGGCCAATTTGCCAGAGCAAATCAAAGGCTTTGGCCATGTCAAAGAAAGAAACTTGGCTGCGGTGATGGTTCAGTGGCAAAGCTGTATGGATGATTTCAGAAAAACAAATTAATTTGAATTCTGACTTTGTCTTTGTATTCTTCTTTTATATAGGTTAATACATAGTAGTAGTAGATAAGGAGAGGCTTGTTCTGTGGACAAGTCTCTTTTTTCTTTATAGATCAATGCATTGAATCATTTTGAAGCATGTGCACGAGTCTGCATGGGTGCTGTCGTTGAAACATGAACAACTTCTTGAAACCAAAATTTCTGTGGATAACTTGGCTCTTATCCCAAAACTATCCACATCTTTGTTCATTGACAAAGGAATGAAACAGGGCTTTAAAAGCAGATGCTAAATCACGAATTAAAAAGACCAGCCCTAAAGTCATCGACCGCTTGCATCAATTCTTCTCTGGTGTTCATGACAAAGGGCCCATATTGAGCAATGGGCTCGTTCAAAGCTTGTCCTGAAATCAACAATACTTTGGCACCAGGAGATCCTTGAATCAGCACGCCATTGCCTTCATTTCGAAGAATGGCCATTCGGTTTAATTGGATCGACGTTGTTTGCTTTTCACTGACAACAGAAACTGAACCCCGATACACAAATAGAAAGGAATTGTGTTTTGGATTCAAAGTTTGTTCAAAGCTGCTTTGCTTTTCAAAATGAATGTCCAAATAAAGCGTCTGAGTCGGAAAAAGGGATGGTGCGCGATGAACAGCGCCAAGTGTTCCGTTGGACTCGCCCGCAATGACACGCACCTTGACCGATTCATGGGGCCAGGTCTCTGGTATGCGATCACTTTGAATGTCGAGATAAGCAGGCGTGCACATTTTCTGGTGAGATGGCAAATTCAGCCACAGTTGAAAGCCTTCCATCACACCTTCTTCTTGTTCAGGCATTTCACTGTGCACAACACCCCTGCCAGCAGTCATCCATTGAACACCACCGTTTTGTAAAAGCCCTTCGTTTCCTGCGCTGTCTTTGTGCCGCATGCGGCCGGCAATCATGTAAGTGACTGTTTCAAAACCGCGGTGTGGATGATCCGGAAATCCACCACCATAGTCATTCGGGTCGTCGCTGCCAAAGTGATCGAGCATTAAGAATGGATCGAGCCGGCGTTGATGGGTTTGTGTGAGTACGCGAGTGAGCTTGACGCCATCGCCGTCGCGAGTTGCTTGACCCGCTATCTGTTGCTCTACGCTGCGTCCGATCAATGGGGTTTGGGTTTTTTCCATATCAATCACAAGAAATTTAGAGGCTCGGATAATCGGTGTAGCCTTTTGCATCACCACCATAAAAAGTGGTTCTGTCGGGTGTGTTGTAAGGGCCGTTTTGTTGAAGTCTGCTTGCCAAATCTGGGTTGGCGATGAAGGCTTTTCCAAAAGCAATTAAATCTGCGCCATGGCTCAAAGCGCTCATGGCGAGCTCGTTGTCATAACCATTGTTGAGCATCCATGCACCTTGGCCACCGCCATGCTGGTAAGCTGATTTTAAGGCGGCGTAATCGAAGGGCTTTTCACCTTGCTGGTAATCGCGCGCAGCACCTGTCGAGCCTTCGATGGTGTGGACATAAGCCAAATTGAGAGTGCCTAAAAAACCAGCAACATGTTCAAACAGATCTTGCGGTGAGGCATCACTGGCATCGTTGGCCGGTGTAACGGGAGAGATTCGAACGCCACAACGCCCGCCACCAATTTCTTGTGTGACGGCGCTCATGACTTCTTTCAAAAAGCGAGTGCGATTTTCAATGCTGCCGCCATAGGCATCTTGACGATGATTGCTGTCGGCCCTTAAAAACTGATCGATCAAATAACCATTGGCAGCATGGACTTCAATGCCATCGAAGCCTGCCAGCATGGCATTTTTAGCAGCATGCCGATAGTCAGAAACGATGCCAGGGATTTCTGTCACCTCGAGGGCACGCGGCATGGATGTTGGCTCAAAGCGAGGAACGCCGTTTTCAATGAGGACTGTTTTTGATTTGGCCACGATGGCAGAGGGCGCAACAGGCGCTTGTCCATTGGGCTGCAGGCTGGTGTGAGAAATGCGGCCGACATGCCAAAGCTGCATGACTATTTTTCCACCTTGGGCATGCACTGCCGCTGTAACGGGCTGCCAAGCCTTGACTTGCTCAGCAGACCAAATCCCAGGGACATCAGAATACCCTTGGCCTTGATGGCTGATGGCCGTGGCTTCTGTGATGATGAGGCCGGCACCCGTTGCGGGGTTGGCGCGTTGCGCATAGTATTCAGCCATCAGAGCATTCGCCAACGCATGAGGCGCACGATTGCGCGTGAGAGGTGCCATCACAATGCGTGTGGCAAGTTGCAATTGGCCAGCTTGGCAGGGTTCAAATAAATTTTTCATGACGCAAAGCATACGGTTTTTTTCGGCGCTCTGGTTGGCAATTTGTATCTCTATGGCGGCCGCTGTTTCATTGGGCATCACGCGCTTTGCCTATGCACTGCTCTTGCCGCCCATGCGCGAGGATTTGTCTTGGACCTACACCTTGGCAGGCAGCATGAATACCTTCAATGCGCTTGGCTATTTGATCGGTGCGCTAATCACACCGCGTATTTTGAGTCAGTGGGGAGCTGTGCGTGTTTTGATGGGGGGTGCTTTGTTGGCTTCTTTGCTCATGGCCGCGACAGGGTTTTTTTCTGAGACCAGCATTCTTTTGACTCAGCGTTTATTGGCCGGCATCGCCAGTGCAGCGGTCTTTGTGTCTGGCGGTTTGTTGGCGGCGAGGTTGGGCACGCACTTGCCCGCACAGTCTGGTTTGTTGTTGGGTATTTATTACGGCGGAACGGGTTTGGGCATTTCTTTGTCGGCGGTATTGGTGCCTGTGGCCATGGACTTGGCCGCCCACCACGGACAGCGGCATGCTTGGTCGTGGGCGTGGTGGGCATTGGGTCTGGCTTGCTTTGCCATGACGGTGTTGTTGTTTTTCATTCGACGCTCGATGCTGCAGTTCATGCCTGAAGTGAATGCATCAACAAGCAATGACGTCCACGCCGAAACGCGCGCGCGCAAAATGCATTGGCCACAGTGGACGTTTGGTTTGACAGCGTATGGTCTGTTTGGTGTGGGCTACATTGGCTACATGACTTTTGTGGTGGCGGTCTTGCGAGAGCAGGGTGCCAATGCTTCACAGATTACTTTTTTTTACGCCATGCTAGGTTTGGCCGTGCTGGCATCTTCTCGGGTTTGGGCCAACTTGTTGAATCACTACCGGGGCGGACAGGCCTTGTCTCTTTTGAGTGTCCTGCTTAGTGTTGCAACCCTCATCCCCGCGCTCACGTCGGCGTGGCCACTGATGACGGTGTCGGGTATTTTGTTTGGCGGCGTGTTTTTGTCTGTGGTTGCCTCTACCACTGCCATGGTCAAACACAACCTTGCGCCGTCACAGTGGGCGGCAGGCATCAGTGTGTTCACCGTGGTCTTTGCTGCAGGACAAATCGTTGGACCCACGGTGGTGGGATGGATTGCGGATGGCCCTGGTGGACTTCAACGAGGGCTTGTGTTTTCAGCGGCTGCGCTGATGTTGGGCGCTTTGTTGGCGTGGCAACAAAAACCAATTCATGAAAGCTGAATGGCGCTCAGACGTCGTATCCTGGATTCTCACGATCGAGTTTGCGTATCAATGATGGCCAAACAAAGTTGCCGCCCAAGCCGCCCGTTTGGACTTTCATCGCATGCGCAACGCCGGTCAAAACTTGGGGGTCGATCGCAATCAAGTCTGCCGCCTTGGCTTGACCTGCCAGGGCATCTACTTGTATTCGACAGGTATTTTCAAACGTGTACATTTGCAAAAAGGCGTCGGCAATCGTTTTTCCCACGGTGAGCAAGCCATGGTTGCGCAGCATCAAATAATTGGCATCCGCCAAGTCTTTTTGCAGGCGCAACTTTTCCTCATCCCGAATGGCAACGCCTTCGTAGTCGTGATAGGCCAGTGACGCCAAAACAAACGTGCTTTGCTGGCTAATGGGCAGTACGCCTTCCCTTTGTGCGCTCACAGCCACGCCTGCGCGCGTGTGGGTGTGAAGCACACAGCCTGCTTCGGGGCGTGCTTCATGCACCGCGCTGTGAATGACAAAGCCGGCGGGGTTAACCGGGTACGGGTTGTCTGCGTCAAGCTTGTTGCACTGCATGTCTACTTTGACAAGACTTGATGCGGTGATCTCGTCAAACATCAGGCCGTAGGGGTTGATTAAAAACTGATGCGCCTCCCCACTCACGCTGGCGGGCAGTTTGGCGCTGATGTGCGTGAACACCAAGTCGCTCCAGCCATACAAGGCTACCAAGCGATAACAGGCGGCCAAGGCCACGCGCAAGGCCCATTCATCAGGGTGCATCTGATGGGTGGGCTTGGGGCTTTGTTTCATGGTGCTTCCTTGAGTTCTTGGCGGAGCTTAGCGCGAGGGTGCTCTGGCGCGGGTCGCGCATGGAACACGCGATGCAGATAAAATCGAGCCCTTTGGCCATTGGCCCCTTACGGCGCGAGCAGCGCCGGCCTTCAGTTGATGGACTGGTGATTTGATGCTTTACCCACAAGAATTTGATGTGATCGTCGTTGGCGGCGGCCATGCCGGCACCGAAGCCGCGTTGGCGGCTGCGCGCATGGGTTGTCAGACACTTTTGCTGTCTCACAATATTGAAACCTTGGGCCAGATGAGTTGCAACCCGTCCATTGGCGGTATTGGCAAGGGCCACTTGGTCAAAGAGGTGGACGCTTTGGGGGGTGCCATGGGCATCGCAACCGATGAAGGCGGTATTCAGTTTCGAATCTTGAACAGCTCCAAAGGCCCGGCCGTTCGCGCAACTCGCGCTCAGGCGGATCGTATTTTGTACAAGGCCGCCATTCGCCGGCGACTTGAAAACCAAGAAAACCTGTGGCTATTCCAGCAAGCGGTAGACGACCTCATGGTGGAGTCCAATGGTACAGAAGACCGTGTGGTGGGGGCTGTCACGCAAGTGGGCGTTCGCTTTCGTGCCAAAACAGTGGTTCTGACGGCGGGTACTTTTTTGGATGGCAAGATTCACGTTGGCTTAGAAAACTATTCTGCCGGCCGGGCAGGGGATCCTCCTGCTGTCAGTTTGTCTGCCCGTCTGAAAGAGTTGAAGTTGCCGCAGGGTCGCCTCAAAACGGGCACGCCACCCCGATTAGATGGACGCACCATCGACTTCTCCAAATGCCAAGAACAGCCGGGTGATGGCATGCCAGGCGGTTTGAACGCTGAAGCAGGTGTGCCTGTTTTCAGTTTCATGGGCCGAGCAGACATGCACCCGGCGCAGATGCCTTGTTGGATTACTCACACCAACGAAAGAACCCACGAGATCATTCGATCTGGCTTTGACCGAAGCCCCATGTTCATGGGGAAAATTGAAGGCGTTGGGCCGCGTTATTGTCCTAGCGTGGAAGACAAGATCAATCGATTTGCTGACAAAGACAGCCACCAAATCTTCTTGGAACCCGAGGGCCTGACCACCCACGAGTTTTATCCCAATGGCATTTCTACCAGTTTGCCATTTGACATTCAGTACGCCTTGGTGAGGTCTATGAAGGGGCTGGAAAATGCCCACATCCTTCGGCCCGGATATGCCATTGAGTATGACTACTTTGATCCGCGCTCCTTGAAGAGCAGTTTTGAAACACGCCAAATTGGCGGCCTGTTTTTTGCGGGGCAAATCAACGGCACCACAGGTTATGAAGAGGCTGCGGCACAGGGCTTGTTCGCTGGCATCAATGCCGCACTTCAGTGCCGCGCCATGGATGGATCGGGTAATGATCTGGGCGGGGCATGGTTGCCCAGCCGTGATCAAGCTTACTTGGGCGTACTGGTTGATGACTTGATTACCAAGGGTGTTACGGAGCCTTACCGCATGTTTACCAGCCGGGCAGAGTTTCGCTTGCAACTTCGGGAAGACAACGCAGACATGCGCCTCACAGAAGTGGGGCGAAAGTTGGGGCTGGTGGACGACGCACGCTGGGCATCCTTTTGCACAAAACGCGAGGCTGTTTCACGTGAAACAGAGCGGCTGAAATCTACTTGGGTTAACCCAAGGAACTTGCCGGCTGCTGAGTCGGAGCGAGTTCTTGGCAAGTCTATTGAGCACGAGCACAATCTCTTCGATTTGTTGAGGCGGCCTGGGGTTGCTTACGAAAGCTTGATGACTTTGGATGCCAAACGCTTTGTGGCAGAAGCTGTTTCACGTGAAACACTTGGCGATCTTTCGGCTGCGGTGATTGAGCAGGTTGAGATAGCGGCCAAGTACTCGGGCTACATAGATCGGCAAAAGATAGAGGTTGAACGCGCAGCCCACTTTGAAAATCTCAAGTTGCCCGCAAAACTCGATTATTTGCAAGTGACTTCCTTGTCGATTGAAGCAAGGCAAAAGTTGGCCAAACACCGACCCGAAACCCTGGGCATGGCCTCGAGAATCTCGGGCATTACCCCTGCAAGCATTTCCTTGTTGTTGATTTATCTCAAAAGAGGTGGGTTCAAGGAGTTCGTGGCGGTGAGGCCTGAGCCGCTAGAGCTTGAGGGCGCAAATACAGAGGGCGCGGTGAGTCTGAAGTCATGACCGCCGGCCCATCGCATCCGTTCAACATTCCTTTGGACCTCGAGCGGGGTATTGATGCCTTGGGCTTGCGGGTGAACGAGGCGCAGCAGCAACAGTTGTTGGGCTATATGGACCTGATTCAAAAGTGGAACAAGGTCTATAACCTCACGGCGCTTAGAAACCCCCAGGAAATATTGACCCACCATGTGTTGGACAGCTTGTCTGTCATTTCGCCTTTGCTTAGACACTTTGAGCAAAAAAATGGCGCCGCACCAGCGGGTGTGAGTTTGTTGGATGTCGGCTCGGGCGGCGGTTTGCCGGGCGTGGTCATCGCCATCTGTTGCCCTTTTGTTTGCGTCACATGCGTCGACACTGTTTCAAAGAAGGCTGCATTCATTCAGCAGGTGGCTGCCAGTCTAAAGCTGCCCAACTTGCAAGGCGTTCATGCACGTGTCGAAAGCTTGTCTGGACCCTTTGATGTGATTTGCTCTCGCGCCTTTGCATCTTTGCCAGACTTTGTGAATTGGTCTTTGGGTGCGTTGACCCTTGAGGGGGTTTGGATGGCCATGAAAGGCAAAACTCCCGAGGACGAAATGGCTGCTTTGCCTTCTTCGGCAGAAGTGTTTCACGTGGAACAGCTGAAAGTTCCCGGCTTGGATGCAGATCGTTGCGTTGTTTGGATGAAAAAATCAGCAACTTTGCTAGCAAGGGCAAGCTCGACTTGAGTTTCGCCCATTACACTTGGGCTAAATAAGAAGGCCTTTGATGTTTGGAATTTCTGATTACGGTGCTTTTGTTGCCGCCTTTGTGTTGCTCTTGTTTTTGCCTGGCCCCGGAAATTTGGCCCTGATCACGTCCACCTCTCAGGGTGGCATGATGGGCGGCTTTGCATCGGTCATGGGCCTGCTCTTGGGTGATCAAATTTTGTTGTGGATGACGGTTGCGGGGGTGGCGGCCCTTTTGCAAACCCATCCCCATTTGTTTTTGTCCTTGCAGTGGGTGGGTGCAGCTTACCTTGCCTGGCTGGGCGCCAAAATGGTTTTTGCCAAACCCGGAGAGGGGCCTTCCATCAAAATCACACCGGGCAAGTATTTCAAAGAAACCATGTTCATTACCTTGCTCAATCCCAAGGCCATCATGTTCTTTTTTGCGTTTTTTCCACAATTCATCAACCCAGAGCAGCACCTTGGCGTGTTAACTTTTGTTTTCATGTCGATAACCATTGCCTGTCTGGGGTTTGTGTATTGTTTCGGGGTTGTACTTATCACCCACAACATGGCGCAACGCATACGCGCTCATCCCAAATTTTCTGGATTCCTGCAAAAAGTGGCTGGATTGTTTTTGATCGGTTTTGGTATCAAATTGGCCCTTGGTAAATGAGCACACCCGCTAAAAAAGAAGTTTAAAAATGGCAAAAATTTTCTGTGTTGCAAATCAAAAGGGCGGTGTGGGCAAGACCACGTCAGCGGTCAACTTGGCTGCCGGTTTGGCCAAGGTGGGCCAACGTGTTTTGTTGGTTGATCTCGATCCTCAAGGCAACGCCACCATGGGCTCGGGTGTGGACAAGCGCCAATTGGAGCTCAGCGTTTACGACGTATTGCTTGAGTCAGCCAGCATTCTTGAAGCGGCTATTTTTTCAGAGAAATGCGGCTATCACGTGTTGGGCGCTAACCGTGAATTGGCGGGTGCCGAGGTCGAACTGGTTGACCTTGAAAGGCGCGATCAGCGCTTGAAGGCGGCCTTGGAAGTGGTCGACAAAGATTTTGATTTTGTCTTGATTGATTGCCCGCCGTCTTTGTCCATGCTCACCTTGAATGGTTTGTGTGCGGCGCATGGCGTGATCGTGCCCATGCAGTGCGAATATTTTGCCCTTGAAGGTTTGACAGATTTGGTCAATACGATCAAGCAAGTTCATGCCAACTTGAACCCCGATTTGAAGATCATTGGCTTGCTCCGCGTCATGTTCGATCCGCGAATTACCTTGCAACAACAGGTGAGCGAGCAATTGAAATCGCATTTTGGCGACAAGGTATTCAACACCGTGATTCCTCGAAATGTGCGCTTGGCCGAAGCCCCAAGCTATGGCTTGCCTGGCGTCGTTTTTGACCCTTCGGCCAAAGGAAGTCAAGCATTTGTAGAGTTTGCCAAAGAGCTGGTTCAGCGCATACCCACTCTTTGAGACCCCAGCCAAGTGATCATGGCAACTCCTAAAGTCCTCATATTGCCTGGTTGGCGGGGAAGCGGGCACTCACATTGGCAAATGTGCTGGGTGAGGCGCTACGCTTATCAGCTTGTGGAGCAGCACGATTGGATGCGCCCCCTTCGAGGCGATTGGCTCGCCCGGCTGGAAGATGTGATGTCTGATTTGAATGAGCCGGTTTATTTGGTCGCTCACGGTTTGAGTTGCATCCAAGTTGCCGCATGGGCCCCAATCTCTGCACATGGCCACAAAGTGACGGCTGCTTTCTTGGTCTCGGCCACTGACGTTGAAGCGCCCCACCTTGAAGACGTATTTTCCAGCTGGCGACCGATAGAGTTGAAGGCGCTGCCCTTCAAGTCCATGTTGATCGACAGTCCAAACAACCCTGATTGCAGCGCTGCACGCGCCACACACTTTGCAAAGTGCTGGGGCGCTCAGTACCTGAGTTTGGGTGAAAGCGGGCATTTGAATGCCGAATCCAATTGGGGCGATTGGCCAGAGGGCCACGCCTTGTTGAATGACTTGATGAAAGAAAAAGAACATGGTCACTAAAAAACCAAAAGGCTTAGGCCGCGGGCTCGAGGCTTTGCTCGGCCCCAAAGTGCTAGACGAAGCCAGCTCGCCGCAAGAGGTTGAAGCCGCCGCCAATCGAAGCCCCAGCACCCTGGCGCTTAGCGAGTTGGTGCCCGGCATGTACCAGCCTCGAACCCGCATGGACGAGGGCGCACTTTACGAATTGGCCGAGTCCATCAAAGCGCAAGGCATCATGCAGCCCATCTTGGTTCGCAAGCTCAGCGATGGCCCCAACGCTGGCAAATACGAAATCATTGCCGGCGAGCGCCGGTTCCGAGCATCCCGCTTGGCAGGCTTGAACGAGGTGCCCGTGTTGGTTCGAGATGTGGCCAATGAGGCGGCGGCGGCCATGGCCTTGATTGAGAATATTCAACGCGAAGACCTCAACCCTTTGGAGGAGGCTTTGGGCCTACAACGCCTGATCAAAGAGTTTGGACTCACTCACGAAACAGCAGCGCAAGCGGTTGGACGTTCTAGAAGTGCTGCCAGCAATTTGCTTCGCTTGTTGAATTTGGCCGAGCCTGTGCAAACCATGTTGATGGCAGGCGACATTGACATGGGCCATGCGCGTGCCTTGCTGGGTTTGGACAAGGCTGCGCAAATCACGGCCGCCAACCAGATCAGCGCCAAAAAAATGTCCGTGCGCGAAGCAGAGAGCCTGGTGAAGAAACTCAGCGCAGAATTTTCATTGGTTCAACAAAAACCGAAAAAAGAAAAATCGCGAGATATCAAACGCGTTGAGGAAGAGTTGTCAGATTTGTTGATGGCGCAAGTGGAGGTGCGCGTTAAAAAGCGCGTGAAGCGACACGGCCGTTTTGAAGAAATGGGCGAGTTGTCGATTCAGTTTGGCTCTTTGGATGAACTCAATGGGCTGATTGAAAAACTGCGCGCATGAAGCACAAGGTTAAAGCTTAAAAAATTTTCAATGGAAGATTTTTCCAGGATTCATGATGTTGTGAGGGTCTAGCGCTTGCTTCAAAGTTCGCATCATGTTGACTGCGCCCACGCCCGCCTCCGTGACCAAAAAATCCATTTTGTGCAATCCAATGCCGTGCTCGCCTGTGCAAGTGCCGCCAAGGCGCAAGGCTCGGCTGACAAGTTTGTGATTCAAGTCTTCGGCAATTTCGCGTTCACTTGGAATCTCGGGGTCGATCAGATAGCCAAAGTGGAAGTTGCCGTCACCGACGTGGCCCACCAAAAAGTAGGGCAAGCCACTGGCTTCGGTTTCGGCCACCGAGTCAAGCAGGCAGTCGGCCAATTTGCTAATTGGCACACAGGTGTCGGTGCTGATGGCTCGGCAACCAGGCCGGCTTTGCAGTGCCGCAAAATAGGCATTGTGTCTGGCCGTCCAAAGGCGCGTGCGCTCTTCGGGAGTGGTGGCCCATTCAAAGGCGTTGCCACCATGGTCGCTGGCAATTTCTTGAACTGTTTCGGCTTGCTCTTTCACGCCAGCGGGCGAGCCATGAAACTCCATTAAGAGCATGGGCTCTTCACGCAAACCCAATTTGGCATACGCGTTGACCATGCGCACCGAGTGGTGATCGATCAACTCAACGCGCGCAATGGGCACGCCCAACTGGATCACTTGAATGACCGTTTGCACGGCAGCCTCAATGCTGGGGAAAGAACAAATGGCCGCGGAAATGGCTTCAGGCAATGGGTACAAGCGAACCGTCACTTCGGTCATCACGCCCAAGGTGCCCTCGCTGCCCACAAACAAACGCGTGAGGTCGTAACCTGCACTCGATTTTTTGGCCCGTGTGCCTGTGCGAATGATTTCGCCAGAGGCGGTGACCACTTCAAGGGCCAAAACGTTTTCGCGCATAGTGCCGTAGCGCACGGCATTGGTGCCGCTGGCGCGGGTTGCGCTCATGCCCCCAATGGTGGCGTCAGCGCCTGGATCGATGGGGAAAAACAGCCCTGTTGACTTGATTTCTTCGTTCAACTGTTTGCGCGTGACGCCAGGTTGCACGGTGACGGTGAGGTCTTCTGCGTTGATGGACAAAACCTTGTTCATGCGTGTGAGGTCAATGCTGATACCACCTTGAACGGCAAGCAGATGGCCTTCCAAAGACGAACCCACGCCAAAGGGAATGACGGGCACCTTGTACTCGCTGGCCAACTTCACGGCATCGGCCACATCTTGTGTGCATTCGGCAAAGATCACCGCCGAGGGAGGTGGGACGGGCGCAAAGGCAGACTCATCGCGGCCATGTTGTTCGCGAATAACCAATGCGGTTGAGCAGTTGTTGCCAAAGCGTGCTTTCAAAGCGTCGATGAAGGCCTGAGGGACAGGCCTGGCATTGACGACGGGCGCCAAATGGGCGGCAGGGGTCGGTGCGTTCATGGTGAAGCTCCAAATTGAAGGACGGTTGAAACAGGTGGCATGACATTGCGCAATGACCATGGTCAGGGAAATGTCGTGAAACTCGGTCAAAATCAGAGTTTACGCTGAGACTTGAATGATTGCAGACCGTTTTACACAGGGGAAACACCATGGGTAACCGATTGACACAAATTGCCACCCGAACCGGGGACGAAGGCACGACTGGCTTGGGCAACAACCAGCGGGTGTCCAAAAACAGCTTGCGTGTGCATGCCATGGGCGATGTGGATGAGCTGAACTCACACATAGGCTTGTTGCTTTGTGAAAACATGCCGGACGATGTGCGCGAGTTGTTGATTGAAGTGCAGCACCAACTTTTCAATTTGGGTGGCGAGTTGTCTATTCCCGGCTTTGAGTTGTTAAAGACCGAGGCCGTGCTGGTTTTGGATGAAGCGCTGGAAAGATACAACTCGCAACTGCCCAAGCTGGAAGAGTTCATTTTGCCGGCCGGCAACCGGGCCGCTTCTCAGGCGCACATTTGCCGCACCGTGGCTCGGCGTGCAGAGCGGGCCACTGTGGCGCTGGGCAACGAGGAGGCGCTGAACGAGGCGCCGCGCCAATACTTGAACCGAATTTCCGATTTGATGTTCGTGCTCTCACGGGTTTTAAACCGGATGGACGGTGGAACCGATGTGTATTGGAAAAGTGAACGCATGAAAAAGTAAATGCGCTCGCCATCAATGGGCGCAGACCAAAGTGGCTGACGCTGCTGTCACCTAAGCGCAAGCATTGGGGGTTTTCAGCGTGACAGCAAGCGGCGCGCAAGCTAGGCTATGGTCATGAACGCTAGCAATCCTAAGCCATTTTTATCGCCTTATCTTTCTTCGGTGTCCGACTTGCCCCAGCAAGCGCCGCAGGCACCGCATGCTTATGTTCCGCAAATTCGCCTTTACCAAAATTGGTTGAGCCAAAACCGCGGCATTTCATTTGAGCATTACCAAGATCTATGGCAGTGGTCCATCACCGAACTCGATGCATTTTGGCAAAGCATTTGGGATTACTTTGATGTTCAATCCCCCACACCACACACCGCGGTGTTGGCCAAAAATGCAATGCCCGGTGCCATTTGGTTTCCAGGGGCACAAGTTAACTATGCCAGCCAAGTCTTAAGGCACGTTCAAGCGGCGCATGCCGCAGGTTTTCCCGCCCTGATTGCTCAAAACGAAAAAGGCCAGCACCAAGAAATTTCATGGCCCGAGCTGCAGCGCCAAGTGGCCTCCATGGCCTTGCACCTCAAAGCACAAGGCCTTCAACCTGGCGACCGTGTGGCCGCTTACTTGCCCAATATTCCAGAAGCCATCGTGGCTCTTTTGGCTACTGTGAGTGTGGGCGGCGTATGGAGCATTTGTGCGCCCGACATGGGTACGTTGGCCGTGCTCGATCGCTTCAAACAAATTGAGCCCAAGGTGCTCATTGCTTGCGATGGCGTCACTTATGGCGCCAAGGATTACGACCGCATGACGGTGGTGCAAGAACTCAAGGATGCATTGCCTTCGGTTCAGCATGTGATCTTGCACGACAACTTGGGCGTTGCAGACTTGGCCAGCAACGAAGTAGCAGCCGCCATTCGCATGTCACAAACCACCTCAAAACACGGCCCTGAAGTGGATGCATTTCAACCCATGTCCCTGCCGTTTGATCATCCGCTTTGGATTGTGTATTCAAGTGGCACCACAGGCTTGCCAAAACCCATTGTGCATGGCCATGGCGGCACGCTCATTGTGGCCTTGGCGCTCAAAATTTTGCACAACGACATCGGTTGCAGTTATCACCCCAACAGTTGGGGTGAGCGCTTTCACTGGTACAGCTCCACCGGTTGGGTGATGTGGAACGCGCAAGTGGGCGGCTTGATGAATGGCACCACGTGTGTCATTTACGACGGCAACCCGGGCGGCAGCAAAGACAATCCAGACTGGAGCACACTGTGGCGCTTTGCCGCTGAAAACAAGGTGACATTTTTTGGCGCAGGCGCAGCCTTTTTTGCCAACTGCCAAAAGTCAGGTGTTGATCTCACGCAATGCGGAGATTTGTCGCGCGTACGCGCACTGGGCACAACAGGCTCACCACTTTCTGCAGACACGCAAAACTGGGGCACCGCTCAATTTCAACGCATCCAAGCACAGCACGCGCAATCACCTTACCTTCACCGTGAAACAGATGGTGATATTTGGTGGTGCAATATCTCGGGTGGCACCGATTTTTGCGGTGCGTTCATTGGTGGCAATCGGGAGCTGCCACAAGAAGCTGGCGTCATGCAATGCCGCTTGTTGGGCTGCGCTGTTGAAGCATGGAACGAAGCCGGAGAGCCGGTGCATGGTGAAGTGGGTGAGTTGGTGTGTGCCCAACCCATTCCGTCAATGCCTTTGTATTTTTGGAACGATCAAAACAACGCGCGCTACTTGGCCAGCTATTTTGAAATGTATCCAGCGGGGCATGGCCGCCTGCCTGGCGGCGGTGATGCAGATGCCCTTTACGGCGGCGTCTGGCGACATGGCGATTGGCTGCGAATTGGCGCTGCAGACCAAGGGCGCAATGGCGGCGAAGGCTGCGTGATTTTTGGCCGCAGTGATGCCACCATCAATCGCCACGGACTGCGCATGGGCACCAGTGAACTTTACAGCGCTGTGGAAGCATTGCCAGATGTGATCGACAGCATGGTGGTCGATTTGGAATACTTGGGCCGAGAAAGTTACATGCCTTTGTTTGTAGTCTTAAGAGCCGGACTTACTTTGGACGATGCCCTGAAAAGCACATTGAACAACGCCATCAAAACGGCCTTGAGTCCCAGGTTCATTCCCAATGAGATTTTTCAAGTGTCTGAAATACCGCGCACCTTGTCTGGCAAAAAACAAGAACTGCCCATTAAAAAACTCATGCTGGGGCAGGCCTTAGAAAAGGTGGTCAACAAAGATGCCATGGCCAATCCGGGTTGCTTGGATTGGTATGTTGAATTGGCGAAAAAGCATTTGGCCAAAACAGCATGACATGAAAAAGCCAGTGTGAAAAACACACTGGCTTCGCAACGTTGAAATGCGCGGTTGGCGCAAATTCAAAATTAGTTCTTGTGCAAATCTGCGTTCAAGCTGCCCCAGCTTTCGGTGCGTGGAATGGCTTGCACGGCACCAGACTGTGAGTCGCGGCGGAACAAAATGCCATTGCGGCCAGACAACTCACGCGCCTTGAC
>Ga0315907_10002619_pt1 | contig 22332 bp, 20 predicted proteins | sample LakEriMetagenome_3_FD_203525 | JGI IMG/M metagenome (GOLD analysis project Ga0315907, IMG submission 203525) | Freshwater fungal communities from buoy surface, Lake Erie, Ohio, United States - Buoy 12 MA123 | ecosystem: Environmental > Aquatic > Freshwater > Lake > Lake biofilm | place: USA...
GGGGCTACCAAAGAGCAGATCTGGCAAGGAATCCAACAGGCCTATCAGGTGATGAAGGATGCGGTGAAGACTGGCTTGGAACAGGAAATGAGTTCCCGCTCTGGGATGATTGCCAATGGTGCCAAGAAAGTGTATACCAATCCCTTGACGGTCCTTTCACCGGAGTTTCAGCGCTTAATCTCCAGGGCCTTGGCAGCCAAGGAGGTCAACTCCTGCATGGGTCGGGTAGTGGCGGCACCTACTGCGGGTGCATCTGGAATTCTTCCGGGAACTTTAGTGACCCTTCAAGAAATCCACGGCCTCACCGATGCGCAAATTTGTGAAGGCTTGTTGATCGGAGCTGGAATTGCTTTGATCATTGAGCAAAAGGCCAGTTTGGCAGGTGCAGTAGGCGGTTGTCAAGCGGAAACGGGTTCGGCAGCAGCCATGGCAGCAGGCGCGATTGTACATTGCTTGGGTGGGACCACAGACCAACTTTTTAATGCAGTTGCCATCACAATTCAGTGCATGTTGGGCCTAGTATGTGACCCGGTTGCAGGCTTGGTGGAAGTACCCTGTGTGGTGCGAAATGCCAGTGCAGCGGCGATCGCTTTCAGTTCTGCTCAAATTGCTCTATCCAATGTCAGTGCAGTCATTCCGGTAGATGAGTGCATTGAAGCGATGGGGGAGATTGGGGCCTCTATGGAAAGTCGTTACAAAGAGACGGCGATGGGGGGCTTAGCAGCTACCTTGACAGGACAAGAAATCGCCAAGCGAGTATTGATTCAAGATATCGAAATTCTTCCAGATCAAGCCTTACCCGAATAGTGCAGCCACAACTGGGATGGATAGCAGCCAATCTATCGAAAAGCTAAAGAAGGTGGCCCAAGCCAATCCGCTCAACAGCATGTAGCTGAAAATTTTTTGCTTTGCTGAACCAAAAGACACCAAGATCAGGGTGCCTCCAATTGGTGTGAGTAGAATAGGTGTTAAAAAAGCAATGCCCATCTCTCCGTAGGAATTCCAGACCCGAACGATCCGGCGATTTTTTGGCGTAAACAACTTTTTTTGCTTTCCAAAACGAGCATTTGCCCATTTTTTTAAGCGTGTACCTAGAAAAGTAAAGAGGGTCACACTGCTCATCATCCCCAATACACTCACTAAGATGATTTGCCATGGACTGTAGCCGGCTGCCGCCCCCAATACTGGGCCAGCAACAAACTTGAACATGGATAAGAGGTAAATACCGACAAAGGTCAGAAAAGCTTCACGCATAGGTTAGGTGATGTTCAATTTACAAAGGTAGTTGTGTAGGGCGCTTGGTGATTTTCATCTGGAGCTTTGAAATGGATAGTTCTGGAAAATCAAGAATTTCGGAAGTTTTGTTTTCCATCGCCTTAGTCGATTCTGTAGAGTACTTGGGACTAAATTTTTTCTCCAAAGGCGAGATCTCCTGCATCTCCTAAGCCGGGGACGATGTAAGATAGGGAGTTGAGTTTTGCGTCAAGGGTACCTAGCCAAAGGGAATATGGAATGGTTATGGATTTCTTCAGGTGCTCCACTCCTTCTGGTGCAGCAAATGCAGCCACCAAGTGAATGGCTTTAGGAGTGCCATGTTTGAGTAGGGTTTGTAGAGATTCCACGCAAGATTGGCCGGTGGCCAGCATGGGATCTACTAAAATCAATACCTTATTGTCCAAGTTGGGGCTTGCATGGTAACCCAAATTTACGGTGAGTTCGGCTCCAGATTCTTCTCGAAAGGCACCGATAAACCCGCTTTCAGCTTGATCAAAAAAATTCAAAAAGCCTTGGTAAAAAGGGAGTGCTGCTCGCAATACTGCAACCAAAACTACCTGATCCGAAGGAAGCTGCATTTCCGTTGGTTCCAAGGGAGTCTGAACCTCTCCATTTTGATAGGATAGGGATTTGGACACTTCGTAGGCTAGAATCTCTCCTAGGCGTTCTAGATTTTTCCGAAAGCGCATCCGGTCCTTTTGGATCTGCTTATCCCGTAATTCTGCTAGGAATTGATTGGCAATGGAAGCCTGTTGAGAAAGTATAAACATCTTTAAAAATACAAAGAAAAGCAGGAAGATCCCCAAAATTCCAGCTAGTAATTCGAAACGCTAAACTCTAGGGAAAGCATGCAAATCAGGGATACTCCGTACTGTCAAGACAAAAAAAAGAGGCTGGGATATCCCAGCCTCTTTCAATATGTGCTTTAGAATTACTTCACTTCGAAGCTAGCTCTTCTTGCCATTTGTCTTGCATCTGCAGAAGACTTGTCTACAGAAGTATCTTCACCGTAACCTTTGTAAGTTACTCTTGATGCATCTACACCAGAAGCAATGATCAAGTCATATACCGCTTTAGCTCTGCTTTCAGAAAGTTTGATGTTGTAGTCTTCTTCACCCAATTCGTCAGCATAACCTTTCACTTCAACAGTTACTCCAGGATTTCTTTTCAAGAAGTTGGAGATGTACTGCGCAGAGCTGATGGAGTAAGCCAAAGGCTTAGCGCTATCGAATGCATAGTACACGTTTACATAACCGTCGTTGATTGCTTTTCTCAAGTAATCTACTTCGTCTCTAGAAACCTCAACTGGGCAACCATTTGAAGCAGCAGCACCTGGCTGGAATGGACACTTGTCTAGGTGGTCAGGAGTACCGTCACCGTCAGAATCAAGGGTAGTTCCTGATGGGCTTACTCTTGCTCCAGATGGAGTATTAGGCTCTTTGTCCAAGTAATCAGGCACACCGTCAGCATCAGAGTCTTTCAACATATCCTTGATGCCATTGATTTGTGTAGCCAATTCTTCTTTGGTAGCATACTTATTGGCAGCGATAAACCAGTCTGCATGTTGAGTTTGCTTACCCAAGTAGATGTTCAAACCTAAAGTACCAGTCCACCAAGTTCCATTAGCACCATAGTATCCATTATTGGTAGATGCATTTGGCATTGTTGAAGGAAGAATAGCATTTACACCATCAAAAGTAATGGTTTGACGACCATTCAGAATGGTGGAAACATCACCTACTAGTGAGATTTTTTCAGTTAATTTAATTTGAGGAGTGAATCCAAAAATCAAGGTGTACACTCTGTCATTGAAATAGTTGTACTGATTCATTTCAGGATTAACTACACCAATACCTGCACCTGAGTGAAACAACAAGCCTACACGATTTGAGAAAGTCTCAAAATTCATGATTCGACCAACATTCGCTACACCCTGAAGGTTTAGACGGAAATATTTGGTATCGAACTCAGGGCTATTTCCATCAGATTCTTTGAAAGATCCGAAACCATAGTCTAGCTTGGCTCCAAACTTCTCATTAAACATGTAACGAACACCAAGATCAGCATGTCCGATGTTGAGAGTCGGAGAAAGGTATCCTGCTGTAAGAGGAGCCATTGCCTTGTTGAAGCCGGTAGTAGCCTCAAGAGACCACTTGTTGAATTCCTGAGCATTCGAAGCGAAAGCCAAAGATCCGGCCAGGAGGGTAGAGAGTATTAGTTTTTTCATGACAAAAAATTTTTTGTTTCGGTTTTTATAAAGATTGGTAAATCTGATTACAAATATAAATGCATTTAATTTACTGCAAAAATACAGGATTTATTTAAATAACAAGACATTAACAATTTTGTTTACGTCTTGAAACGGTCTTATTTCGGTTTTCTGTTTACATATTCTATGCCAATTTCTGATTTCCTCAAAGAATTACTGTTCATGCAATCCGTATCTGGTGAGGAGGCCATGGCATCGTCTTGGATCTCAAGTTTTGTAGATGAACGGAAAAGCAGCTGGAAAGTTGTACCAGAGATTTACCGGGGAGAAGATTTTCATGATTGTATTTTACTGAAATTTGGTAATCCACGAACGGCTGTTTTTGCCCATATCGATACCATTGGCTTTATGGCTAGGTATGCAAATCAATTGATTCCAGTCGGAGGCCCTGAACTGATTCCTGGGACTAAGTTAGTTGGAAAGGACAGTCTGGGGGAGATTTCTTGCAAACTAGTAGTTGAGGGGGAAGAACTTTTTCATGACTTTCCAAGAAAGATAGACAGAGGAACCAGACTCTCTTTTGCCCAGGATATCCGTGTAGATTCTGAATTTATTCAAGCAGCCTACTTGGACAATCGACTCGGGGTATATGCAGCCTTGCAGCTTTGCGAATCCTTGGAAGATGGTTGGGTGGTCTTTACCACCTACGAAGAGCATGGAGGTGGCAGCATGCCTTTCTTGCTTCCGTTTATTCAGAAAACTGCTCCAGTCAAGCAGGCGCTAATTTCAGACATCACCTGGATCACAGATGGAGTTCATCACCACGAAGGGGTTGTGGTTTCGATTCGAGATAAGTTTATTCCGCGAAAAAAATTCCTCGATCGAATCATCCAAAGTGCACACAAAAGTGGAATTCCGTTTCAGTTGGAGGTGGAAGCGTATGGAGGAAGTGATGGCCGGGAAATCCAGTTTTCACCCTATGCGATGGATTGGTGCTTCATAGGGGCTGCAGAAGATCAGGTGCATAGCCCAGATGAAAAAGTTTCACTCCAAGATCTAGATTCCATGGTTCAGCTATACCAATACCTACTCAAAGAATTGTAAAATTACCCATGAAGAAGATTACAATTAAAGATAAGACCTTCGAGACCTACCTCAGTAAGGCACAACTTGAGCAACGGATCCAGGAATTGGGTGCTCAAATTAGCGTTGATTTTGAAGGAGAAGAACTGGTGTTGCTCGGAGTACTCAATGGTTCCTTCCTATTTCTAGCAGATCTAGTTCGTGCCATTCCCCTACCCCTGTCCTGTGAGTTTATCAAGATCTCTTCCTACACCGGGATGGAATCCACGGGCAAGGTGACTGAAGTCATTGGTATACCTGCTTCGATCTCCGGGAAAAATGTGGTGATTGTGGAAGATATCGTGGATACGGGTAAAAGTATGGCCTATTTGCTGGAGCAATTGGCCCCTTTTCATCCCAAACGCGTGGCTATAGCGACCTTATTATTCAAAAAAGAGGCTTTTTCCTTTAATTATCCCTTGGATTATGTCGGTTTTGAAATTCCGAATAAATTTGTGGTCGGATTTGGACTCGATTACGATGGAGCCGGTCGCAATTATCCGGAAATCTATCAACTCAGTATCCCCTAAAACTATTTTTATATGCTTAATCTTGTTTTGTTTGGACCTCCAGGTGCCGGAAAAGGTACTCAGAGCGAAAAAATTATTGCCTCTTATGGGCTGACTCACCTGTCCACTGGGGATTTGTTTCGCAAACATCTTGGTGAAGGAACAGCCTTAGGGGCTTTGGCAAAAGGATTCATGGACCAAGGGCGCTTGGTTCCTGATGAGGTAGTGATCCAAATGGTAGAGGATAAAATCGCGACCACAAAAGACAGTAAGGGCTTCATTTTTGATGGATTTCCTCGGACCACCGCACAGGCGGAAGCCTTGGATGCCATGCTCTCAAAAAATGGGATGAAGATTTCTGGGATGATTGCATTGGAAGTTCCGCAAGCGATCTTGAAGGAGCGAATTCTAGAAAGAGGAAAAACCTCAGGTCGAGTAGATGACCAGGAAGAGGCAAAAATAAATACACGAATTCAGGTGTACCTAGACGAAACCTTGCCTGTGGCAGCGTACTATGAAAGACAAGGAAAATTTCATCAAATCGTTGGTGTGGGAAAGATCGAAGAAATCTTTGATCAGATTGCCGCAGTGATTGATGGGTATTGATCCCTAGCTTTTTGCTAAATTTGCAATTCAAAGACTTGGCTAGGCTCTAGGGCTTAGCCTTTTTTCATTCACCATCCATGGCTGACTCTAACTTCATTGATTACGTAAAATTTTGCTCCCGTTCTGGGGCAGGCGGTGCAGGTTCTGTGCATTTCCGTAGGGAAAAGCACGTGCCAAAAGGCGGGCCTGATGGGGGAGATGGAGGTCGTGGCGGGCACATTATCCTGAGAGGAAGTTCACAATTGTGGACACTCCTTCACCTTAAATACAAGAAGCACGTCATCGCAGATCCTGGAAAAGGAGGAGATGGGGGTCGAAGAACCGGAGCAGATGGAAAAGACGTCATCTTGGAAGTGCCTTTAGGAACGGTAGCCAAAGATGCCGAAACGGGAGAGAAGCGTTTTGAAATCACTACCCATGGGCAAGAAATTATCTTGACTAAAGGGGGACGTGGGGGATTGGGTAACGATCACTTCAAAACCGCCACCAACCAAGCCCCACATTTTGCCCAACCTGGAGAGGAAGGGATTGAGGAATGGATTATTCTTGAACTGAAGTTATTGGCGGACGTAGGATTGGTGGGATTTCCAAATGCAGGAAAGTCCACTTTACTTTCTGCGATCTCAGCAGCCAGGCCGGAAATTGGGGACTATCCCTTTACCACCTTGGTTCCAAACTTAGGAGTAGTCGGTTACCGGGATGATAAATCTTTCGTAATGGCAGATATTCCTGGAATTATTGAAGGCGCTGCTGAGGGAAAAGGCCTGGGTATTCGATTTTTGAGGCACATTGAGCGCAATTCGATTCTTTTGTTTTTGATCCCTGCAGATGCCAAGGATATTGGGGAGCAATACCGAATTTTGTTGGGGGAACTGCGGAAATACAATCCCGAGCTCTTGGATAAGAAGCGCTTGCTCGCGATTTCCAAGGTAGATATGCTCGATGAGCAGCTGATGAAAGAGATGGAACGGGAAATCCCCAATGACCTTCCCTATGTGTTTATCTCTTCTGTCAGTCAGTACAATTTGGAGAAATTGAAGGATTTAATCTGGCAGGCAATCCATTCCTAAATCCGCCACTTTGTCAGCCTTGAAGGTCTGGCAAACTCCTTGTTAATTCTAAAAAGCCAACTACGAACGAAATACCCATGGAAAATAAAAATCAAGAACAGCAAGAAGGGGAATTGCACCTCGACGAAACGAAATTGGAAGAGTCTACTGCACCAGCTGGGGAAGTAGCAGAAGAAAATGAGCTAAGTCAGGAAGAAAAATTGACTGCTGAAGTAGGGGAATTGAAGGAGAAATACCTTCGCCTGTATTCTGATTTTGAAAACTTTAGAAAAAGGACGGCCAAGGAGCGGATTGACTTGATCAAAACTGCCTCTGAGGAGGTGCTGAAGGACTTAATTCCAGTTGTCGATGACTTTGAGCGTGCATTTAAGGCTGCAGAAAAAGAGGGGGATGTCCAAAAAATACAAGAGGGTAACCAGTTGATCTTTCATAAATTGGTGAAAATTCTTGATTCCAAGGGGCTAAAACCCATGGAGGACTTGATTGGAAAGCCCTTTGATCCCGATACACAAGAAGCAATTACACAGATCCCATCTCCAAACCCTGAGTTGAAGGGTGCAGTGGTGGATGTAGTAGAAAAAGGGTACATACTTGGTGAAAAGGTAGTTCGATTCGCCAAAGTAGTGACCGGAGCATAACCTAATTATGGCAAAAAGAGACTATTACGAGGTACTTGGTGTTTCCAAATCTGCTAGCGCGGAGGATATCAAGAAAGCCTATCGCAAACTAGCGATTCAATACCATCCCGATAAAAATCCGGACAATCCAGAGGCTGAAGATAAGTTTAAGGAGGCTGCCGAGGCTTACGAGGTATTGAGCAATCCGGAAAAAAAGCAACGTTACGACCAATTTGGCCATCAAGGGCTGGGAGGTAACGGCGGCTTCGGCGGCGGAGGGATGAATATGGAAGACATTTTCTCCCAGTTTGGAGATATTTTTGGTGGAGGAGGCTTTGGGTCCTTCTTTGGCGGAGGTGGCGGAGGTGGACGACGCACCAAAAAAGGAACCAACCTTCGTGTCAAGCTGAAGCTCACCTTGAGTGAAATTGCGAATGGTGTAGAAAAGAAAATTAAGGTAAAACGCCAGGTGGTAGCTCCTGGGGTGACCTTCAAAACCTGTTCAGCTTGCCAAGGATCTGGTCAAGTAAAAAAGGTAGTGAATACCATGCTGGGCCAGATGGTTTCGGCAAGTACCTGTGGCGTTTGTGCTGGATCGGGACAATTGGTAGACAAGAAGCCGGATGATGCCGATTTACGTGGATTGCTCTTGAAGGAAGAGGTTATTTCCATTACGATTCCAGGTGGAGTAGGAGAAGGCATGCAGCTCAGTATGTCTAGCAAAGGAAACGAGATGCCCGGAGGAATTCCTGGAGACCTTTTGATTGTAATTGAAGAAGCTGAGGATGGTATTTTCCAGCGGGAAGGCAATAATGTAATCTATGACTTGCATATATCCTTCATTGAAGCTGCTTTGGGGGAATCGGTAGAGGTTCCTACTCTGGATGGCAAAGTCAAAATCAAAATTGATCCTGGAACCCAAAGCGGGAAAATGCTCCGCCTAAAAGGTAAGGGCATCAAAGACATCAATGGCTATGGCAGAGGAGACCAGTTGATTATGGTCAATATTTGGACGCCTACCACGCTTTCCAAAGAGGAAAGATCTGTTTTGGAGGGGTTGAAGCATTCGGAAAATTTCAAGCCAGATCCTGGGAAGCAGGAGAAATCCTTCTTTGATCGCATGAAAGAGTTTTTTTAAAAAATTCAAAAGCCAGAGTCAAGCTCTGGCTTTTTTTATATTTTTAAAAAACCTTTTTAGGCTTCTCGCGTACCCTATTGCTATGTTTAAAAAATTGTGCCTTGTGTTTTTTCTCTTACCCTTTGCAGGGAGTTGGGTACATGCACAATTTGTACGGGAATATCGAGTGGCTGCAAAGGAAGGGATTGAGACGGTGAGTTTAAATTTTAGCACCTATAAAAGTCAAACTCAGGTCAAAAGAAGCGTAGGCTTGGACCCCGTCTCTATTCACGGCCACCTCCTGCAAGCAAACATTCTTCCCGATTTCCGATCGTCAACGGTAAATAATGGAATAAATGCCAGTTTGGTGCACAAGAATATTGAATCGGACAACCTTGGAAAAAGTATCACTACCAAATTGTTTTCGACTTCCAATGGCTTTGACCACTCCTGGGATGTAGGTCTGACTAGTGGCTATGCATATGATTTGGAGTTTAATTTGGGAATGGGCACGGCAGATTTTGATCTTGCACAGTTGGGGATTTCCAAGCTAAAAATAAAAAGTGCCAGTGCAGACGTCTCCATTCACAATAGCTCCATCAGTCCTAATTTGATTGGCATGGATACCCTGCTGGTCACTCTCAATATGGGAATTGTGGACTTGATGCAAGCGCAGCAAGTTCAAGCCAATAAAGTGATTATTGAGGTCAACTACGGAGAAATCAACCTCAATTATGGACTGGGTCAAACTTCCAAAGGGCAAGTAATTGCAGCTGTGGGTGGGGGATCGATTTACCTGAAGCTACCCCCCGAATCCAATCCGGTAAAAATCCGAATGATAACTACCCCGCTCTGCCGAACTTCAGTTCCGGAGTACCTTAGGGCTGTAGGGGAAGATGTTTTCGTTACCAAAGGCTATACAGCCTCAGACCCAAGACTTTTGGAATTTATTCTTGATGTAGGCGTTGGCACCCTAACTATCAAGTAATCATGTTAGAAATCCACAAGCTCAACAAGGCATACGGTAGCCATAAAGCGCTAACTGACCTAGATTTAGTGGTTCCAGATGGGGGTATTTTTGGTTTATTGGGACCCAATGGAGCAGGAAAAACCACCCTTATTCGAATTATCAATCAAATCATCGAACAGGATAGCGGAGAAGTTTTAATGGATGGGCAGCCTTTATCTGGAGAGTCTATTCGTAAAATCGGATACCTTCCCGAGGAGCGAGGCTTGTACAAAAAGATGGGGGTTTGGGACCAGCTCATTTATTTTTCTAGGATTAAAGGGCTTACTTCTTTAGAAGCAAAACAACGAGTCCAGCAGTGGTTGGAGAAGTTTGAGATCTCTTCCTGGAAGAACAAAAAAATTGAAGACCTGTCAAAAGGCATGGCTCAAAAAATTCAATTCATCGCTACAGTAATCCATGAACCTAGGCTACTGATTTTGGACGAGCCATTTTCAGGTTTTGATCCCGTCAATGCCGCGGTTCTCAAAAATGAAATTTTAGAACTAAAGAAGGCAGGAACGACCATTTTGTTGAGTACCCACCGCATGGAGTCCGTGGAACTACTTTGTGATCAAGTGGCCATGATCCACAAGTCTAAGAAAATCATGGATGGAAGTATCCGGGAGATCAAATCTAGATTTAGGCCCTTGGAGATCCGAGTAAGTTTGGATCAAATCAATCAAGAGTTGCCGCCCACTTGGCAGGTAGAATCTCGAGAAGATGGTCGCGTGGAGTTGTTGCTGCCTTTGAATGGGCAGTCTCCCAATGAACTCTTGCAGGAATTGATGGCATTTGGTCAGGTTATTTCCTTCCAAGAACGATTTCCAAGCATGGAAGAAATTTTTATTCAACAAGTAAATGCCAGTACCCATGCATAAGGTATTGCTTGTGATCCAGCGGGAGTACTTGGCCCGAGTGAAGAAAAAATCCTTCCTCATCGCCACCTTACTTACTCCTTTGATTTTTCCAGCCATCATGGCCGTTTTTGTATGGATAGCGGTGGAGGAAAAAGAAAATCAATCCCTCCGGGTGATCGAAGTAGTAGACGAAACGGGGCTATTTTTTATGGAAAGCTCCGAGCAATATGCATTTAGCTCTTCTGGAAAAAGTTTGGAGGAGGCCAAAGCCTTGGTTACCAAGGAGGAGCGTTATGGGGTGTTGTACCTCCCTAAGATGGAACTTTCCGCTCCACAAGGAATTCAATTTTATGGTTTGGAAAATCCAAGTACGGCATTGATCGGTTATTTGGAAGGGGCACTCAAACGAAAAATTGAGGATCAACGCTTGTATGCCAAAGGAATAGATCCCAATGTGCTAAAGGAAATCAGGACTGAAGTGAAGGTGCAATCCCTTACCCTTGGGGAAGCCGGGGAAGAAAAAATCACCGATGCTACGGTCAATTACGCTTTGGGATTTTTGTCAGGGATTTTGATTTACCTGTTCATATTTATTTACGGCAACCAGATCATGCAGGGTGTCATTGAGGAGAAGTCCACTCGCATCGTGGAGATTTTAGTTTCTTCCTTGAGGCCATTTCAACTCATGATGGGCAAAATCGTGGGGATTGGTGCAGTAGGTTTGACACAATTTCTGATCTGGGTATTCCTCGTTAGTACGCTTTCCACGGTGGTGATGGGCGTCTTGGGGATGCAAATGCCACAGCAACAGGCCATGGAAATGGCCAATCCTGAATTGATGGGAGCATCTCCTCAACCCAGTGAATTGGGAGATATCCTTCAGGTGATCAATGGAATAGATTTTGTTTCCCTGGTGTTAGCATTCGTGTTTTACTTTTTGGGAGGGTATTTGTTGTACGGTGCTTTATTTGCGGCCGTGGGTGCAGCTGTAGATGCTCCTTCCGATGCGCAGCAATTTATGTTTCCCATTACCATCCCTTTGCTAGTAGGGTACATGGGGCTGTTTGTTTTTGTACTTCAAGATCCAAGCAGCAACATTTCCTTTTGGCTATCCATCATTCCGCTGACCTCGCCGATTGCGATGATGGGACGAATAAGCTATGGGGTTCCTTTTTGGGAATTGGGGCTTTCCATGGGATTACTTGTGTTGGGATTTTTTGGAACCACCTGGCTAGCTGCAAAGATTTACCGTATTGGAATTTTGATGCATGGCACTAAACCATCCTACAAGGTGCTCTGGAAGTGGCTTCGCAGTAGTAATTGATTCCAGGACCTAGACTTAGCGGGGTTGGGGTATTTTTGGTAAGGCGTTGATTTTTTTAGAAAACCTCTTTTTTTTGGCGGCAGAGATACTTTAATTTCCTTTCTTTAGTTACTACTAGTATAAAGCTAGTCCATTCGAATGAACAACAGGTTGCCCGATTTGGCTTCGATCGATTTCTATCAAAATAAAAAGTTAGTCAAGTGGCTGATTTTTTTGATTTCCCTACTCCTGGGCTTGGGGTCCATTGGGTATACCCATCGATTAGTGGAGGAACTTCGCGAGCGAGAGGATAGACAAATACGCGTATTGTCTGCAGCCCTGGACTATGCGGCCACTACTTCAGAAAATCTAACTTTTATCAACCAAGAGATCATTCAGCAGAATTATTCATTTCCCATTATCATGGTAGATGGAGAGGGTAATCCCATTGATTTTCGAAACATCTCATTTAACAATAGCCAGAATCAAGCGGATTCCTCCCGAGTTTTGAGTCAGGAACTGCTGGAGATGCAGGAAGACTACCCGCCAATTGTTTTGGAAGAGGCTGATATTCGAATCTTCTACCGCAATTCAGCCCTGTTGACCAACTTGAAATACTATCCCTACATTCAATTGGGGGTGATTTTACTTTTTGGATTGCTGGTGTATGTGGTGTTTAATCAAAGCAAACTCTCAGAGCAGAACCGGGTATGGGCAGGTTTGACCAAGGAAACTGCGCACCAACTCGGTACACCGATCGCATCTCTAATGGCTTGGATGGATTACTTGAAAAATTCTCCCGTTTGGGATGAAAACAAGGAAATCATCCAGGAGATGGACAAAGATGTCACCAAGCTGCGTGTGGTCACCGAGCGATTCAGTAGCATTGGGAGCACTCCGGTGATTCAGCCTGAGAATGTTTCCCAAATCGTAGAGGAAGCGGTAGCCTACTTGCGGCCTCGCATTTCTACAAAAGTAGAGTGGGAGATTCAATCCGATTCGAGGGAATTGATTGCACTTCTAAACAAGCCACTGTTTGAATGGGTGATTGAAAACGTGTGTAAAAATGCGGTAGATGCCATGAAAGGAAAAGGCTTGCTTCGCCTAACACTTTTCCAGGAAAGCGACAAGTATGTGGGTATAGACATTACGGACACGGGGATGGGGATTGAGAAAATGAAGTTCAAAAAAGTGTTTAATCCAGGCTTTTCTTCTCGTAAGCGGGGATGGGGGTTGGGATTGACCTTGTCCAAACGAATTGTGGAGGGGTACCACGGAGGAAAGATTTTTGTGAAGCAATCTGAATTGGGGAAGGGTACGACATTCCGGATTTTGCTACTTGGGCCTATGGAAGAAGGGACACCCTTTGTGAGCAAGGGAATTTTGGAACCCAGGTAAAAGTTGAACAGCATTGAATTCTTGCTTCCCTGTAACTTTAAAAATGGGGTTCAGTCATTTTTAGCTACCTTTGCTGCCTGAATTTCTCCAGTCATGAGTTTAACAGCCGAAATTAACAAGCGTAGAACCTTCGCCATTATTGCTCACCCCGATGCAGGAAAGACCACCCTGACGGAAAAATTACTACTTTTTGGGGGTGCTATTCAGACGGCTGGTGCAGTCAAATCGAACAAGATCGATACGGCGACTAAGTCTGACTGGATGGAAATTGAAAAGCAACGCGGGATATCGGTGGCGACTTCCGTGATGGGCTTTGAGTACAAGGACATTAAAATCAACCTGCTCGATACCCCAGGTCACCAGGATTTTGCGGAAGATACCTACCGCACCCTGACTGCAGTGGATTCGGTCATCATGGTCATCGACTGTGTGAAGGGGGTAGAAATTCAAACTGAAAAATTGATGGAGGTATGCCGCATGCGCAATACCCCTGTGATTTGCTTTATCAATAAATTGGACCGTGAGGGTAGAGATCCTTACGACCTGCTGGATGAGGTAGAATCCAAGTTGAATATCAAAGTGCGCCCGCTTTCTTGGCCCATAGGGATGGGAAAGGGGTTCAAAGGGGTGTACAACCTATACGAGAAAAAACTCAACCTATTCACCCCCTCGCAGCGGAAGTTGAGCGATGATCGACAGGTGTTTGAAAATCTAGAAGATCCTCAGTTGGACGCCTTGATTGGGCCAGGCAATGCAAAGCAATTACGCGAGGATGTAGACTTGATTGAAGGTGTGTACCCTGATTTTGATGTTCAGGATTACCTGGATGCAAAAATCGCCCCGGTATTTTTTGGTTCAGCCGTGAACAATTTTGGGGTCAATGAAATGTTGGATACCTTTATCCAGATAGCACCGATCCCACAAAGTCGAGAGACGGACCTTCGAAAGGTGGTACCTGATGAATCCAAGTTTTCTGGCTTTGTGTTTAAAATCCATGCCAACATGGATCCCAACCACCGCAACCGAATTGCCTTTTTGCGGATTTGTTCCGGAAAATTTGAGCGCAACAAGCCCTACAACCATGTTCGTGGACCGAAGCCGCTACGTTTTTCCAATGTGACCCAGTTTATGGCTCAGGACAAAGAAATCATTGACGAAGCCTTCCCTGGGGATATTGTAGGCTTATACGATACAGGAAATCTCAAGATTGGGGATACACTTACGGAAGGGGAAAACTTAGTTTTCACAGGAATCCCTAGCTTCTCGCCCGAGATTTTCCGAGAGGTAGTCAACAAGGATGCGATGAAGACCAAGCAATTGGAGAAGGGGCTCAAGCAATTGATGGAGGAAGGTGTGGCCCAACTCTTTACTTTCGAGATGGGTGCCAGAAAAGTGGTGGGTACCGTAGGGCAACTGCAGTTTGAAGTAATCCAGTTTCGTTTGAAAAACGAATACAATGCCACGGTGGAGTTTCATCCGATGAACCTGTACAAGGCCTGCTGGATTAGTTGCGCAGATAAGAAGCAATTGGATGAGTTTGTCCGCTCCAAAAACCGCTACATTGCTCGAGACAAGGACGACAAGTTGGTCTTTATGGCCGAGTCCAAATCTTGGTTACAGATGGTGCAGGACAATTATCCAGAAATTGAATTCCACTTTACCTCGGAGTTTTAAGTAAAAAAGGCAGCCAATTGGTTGCCTTTTTTTTGTTCTGGGTTAAGTATTTCTTGAGGACTTTGTGGGAGATCGGAAGATCAAATAGAAGATTGGTGCCAAGGGCACCATAACCATAATAGCCAATAATATAAACTTATTGACCAGGCTTTGGTCACTTTTTCCAATGGAGACAAGCACATATACGAGCAAGGCTAGGTAACCAAGCCCAATTAACGTGAAGATGGGTGCCGAGAGGTTGAGAGTGAATAGTAGCATCTAAGTTTGAAAAAAGTGAGCGTCTAAACTAAAAATTGACCTGAGGAAACTTGCAGGCTTTAACGCCTGCTTTAGTAAACTCATTTAAATGAATTTAAGCATAATTAAATTCCTAAACAAGGGCTAGTTTGTAACTACAAAGAGATGGATTGACTCATCTTCATTTAAAAACCGCTGTAAATGCAAATTTTTTCCCATCAAAAAGCCCTTTGTCACTGAGTTTGAGATCTGGGATTACAAGCAAGGCCATAAAACTCAAGGTCATGTAGGGTGAATTGAGTGTAGAACCCATCTCTTTGGCAATGTGATCAATTCGGGTGTAGGCTGCTGCTACCTCATACCCATCTTCAGGAGACATGATGCCTCCCACCGGAAGTGGAAGTACTTCTTCTTGATCTCCCCAAACTGCCGATACGCCACCCTTGGCTTCGATCAACAAATTTACGGCCCTGCAAATGGATGCGTCATCAATTCCTACCGCGATAATGTTGTGGGAGTCATGCCCCACCGAGGAAGCGATAGCCCCCGCTTTCAAGCCAAAATTTTTGATAAAGGCAATTGCTGGGGGAGCATCTTGGTAGCGATTGACCACCGTGATTTTCAGAATATCTTTTTCTGTGTTGGAAATAGCGAAGCCTTCTTGGATCAAAATTTCTCCTTGGATCTCCGGAGTGATCAGCTGCCCATCTAGTGCTTCAATGACCCGAACCTGTTTCCCCAAAGCCGAAATCTGAAAATCTGCTGGGGTTTTAAGCGAGGTAGAAAACTGGTTGATCACCTTATTTTTGATTCTAGGGATCAAGGATTTTCCAATTTCAGCCACTTTCTGTCCTTGGATGTAAGTGGCAAGGACCTCAAAATTTTCCAGGTCTTTGACCAAAATGAAATCAGCCCCATCTCCTTCTCGTAATTGGCCAACGGGAAGGGAATAGTGGATGATGGGATTGATACAGGCGGCCCTCAATACATCAAAGGTATTTTTTCCCTTGGCCACCGCACGGCGGACGAGTTCGTTGATGTGACTCAAGGCCAGGTTGTCTGGGTGCTTGTCGTCCGAGCAAAAGAGCAGCATTTCGGGGTAATCGTCGATGAGATCGATAAGGGCCTCAAAGTTTTTGGCTGCGGATCCTTCCCGAATGGAGATTTTCATCCCGAGTTTGATTTTTTCCAAGGCTTCCTCGTAGGTAAAGCATTCGTGATCGGTACTTGGGCCTGCGGACACATACTTTTGCGCAAGTTCCCCTCGGAGTCCTGGGGCATGTCCATCGATGGGCTTGCCCTGTTGCTGAGCAATCTGAATTTTCTCCATGACTTGGGGGTCGCGATTGACAGTTCCAGGCCAGTTCATCATTTCGGCGAGGTACAGAATCTCTGGGCGAGTCATCAGCTCCTGAATATCTGCTGCAGTGATCTCTCCACCGGCAGTTTCAAATGGAGTGGCGGGCACACAAGAAGGGGCGCCAAAGAAAAAGTGAAAGGGCACCTGTTTGCCGTTGTCAATCATGTATTCTATTCCCTGCATGCCACAAACATTGGCGATTTCATGCGGATCAGAAATAGTGGCCACTGTGCCGTGAACCACTGCCAGCCGGGCGAATTCGGAAGGTACCAGCATGGAAGACTCCACATGGACGTGTGCATCGATAAACCCGGGTAGCAAAAAGGGCAAATTAGGGTCAGCAGCGATTTTTTGGATACGCTGGATTTTTTGGTCTGCTACTGCTAGGGCTACGGAATAAATCTGCCGAAGGTGGAGGTCAACGAGGTTGGCGTGGAGAATCATGGCATCAGGAATAAGCAACTGGAGAACATGGATTGGTTTGATCAATGATCTTTAGCTTTTTGGAATTAGGTACTTCTAAAACTACTATATTTGCCCAACTTTAAGGCAGTAAAACAAGACTGGTTTTTTGATGAACAAAATTGTCATCGCCATTGATGGGTATTCGGGTTGCGGTAAAAGTTCGACTGCCAAAGTGGTAGCCAAACACTTAGGCTACACCTTTATCGACTCGGGTGCTATGTATCGGGCTGTGGCCTTACATTTTTTAAATCTCAATCTTTCCCCTCTTCGCCCAGAGGATGTAGAAGAAGCCTTGCAAAGCCTTCAAATTTCTTTTCAACTGAATCCAGAAACAGGTAAGCAGGAAACGTATCTGAATGGCGTAAATGTGGAAAAAGAAATTCGAACCATGCGCGTATCTGAACGTGTTAGTGAAGTAGCTACGGTGAAGGCAATTCGTGCGGAACTAGTAGCACAACAGCAGCAACTGGGAAGAAAGAAAGGAGTGGTCATGGATGGGAGAGACATTGGCTCGGTGGTATTTCCAGATGCGGAGCTAAAGCTTTTCATGACTGCAGATGTAGAAACACGAGCAAAACGTAGGCAACTTGAATTGCAAGAAAAAGGAGAAAACGTTTCCTTGGAAGAAATTAAGTTAAATTTGGAAATTCGGGATCAAGTGGATTCAAGTAGGACCGAAAGTCCTTTGATCAAAGTTCCTGATGCAGTAGAAATTGATACCAGCAGGTTGACCTTTTCCCAGCAGGTGGATCAAATCCTTGATTTGGTGAAGAAAGCAACGACTAACTAACGAGCTTATGCAAGTTAACATAGATAAGAATTCAGGATATTGTTTCGGAGTAGAGTTTGCCATCAAGATGGCAGAGGACGAAATGGAAAACAAGGAGCCACTCTATTGTCTTGGAGACATTGTTCACAACGACATGGAAGTCAAGCGATTGAGTGCGAAGGGTTTGGTGGTGATCGATCGGGAGCAGCTTCAGGAGTTGAGTAACTGTAAAGTGTTGATCCGTGCGCATGGAGAGCCACCTGAAACCTATAAGTTGGCCATTGAAAACAATATCGAACTGATCGATGCTTCTTGCCCTGTGGTACTCAAACTACAGCATCGGGTGAAAAATGCCTTTGATAAGATGGAGCGTGAAAATGGTCAAATCGTCATCTATGGTAAAAAAGGACATGCGGAAGTAATCGGCTTGACTGGGCAGACTTTGGAAAAAGCGATCGTGGTGATGGACGACTCGGATTTAGATAAACTCGATTACAATCGCCCCATCACCTTGTTTAGCCAGACCACCAAAAGCACGAAGGGTTTTTATGCCCTATCCGAAAAAATTGAAGGGCGAATCAAGGAGGCCAAGGGGGAATTGACTGAGATTGATTTCAACTCCAATGACTCCATCTGCCGGCAAGTATCCAATCGAGAACCTCAATTGCAACGCTTTGCCCAAGAGAATGACGTGATTTTATTTGTGTCAGGAAAGAAAAGTTCCAATGGAAAAGCTTTGTACCAAGTCTGTCTCTCTGAAAATCCAAGAAGCTATTTTATTGAGAATGAGGAAGAAATAGAAACAGACTGGTTTCATAATGCAGAGCGAGTGGGTATTTGCGGAGCGACCTCTACACCGATGTGGTTGATGGAGCAGGTTCAAACTTATGTAGGGGGGATTTCTCAGCGCATCCTACAGGCATAAATGCCCATTCTTCAGGTGTATTTCTTTATAATAAAAGTTCTAACAATTAATGTGACTTAAGCTCCATCTCAAAAGGTTTTTTCTTAGATTTGTGGCGTTTTTCAAGGCTCATAGTTCCAAACATATGTCAAAAATAGTGAAGCTTAAAAAAGGGTTTGACCTGAAGCTGGTAGGTAAAGCTCCTTTGGAGTTGATCCAAGCAGCAGCGGCGACCACTTTTGCCATTAAACCCACGGATTTTCCGGGTATTCAGCGTCCCAAAGTGCTCGTAAACGAGGGAGACACTGTGAAAGCAGGTACTCCAATTCTCTTAGACAAAGCTATGGATCAGGTGATCTACGCTTCTCCTGTTTCTGGGGAGATTGTGGAGATCAAGCGTGGCGACAAGAGAAAGCTTTTGGAAATCAAAATTCTTGCGGACAGTTCGGTGTCTCACCTAAAGGTTGGGGCCTTGGATTTGGGCCAAGATCGAGCCACTTTGGCTGAAAAACTTGCCGCATCTGGGGTATGGCCAAATATCATTCAGCGCCCATTTGGGATTGTTGCTAATCCAGCTGACTCACCGAAGGCGATCTTTGTTTCGGGTTTTGATACCCATCCCTTAGCTGCTGAAGTACCTTTCATTCTTCAAGGAGAAGGCCGTTACTTTCAGGCAGGTATTGATGCGCTAGCCAAATTGACAACTGGTAAGGTTCATCTCAACGTAGATGGTGCCAAGCAGTTACCTGAGGTATTTGCGGGAGTAAAAAATGCCCAAGTCAACCAGTTTTCTGGCCCACACCCTGCGGGAAATGTGGGGACGCAAATCCATCACCTCGATCCAATCAATAAAGGCGATGTCGCTTGGACTGTATCGGCTTATGGAGTGTCTCAAATCGGAAAATTTGTTTTGGAAGGCATTTATGATGCTTCTAAAGTTATTGCCTTGACAGGTTCGGAAATGAGTCAGAAGGGGTATGTGAGAACCTACACAGGAGCCAATGTGAGTTCCTTCTTAGGTGGAATCGCTCAGCCTGAAACATTACGTATCATCTCAGGTAACGTATTGACAGGAGAAAAAATTGAAAAAGATGGATACCTAGGTTTTTATCACAACCAGGTAACAGTTATCCCAGAAGGGAAATATGAGGAGTTTTTGGGCTGGTTGAAGCCAAGTGCATCCAAACTCAGCTTCCATAAAGCGCTTGGGATGTTCTCTTTCCTTAAAGGTGGAGAATTCAAAGTGGATACCAATACGCACGGAGAAGAACGTCCATTTGTAGTATCTGGTGTATTTGAGAAAGTGATGCCGATGGATATTTTGCCAACCTACTTGTTCAAAGCAATCGTAACTGAAGACTTTGATGAGATGGAAGAGCTCGGCTTGTATGAAGTAATTGAGGAAGATGTGGCGCTTTGCGAATTTGTAGATCCATCCAAAAATGAACTACAGAACCTTGTCCGCCATGGGATTGAATTGTTAATGTATAATTAAGCTATGAAGTTATTACAAAATCTCTTCGATGGAATGAAGCCAAACTTTGAAAAGGGCGGCAAATGGGAAAAATTCCATACCCTGTATGAAGGGCATAGAACCATTGCTTTTGCCCCTGACTTGATTACCAAGTCCAAAGGAGCACAAATCAAAGATGCCACGGATTTAAAGCGAGTGATGATCACGGTAGTAATTGCCTTGATCCCGGCTTTGCTTTTTGGTATTCTAAATATTGGACACCAGCATTTCATTGCTACTGGTGAAGGAGGCGCATTTTTAGATAAGGCAATATTTGGAGCACTTTCGGTGTTGCCAATTTTGATTGTGTCCTATGCGGTGGGTTTAGCTACTGAATTTACCTTCTGCGTGATCCGAAATCACCCCATTTCTGAAGGTTATTTGGTTACAGGGATGTTGATTGCCTTGGTCATGCCTCCATTTATTCCGCTATGGCAGGTGGCTTTGGCTACCATCTTCGCGGTTGTGATTGGAAAAGAGGTATTTGGTGGCACGGGAATGAATATTCTCAACGTGGCCATGACCGCTAGAGCGTTCTTGTATTTTGCGTATCCAGCACAAATCTCCGGAGATTTGGTGTGGACTTCTTCAGAATTATGGTCTTCTTTAGCCGATAAACCTGCTTTAGACGGATTTTCAGGAGCAACAGCATTGGCAGTAGCCTACAATTCTAGTATTGATGGCACCCCTGTAGTGGAGGCTTTGACCACACACAATGCAGCATTTGGCGCAGATTACAGTTTCATGAGCATGTTTATGGGCTGGATTCCTGGTTCCATCGGTGAGACCTCTACTTTAATGGCCTTAGTTGGCGCAGTGATTTTGGTGGCCACAGGCGTAGCAAGTTGGAAAATCATTGTTGGGGGATTTGGTGGTGCGTATATCATGGGTCTTGTGATGAATGCCTTCGCAGGAGAAGGAATGGATGTAAATCAATTCATGGCAATGCCGGCACATTATCACTTGGTGATGGGTGGTTTGGCCTTTGGCGTAGTATTTATGGCCACTGACCCTGTCTCTGCTGCTCAGACGGAGCTTGGTAAGTGGATTTATGGAATTTTAATTGGGGTGTTGACGGTGATCATTCGTGTAACCAACCCTGCATATCCTGAAGGCATCATGCTTGCAGTGCTATTTATGAATGTGGTCGCTCCATTGATCGATCACTATGTAGTTAAGGCAAATAAAACAAGGAGGTTACAACGTGCAACAGTCTAATACTTACATTATCGTCTATTCTGCTGTGTTGACAATTATCCTGGGGTTGCTACTCTCAGGATCAGCACAGGTGCTTGGCCCATGGCAACAAGAAGCCATTGCCTTGGATAAGAAAAAGCAAATCTTGGGGGCAGTGATTTCTGCAGAGGAAATTGAGGCGATGACGCCTGAGGAAGTGAATGCCTTCTATTCTTCTCGAATTTCTTCCACCGTGGTAGACATCACTGGTAAAGAAGTGACCACTGAAGGAGTAAGTGCAGAAAAAGTAGAAATTGCGAAAGATTACAAAAAGGCTGCTGAGGAGCGAGCCTATCCAATATTTATCTATCATGCAGAGGGCAAGCCTGAGCAGGTTGAATCCTACATCTTCCCGATGTATGGAGCAGGTCTATGGGATGCCATTTGGGGTTACCTTGCCCTGGATACAGACCTGAATACCATTGCTGGGATTACTTTGGCTCACGCAGCAGAGACTCCTGGTTTGGGTGCCCGAATCACGGAAGGTAAAGTACAAGAAAGGTATGTGGGTAAGAAAATTTTTGATGAATCTGGTGCATTGGTAACTGTGATGATGCAAAAAGGAGAAAATAAAGATTATTCTTCTGAACCGCACAAAGTAGATGGCATGTCAGGTGCTACCATTACCGGAAACGGTGTAAACAACATGCTTAAAGCCTACATGGGTTGCTACGAAGCCTACATCAAGTCCAAGTCCGCTTCAAAAGTAGTAGCAGTTCTCTAATTAAAAACTCATTAAAACTAAAGAAACTATGAGTGCTGAAACAATTGAAAAGTCTGTAGCAGTAAAGCCAGCAGAACCCTTACTTTCCAAAAGGAGAAGAAAATTAATTTCTGATCCGTTAATTGACGATAACCCAGTAACCGTGCAAGTACTTGGGATCTGCTCTTCCTTGGCAGTGACCACGCAGATGCAGCCAACTCTAGTAATGGCAATCTCGGTAATCTTTGTGGTGGCATTGTCCAACTTTGCTATATCGTTGATGCGAAATACCATTCCTGCTCGTGTGCGTATCATTGTGCAATTGGCGGTGGTGGCGACGCTAGTAACTATTGTCAGTGAAATCTTGAAAGCTTTTGCT
>Ga0315907_10002621_pt1 | contig 22314 bp, 31 predicted proteins | sample LakEriMetagenome_3_FD_203525 | JGI IMG/M metagenome (GOLD analysis project Ga0315907, IMG submission 203525) | Freshwater fungal communities from buoy surface, Lake Erie, Ohio, United States - Buoy 12 MA123 | ecosystem: Environmental > Aquatic > Freshwater > Lake > Lake biofilm | place: USA...
TTCGGCAGCCCTGTGATCGTGGTGTCGGCCATGGCTATGAAACGAGGATTCGGTCGCCGTTCAGCGCAGTGAGCCGCAGCCCGCTGATGGTCGCGATGTAGTTGCCCAGCGACTGCTGGAGCGTGATCTCACAGAACACGCCGTCATCCACCAGGCGCACCTCGCGGACGGTGTAGGCGGTCCCGCCCACGGTGATGGAAGATCCCCACGCCAGGCCGCCGAACAGCGACGCCAGGCACCGCACCCGGTAGTCGGTGCTGATCACCATGCCGTCGAGGATCGCCTCCCCGGGCATGTCGAGAATCCCCATGCCAGAAACGGCGCCACTGGTGACAGTGACGCCGAACTCGGCCAGGAAGATTGCGGGATCTTCCGTGATCATCAGCCGTACTTTTTGAGGCCGATGGCGTTCACCACCATGTAGCTGGAGCCGGTGCCGGCGTCGCTGGTGATGCTGAACCGAACAAACGCCTTCAGAGCATCGGCGTTCAGGGTGATGACCTCTTTCGTGGCCGTGTTGCCGATCTGCGTGAAGCCGCCACCGGTGACAGCGGTATAGGTGCCGCCCAGGGTGTCGGAGTGCTCGATCCTGGCGTCGAAGGTGGCGCCGGAACCAGCAGCCGCAGCGTTGAGGATGAACTGAATGTCGCCCTCAATGTCGCTGATGTCGACACCGGTCTGGTCGCTGATCGCGGTGATGGTCGCCGCGCAGAGGGCGAAATGCTGGAGTTTCTCCAGCGTCTGAGCTCGAATGGCCATGGTCAGGTCTCGCGGGGTTTGCGGGTGCGAGGCTTGCGGGCCTCAGGCGCCGGCACCTCTGCCGGGGTGGACTGCTCGAGCTCCTGGGCCACCGGGGCATCGGCCGCAGGGGCCTGGGCCTCGCGCGCCTTGCCGCGCAGCACCAGATAGCGGGCGTCACGGTCGGCGGCATCCACCACGTCACCAGGCCGCACGGGGCGGCCGGCAATGGAGGTCTGCGCCAGGATCTCGAGCAGCATCAGATCACCTCAGGTCAGAGGGTGTTGTTGCCGCGGGTGAAGGATTCGGGGTGGCGAACTGCCACGTCCACATCCTGCAGAGCGGTCACACGCACGCCGCCGGACTTGTCCAGGGCGTAAGGGTTCACCAGCAGATCGAGGCCACCGAACAGGCCCACCATCAGCTGGGACCACACGCCGAAGAACACATCCCCGGTGGCCACCTGATTGGACCGTTGCACGGGGTAGCCGTTCACGGTGTTGCCAGGCTCGAGCACGAAAATCGCCTCGGTGCCGGCCTTGCTGGTGGTCTTAAACCCGCCGTAGATGGTGCTGTTGGTCAGATAGGCCATGCTGCCGATGTCGGCATTGTCCGCCGCCACCTTGGTCTCCATGCTCACCAGCTCGATGTAGGTCGGCTGGGCGGCGCCGAAATCTTCGGTGTTGATCCCGGTGACATTCTTGAGGCCCTGGGGCTGGTTGCTGGTGCCGGTGCCATAGAGGGCGGCCCGGTCAATCTCCAGCGCCAGCACGGTTGCCAGCTCGGTGCGAACCCATTGCTCAGCATCCACGGACGCTTGCATGATCAGGCGCCGGCTCAGCTCGGTGTAACCGCCCAGGGTCTTGGGCGAGAGGTTCACCTGATCCACGCTGGGGGTCGATTCGGTCACGTCGCCACCCTCCGCGACCCAGTAGGCCGTGGCCGCGCCGGTCTGGCGGGGGAAGGCCACCGGGCCGGTCAGGCCGGTCATGGTGGTGACGCCCAGGGAATCCAGGGCCATCCGGTTGCGGAGCAGCTCGATAAAGCTGTCGGCGCGGAAGTCCTGGGCGATCAGGTCGCCGGCTTGCGTGGGGCTGCCAGCAGTCAGGCCGCGGGTCAGGATCTGGTCGGGCACCATAAAGCCGCGGGCGCTCTTGCCGCTGGCCTTTTGGGTGGCCTCGCTCACCTCACGCTCGAACCCTGCAGCCTCCCAGGCCTCGCGGTCATTGGGGAAGGCCTGGGCGCGGATCGCGCGCAGGAAGCTGTAGCTGCGCACCTCCTTATCGGTCAGGCCGATGTCAGCGCTGCCGCCGATCGGCTGCGCAGCGGCCGCGGCCTTGGGGGTGGCGGGCTGCTTGCCGCGCTTCTCCAGCTCGTCGAGCACCTGGGCCCGGGCGTCGGACACGGCCACGCCGCGCTCAATCAGCTCCTGCGCCAGGTTCTCAACGCCATGGCGCCGGGTCATGCCGTGGATCTCAGCAACACGGGCGCGCTCGTCGGCCGCAGCCTGAGCCCGCACCGCCTCGAGGTCGAGGGTTTGGGTTTGATCTTCCATTGGGGGTAGGGAAGGGGTGGGGGTTGCCGCCGCGGGGGCGGCTGCTGCGCCGGGCTCGAGGCTGCGCCCGATCCCAACTGTTGGATCCGCTGGCACGCTCACCACCGACACCTCATGGGGCTGCCATGAGGTCGCGATGATCTGGCCATCAGCTCCGGGGCTGGCTTCTCTGATCGCGTAACCGACCGAGACGTTGCGCAATATGCCGTCCGTGATGTCGGCAACGATCTGCTGCGCCAGCTCATTGCGGGAGAACCGAACGCGGGCCATGCCGCGCGCCTTCTCACCGTCAACCCAGGCACGCTCCACCACGCCGATAACGGCGCCGGGGTCGTGGTTCCACAGCACCGGGGCGCCGTCGTTGAGGCGGTCGAGATTCACGGCGTCGGCCTGATGGCTGAGCACCTCCGAACCGAACCACCGCTCGACGGGGAGCTCCGAGCTGAATGGAAACTCCAGCGTGCGATCTTCACCCAGCGCGCGGAACTCCACCGCCTGATGGCGGCGTAGCTCCTGCCCGGTTACATCACGCGCCAGATCCATCGGATACCTGGGGGTCTGCAGCCATGCTACCGGAGCTGTCAGTCTCCGCAGGCGTAGAGGAATCGGCCGCAGGATCCCCTGAGCTGTCGACCTGGCCGGTGGCCACCGCCTGGCTGATACCGGCGCCCGTGGTGACGCGCGGGTCAGTGTCGAATACCAGGCCCAGCTCATCACACTGCGCCAGCTCCGCGGCCCGGGCCTGCAGCAGCTCCTGGTAGTCGCCGCCGCGCGAGGCCACCACTTCGGAATGGCTCATGAAGCCGTCCCGCACTGCTGCCCGGTAGGCCGCCCCTTCCTTCTGCGGGTCGACAAAATCCCAGCCCCTGGGCACGAACCGCACCGCCTCCTCGTACCGTTCGGGCGCTGCGTCGTACCCGGGCAGGGTCAGCTCGCCGGCGGCCACCGCGGCCCGCAGCCAGGCGCGGAACACTCGCGAATGAAGCTCGCGAATGAGGTATTGCTGCAGGCTGCGCCAGTGCTCGCGCTCAGCCAGCAGCGAGAGGCGGCTGCTGCTGTAGTTGGTCTGGCTGTAGTCGTTGCTGATCGATTCGTAGGACACGCCCAGGCCGGTGGCCATGGCGCGCAGCATCACCCGCACGAACGGCTCGAACTGCCCATCGGGCGCGTTGAGGTCCGGCACCGTGATGGCCTGCCCTGGAAACAGGGTCTTGATCACCCCGGGCTCGAACTGGCTCACGTATTCGCCTTCGATCTCCTCGCCCAGCGTCTCCCCAGCCAGCTCCCCGTCCGTGGTCACGAATCCCATCAGGCTGGCCGATGCCCGGGCCCGCACCACCTCGGCCTCCGAGTAACCGGCGAGCTGATGCAACTGTTTGATCGCTGAGGCGAACCACGAAACGCCACGGGTCTGTGACGGGCGCTCAAGGATGGCCAGGTGGATCACCTGCTCCGCGGGCACCAGTACGTGGCGCCGCCCGATCGGCCCGCCCCGCCGGTCGCCGGGGTGATGGGTCAGGAAGGCATACTCCAGCGGCCGGCCCCAATCGTCGACGTGGACGCCCATGCGCCACGATCCGCCGGCCAGCTGGCCAGGAATCCCGCCGGCCCCATCTACCGTTTCATCCAGCAGATCGGCCTCGAGCACCTCGAGGGCCAGCTGCGCCCGGCCGCCGCCGAACGCCTGCGGCACCATGCGCACGAACACCTCGCCGGCCTCGGCGCAGGCACCGATCGCCAACCGTTCAATGTCCGGCCAGCTCAGCCGGCCAGCCGTGTGGCAGGTCTCGGCCCTGCCCCACCGGGCCCAGGCCGCTTCGATCCTGTCGTTCGTCGCCTGATCCAGCCGGCCGCGGCCCCGCAGCATCGGCACCTGGGCCTGCAGCTTGATGCCGGTTCCCACCACGTTGTCGCGCACCGCCCGCACTGCGGCCCGGGCGTAGTCGTTGTCGCGGACCAGCTGACGCGCGCGATCGCGCAGCCGCACCAGGCTGGCCGCGATCTCGGCGTCCGCGCTGGTGGAGCTCGTCACCCAATCGGCCGTCAGCCGCCCCACCTGGGCGCCCTGATAGATCCGCCGGCCGCGCCGGGGGCGGCGCGTTGTCGGGGTCGCCTCGACGGCATGGGGCGTTGCTTTCTTGCGGGCCATCAGCTGAACCTCACGAACACGTTTCGCCCATCAGCCCGGCCATTGGCCAGGGCCGCCGCGGCCTGCTCCCGGGCCACGATCCCCCGCAGCTGCGACTCGCGCGCGGTCAGCCGCCCCAGGTCGAGGGCTGTGTAGCTGCGCGACCCGATCGCATAGCTCTGCGCCCCCTTTGTGATCAGCGCGCGGATGGCGGCCCGCACCTCGGCCAGCTCCACCTCGGCCGCGCTGCGACCGTCGAAGGCGCCGGGGGTGCCGGTGTAGGCCAGGTCAGCCAGCACCGTCACACTTGAGGCGGCCAGCGTGAGCCGCTCGGCCCCCTGCGTCGCCACCACCTGGGCCACCCATGCCCCGGCATCCATCGTGGCGCTGGTGGTGGCGCTGATGGTGAAGTCCCACCCGCCGTCGCTGCGGGCCGCCCCGGTCACGGTGATTCCCTCGGCCGCCTTGTTGAACCGCAGATAGGCGGTCGCGGTCCAGGTGCTGGAATCCACCACCTCCCCGGCCCCGTCGACGCCAGGCGGCTCGATCCAAACGATCGTGTCGCCGGCTCTAATCGTGCTTGGCACCGCCATCGGCCCGCTTAATCCGCCTTCGCCTCAGTCTACGGAGGCCTAGGAAGGGCTCACCAGCCGCTCACGAATGACTGCCCTCCCCTTGCCGGCCGCTGCCGCCGCCTGGCCGGGGGCTCCGCTGCTGGTGCCGGCGCCGGGGGCAGCTGCTGACGCTGGGCCACCTGGGCCTCCAGCTGGTCCCACATCTTTGCCCGGTTGTAGCGGCGGCCCGTCAGCTGCAGGGCGGCGTAGGCGTAGACCGCGCAATCGAGGGCCTCGTTTCGATCGCCCGGCCGCTTCACCCACTCCCGCACAGGGAAGCCGCGCAGGTTGCGCACCTGAACCTTTTCCGCGGTCAGCTGGCGGAAATACTCATCGTCGGCCGCCTGCCCGAAGTGCAGGAACCCGGGGCCCGGGGTGCCATGCCTCAGCCGCCCGTAGAGCGTGGTTTTGATCGCGTCGCCGCCGACCATGAACAGCAGCACGCCGCGCTTGAGCACCCGGCCCCGCTGGTTCACGTCGACCGCCCGGCCCTTCCCCAGCACCGGGGCGCCCTTCACGTTGGCCCCCTTGATCGGCACCACCCCCCAGCCCTTCCGCTCGCGGCAGTAGCCGTACACCTCATGGGTGGCGTGACCACCAGAGTCGACCGCCGCCTGGCTGATCCTGAGCTCACCGCCGCCGGCCCGGGGCCAGCTGGTCTGCAGCACGCTGTCGAGCTGCTCCCACACCTCCGCCCGGGTCGGGTCGCCGTGGATCTCCCCATGCCAGATCAGCCAAGCCTCTTCGCCCCGGCCCCAGCCCCAAACGCTCACCGCCAGGCGCTCACCGATCGAGCCGCCGCCGCCCTGCACGTCGACGCCAGCCGTCAGCAGCAGCACGCCCTCAGGGCACACGCCTGATCCGTAATCCTCCCGCCGGGCCATGAGGGCCTCGGGGGTTTGCTTCGTGGCGTAGTCCTCCTCGAACGTCTCGCCCAGAACCACGTTCACGAACGTGCGCAGCTGGTCGCGGTCCTCCTTCACCTCGAGGAACTCCCTCACCAGCTGCTCCCATGTGCTGTTCGGGCTGTAGCCGTAGCCAGCCCAAATGTGGTAGCTGCGCAGGCCCGGCCGGCTGGGGGTGGCCGTGGGCCGCCACTCGCCCCGCTCGATCATCCAGCGTTTCGAGCTGTGGGGGATCAGGGCCGCGCAGTTCTCACACTCGTAGGCCGCCGTTTCCGGTCGGTCGGGTTCCCACTTCATCTGGCCCCAGCGGAGCACCTGATGGGCGCCACACTCGGGGCATGGCACGAAATACCTGCGCTGATCGCCCTGCTGAAACCACCGTTCAATCCGGCTGAAGTCTTTCGTCGTCGGTGTAGACGCTAGTCCTATCTTCCGGTTCCAATAGTATTCGCTCCGCTTGATGCCCAGCTTGATCTGATCGCCCTCTGCCGTGCTCGCGGGGTAGGCGTCCACTTCATCGAACAGCACCACGCGCCGGCTGACGCGCCGGAACCCGCGGGGGCTGTTGGCGCCCACCATCTGCAACGTCCCGCCCGGGAAGGTCTTCAGCAGCACGGTCGCGCTGTTGGTCTTCTCCTTCCGGCTGTCGTTCACCAGGCCCCGCAGGGCCGGCACGTCCCGCAGCATCGGGGCGATCTCGTCTTTGCTGTAGCCCTCGGCGTCCTCCACCGCCGGCTGCACGACCAGAATCGTGGTCGGATCCTGGGCCATGTGAAAGGCCACCACGATGTTGAACAACTTTGTGGCCCCGACCCTGGCGGACTTCTGCCACACCACCGTGTCGACGGTGGGGTCGCTGAAGCTGTCGAGGATCTCCCGCTGATAGGGGAGCGTCGTCCACTGCCCGGCCACCGCGGCGCTCTCGGCTGACAACCGAAAGTGGCGGTCGGCCCACTCGCTCAGGCTCAGCTTTGGCGGCGGCTGCAGCACCGCCAGGGCCTCATTGATCAGGCGCAGATCAGTCATCACCCACCACCGGCAGGCCGTCTGACTCGATCCCGGCCGCCAGCTCCTCGAGCTGCTGCCTGATTAGCTGCTCTGTCGTGTCGACATCCTCCGGGGATAGGTGCGGGATCCGATCCCGCAGCGTCGACGGCAGCCCCAGCAGGCCGCCCCGCAGAATCCCCATCAGCCGCGCCAGCGATCGGCCCACCGCTTCCCGCTCGATCAGCTCGCCCTCTCGCCGCTTGCGCTCCAGCTCGGCGAGGTTCGCCTTCTCGAACTCATGGCGGGCGCGGCTCTCGTTGTAGTCCGGCACCTGGGCGTCGGTGGCCGGCAGCCGGGGAGGCAGTGGTGGTGGAGCAGCTGGGGCAGGGGCGCCGGGCTCAGGCTTGCGCGCCTTCCGCCGGTTGGTGCGGGCCCATGCCTCCTCAATCCCGTCCCGCTCCACCATCCACCGCAGCATCCCGTTGCTTTTGGGATACTGCGCAGCACCCGGCAGCCGGCCCTCCCGCACCTTGCGGTACAGGTCGCCCTTGCTGGTGAGCCCCAGCACCTTCGCGGCTTCGTCGACGGTGATCAGCACGGGGGAACGGTTAGCGTCAAAGTGAGCAGAAAACGGTTTAGATAGCGGCCCGCAAGTACTCGGGAGGGGTTGGCTATGCGCCGCAGCCCAGCGATAGCAAGGGAAGTCACAAATCTAGCGGGCCAAATTTGTGTGATTTTTCGGGCTTCGTGGATCCGCACTGGTGGATTGCCCAGAAAGAACCTAAAGACCCGGGGCACCCCCTCCTCCACCCCCACCCCGCGTCACTGGCCGTCATAGCCGCGAGCCGCAGACTTGAGGGCCCGCTCCATCCCCTTGATGAATTGCTCGTTGATCCGAGCGTTGACTGCCGTCCTCATGGCAGGCCCGAACTTCGACTTGCCATCGAAGATGTTGCCGATCGAAGGGCCAGAGACAAAGGCCAGTGCGCCCGATTGGCCGCGGGGCTTGCCCGTGCGGCGGAACGGCTTGCCGGCCAGCCGGCCGGTTTTGGCGATGAATCCGCCCTCGATCCGCTCGTGCCTGCCGCCGCGGAACACCTTCATGGTCAGCCCCTTGCCAGTGTCTTTGCCGCCGTATTGGAGGGCTGATGGCGGTTTCTTGGATAGGGCGATGGTCGCCACCTGTCCGCCTTGGCTGAACCGCGGGCCGGTCACGTCTTGCTTGACCCTGGCGCTGCTGATGTTGTAGTTGCTGCGCACCTCCTTGGCCACCGCCACCTGTGCGGCCTTGGCCGCGTAGGTGATTCCGCCGCGCGTTGCCTTGGCGATCGTCTGAGGGTTGCACCAGTTCTGCAGGGTGAGCAGCTTCTCAGCGCCTGTGATCTGGAAATCGAGCTTTGCGGATGCTATGGGTTCAGCGATGCGCAGGGCGCACGGCGAGGATCTGGTGGGAGGGGTGGAGGGTGGCGTGCAGCCAGCGCGCGTGCCAGCTGTTGCGGGCGTCGTGACCCACGTCCCGGGTTCGCTCAGCGTCGAGGCGGATCGTCACCAGCCAGCGGGCAGTGGGCCAGGTCATGCGACCGCCTCGAGGATCAGGGCGGCCCACTGCTCGGGGGTCAAGACCACGCGCCAGGTTCCGCCGCGGAACCGCACCAGGGTGGCCGCATGATCGGCCCCAGCGTTCTGACGCTGCTGCTCAGCGCCGCGGGGCTTGACCCGGGCCGCGGCTGCCACGTCAGCCCATGCGGCCACCTGCACCACGGTGCGGGGCACGCCGTCGAGATCGCCCACGTCATCGGCGCGGCCGGCGCCCAGCTGGCGGCGCACGGGCCAGGGGAGTAGCTGCGTTAGCAGCTCGGCGGCCTCACGTTCGGCCGCGTCTCCTTTGCGCTTCTGCGGGTTGCCCATGGGTCTGCTGAGGATTAAGGATTGATGGCAGTCTGCTGCAGCCGCTCGATGCCAGCGAGGGCGGGGTGGCGGTTGCGTGCGAAGGCCTCAGCCTGTCGCCAGTTCAGGGCGCGGATGGTGCAGCGCATGGGCCTGGCGTTCTCGAACGTCAGCAGCATGTGGAACAGCCGGGCGGCGGGGGCGCTGGTGCGTGTGAGGCCTTCGCCCACGGCATGGGGCTCGGTGGTATCGAGCCAGGGCAGGGCGTAGGACGCTTGCTTGCCGTGGCGCTCCCAGCTGTCGGGGTTGAGCTGGGCCATGCGGGTTGTGGAGGTCATGCTGCCACCTCCAGCGGGAGCAGTTCTTGGCCCTCGGCCTGCTGCAGGAACCGGGCAGCCTGCCGCGCATACTCCGGCTTCAGCTCGACACCCAGATATCGGCGGCCCATCTTGATCGCCTGATAGCCAGTGCTGCCGATCCCGTTGAAGGGGTCCAGAACCAGATCGCCGGGGTTGCTGTAGAGGGTGATGCACCGCTCGATCACGTCCAGCTGCAGCGGGCAGATGTGGCGCTCATCCTGTTCGCCCTTGGCTTGGCGACCGTTCAGCACCTTGGTCTGATTGACCTCCATCCAGACGGGGCTGGCCAGCTCCTGCCACATGCTCACCGGCAGATCCTCCGGTTCGTGGGTTACGGGGTCCGGGTTGTCGCCATCCTTGCGGAAGAACAGCATGTAGTCAGGCATCCCAACCCGGCTGCGGCTGCTGTCTTTCTTCAGCTGCTTGTAGAGCAGGCCCAGCGCTTTGGTCCGCTGCATCTCGATGACGGGATCCTTCCAGATCGTGCAGCGGGCGTGATAGATCCACCCGGCATCGCGGTGGGCACGGATCAGGTCACCCCCGAAGTCGTGGAGGCCGATGAATCCATCCTTGGACTTACGCGCCGGCAGGTCTGAGCAGTGGACGCAGGCCACCCGGCCGGGCTTCAGCACGCGCAGCAGGGCACGGGTGAAGTAGTCGTAGTGCTGCATGAACTCGTCATGGCTGCCGCAGTTCCCCATGTCCCGCTCAGAGTCTGAGTAGACGAACAGATCGGAGAACGGCGGAGAGAACACGGCCAGATCAACGATGCCCTCAGGCAGGCCATTCATGATCTCGATGCAGTCGGCCAGGTAGATGGCCCAGCTGTCGCCTTGATAGTCGGGTTTCATTTCAGAAAGTCAGGGAGGGTGACGGATGCGCTGCGCGTATAGGCCTTCTTCGTTGCGGTCTGTTGGTAGCCGTTCATGGCCTCTGCCATGGCCCGCTTCATCCGGGCATGATCAGCAGCCTTGCGCTGGACGTTGTTCCAGATGCTGGTTTCGGTGTCGCTGATGATGACGTGGCACGTCACCGGCTTGGTCTGGCCAAAGCGCCAGGCACGCCGCACGGCCTGGTAGTGCTGTTCGTAGCTGTGGCTGACGCTGGCAAAGATCACGGTGTTGGCGTGCTGCCAGTTGAGGCCAAGGCCGGCCAGCTTGGGCTTGGAGACGATCACGCGGCGATCTCCGAAGGTGAAGGCATCCAGGGCGGCCACCTTCTCCTCCAGCGTCATGGAGCCGTAGACCTCAATTGCGTCCGGGATGGATGCAGCGAGGGCCGATGATTCGTCGTTCGTCTCGCACCAGACGATGACGCTGCCGGCAGTGCTGTTGGCAATCTCAGCGGCACGGGCCACCCGGTCATCCATGGTGAGGCGCTTCTCACGGTGGATGGTGGTGGCACTGCCATCGGCGATCCTGAACAGCATCCCGTCTGGCACGTCCTGGGTGATGTCGGCCGCGACGGTGTGCAGCTCGTAGTTGAGCGGCGGCAGGATGAATCCGTCATCGTCACCGCCCAGATCGGACGGCAGGGTGGCAGTGCGGGACCAGCTGCTGACCCATCGCCAGAAGTCAGCCTGAGCGTGGCCCTTGAGGCGCCAGTTCTGGCTGGCGGTGCTGGTGTCGTTGACGAACCAGCGGCACAGCATCTCCATGCTGCCCAGGTGCCCCAGGAACTCGGAGTGGTTGCCCAGCTCCATGTGGTCGTTAGGAGCTGGGGTGGCGGTGGCTGCCAGCCGGTAGGGCGTGTCTGCGAAGGCCTCGCAGAGCAGACGCTTGGTGGGGCCTGAGAACGACTTGAGGATGCTGCTCTCGTCCAGCACCACGCCACCGAAGGCGGCGGGCTGCAGTTTGGGCAGGCGCTCATAGTTGGCGATGTTGACGCCGGGGCCCACGTCCGCCTGTTCGCGGACGATGCGGGCCTCGATGCCGATGGCCAGGCACTCCCGCACCATCTGCCGCGCCACGGCCAGCGGGGTGAGGATCAGGGAGGGCTTGCCGCTGGCATGGCTGAACTCAGCGGCGGCGGCAGACTCCACGCGGGACTTGCCGAGGCCGGTGTCTAGGAAAGCGGCAGAGCGCCCCTTGCTGCAGGCAAAGTCGAGGGTGGCCCGCTGGTGCGGAAACAGGCTGCTCCAGTTGCCATGGGTTTGAAATCCAGATGACTCGGCTGCGGTCCCCTTGCTCGCGATGAACTGGCGATAGTCGGCGATGGTTGAGCTCATGCCGCCACCTCCTCCCAGTGGAATCCTGCGGCGGTGTGGCACTTGCCCTTGACGACCGCTCCGATGCTGCTGCTGGTGATGTGGCAGGCGCGGGCGGCGGCCATGCGTGAGGGGAACACCTGGCCGGTCTCCACGCAGCGAACGGGTTTGGTCTGCTCGGCCAGCTGGAGGGGTCGGCGGGGGTAGCGGTCGAGGATCGCGGCCACCAGGCGCTCCTGCTCCAGCAGCAGCAGCAGGCGATCAGCGGCGATGCCGCCGAACTGCTCGGGGTGCTGGCGGGCGAAGGCGCGGATCCGGTCGCGCTTGAGGTAGACCCGCCCGCGGCGCTTCGCCCCGGGCTTGCTGGCGGGTTGGTAGGGCTGCAGGATGCCGTGCCAGCGATCAGCCCAGCCGCTGGGGATGCAGGGATGCAGGCCCAGGATGGTGGCGACGCTGCCGGCGGTGAGCCAGGTTCCTGTGGCGGTGGTGACGCTGCCTGATGCGTCGACGCGCTGGCGCAGGGCCGGCTCAGTGCGGCGGGGGCGGCCGTGGGCCTTGGCCCAGCGGTTGTAGAGCAGTGGCACCAGGGGCCAGGGAACGTCCCCGGCGAGGCTCAGGGCCTGCTCGATCTCGTCAGGGCTCCAGCGGTGACGCTGGCCGGTGGATCGGGTCATGCCACCACCTCGAGGCGCGCGCGGCCCTTCTTGGGAGGGTGAACCGACCAGAACGGGCGGGAGGGCTTGAGGGTGGCACTGCCGGCCACCACGGCGGCCTCCTTGGCGGCATGCAGGTTGGCCTCGAGCTCGGCGATGGTGGCGGGGTATTCGTAGGTGCGGCGGCCGGCGGACCAGCGCAGTGCCCAGCCGTTGTGGGTCAGATCGCTGTCGACCTTGCCCAAGTCGTGGAGGGTGAGCAGCTGATCGAGGAGGGCCTTTCTCTCGGACTCCAGGGCGCTGAGGCGTGCGATCACGTCCACCAGCTGATCAAGCAGCGCGTCGGTGTCTTGCGACTGCGGAGGCGTAGGGGATGCGGTCATGGGATCAGCGGCCAGCGTGGGCCACGATCGTGGCGGTGATGGTGAAGAAGAACAGCCACAGCAGGCTGTCGGGGTGACGGAGCAGGCGGAGCATCAGGGAACTGCCGAACGCCCCGGACAATACGGCTTCGTAGGCGGACTGTCTACAGCGCGAACGGATCCCCTGCGAAGTCGCAGAGGCCAGCGGCACGCGCACGCTCCTGGCGGCGCTCCACGGCCCTGTAAGCGGCCAGGGCGGCCTGCCATGCCTCCAGGCACTCGTCGACGCCGTGTAGGGCCACCTGGGTGCGTCCTGGGCGGCTCCAGATCGTGGCGGCACCGTCGAAGGTGATGCAGTGCTCAGCGGCGAGGGTCAGGTAGCCGCCCAGCTGGGGGCGCGTGTCGTAGGCGCTGGCGTCGTGACGACCCTGCGTCTTGAGGTCGAACAGGATCCGCCGGCCGGTGCCCCGCACGCGCCAAGCGCCGTCGAACGTGCCGGCAACGTTGTGGGTGAGGCTGAACACGCCCATCTCGCTGGCGATCAGCTCCACCTCCTGCCAGAGGGGATGAGTCAGCAGGGGGTCGACCCATTCGGACCAGCGCCAGAGACCGGGCCAGTCGTCGGGATGCCAGCCGGGGATCGTGGCGGCCAGCTCCAGGGCCCGGTGGACGGTGACGCCTCGCGGTTCCCAGTCGGCGCGGGTTGCCTCAATCCGCTGCATGGCGATGGGGGCCTTCTGGATGCTGAGCACGCCGGTGACGCTGACCGGGAACACGTGGGCGCCCAGCCGGTAGCGGTGGGACGGGTCGCGCTCCAGGCCCTTGAGGGGTTCCAGCCAGCGATGGGGGGCGGAGCGGAGCATGTCGAGGGAGTGCTGAGTGGTGAAAACGTTTCGTACCCAAGATTTCTTAGATACCTTGGATACCCTCTCTACGACTGCGATCTGGGGCAGTGCGGCCGAACTGGATACCCTGGATACCCTGGATACCTGCCAGGGCCCACGCGGGAGGGTATCCAGGAGATCCAGGAGATCCACCTAGGGGAATTCCGGGAAATCGCAGTCGTGGAGAGGGAGTCCAGGGAATCCAGGGAATCCACCCCCGGATCACAGATCGAACAGCTGGGCGATCAGCTCCGCCCCTTCGTCGGTGAGCCGGTAGGTGATGAAGTGGCCCGAAGCGGTCGGGCACTTCTCGCTGATGACCAGCGCGGCAAGGCGTTCGTTCAGCACCCGCCCGATCCGCTTGTAGGCCGTGAGGGCCGCGCCGTTGAGGTCGCCCTTCCGCCGGGCATCGTCGGGCACCACGCCGGCGGCCTTGCACACCTCGAGCAGGCCAGGCGGCTTGATGTTGCCGCCGGCGTGGTGGGCCTGCAGGAACCGGAGGGCCTCCTTCACGTCCGGGGCTTCCTTGCGGATCGCCTCCTCCATGCCGGCCGCGCCGGCCTGCTCCTGTTCCTGCTGCTCGACAAACGCCTCGTAGTCCCCGACGCGGTAGAAGGCGCCGCTGTCGGCGATCAGGGAGACCACCAGATCGGCGGGCGGGCCTGAGCGGGCTTCACGCACCAGGCGGCGCTGGGGGCTGTCCTTAACCAGCCGCTGACCCTTGGCCAGGTAGTGGAGGGTGACGATCGTGTTTGCCGCGCCGGCGATGGCGTTGTGGCCGCTGAGGGCCTCGGTGCCGGTGGCGTCGTTGGACTTGTTGCAGTGGTGGATGAGGATCAGGGTGCCGCCGGCGTCGATGATCTGCTGCTTGAGGTCGTAGATCAGTGATCCCATCTCCGGGTCGTTCTCCCCGAAGGCGCTGGAGCGGGTGATGGATCGGAGGCTGTCGAGAATGACGATGGCGCCGGGGTTGGCGTCGATCGCCTGGAGCAGCAGATCGATGTTGTGCTCGGTGACGCGGAAGCGTCGAGACCAGAGCAGGTCGGGGTGCTCCCAGATCCCCAGGTGCTGGAGCATCTGGGCGGTGTCGCCGTCGCCCTGGTCGTCGGTGACGAGGATGACGCGCCGGCGTTCTGGGGCTGTGCCGAAACCCAGGAAGTCGTCGCCCTTGAGCAGCGCGGCCACCAGGGCATTGGCGAGGCGGGTCTTACCGACCTTGGCCCGGCCGCCGATGATCGTGAGATCGCGCCGGGGGATGCAGTTCGGCACCTCCCACTCCACGGCGGGGATGGGCATGGAGAGGCGATCAGCGGCCGAGAGGGCGGCGAAGCGGTTGCCGGTGCGCTCGTCGAGCTGCTCGAGGATCAGCTGGCCGATCTCCTTCTGGTTGATCGCGGTCTTGAGCTCCAGGGCGGCGTGGGCGTGGCGGACCCGTGCCATGCGGCGCAGGCTGTTGCGTTCGCTGCCGGCCAGGTTGCGCACCACGACGTGGAAGGCGTCGAGGCGGCGGCGAAGGCCGAGCTTCACGCAGCCCCAGCGGGCCTGGCTGTCGGGCCGCTTCTTGAACGGCTGCTCAGCCGGTGGCGCGTCGGGCTGAGGCGTGCTGCTGGGGCCCGGGCCGGGCGAGGGGCTGCTGGGCTGCCGGCTGGCCAGGGTGATGTCGTGCAGCGGGCGATCGAGGCGGAAGGTGGAGAACTCCCCGTAGTGCTTGCCGGTGCCGCAGAAGGCCCACTGCTGGCCGCGGCGGGTGATGACCTGGCCCTTGCTGAGGCCGGTGGGCGGGTGGAAGGTGCCGCCGTGGAAGCAGAGGATCGTTTCTTCGGTGCTGTTGGTGCGGCAAGCGATGTGGGTGTTGCGGCCGCAGATCGGGCAGTCGCTGAGGGTGTGCCAGCCGGCTGCGTCGTCGTGGCGCTTGTCCTTGCGGCGGTTGGCGCCTTCGCCCTTCTGAAGGATCGTGTGGACCAGGCTCCACCACTCGGGGGGGATCTCGGCGATCTCCTGGGGGCTGTTGTCCCAGACGTACTGGCCCTTCGAGTCGATGTGATCGCCGAGCACGATCACCTGACCGACGCCGAAGAACACCTCGACCTGCTCGCCCTTGCTGGTGTCGGTCTTGGGGGCGGTGGAGAGGGAGGCGTGGACCAGGCCGAGGAGGGGCCACAGCTCGATCGGGACGAGGAAGGCGACCTTGAGGCGATCGGTTGCGGTGTCGCGTCGGATCAGCCAAGTCTCTGCGTCTGCGGGGTCGCAGCCGTGAGCGAGGCAGAGCTCGATCGCTGAGGCGCCGTCAAGGTCGAGCACCAGCAGACCATCGGCATCGGGCCCGGTGCGTGTGCCGACGCAGCGCACGATCCCATTCATGCCCAGGATCTGCTCGGGCGTGAAGGCCGCGGCAGACCAGCCGGTAAGGCCTGAGCCGGTGCTGGGGTTGATGGGCACCTTGCCCCCGTCGCCCCGCTTGACGGTGCCGCAGGGGAGAAGGGGCAGGCCCACGAGGAGATGTAGGCGCGAGCGCCAGCCTGTGGGGTCAGCCATGGTCGACGGTGCGGCCGCCCAGGAGTGCGGGCACGTCATCCTCGCGGAGGATCTCGTCGTACTGCTGCTGACGGCGTGCAGCGGCGCGGCGGCGGCGTAGGTCGCTGGCCATGGCCTTGGCCAGGACGTGACGGAGGGCCTCGGCGCGGGTGGTGATGGGGCCAGAGCAGAGGCTGTCGAGCCACTCGAGCTGCTCAGGCGGCAGGCGGACGGGTAACGGGTCGGCCAGTGCCATGCGGAACCGTAGAGAGCGGACCCAATGTAGTGGGGCTGTCTACGCCTCGATAGAGAGCGGGGGAGGGCCCTGTTTCTGCCTAGCCCAATGGCGGGCTGTTGCGAACCCGTAGAAGGTGGTTTATGGTCTTTAGCAGGCGGAACGAACCGGTCTAGCCACCGGTCCGCCCCTGGCCCTTGGCCAGCTCCACCTTCATGGCCAGCCGCAGGTTGGCCTCATTATCCATGTCGCCATTTGATTTTTCCCGCTGGACCGTCGAAGCGTCCGACCGTCCGAAGTTCCGTGATCTGGCTCTGACTGCTGAACAGGTCGAAGCGATCCTGGCCACCAAGCACGGCATCAGCGAAATCCTGTTTCAGGAGTTCGATCACTCCACCAAGCGTGGAGCAGTGCCTCATGCCTTCATGAAGGCCCTGATCGTGTTCGAGGAGTACGGACGCGACACCAGCTACGGGGCGATTGCCGCTGCGCTGGAGGTCAGCATCGACACCGCGAAGGAGTACCTGCGCGAGGCTCGCGTCGCGGTGCGAACCGCCCTGGGCATTGAGCTGGTTTCCAGTGGCGACAACGTGCGTCTAGTGGTGGCCAACGACGCCCGTGAGAAGGCCATCCGGGTGCTGAACGTGTTCGAGCAGCACGTCGAGCCGGCGCTGAAGAAGCTGCAGGCCTGCACCAAGAGCCTGGCCGCCAGCAACGTGCCGCTGGCACTGCCTGCCCGTGCCATGGCGATCCTGGAAGCCAGCAAGGTTGACGCCGGGGAGGTTGCCTGATGGACACGACTGCCCTAGCGGTGGTCGAGCCTCAGGAGGCTGTGTCTCTGCTGGAGAGCCCGCTCTCTCCGGCGGAGACCGCCGAACTCCAGTCATGTGAGCTGGCCATTGAATTGGCCGGTAAGGACAGGCTGGAGAAGGCTCTGATCATCGGTGAAAAGCTGAGCACCATCTACAACCACGCGCTCTTTCGTGGAGCCGACGGCGGCTGCACGTGGGAACAGTGGCTAAAGGAGCGGCTGCCGCAGCTGCTACCGGAAGCGGACGGGAGATCAACTGACTGGGGAGACAGGCGACGACTGCTCTGGGAGGAGCGCAAACTTTTGTCCTCGTGCGCACGCGCACCAGGAGTGTTGCCTGAAACGACTAGGACCGTTGACGCATTGACAGCCCTTGTCCCGCGTCGTTTTTCTGGCCCGTCAGGCTGGAATCCTGCCGTGCTGGACGATCCCAATGCGGCCCAAGGCATCTCCAAAGTCTGGGAGCTGGCGTGCCTCAACGCCGAACGAAATCAACGCCGCAACGGCCCCACCGCCGAGGATGTCCGCGCAGCCCGCGAGGAACTCCGCCCCGCGCTGGAGCAGCAGGGCCTGATTCGATCTGCTCCGACCCAGTTCCAGGCCGCCACCGCTGCCCGTGTAGAGGCTGCCCGCCAACGCACCATCACCGTCAACCCGGAGGAGGAGGAACGCAAGGCCGCAGCGTTCCGCGAAACCATGGCATCCATTCGGGCCTCAGCGCCCGAACGTCAAGCCAAGGTCGCTGCCAATGAGGTCCGCGATGAAGCCGACAAGGCTGAGCGCGAACATCAGCAGCTGTTGGAGCAGGAGGTCCGCTCCTACAACAGCAAGCTGCAGGGTGCCAGCGGTGCCATCCATGACTTGCTGACCTACCTCCAGAACCTGTCCCGCGTCCACGGCACCCAGCTGCTGGACGAGATGCGCTGCACCGATGTCTTGGGCCTCATTTCGGTCCGTGACGACATCCAGCGGCTGCAAGAGGCCGGACAGGATCTGATTGCAGCGGTGAAGCTGGCCCAGAGCAGCGACCCGCCGAGCGGGATTGACATGAGCACGTTCACGGTCGTGCCCGACTGAGCCCGCCCGCTTGATTCATCGCCCGCTCCGGCAAGACTGGGGCGGGCTTTTCTGCGCCTTCGCATTATGGCTGACCTCCAGGCTCTCCTCCGCGAACTCCGCTGGGAGCACCCGGACGCCCATCCCCACACGCTGGCGTGCCTCCTGATGGGGCTCTACCAGATCGACACCACCGGAGCGAGGGTGCGTGAGCTCCTCCGACGCTGAGCCCCGGCGCTGCACCGCGGCGGCTGTGGCCAGGGTGCTGGAGGCGATGGCGGCCAGCCCGCACCGGATCGTTCTGGGCCAGCGGTGGGGCGCGTCGACCGTGCCGGTGCGGTGGCGCCGTTCGCGGCTGCTGCTCCACCGGCTGGGCGGTGAACTGGTGGTGCTGTGGGCGGCGCTGCCCGGGCCCCAGGGCGTCGAGTTGTGGGAGCGAGGGTGCGAGCGTGACGACTGGACGCGGGGGCCTGATTCCGTGCTGGTGTGCCCTCTAGGCCTGCTGACACGAAGAAGCCGCGACCAGCTGGAGGATGCGCTGGCCGCGGCGGATGTGGAGGATTCGGGGATCGTTATCCCTGGGCCGGTGGTCGGCTAGGCCTCCGGCAGCGGGATGGCGGCGGCGGGGAGCCAGTGGGTGCGCTTGGGCAGCGCAACAGCGGCCAAGGATGGCACCAACGGCAGCGGCATAAGCAACCATGCGATTCGCCCATCCTCTAGGTGCATCCACCACCAACACCGTCCATCGGCATCGCAATCCGCCTCAGTCGGCAGCCGCTCCGCCACCGGAATGGGGCGGGGGTGGGTGCCGTAGCGGGCAAGAACGGCGCGGGCGTATTCCAGTGCGTCGGTGTTAAAGATGACGCGATGGATTCCAGCAGCAGTCCCCGCTAACTGTCCGAGTCCTCGTGATGCAGCAGCAAGGTTGTCGCGCATCTGCTGAGGCATTAGCTCCAGCAGCTCCTCATCCGTCACCTCCACCCCAGCCCCCTCGGCCAGGGCGGTGCGGGCGCGTTCGAGGGGGCCATCGTCGAACTCAGCCAGCGGGCCCGTGGGCTCGCCTTTCCAGTTGAACTCGAAAGGCAGGGCGTCGACCGCCTCGACCAGGGCTGCCAGCAAGGCGCGCAGATCGTCAGCCATGAGCCAGCCCCCAGGCGGTTGCGGCCAGGTTGATCAGCCCCAGGCCGATGTTCAGCGCGAGCATCCGGTGGAGCTTGCGCAGGTCGGCGGGGTCAACGGGGATGGGCCGTGCCCGGCCGATGCGGCTGATCCGCGCGACCGGGGGCAGCTGGGGGATGGTCATCGGGCTAGCTCCTGCTCGAGGCGATCAGCGGCCTGCTCCCACCAGTTGGCGCGCAGCCAGTGGGCCACGGCGCGGATAGCGGCCCGTGGTTCCTGTTCGATGGACACCGGGGCGATGGCATCACGCACCAGCTCCACCAGGCCGGCGGAGTTGGCGGGCGGCTGCTGGCGAGCATTGGCCTCGAGGGCCTCGATCCGGCTGCGCAGCTCGACCAGGCACAGGGGCACCTGATCGCCGTGGATGGCCCAGTTCTCCACCTGATCCCATGGGACGGGGTTGCCCATCAGAACGCCACCTCGTCATCGAGCCAGCTGCGGCCGGCGCCGGTATCGGCGCTGATGGCCTTGGCGGCCTGCTCGGCTTGCTTGTCGGCGAGGAAAGCCTGCTCAGCGGCCTCGACCCAGTCGGGGTCCGTGGGTTCCGCGAGCTCGATCGGGCCGTAGAAGCCGACCGTCACACCGCGGGGGATGCGATCGGCCTCGGCCTGGGCCTTGATGGGTTCGCCCTTGGGCTTGCCGTTTTGGTCGTAGGCCTGCGCCTGGTCGGTGCCGGTGATCAGTAGGTCGCCCACGTTGAGCTTGCCGCCGCGGTGCGTCTTGCGGGCATCGATCCACCGGCCGAACGCCAGGCCTTTCAAGATCAGCCGCACCCGATCACCTGGGGCGGGGGTGACGAACTCTTCGCCCTGCTTGGTCTGCATCGTGGTGCCGGGCAGGGCCAGCGCGTGGATCACAAGCTCCTGCTTGTATTTGATCGAGCCATCGTCGCGGGTGCCGGCCGCCATCTTCTCGAGGGTTCCGGTCACGGGGTTTTTCAGCAGTCGGTCGCGCTGCTCCGTTTTCACGATCGCCAGCTGTGCCAGCTCGCCGATCCGTTGATTGCGCAGCACCGGGGCGCTGGGGCGTGCGTTGTCCTGCAGTTCGATTGCCATAGGTCAGTTCTCGGTGTCGTGTGGGATAGGGGGCAGGCCCAGCGCCTGCCGCAGGAGGATGTGAGCGGCTCCTGAGAGGTAGAGGCCGCGTTCAGCAGCGAAGGCCGCAAGGGCCTGGGCGGTATCGGCCCAGACGTGAACGCCGATGGTGGTGTGGCCACCAGTGGGGCGTGGGATGCGTCTGGGCCCGCGACGGCTCACGTCTGCACCTCCACCAGCTGGCAGCGGCGGCGGATGGCGCCGTCGAGGGCCTGGCGGCACCGGGCGGCGAACAGCAGCGGATCGCGGGCCAGGATGGCCTCGGTCGCGCTGGCACGCCAGCCGATGCCGCCGGGCTCTTCGGGGTCGAGGGCCAGCCACCAGCCGCACTCATGGCGCAGGGCCCATGTGCTGGTGCTCATGGCTGATGCTCCGCGATCAGCCGGCGTATGGTGGCAAGGCGGTCGCGGCTGGTGATCGACTTGACGAACGGGGTCCGGCCGATGGCGTGCTCGGCCTTGTAGGCGGCCAGGATCGCTTTCAGGCTGTCGGGCGCGGCCAGGTTGATGGCGTCGAGGTCGCTGAGCACCTCCTCCACCTCCTGCTCGGTTGGGGGCGCGTCGTCCGTGTCGGTCACGTCCGGCTGCTCTGCTGGCTCCGGGGCCGCGGGCATGGGGCAGGCCGGCTCGGGCTTAGGGGCTGGGGCCTCGGTCACTTCCACCGGGGCAGGCTCCACGGCCTGCGACTGCGCAGGAGCAGACGGGGCGGGCGCACGAACGCCCAGAACGAGGGCGGTCAGCTCGTCGGGCAGCAGGGCCAGGTCGCCGCTGTCGATGCGGGCCGGGCCGCTGTCGAGGCTGCCGCCTTCGCAATGCACCAGCACGGCGCGGAGGAAGTCGCCGTCGTACCGCTCTAGCTGGTGGTAGACGGCCAGGCCGAAGGCGCCGGGATGCACCAGGGCCTCGCCTGCTGCGGCGTGCTGGTACTGGGCCAGGGCGCGGTAGAGGGCGGCCTGGCGGGCTTCGTAGTTGGCTAGGTCTGGGGGTGTCAGTGCCGGACGTGCCGGCTCGGGATCAAGTGGCATGACATCAAGGCGCGGCGCCGTTGGCCGCGTTCCTTTGATCTTAAGCTCTAAGGATCCTTTTGCAAAGCAGCAGGATTGATCTATGGTGGTGGGGTCGAGGGGAGCCAGGCGCAGCCGCCCCCGGAACACCGTCCCACCATCGCCCGGCACTGGCCGGAGGGAATCATGCCCGCAACCTGCATCGCCGCCTGGGCCGTCGCCCTGCTGCTGCTCCCGCTGATCGTCCTGGCCTGGGCCATGGAGACCCGCCAGCAGCGGGCCCGGCGCTGGCGCCGTGACGGCCTCACGCAACAGGCCATCGCCAACCGGCTCGGCTGCAGCCGCTCCACCGTCCGCCGGTTGCTGATGGCGTGAAGGGTTGAGGCCTGCCCAAGGGGAACGCCCTGGGGCTTGCCGTCGGCCTCCGCGGCGGACCCTTGGATCGATCAAAGAAACGACAGGGCCAGCCTAGAAAAATCCCCCGGGCTACTACCACCGAGGGATGGCGTCTCATCGCTCACTCCATGCGGAGCACTCTCACGCTACGCAGGCTGAGAACTCCGCACCAGTGCCCGGGCCGCGGCCATCCGCTGCCGGTTCACCTCACGCCCGGCTGGGGACCGCTTCCAGCAGTGCGAGCACAGGGGAGCAGTGCGCCGCGACCGCACCAGTCGGGCGCAGCCTGAGCACGGCTGGGGGGCGTCGGGATCGGGCAGCCCCCGCAGGCGGGCCCGGTAGCGGCGCGTGCGCGCGGTGCTCGAGTCGGCGGTCATGGGGTGCTGTGCGTGGGTGGGCTGCAGGCGGGCCTGTGACGGGCCCTGTCCAGGGTGACGGTCTAGGACACGGGGCGCCGTGGCTCGGCCCCGTGCTGGGGCACGCAGGCGCCGTTCAGGCGTCCTGCTCCAGGGCGGCCAGCTGGCGGTCCAGCGCGCGCTGCTGGCGCTCGATCCGGTCCAGCTCGACGGCGTGGTGCTGGGCCACCAGCTGCAGGTCAGCCAGCCGCATGGCCGTGGTGCCGGTGCTGCGCAGCAGCACGTCCACGCGCGCGTCCTGCTCGACGCCCGCTGCCAGCAGCGCGTCGATCTCCGCCTCCAGGGCGGCCAGGTCGGTGGTGGTGGTGTCAGGCATGGCGCCCTCCGGGTGG
>Ga0315907_10002622_pt1 | contig 22314 bp, 23 predicted proteins | sample LakEriMetagenome_3_FD_203525 | JGI IMG/M metagenome (GOLD analysis project Ga0315907, IMG submission 203525) | Freshwater fungal communities from buoy surface, Lake Erie, Ohio, United States - Buoy 12 MA123 | ecosystem: Environmental > Aquatic > Freshwater > Lake > Lake biofilm | place: USA...
GTAATGACTATCTATGACTTCAAACTCCTTAAGGTTAATGTCCTGATGTAGTTGCTTGAGAGTATACCTGTGAAGGTGATTAAGAAAAATGTCATGTTCTGAAAAAAGATGCTTGAAAGCTGGCACAGTAACGATGCAAAGACCTTCTTTTTTTAAAAATGAACTGGCTTCAAGAAAAAGATTTAGTGGAGAAGTCACATGCTCTAGTACATCCATCATCAAGACCACATCAAATGATTTCAAGGGAGATTCACTTATTTTCCTAACAATCTCTTTTCGATCTCCAGTATAATTAAGATCGACTCCAATGGCCTTTAAACTGAATCGTTTTTGGAGGTGATCCATAATAAAAGCATCGCCACATCCGACATCTAAAATGGTAGCTACTTTTTCATACCGGATTATATTTTCAACAATAAAGCTTCTACAAAGCTCCCAAGGATGAGGATGACCTGAAGAGCTCACTTCTTTAAGATCCATTGGATTCCCTTATTGCTTCTAAGACCTCTTTTCGAAAGATAATATTATTTTAAATTTAACATCTGGGAATTAATGTGACCAGAAAGGACTTTTTCTAAGGCTAAAAAGGTATGCAATACCTTTTTGACAAACGTCTTAGAACATTGAAAACTAACTCATGACAAAATTTGACAAAACCTACTGGGATAAAAATTACTCCGACCCTATGAGTATGGATGGTATAGGAAATGCCAAGGCCCATGTGCAATACCTCAAATCATTTCTTTCCGTTGAGCATGTGGACATCAGCACCATCATCGATTTGGGGTTCGGTTACGGTCATCTTTTTCGTGAGATGCTCAAAGCTTTTATTCCCCACAGAGCGGTGGGAATAGAGCCCTCGCCCTATGCATTCAAAAAGGCAAAACTTGATAAGCTTCGCCCAGTCGCTTCGACGGACCTCAAGCTTTTTGAGGAGGATCTCATCACGTGGTGTCGGACTGATCGTAAGAAAAACAATGAATTTGACCTCGGTATCTGCACCTCTGTTTTCCAGTACCTTACAGATAAAGAGCTCAAAGAAATTATCCCCATCCTGAGCAAGCGAATTAAATATCTCTATCTCACAGTCCCAACGAATATCGAGCTCGGCCGCCAGGTCTCAGAATTAGATTTTAAAGATGAGTATGCCATTCATCGAACACGCGAGCAGTATCAAAAACTTCTGCGTCCTCACTTCACCTTTGTTTCATCTCGAGTCTTAGAGAGTAAGCATTTTTTTAATGAAGAAAGTACAAGTTTTACGGATTTACTTTTTCGTTACTAAAAAGGTGCCAGGTAGAGACACGTCAAACAACTGAAAAGACATTATCAAAAAATTAATTTTGACCAATTTAAAACTCATGATAACTTAGAGATGAATGATGAGGTGGGAGGGGGTTCAGCGCCCCTCCCTAAATCCACTCAATCCATTCTTAAAATTACAGCAAGCTGTAACAAAAGAATGAAAAGAGTAAGAACCCTCAACATTTCTTCCATAAAATCCTTTTCGCAAAGGCGCCCTTCATTGGGCGTCTAACGGAAGGACCAAACAGAAGCTCGATGAAGATAATTCAAAAGATTTAAAATAAGAGCAAAATGACGACGACCAAAAGAAGATTATTCTTTAATGAAAAGGCCCTAATCGAATGAAAACAAAATCCAAACTTAAAATCCTTATCTCAGCGCTTAAAACTAAACCAGGAAAGATGGTGGCCAAGGCTGCTGTGAAGTCGATGGTAAAAAAATATGTGAAGGAAGTTAAAAAGAAGTAACTTCCTCCTATAAACGATTCTGGTACAAATAATTATAGGAACGCCCATTCATCACGCGCACATGAAGGAGAACACCTTTTTCAGCCGATTCAAGATAGGGAACACTGTATTTAATCTTAAAGGGAGTTGATTTATTTTCACATGGCCCAACTTCTTTAAATTTAGGTCTAAGGACTATCATTGAATCTTGTATATCGGCATACATTTTATCATAAACAAGACAGGTCACGGGATTTACCCCAACGAGCTCAATCTCTCTTCCCTCTTCCTCCTCTGAAATCCCTGTTACATTTCCAAAGAGAAACTTATAGGTTGTGGACTAAATGTACAAAAGGAGAAACATATCGAAACTGATCCAAGGAATTTAGAGAACTGTTTATTATCATTGTTTTTTAGAATTAAAAATCAAAACCAAACTTTCTGAGAGTTTCTCCGAAAGCGTTATTTTGAAGATCGGAACTAAGTGTTTGGGATTGCTTTTTATTTAGCTCACCTAATTCGTTCCTTAAATCATTACGAAGAAGCATGTTTAATAAACGAATAAGATTCTCTTGATTGATTTCTGATAAAATAAAATCTCGAGATTTACCTGTTAATATTTCACTTGCTCCTACATATTTTGTTGTAATGACAGGTAGCCCACAGAACATGGCTTCAAGAACAGATCTTCCAAATTCTTCAATATGTGCAGGAAGAACAAAAACATCTAATAGATAATAGTAGTTCTTAACATCAATAATTGGTGGAGCATAAACGACAGGAAGATCCTTTGCTAAATCCTTATATTGCTGATCAATATTCCCACCAGCAATAAAAAGCTTCGCCCGGGGATTGAAGGAGGAGAATTCACGAAATGAATTGATTAAAAGATCTAGATTTCTCTTCTTGAAATTGCCAGATGTTACAAGCCCAATAACGAAATCGTCATCTTTAAATCCAAACTTATCCCTCCATATCTTCTTTACCTCGGAAGAATTCGAGACGATAAACTTAGAAAGATTTACCTCTGGATAAATCACCTCGACTCGAGAGGAATCAAGTTTAAATCTCTGAACAAGATCATTTTTCATCATCTGAGAATTACAAATCAAAAGTTTAAATGATCCTCTCGTTAAAATCTCAGAGTGAATCTTTCCCACTTCGTGATCCATGGGCAAGGGTTTTCCCTCAATGAGTTCATGGGCCAAGTGAACACAGTTATGAATGAAAAGGATATCTTGATGAAGTATATCTCCATGTCCAATCACAAGATCAGGTCTGTTTTTCTTGATCCAAGCATCGACTCTCTTTGAATAGAAAAGACGTCGAAAATAACCAGAAATGGGCCATCGAAAAGTTTTAACAGGAATACCTCCAAACTCTTCGACCATGGGCTTATTTATCGTTTCTGCAATTGCAAAAGATTCATGACCAAAACTTTTAAAGAATTGGCACTCTTGAAGCACTTTTTTTGGCACTCCCGACGTCGTATCTCTAAGATCTTTGCGTGAAATAAGAACTTTCATAGCAGCCACTCTAGCACTAACTCACCCTCGGCTCAACTGTAAGCCGCAGGCCCAGAGCATTTATAATTTTAAAAAAGGTATCAATCCGTGGAAAAGTCTGACCAGAAAGTGCACGATAAAGATTTTCTCGGTTGAGTTCTGCATCCAGTGCCAGCTGAGATATGCCTCGAACCTCGGCGACTTGCCTAATGGCCGTCATGATCACATTGGGCATGTCATAGCTTTCTTCGAAGGCCGTTTTGATTAAACCCAGCTGCATTTCCTCATCATTTTGAAGGAAATCTTTGATGACAAGATCCAATGGTTTTCCATTTTTTATTTTTTTCATTTATTTGTCTCCAAACTCTATCCCTTAATGTAGCTAATTAGCTACAGTCGTCAATCCCGAAGGGGCCACCCTAACATTGATAGATTTGAGTTTTCTTCTAAAAATTATCTAATCCCTTGATTTTTCTCAAAATTGAATTGAGTTTCCATTTGACGAACAAGCTCAAAAGAAGGATTGTGCAGCCTATGTTGAAATTTAATGACCTCAGGCTCAAGCCGCAGATTCTGACTAATCTTGAAAAAGTCGGTTACTCTACTCCCACTCCTATTCAGGGCGAATCCATTCCTTCCCTACTCGAAGGAAAAGATCTCCTCGGCATTGCTCAAACAGGAACGGGAAAAACCGCCGCCTTTACACTCCCTATGCTGGAGCGGCTTTCACCCAGAGATTTTTCTCTCACCCCGGGACAACCTCGGGCCTTAATCTTAGCTCCCACAAGAGAACTCGCCTCTCAAATTAAAGAGAGCCTCGATAAATATGGTGAAGGCCTTAAACTAAAGTATGCAGTTATTTTTGGTGGTGTAGGACAAGCAAGCCAAGTCAGCGCTCTTCGAAGTGGCCTAGACATTCTTGTCGCCACACCTGGACGCCTTTTGGATCTCATGAATCAAGGGCACTGCAAACTCTCCGCGGTTGAGATTTTTGTTCTAGATGAAGCGGACCGGATGCTCGACATGGGATTTATCCATGACATCAAAAAAGTGATCGCTGTCCTGCCAGAAAAAAAACAAACTCTCCTCTTTTCAGCAACAATGCCAAAAGAAGTTGTTTCCATTGCGAATAGAATTTTAAAAAATCCTATTCGCGTTGAAGTGACTCCTCCTTCAACGACGGTTGAAAGAATCAATCAAAAAATTATTTTTTGCCAAAAAGCTCATAAGTATCAACTGCTCCGAAAACTTCTCCAAGAAGAGAATGTTGAGCTCACTCTAGTCTTCACTCGAACCAAGCATGGGGCGAATAAAATTGTTGATTACCTCAACGCTCACCAGATAAAGTGTGCCGCCATTCATGGCAATAAATCTCAAAATGCGAGAGAAGCGGCCCTCGAAAATTTCAAATCAGGTACGATCAAAGTTCTCGTCGCCACAGATATTGCTGCCCGCGGAATCGATGTTCAAGGTGTTTCACACGTCATGAATTTTGATCTCCCCGTTGATGCTGAAAGCTACGTTCACCGTATTGGACGAACCGCTCGCGCCGGTAAAGACGGTGACGCTATCTCTTTTTGTGATGAAACAGAACGAGATGCTCTGGCCCGCATTCAAAAACTTATTAATCTGAAACTTCCCACAGACACATTTGTGGGAGTAGCGGAAAAATCAGTTAAGGACACAAGACCGGAAAGGCCCTACCGAGATCCTCGCGCTAAACCGAAAGCGAAACCTCAAGGTTCTCCAGCGCCTCAGGCCCCAAAAAAAGAAGAAAAAAATAAAGTTGGATTTAAATTCAGGAATAGAAAATGAAAGACTATAAAGATCTTGGCCCACTCAGTGATAAAAAACTTAGAACACTTAGAAACAACCTTAATAACCGTTTAGTCGCCTTTAAAGCGCCGTCTCAAAAAAATCTTCCTCCAAGTCACATGCTCCATGGACTTGATGAAGCTCAATGCAAAGTTTTACTCGAAAGAGTCCTTAAAGAATTAAAGACCCGATTCTAACCTCGAGTCAGGTCTTCGAATTTTTCTAGTACGTGCATGGAAACAGTCTCACTAATCTTGACCCAATTTTTTGAACTCTGGGTGATGAGATAATTTTTCCAAAAGCTTTCTCCAGACTCTCCTTGAAAACCTATAAGGCCCCAGGCCAGGCCTGATTCTGAATGGGCCAATTTTTCAGCAATGTAAACATTCTCTCCCTCTTGCTTCACTCCACCCCAGAGCGATAAATTCTCCACTGAAAAAACACCCAAAGAAACTTGATACGTATCAAGATCGGAAAAGATATCGCTTATCACATGCTCAGGAGAAAATTCCGTATCTGGTAAAAGAAGAAGATTTTTTTTGCCCCAATAATCACGACTGGCCCATAGGGTTTGCACCCATTCAGGGGTCTTTTTAATTTGAATATGAGGCACCTCATGCTCCATCAGCCAATCATTGAGAACCTTTTTATCATCTCGAGAAATAACAAGCGGTGAAGCTCCGGCGCGCTCCACCCGCTCAAGGGCCTTTTCTATAAAACTCATAGAATAATAAGGGTGCTGAAGAAGTTCTTTTGCGGCCGGAGATCCGACTCGTGTACCAAGTCCCGCCGCGGGGATGATCACTCTTGATGCTGTAAGCTTGCTTAAAAAAGCTTCCTGAACTATTCTGCCCTCATGAATTTTGCCGTTGCCGTTTTGACTTATAACCATCCGAATATCACCATTGAGTGTTTAAAATCTGTGGTAGAAATTGTTCCCCGTGAACTCATTTATGTCATTCACAATGGCAGTTTAGCAGAGCATAGAGAGAAAGTTCAATCAGAGTTTCCCCAGCTTCAGCATGTGGTCATGCCGGAAAATAAAGGCTTCACCGGTGGTTGCAATGAAGCCATGAAGATTGTTTTAGAAAAATTTGACTGGCTTTATTTTCTCACCAACGACATTACTCTGCTGAGCTTAGGCCTATTACCAGATCTTCCTGGTCTCTATGCTCCCCTTATTTGGCGCAGGAAAAAAGATGTGGTGGACTCCATGGGTGCAGCTTTTATTCCTCAGGAATCAAAACTTTATCATTTAAAATCCAAAGAAGAGTTTTCTAATCTTCCATCAGGTCATTTTCCTTATGTCCCAGGTACGGCCTTTCTGATTCATCGAGATATTTTTCAAAAAACTGGAACTCTAGATGAGTCTCTCCATACCTACTGGGAAGACGTGGATTATTCTCAACGAGTCAGGCTTCTTGGCCTCAAGATGGATCTGCATTTAAATTTTGAACTTATCCACAAAGTGGGTAAAACCTGTCACAAAGATCCCTTCTATACCAATCATCTTTTTAAACGAAATCGAGAAATTATCTCAAATAAGTACCGCCTATAGTCAGGTTCAAAGATTTAACGTAAAATGAGTTATGTTTCAAAAGCTTAGAAATCACTTCATCATTGGATTTATTTTTCTTATCCTCACGCTTATTCAGCAGTATGGGTTTTACTGGCTCAAAGGTCTGCCGATTGTGGGTCTACCACTAGAGAAGTATTTTCTACTTTTTATCTTTTTTGGGCTCATCACTCTCACTCCTCAAGTAAGAATTCGTTTTGCTCTTTTAAGTTTTTTTCTCGTCTTAAATTTCTTCCAAATGGCCCATCTTTCGTATTTCGGCACTCTCATTCTTCCCTCAGAGATTTATCTCCTCTTTGCTGAATTTCATGAGATTACGGGAACTCTTGTAGCGGAATTATCACATATTATTGTGCCCCTCCTTTTTACGCTCATCCCACTTGCGTTAGGATTTTTTGCCCTCAAAAAGTTTCAACCTCATTACAAAATAAAATGGATTCCCATTCTTATCGCTCTCTATTTTATTTATAACCCAGTCAGAACGGCGATCACCGGTAATACCTGGGGGCGCCAACCCTCCACTCGAGAGCTGGCCGGCATGAATCTATACCTTGCTTTAAGTTACTTTAGTGGGCGTATCCTGCCTGCCAAACTTTCTAAGGCCCAATCTGGGCCGGTGGAAAATCAATCTCTCAAGCTTAAACTTGAAGCAAAAAATAAATCCGCTTGGGATAACATCATTGTGGTCTTAGGAGAAAGCCAAAGTCCGGATCACATGAGTCTATTCGGTTACGAGCGACCAACGACACCTTTTTTGGAAAACCTTAAATCATCGGCTTCTTTTCATGCCATGAAAGGACTCTCCAGTGGTGTCTCCACAGACATCAGTGTCGCTTTTTTTCTCAACGTTACTTATGGTGAAGCAGGAGTCATTAAAGCAGCGAAGGGTGAGCATTGCCTTTTTAAACTCGCTAAAGATCAGGGCTTCTCCACTCACTTTTTATCGGCCCAATCATCCCAGCAGCTGCGCTACATTACGCCTTATCTTTGTTCAGCTTCCCTGGATGATTTTAGAAGTCTCGAGGAAGTTTCTCCTGAAACACAAAATGCCAATGCCGCCATTGACCGCCATCTTCTGCCAAAGCTTACTGAGCTTTTAGGAAAAAAATCTAAAAACTTCATTATGCTTCACCAACGTGGCTCCCATGGCCCCTGGGAGCTCCGTTCAACGGCCGAATCTAAAAAATTTCTTGAAGCTTCAAAAGATCATAGGATTAATGATTACGATAATTCTGTCGTAGAGTTTGATCTTTTTTGGAAAGATCTGCATCAGTTATTGAGTCAACAAACCTCAAAAACACTCGTTCTCTATTTATCTGACCATGGCGAAGCAGCCGGAAGAAATCAAAAATTTGGACATGGCTTTTTGGCCCCAAGTTCCTTTGAAATACCTTTTTTCTTTTTTAGCTTTAATCAACATTTGCCTGAAAAGACGAAAGAGCTTCCTAAGTTTTTGCCTCAGTATAATTTTTCACTTTATCTTATTGAGCAGATGGGCTGGAAAACAAATCACAGACCTCATGAGCCGATTGATGATTTTATGATTTTTGGAAATGATATTGATGGTTTTGCAGGGAAGATGAAAATTAAATTTTCTTCTCCGGGTGAGTATGTTTACACTCCAGAATCATAAAACCTGATTCTTGCCACTGAAATCGGATATTGTACCCAGCAACGAAAACTCCAAAAGACTCGTCTTTATCAAAACTGGGCCTTGGATCTAGGCCTATGACTTTTTCTATGAGGATTCTGATCTCTTCATCATCAGGGGCCACACAACTCCACTCCACTTTTTTAAACTGAGGCATTTCCTGAAAGACTCCCGCTTTGGCCTCAATGACAGCATCGGCATAAGGAAGATAGGGCTTAATATCAAAAATAGGCGTACCTGAGACAAGATCCACACCCTCGACCCAAAGTGAAATTTTATCCGCAAGCAATTCTAATTTTTTAAATTTCACCACGGATAGACCTAAATGATTAGGTCTATGGGGTGAGCGGGTGGCGAAGACTCCCCACTTTGAATCTCCACCAAAGCGTGGTGGTCGCACAAGCGCCTTCACTCCTTCTTCAAGAGCTTCATGAAAAGAAAAGATAAGCCAAAGATGAGTGAAGTTCTCTAGGCCTCTGAAAGCTTCAGCAAAAAAATCATTCTTAGGAAAATCCATGCGGCCCCAAGCTTCATTAACAAGCAAAGGCTGACGAGGAATTCCAAATTTTTCTACAAAAGGAGTTTCTATAAAAGTAATAGGCTTCATATTTAATTTTCATGAATCAGTGATCGACTTCCCATAAAAATTCGGGTGTAAATTCTCACACAAATAAGTCCATTCATCATCAAGCTTAAAGTTGTCGCAAAGGACATGTAAAGGGAGTGATTAATGAGTTCCTCTAAAATTATATCTTCCCCGAAAAAAGCCGTACTAATAGGCATTCCGGCCAAAATCATAAAGGAAATCAGAAAAAGGTTTCCATGAAGGGGGTGAGCGGTTCCCATGGCATGAAAATCTCTTAGGCTTAAATGCCGGTAATGGCTACAAATATAAAGACCCAAGATTTGCGCAGGGACAACAGAGAGTAAAAAGATTTTAATCCCGACAATGGCATGTGTATCAATCAACAAAATACTCAGCATGTCCATCGCTAGTGATATAGAAAGATCAATCATCGAATGAAAAGGATCTGTTTGATAGAAAAGAGCACGCATACTGTAGTAAAGAGAAATAGAAGAGAGAATCCAAGGCCATTTATAGAGGGCAAAATCAGGTAATAAAAGTAAAAAGAAAAGCGGGATGACATAAACTGGTTTAGAAAGAATATTTCTCAAAACCATATAGGCTTTTCTCCATGGTATGAGACCAAATCCCCTCCAGGAAGGGTCCATAGAGAAATCATTCAGCGCCAGAGTATAAAGTGTCGCATTCAGCTTTTTAGGTAAAAATCTTAACTCCCACTCCTTCCCTTTTGAAATTCGATCCAACATCACTTTGTTATTCAATGTTAAAGAGTTGGCGACAACAGAAGGAGAAACCAAAAGTTGAAAACATCGGTAAAGAGCGTGAAGAAAAAGATGAATCATCGCTAATTTTGTAAAACCTAAACTTAATTCCACAAACATGATTCCAATTTGGGCGGTACTGGCAAAAGCAATCTGCCCCTTAATATTCGCCTGGACTCGACCTTGAAGTGTTGAAAGAATAAAGGTGATAATTCCAATCAGCATCACTAGAACTTTAATCTCAATAGCCGTTGACCAAATAGGAAATGTTCTCACAAGGAGGAAGACTCCTGCATGAATAGAGAGGGCCCCATAGAAAATGGCACTCGAGGGAGTCGGACCCTCCATCGCCTTTGATGGCCAGGTATGAAAGGGAAATTGAGCCGACTTTCCAACTGACGCCATCACAAGAAATAGCCCTAAAATAACAATATAGAGTTTTGGTGTATTCACAAATGTCGTGTTCGATATCTGCATGATGGCCGAAAAATTAGTCGCTTCATGCCACAGCACATGCCCCAGCACTGCTCCCATGAGAATCCCGACATCACACACGCGATAAATATTATAGACTCTCCAAGCGTTCATAACGGATCTTGTATGAGAGCGATAGAAGGCGATTAAAAAGAATGAACTAAATCCAACAAGCTCCCAACCTGCAAAGAAAAGATCTAAAGTACCGGCCAGGCTTAAAATATACATGCCGAAAATAAAAAAAAGAATCGTGCTAAAAAAACGCTGATAGCCTTTCTCAAGATGTAAGTATCCATGAGCATACTTGACGACCAGCAATCCCAAGATATGAGTCAAGGTCATCATGATAATGGTATTAAAATCTATCCAAATCATGAGATCAAAATGATGTCCAAAAAGTTTTAATTTGAGAACATTATGCTCTAGTGGAAGTTTTCCTAGTGACCCTTCATAAATCAGTAAAGCAAAGGTAAAAAGAGCAGGCAAAAGAAGACTGAGCCCTGTAATTCGAGTCACTGTTTTTTCTTGAAATCTATAGGGTAAGCACAAGAGAAGACAAGACAGAATAGGAAGGACATAAATCCAAATAAGAATATTTAGCATAAATCTTCCAGCTCATGATTAAGTTTTAACATCTCACCATGTTTAAAAACATAATAGCTTTTAGTTTTATAATCCCAGCACCCATAATGAACCCAGTTATTATAAACAATTTCTTTCACCAGAGGATTTCTCTGAATAGCAGAGAGCGCGACCTCTGGGGACTGCTCAACTAAGACAAAAAGTCTCAGGGGTGTATGCTGATCAATCATCTGAAATGGCAGTCCAAATAAAAGATCACTTTCAGTTCCGTGGCTGACTCCAATATTTCCTACGATATTTTGTGGGAGTTTAGAACCTGCCCCAAAACGAAGATTATCGACTCGTGAAAAATAATAATCAAGATTGATACCGGATGTGACTGGGATCACTGCTCCTAGTGAGCTCGCCAAGATGTCTCCATTCGGATCAATTTCTCTGTCATAGGATTGAAGAAAAGATCTGCGAGATAAATCGACTTCTTTGGTAAGGCTGCGATTACCAACGATCGAAAACGCCACATTGGTGTGGCCCATTTCTGGTCTGGTTTCAAAAAGAGAATAGGATCTTCTTAAAACTTCTTTTTGAGCTAATTTGCTGACCGGTCTATAACTCACCAGTTTAAACACCTGGGATCGTTCTCGAGCATTTTTATAAACAGCAATTGAGATGTATCTTTTAAACTTATCAAATGAGGCTTTATGTAATTCAGGCACATGATGAGTGTCATAAAAACTTATTAAGTCTCGACAGGTATCATGGAAGCCCGCCACAAAATAACTGGTTTCAGGGATTTCAATTTTATATTTAGTTTTTAAGATGTCTCTTACTTCAGGAAGATTTGCCATCGCCGCAAATGTTCGAGCATTGGCCGAACCTGGTCTCCCTGAGCAGGCGCCGCAACCATAAGTAGCAAAGTAAGGATTATTCACACTATTTGATCCATGACCAAAGACAAAAATAAGCGGAGCGAATTGATGAACAAAACCGATCAATTTCAACTGCCCATTGAGAAGTTCTGCAATTTCCTCATGGGTATAGCCCACTTTAAGCCCATCAGCACCTGGCATCTCCCCTTGATTGATAAATTTGAGATTTGAGTTTAATTTAATCTCTCTTACATTTTTAGTTTTCTTGAAGGCCAGCGGGAAAAATAAATTCATCGCAAGAATGAATCCAGACTTCAAACCACCTGTAATTGATTGAAAAAAATCTCCTAGAAATTTATGAGTTGGCTGGATGAGATCATGTGAAAGTGCTTGTTGTTTGCGTTTTTTAAAGACGACATCTTGAATAAGGTAGCGAGGAGTAAGTGGGGCCGGACACTGTTTTTTAGGAAAAGCATCATCAGAGTGTTGGAAAACTCCCTCGATTCCAAAGTGTCCTGCAGTCCCAAATGTTTCAATTCCTTCATTTAGATTTTCTAAATGTCGCCTAAGGGCACATTCTCTATCATCCATGCAAAAGATGGCCTGATATCTTGGGTTCTCAACTTCTTTTCTCGTCACAAGATTTAATTTTTTAAAATAGAGTTTATAGGTCTGCTCTTCAAGGGCTTCTTGGCATGCTCGAAAAAGGCTAAAGATTTTTTCATCATGTAAGGGATTGAGGTCATCTAATTTGACTTCCTTAAAATCTGGAGCTTCGGCGTTTGGATCATGATTAATAATCCACGCCCTTTCAAGAATAAGCTTCACCGCCATGAAATCAACTAAACTGACCCTTCTTTTAAAAGGGATAAGTGAGGGATTTTTTTCTAAACAATAAATAAGGCCGGCCCAGCCTCTTAAGGTGAAAATGGATTCACGTAAATAATCTGCCTGAATCATGGGATCAGGACAAAGAAACATTAAGTGTCTGTGAATCGCCTGTTCAGCAGAGTCAGCAAAAAGGAATTCAAAATTTTTATTGGAAAAAGGCGCTGGCTTAACAAGGCTTTCCTGAAAAAGATTTTTAATTGTATCATAAAAACTATAATCATCTGCTCCTGGCATCTCCCAGAGACCAATCCCTTGATCGATATACATTCCCATCCATTTAATCAGCATGCTATCAGCAAGACTGGCAATATTGACTCCGAGAGAATTGTTCCAGTGGTGATGGAGTTTTCCATTTCGAAGATCATGATGGACAAATTCAATTTTGTGATGATTCAGGGGGGAGAGAATTTCTTCCCATTCATTTTCTAGCGAAATCTTTTTAAGTTTTTGCTTAATCAGGTCCTCGGACAAAAAACCACTGTTTATTTTATCTCTATAGAGTTCTAGCTCCCCAAAAGGCATGGCTTCAAATTTTTTACTCACTGTTTTGACGGCATCCCAAAAAGGGAGGTTCTGATAAGGAAGGAGAAGATTTAAATGAATAAATTCCGATATTGGCCTAATAATCGGAAGCTCTTGAGCTATCTCTTCTAAGAAGTGATCAATTTGCAAGCTTCCTTGTTGTTTGAGCTCATCTTCACTTAAATTTTTCAAACTTAGTCACCATCACTTTTAATGATTATTTATCTGAATGTATAAAGTCATAAATTTTTCAGGGATATTAAATGAAATACCAAGTCCCTGCTTTTGCATTTTATGAATCTCACTTATAAATATCGTAAACGAGGTCGCATCAATATAATTAACCTTATCAATTTTAATTTCAACCTGTCTGAACTGAACCAGCTTATTAAGAATATTTTTTTGATTGAGTGCCGAGAAAAAAACTAAGGCCCCTTCAAATTCAAGTAAAGCTGAATCTCCTTGATGAGTCAGTTGGTACTTAGGTTTTAAAAGATTCGATACGCTTGCTCCATTCATTAGAGAAAATATCATCTTCACAACCATCCCTGCAAAAATCCCAATTAAAAGATCCTCAACTAAAGTGAGGATAATCGTTGTGAGAAAACTCAACAGAGATCCAGTTCCAAGCTTTTTCATATGCAGGACTTGTTTCGGTTGCGCCAGTCTATAACCAACAAGGATTAAGATGGCTGCCAGGGATGAAAGAGGAATCATGTTCAAGACGGCCGGAAAAAGAATCAAGAAAATTAAAATATAGAAGCCGTGAGAGAAATTGGCCAGAGGTGAGCGTGCCCCTTGAGTAATACTGGCCGATGATCGGACAATTTCAGCGATAATGGGAAGACCGCCTATTAACCCACATGCGATATTCACGATTCCTTTACTCCAGAGTTCACGATCAAAATTCGACTCACGATTAAGGGGATCGAGCTTATCAACAGCACTTGCCGAAAGAATGGATTCAAGACTGGCGACAAAATAAAGTGAAAAGATCGCCATTAGAGAAGCAGAGCTAAAAATGACATCAAATGATGGTGTGATCATAAATGAGGAGACATCAATCGGAATATTAACCAAAGATGCTGAGCTAAAGTATCTGGCCAAGAGCACGCCGAGGACCACTACAACCAGAGGTGCCGGAATAACTTTTGTCACTTTTATTTTTAAATAAGGGTAAACCAGGAGCAACGCAAGACTCATGAGTCCAATCAGAGATGACTCAGGATTCAGATTCCCGATGGTTTGTGGCAAGGTTATAATAGAATTAATAATTGAGCCTTGAGCCTTTTGACCAAAAAAGACATGGGATTGCTTGATAATAATAATTAATCCAATCGCGCTGAGCATGCCGTGAACAACTGAAAGCGGAAAGAGTGCAGCAAATCGTCCAAACCTTAAAAATCCACTTAAAATCTGAAGCACACCCACCACCATCACACAGGCAAGCATTCTTTTGAAACCAAGGGCCGCATCCCCCTCACCTAAACTTTGGATAGCATTGAGGACCACCACAATCAGACCTGCTGCAGGACCATTAATCGTGACGTAGGATCCACCAAGGTATGCACCTATGATCCCACCTAAAGCAGCCGAAATAAGTCCGGCCGTGGAAGGGGCGCCACTCGCGAGTGAAATACCTAGGGAAAGAGGAAGAGCGATGAGAAAAACCACCATCCCAGCTTTGAGATCTTGAAGAGCAAATTTTTGAAAGGGAGAATTGAGTGAATTTGAGTTTGTCATCAACGAGGCCCAGGAGTAAAATTATTTTTTATAATTATATGATCCCAGTATGAAGAAGAGATGAAAACGAAATGAAGATTTCTTCATACCCCTAAGGCTTTGAAAACATGAGAATTTTAGTTGTAGAGGATGAACTTAAAATTGCACAGTATACTGCTCAAGTACTATCCAACCTAGGCTATATTCCAGAGCTTGCAAATTCAGGTCAAAGAGCGAGGGATCTGTTTGCAATTAATCATTATGGCCTAGTCATCCTTGATCTCATGCTCCCGGATGATGATGGTCTTTCACTTTGCAAAGATTTTAAAACTCAAAAGCCAACAACACCTATTCTAATGCTTACGACACTTTCTGAAATTCATGACAAAGTCCAGGGTCTCAATTCTGGTGCAGATGACTACATGACAAAACCCTTTCACGTTGAAGAGTTAACCGCAAGAGTCAGAGTCCTGCTTCGACGCCATCAAGGGACATCACACAACCTTAAATGTGCAGATCTTGAAATGGATCTGGTGAAACGTCAGGTTTTACGGGCCGGACAAAATATCAAATTAACAACCAAAGAATTTTCTCTTCTCGAATATTTACTACGCAATCTAGGCAGACCCGTCACCAGAGTACAAATTGCTCAAAATGTTTGGGACCTCCATTTTGATCCAGAGTCCAACGTGGTGGATGTTTATGTGAAACAACTTAGAAAAAAAATTGATTCAAATTCTGATAAGAAACTAATTAAAACAATTGTGGGAATGGGTTATGTTATCAATCATGAATAATTTTAAATCTAAAAATAGAACTCTAATCTTTTCTTTTCTACTCCTCATAGGACTTATCATCATCGACTTTTTCCTCACTCGATTTAATATTCAAGAGAAAAAAGCCCAGATATCTTTAGAGATTATTCAATCCGACAAGATTCTATCAAGCGAGGTCTATCGCCTCCTTTATAGCCTTGAGGATGATTTAAGTTTTATTGAAAAAAAGATTCAAATTATTCTCACTCATAATAAACAAGAAAAAGATATTAATAATCTCATTGATTTCCTTAACACTCATGCTCACTACTTCAAGTTAAGAATCGCAACGACTGATGGAGAAGAGATTTTCAAAGTTGTTCAGAATCGTGAGACAAAACAATATGAACAATCAAAAAGTCTCTACAATCTTTCTGGACAAGATTTTTTTAAAGAATTAAGCCAAGTTAAATTTGATGAGTTTTATTTTTCTTCGATGGAAGCCAATATTATTAACGGAGTCCCTGAGAATCCTATTCGCCCGGCCATTCGTGTTTCAAAAAGAATAAAATATCAAAATGATCGAGAAGCGCTCTTAGTGCTCAATATTGATGGATCAGAAATTTTTCAGCTCTTTGTTGGCCAGACATTTGACCCCACATTTGCCACAGAAAAATTTCTTGTGGACCATAAAGGATTTACCGTTTCAAGCTACCCTTTGCTAAATGAAGAAGAGTACACAAAAAAGAAAGTAGATATCTCAGAAAAAACGTTTAAAGTGCTTAGTAAGAAAACAGTTTTCCAAGGAAGCTTCACTCGAAAAAATGATATTTTTAATTTTACTCGACTTCCGCTCCCTAAGAGTTCTGGAACCTGGTATCTCATCTCAACCATTCCTGAAAGCTCTATCAAAAAAGCGATCTATAACCAACATCTCACAAGAATATTTTGGGAAGCTGCGATCTATCTCATCCTTGTTTTCTGGTTTTGGAGAGATGATAAAAAACGTCATAAAGAGCAAGTGGTCCAAGTACTTCTCAAAGAAAGAAGTGAATTTATTCAAAATGTTTCTCATCAGCTTAAAACTCCGCTGACTATTATTCATAATTACTTGGCGCAACCAGAAAATATCGTTGAAAATGTGCCTGAGATGAAAAAAGAAGTTAGCCATCTCATCAAGGTCGTAGAGGATTTTCTCCTCTTGGGACAAATTGATTCACTTCAAACTATTCCTCTCGAAAAAGAAAATATTCTAGAAATTCTCAATGAAACGATTGAACTTGTTGGAGCAAAAGCTTCAAAAAAATCGATTAGCATTCGCTTAAATCTTCAGGAAGAACTCACTGACGCTCTCCAAGCACTCGATAAAAATGTTCTTCCAGAGCTTTTAAAATCTGCTTTTTTGAATCTCCTGGATAACTCTATCGATTTCAGTCCAAGAAATTCAACCATTACGGTTTCTATAAGCATGTCTAATACAAAGGTTCTTATTCGGTTTGAGGATCAGGGACCAGGTATTGATGAGAAGGAACTCCCTTCTCTTTTTGAAAGAAAAATGAAAGTTTCAACAGATCCTAAAAGAAAAGGCACAGGTTTGGGCCTTGCGATCACTAAAAAAATCCTTGATCTCCACCAGGCCGAGATTCATTATGTCTCAAATTCTAAAGGTGCCTGCTTTCATATCTTAATATAGACATCGAATTTTCAGTGACTTAAATGATAGGATCTAACAAATCCTATCATTCTTATCGAGTATCAAATTGCACCTTGGACACCCAAAAATTCCCATGGCTATAATAGTCAGCGAGCAGCACAAACCCATGGAGGGATTGTGAATCTAATACCAGGGATTATGGTGATTCTTATGACAAATTTATTTGCGCAAGAAATTGATTGGACTAATTTTAACGCAAGCCTCGTGATCGAAGTCACTCGACCTCAAGGAAAATTTACTTGCAGTGGTGTAGCGATTCAAGATGATGTTGTGCTCACTGCTGCTCATTGCCTTGAAGGCGAAATTCTCGGAATCAAAGTATTCAATCAATCCACTTATGATCCCAAAGCACCATCATGGGATGTAAAAAGTTTTGAACTTCATCCTGAATATAATAAAGCTCAATCAAATTATAAATCTGACCTTGCTCGAATTAAGCTGAAATCAAAGCTTCCTGAGAGCATGAACTTTTATCCGATTGCTAAATCGGCCAAAAATCTCAAAGGTAAACTCCTCAGAGTTGGATTTGGTGAGAGATCAGGAATCAATGCTCGCACCCTGATCACGCCTCAATTAAAGTCTCTCAAGTCCTATGAAGAAACTCTTGAACTCAATGATATGTACTCATTCTCGGGTGATTCAGGTGGCCCCATTTATGTTCAAGAAAATGGTCAGATGTATCTTGTGGCTATTCACTCCACTCTCTCCTATGGGCCTGAAGGAAAATTCTCCCTGAATCCTTTATTAAGTCATCAGAGAGAATGGATTCATTCAAATTGGAATTAAAAATCGTACTTATAAACAGAGTCTAGTTTACTCTCAGGCCCCATTGAAACGAGCTCTTTAAGGAGTCCTTGGTTCAGGTCATACACCCAACCATGGATATGAGGAGCTTGGCGCTCGTGCCACGCTCGCTGAATAATTGAAGTGTGAGCAAGATTCTTGACCTGCTCCATAACGTTAAATTCAACCAGTTTATTGACCCGTTCATTTTCAGACTTCGCCCCATCGATTTCAAACTTATGCGTGAAATAAGTGTCTTTAATGTTTCTCACCCAATTATCGATGAGACCAAAACTATTTTGGGCCAATGCTGCTCGAACACCCCCACAATTATAATGACCACAAACAATCACATGGGGAACTTTTAAGGAATGAACGGCATAACTTAATACACTTAGAAAATTAGTATCGGTATGAACCACAAGATTGGCAATATTTCGGTGAACAAAAATTTCACCCGGTCGACTATTAGTGATTTCAGATTCAGGCACACGTGAATCAGAGCAACCGATCCAGAGGTACTCTGGGTTTTGATCTCGGGCCATATCTTTAAAATAGTTTGGATTTAAATCTAAATGACTTTGCGCCCATGCCTTATTCTCTAGTAATAAATGTTTTATTCTATCCATGTTAAACCTCTTTAAAAATTGGACAAAGTGAGAGCGATGATTTTTTAAGTTGAACTTTAATACCCATCGTTTCACCCCGTTTAATAAATTCTTCGATCACATCCAAAATATCATCATCCACAAATACTCCCTGAGATCCATCAATCACAACGGAGGCATTTTCAGGGATAGTTAACAATATTTTTTGAAGCTCTGCCTTTTGAAGGAAAGACACATCTTTATAGAAACGAATGAGGTAGCGATTGTTATCATTCACTTCAACAATTGATTTATGAATGTTAGAGCGGATAACAAAAATAAAGCCTACTATCATACCGATACTAATTCCAATCAGAAGATTACTAAAAAGAATGGCGATCACTGTCACAACAAAAGGGATAAATTGATTCCATCCTTTTTTATACATGGATAAAAAAAGTTGAGGCCGAGATAATTTATATCCCACCAGCAAGAGAATCGAGGCCAATACAGGCAAGGGAATTTTATTCAAAAGATGAGGAATAAAAACCACACTTAAAAGAATCCATCCTCCATGAAAAATAGAAGAAAGTTTTGATTGGGCCCCGGCATTCACATTCACGGATGAGCGAACAATAACTGACGCCACAGGAATTCCTCCCACTAGGCCACATAGTGCATTGCCTACTCCTTGGGCCAGGAGCTCTCGATTTTTATTGGTGAATCGTCCATGCTCATCAAACTTATCAGCGGCATCTACGGATAAAAGACTTTCAAGAGATCCAATGATGGCAATAGTCAGGGCGACAGGATAAATTTTAGGATTTTTTAAAAGTTCCCAGGCAGGCCCCTTTACTTGTTCCAATAATTCCTTGAAGCCACCATTAAACGGAAGATTCACGAGGTGATCTCCATCAATCAGGACTGAAGGAAAAAATGATTTAAAAAGACTATTCACAACCACGGCCGATAAAATCGCCATCAGAGCACCAGGAAGGAGTTGAAAGAAACGGTAACCTTTACTTGCCCCTTTATCCCAACCCAGCATAATGCCTAAACTCATGACTGAAATAAGCACTGCCCCTGGATGAATGAATTGAAAAGCATTTAACAGCTGCTCAAAAGTATTTTTTCCTGATTTTTCAATAAAGGCATCATCACCCATGTAGTCTACATCATACCCAACCGCATGGGGGAATTGTTTTAAGATGAGAATGATCCCAATCGCAGCGAGCATTCCTTTAATCACGGAGTTTGGAAAAAAATCTCCAATAATGCCGGCTCGAAGCAAACTGAAAATAACTTGAATCAGTCCGGCCAAGAAAACCGCCAGGGCCATCGCTTCTAGAGAGCCTAAACTTGCCATGCCTGCTGCAAAAACCAAGGTTAAAGTATTGGCCGGCCCAGAGACACTGATCTCTGAACCACTCATCATGCCAATCACAATGCCCCCAATGATGCCGGAAAAAATTCCGGCGGCCAGTGGTGCATTAGAGGCCAGCGCAATACCTAGACAAAGAGGTAAGGCGACGAGAAAGACGACTAATGATGACTGAATATCTTTTTTCAATGAATTAATATTCATAAATATATCCTAAAAGAAAATTTAAAAACGAAGTTGCCAGTAGAGACTAAACAAATCGAGGCGGTCTTAAGAGATTTTCAGCGACTGTTTGAGGTTTAAGCTCAATATAAATAGGAAAGGTATGGGTATGTAGAATTGGTGAATCAATGTTGAGACAAATTGTATCTTCTAAGTTCGGATCATCAAAAAAATCTTTCTCTAATTTTTTTGAACTTTCTTCAGGCTTTTGCGAAAAAGCTAAAGTCACCCCTTGTACACTTACATAGGGCGCCACAAAAGAAATGAGAAGAAAGAAAGTTAAATTGAGAAAATTTAAACGGTTAAGCATCGTGAATGATTTTAGGCCCCAGACTTTTAATTGCCAATTAAAAAGCTCCTGTCTATGCTTTGTGGCATGGATAAAATCATTTGCTTAGGTAAGAACTATCAAGATCATATTGCAGAAATGAAGGAAGCAGCCCCTGAAAAGCCGGTGCTCTTTCTCAAACCTCCAAGCGTTTTTAAAGAAATTAAAAATGACACAACGATTTCTCTGCCATGGCATCGAGGCGTTATTCATCATGAATGTGAAGTGGTGTTTAAACTTTATAAAAAAAATATCATTGGTCTAGGCCTTGGACTTGATCTTACGCTAAGAGAAACTCAAAAAGAATTAAAGACCAAGGGTCATCCTTGGGAAATTGCCAAAGTTTTTAAAAACTCTGCTCTTTGCAGTCCCATCTATGGAGTCAGAGATTTTGGAAACTGGGAAGAAATGCCCTTTACACTCAAAGTGAATGGAGACATTCGCCAAGAATCTAAACTCACGGAAGCGATTCTTAGGCCAAATGAGATGATCCATTATATTGATCAATACTTTCCTCTTTGCGATGGTGATCTTATTTTTACGGGAACACCATCTGGAGTTGGCCCCCTAAAACCAAATGATTTAATCGAACTGAGTTTTGGCCCTATTCAATCCAGATTTCAACTCGCGGCCAATCATGAATAAAAACCATCTTTCTCATGATATTTTGAATCTTTTAGCACGGCTAAGAATCATGCATGATGTTTTAAAAGAAAAAAAATATGATCAGATACCTAAAGAAGAAGTGGTAGAAGATCTTGAAGAAAGCCTTAAACAGCTAGAGGCAAAATTTAAAGAGCTGGCTAGTACTGATCAATGAAATCTTTTGGCACATGAAATTTAAAGACAGGCGTATCTATTTTAAAACTCTGACCATACCTATTAATCATATTAAAATGTCCCCACATTTCACCTGTCATTGTAGGTAGTGGACAAAAACTCGTGTACTCAAAACACTGGCCCGCTTCAAAAAACGGCTGATTTCCAACCACTCCTGGCCCTTCAACAATCTTAATCTCTCCTCGAGCATCTTTAATATTCCATTTTCGAGAGAGTAATTGCGCCGAAACTTCCCCGATATTGGTGATAAGGATGGTGTAACTAAAAATATATTGAAAATTAATGGGATTTGATTGATCAAAATCAAACTCTGTTTTGACTTCAATTTTAAAATCATGGCTTTGAGATATAAATGTATCGCTCATCACTCACCCTTTGAGGCTGGTATAAAATCCAGTGCAATCGAATTAATGCAGTATCTTTTCCCAGTTGGCCTAGGACCGTCATTAAAGACATGACCAAGATGAGACTCACAATTGGCGCAAAGGACTTCTACTCGATGCATGCCATAACTAAAATCTTCTTTAAGTTTAACTGCTTGAGATTCCATCACATCATAAAAACTAGGCCAGCCAGTTCCGGATTCAAATTTTGTTCCTGATTTAAAAAGGGCTTTTTGGCAGGCGACACAAATATAAGTTCCCTCTTCTTTGTGAAGGTAATACTTTCCAGAATAGGGACTTTCCGTGCCGCCCAGTCGACAAACATTAAATTGCTCTGGAGTTAATTTATTTTTCCAATCTTCATGACTCATGGGCCAGATTATAGTATGAAGGCAGTGAACAAAGGAAGAGGTTTGAATTCATTTGAAGTGTACGGTCTAGCAATTGGCGCAAATTTGGCCTATTCCTCGGCGAGTCTTATTTACTCTATTTATGCCAAACGCTTTTCCTCGGTTTGGATCAATCAAATTAAAGTTTTTACGGCCTTTGTGGCCTTTGTTTTGGCCATGGTTGTCACGCAACAATTTGCGCCGGTAAGTTCGACTTCCTTCATCCTACT
>Ga0315907_10002624_pt1 | contig 22291 bp, 10 predicted proteins | sample LakEriMetagenome_3_FD_203525 | JGI IMG/M metagenome (GOLD analysis project Ga0315907, IMG submission 203525) | Freshwater fungal communities from buoy surface, Lake Erie, Ohio, United States - Buoy 12 MA123 | ecosystem: Environmental > Aquatic > Freshwater > Lake > Lake biofilm | place: USA...
CCTGTTATTGAAGATGCAGCAGAAGCTTTAGGGTCTAATATTAATAATAAACCTTGTGGCAGTTATGGGGAATTTGGTGTACTAAGTTTTAATGGGAATAAAATTATCACCACTTCAGGTGGCGGTGCGTTGGTATCTAATAATGCAGAAATGATAGAAAAAGCTCGTTTTTTAGCTACTCAAGCTAGAGATCCAGCTCCGCATTACCAGCATTCACATATTGGTTATAATTATAGAATGTCTAACGTATTAGCGGGAATTGGGAGAGGTCAATTAGAAGTATTAAACGAGCGTGTTGAAGCAAGAAGGTCAAATTACAATCGTTATGTTTCCTATTTTTCTCGTCTGAATGAAAATGGGTTTAACATTAAATTTCAAGAGGAACCTGATGGTTATTTTTCTAATCGTTGGTTAACCTGTATTCTTATTGATCCTATACTTAACAATGGTTTGACAAGAGAAATAATCAGATTAATATTAGACGAAGAAAATATCGAATCTAGGCCACTTTGGAAGCCTATGCATCAACAACCTATATTCGCAAATTGTAAAAGCTATATTAATGGTGTCTCAGATAAGTTATTTGAGGAAGGTTTGTGTCTGCCAAGTGGGTCTAATTTAACAGATGAAGAGCTTGATCGAATCTTTGAAAGTTTGGATCATATTTTTGCTAAATATCAAAAGATTTAATGTACAAGTTTTATTTTAAAAGGATTCTAGACTTTATTGCAGCATTAATTTTGTTGTTGATATTTTCTCCTGTCATTATAATTTGTTTTATTTTATTATTAGTCTTCAATAAAGGGGATGCTTTGTTTTTTCAAATAAGACCCGGTTATCAAAGTAAGCCCTTTACTATTATAAAATTTAAGACAATGCATGATGGCAGAGATATAAATGGAATTCTTTTACCGGATGATGTTAGGCTCACAAGAGTAGGTAAAGTCGTAAGAAGCTTGTCAATTGATGAATTACTTCAATTGATTAATGTTTTAAGGGGAGATATGAGTTTAGTTGGCCCCAGACCTTTGCTTACTCAGTATTTAACAAGATATACCCAAGAACAAACAAGGAGACATAATGTACGTCCGGGTATAACTGGTTGGGCTCAGGTAAATGGTCGCAATGCTTTAAGTTGGGAGGATAAATTTAAACTAGACGTGGAATATGTTGAAAAGTTATCATTCTCATTAGATTTGAAAATCTTGTGTATGACCTTTTTGAATGTAGTTCAACGCAAGGGGATAAGTGCAGATGGGCATGCGACGATGGAAGAGTTTAAAGGATAAAATATCTCTAGTTATTATGTAAATCTAAACCCGCCTAGCGGGTTTTTCTATTTAATATATACTTAAATTTGTATCCTACAATCTCACCTTTGAAAAGCCCTAATTACAGGAATAACTGGCCAAGATGGCACCTATTTAGCAGAGTTTTTACTCAATAAAGGTTATGAAGTGCATGGCATAAAAAGAAGGCCTTCTTTGTTTAATACCCAAAGAATAGACCATATTTATGAGGATCCGCATATTCCCGATAGGCATCTTCATTTGCACTATGGCGATTTGTTTGATAGCACCAACCTAATTCGTATTATTCAGGAAGTGCAGCCAGACGAGATTTACAACCTAGGTGCAATGAGTCATGTGCAAGTGAGTTTTGAAGAACCTGAATATACAGCCAATGTAGATGGTATTGGTACTTTAAGAATTTTAGAAGCAATTAGGTTATTAGGACTTACTCAAAAAACAAAATTCTATCAAGCTTCGACTTCTGAATTATATGGATTGGTGCAAGCAGTACCTCAATCTGAAACCACTCCTTTCTATCCTCGTTCTCCCTATGGTGTTGATAAATTATATGCTTATTGGATTACGGTGAATTATCGAGAAGCCTATAATATGTATGCTTGTAATGGTATTTTATTCAATCATGAATCACCTCAACGTGGTGAAACATTTTTAACACGTAAGGTAACTCGTGCCGCTGCGCGTATTGCATTAGGCCTAGATAATTGTTTATACTTGGGAAATTTAAATGCACAACGTGATTGGGGTCATGCAAAAGATTATATTGAAGGCATGTACTTAATGTTACAGCAAGACAAGCCAGAGGATTTTGTTTTGGCTACAGGTATTACTACCACAATCCGTGAATTTGTAAAAATGACTTTTGCTGAATTAGGTATTGAGCTTGGCTTTAAAGGAGCCGATGATGCCGAAGAAGGTTATGTAGTTAAGAATAAAGGAACGTATAATTTAAAAGAAGGTCAGGTAATTGTAAAAGTAGACCCTAAGTATTATCGTCCAACCGAAGTGGATTTATTAATTGGTGATCCTACTAAAGCAATGACTAAATTGGGATGGAAGCCTAAGTATGATTTAGCTGCTTTAGTGCAAGAAATGGTAGCGAGTGATTTAGAAATTTTTAAGAAAGAGTTGTTGTTAAAAGAAAATGGCTATACTACAAGTAAAGAAAGTGAATAGTCTTAATTTGATTATGGAGAAATCTGCTAATATATATATATTGCTGGACATAGGGGAATGGTTGGCTCTGCCATTGAGCGTAAGTTAAATGCAGAAGGATATCATAATATGATTCATAGAACTTCCAATGAATTGGATTTAAGAAATCAACAAGCAGTAAATACTTTTTTTGAATTAGAAAAGCCAGATTATGTGATTTTAGCCTCTGCCAAAGTGGGTGGGATTCACGCAAACAATACTTACAGAGCAGAATTCATTTATGATAACTTAATGATGGAGGCAAACATTATACATGCAGCCCATTCGAATAAAGTGAAGAAGTTATTATTCCTTGGTTCATCATGCATCTACCCTAAAATGGTACCTCAACCTTTAAAGGAGGAATATTTATTAAGTGGATATTTAGAAGTGACAAATCAGCCTTATGCAATTGCTAAAATAGCCGGCATAGAAATGTGTGATAGCTACCGTGCACAATATGGATGTAATTTTATCTCGGCAATGCCAACTAACTTATATGGCACTAATGACAATTACCATCCTGAAAACTCACATGTATTACCAGCTTTAATACGTCGTATAATTATAGCTAAAAAGAATAATAACCCAGTGGTTACTATTTGGGGTACAGGCACACCACGTCGTGAATTCATGCATGTAGATGATCTAGCAGATGCATGTTATTTCTTAATGCAAAATTATAATGAAGCAGGCCTCGTTAATATTGGCTGGGGTGAAGATGTTACAATTAAAGAGCTCGCTATGTTAATAGCCTTGGAGGTTGGTTATACAGGTGCACTTGAATTTGATGCAACTAAGCCCGATGGAACGCCTCGTAAATTAATGGATACCACTAAGATTAACAGCTTAGGCTGGAAGGCTTCGATAAAATTAAAAGAGGGAATAAGCAAAACAATTATGGAAGTAAAGAATATTTTTTAATAGTTTTTTACTGAATGATTTTTTAAACAAAAAAAGCCCACCATATTGGTGGGCTTTTTTTGTTTAAACCTAGTCTAAAAAAATTAAGTCAAAATTGATTAATTAAGTACTATAAATTCATTAATTAGTTAGATACTCAAGCACAATGGACTACTAAAACATTTTAAGATTTAATTTTTTTATATAGAGCTTATTTAAATTGTATTCCATAAAGCGCTTATCTACTTCTGCTCTTTCCCTTTCAATTAATTCATCATTAGTAGTACTAAATAATTTAAATTTTTTATTAATGTTTAGTATCATCTCTGATCTAATATTATTTTGAACTTTAAATTCTTTTTTATCTGTACCCATCAATTTATTTAATTGATTGGTAGTCGTATTTTGGCTTTCTTTTGCGTTTTCTAAAATATGTTTTACTACAATTTTTTCTATTTCATCTAATGAATTGATAAAATATTTAATATCCCTCTTGTCTATTTCTATTGATTGTATATTTTTTCTTGTTTTGTTTTTTAACTTGATTACAACTATAATATTTACTGTTATTATTAATAGAATTAGCAATCCAATTAAATATTTGTTATTTAGATTGATTTTTTGAGGGACACTACTGTAAATAGGTATATTCGTTTTTTCAAAAACTGTCGGTTCGAATTTGAATGTGAATAAACTATCTAATGTTCTGTCAAAAATATATAATGTATTTCCTATTGTATAGTTTAAATTATTTTGATGCTTATTTTTAAATTGGATTAACTCTGTCGTTGTGCTAGGCTTAAGTGTATAAACTAAATTTTTAGAAAAATTGAGCAATATAGAAAGAGATTTCTTCTTTGAATTTAAGATAAGACCGTCTTTAATTTTTTGTATGCTTGATAGATCACTTATATCTGAAGCAATTTCTTTATTAATTAGCAATACATTTTCTTCCCAATTTTTAGTTTTAAAATTAAATATGGCTAATTCCAGTGGAGATGTATTTGCCTTAGATCTTAAATATTCTGAATTATAATGGTGGTATAAGACATAAAGTTTTGCTTGAACTTCGCTGAAAAAGCTAATGGCGTTAATACCATTTGCAAATGTTACAATTTTACTTGTTTTAATTATATCCCATTCACTTGTATTTTTATTATAATATCTAACTCCTCCATTCATTTGCCAAAATCCATACCCTCCAAAACTGAATAATGTATCATTATATTGCAGGTTTGTGGCGCCAAAATTATGCCCATGGTATCTTGTTTGATCTATTCTTTCTAAAAAGTTTGTTGTTCTATTGTATTGGTAAACCTTGCTATTTCCAGACAATAAGACTGTAATACCGTCTTTTACAGGTATGATTTCTTGGCTTTCAATTACGTCTTCTCCATCTAAGAATCTAAATATGGGATTTTCGTTATTTGATAATTGGATATGCTGAATTCCTTTCTCATTTATTAAATGTTCAATCAATTTTGAATTTTCAGATTGAGACGATGCAATAGAAGCCAATAAAAAAAATATAATTGCGATTATGTATCTAATTACCATATGGTCATACTTATGAACAAATATAATATGTATCTATCATATTTATTTTATTTCAATTTTTAAATAATATATATGTTTAATTTATAAAACATTATAAAACAATAAATTATAATCAATAAATTAATTTATACCTTTTATTTTTGATAATTTTTTCAATGTATTTTATAGTTTCAAAAATCAACTTATGTTTAATTTTCTTTCAATAAAGTTAAACAGAAAAGAAGCAGTTTTTGCTTATAAAATAAACATAATATGAATATTTTAAAGTCATCCAAACAGATTGTATTGTTTTGCATTAGCCTGTTATTTGCTATTAATGCTTATACAAAAGCACCATTGGTGCCACCTACTACCATCACAGGTTTTAGTACTCCTTCCGATTTTAACGGTCACAGGTATTTTAAGTCAACTGGTGTTGTGACATGGAAGGAAGCTGCAAAAATTGCTGATTCCTTAGGAGGTTATTTAGCTATCCCTAATAGTCTAGCTGAACAGACTTTTATTGCAAACTATGTTGGAAGTACTTTTCATTGGCTTGGATTAACGGATGAAAAAACGGAAGGCACTTGGGTAGATGTATTAGGTAACACACTTACTTATTTTAAGTGGGATGCAGGACAGCCAGAAAATTTTAATGATGAAGATTATGTACACACCAGAAATGGTAGCTGGAATGACGCACCCAATAGTTATATTTTAAACTTTGTAATTGAATTCAACGGTGTTGAGACCTCTAATTGGACCCAAATAAGCACTATAACTAAAACATTTACTTCTAACTGGACGGAAACTTTGGCAGCAACAGATCCAAATAAGCAATATAAATTAGTTGTTAGTGGAACATGGGGTATTGCAAATGGCATACAGCATAGAGATGCTGCATATGAATCGCCTTCTACAATCAATATCAATACTTATTTTTCAAATGGCAATATTCCAAATGCAAATAGGGCTTGTGCTGATGGAAACAACTGGTATTTTAATGGTGCTTGTCCACCTTTGGTTCCTACTTCCCCAAGTACCTACTCAAGTGCCCATGTTTATGAATATCTGATTGGAAATGGTATAGTAGGGGGTTATCCCATTGCATTTACAGATGCGAATCTTGGCGATAATTCAGGATCTCTCACTTATAGATTATTTGAAAGTACTTCTTCTTCAAATATTGTAACTGCAAATCCAGGGGATTTATCACTAACTAAAGTAACCTCTACTAAATTTTTATTGAATTGGACATCCAATACAACTAATCCAATTAAGATATATAATATTTATAGATCATCTGATAATGGTATAAATTATACCATTGTAGGTAAATCAAATACGACAAGTTATATTGATAGTAACTTAAGCGCTACTACCTCCTATAAATATAAAGTTACAGAAATCAACAAATATGAAAACAACAATGTTTCTTCAGCAGGACTTGTAAATAGTATCCCTTTTGATGTAACTACGAATGATATTTTGAGTACAATAACAGGAATAGTTAATAACGCAACTCCAAGCACCGATCGTTTTGGTATTAATAATAGTGCTTATTCATTTAATGGGTCTACTAGTAGTTATATTCAATATCCGAATACAGTTGCGAATATGACACAGAATAGCATATTTAGCTTTTCATTTTGGGCTAAAGGATCAGCAGCAGGATCAGTACTTAGTAAATATTTTAATTTAGATGCAGGTAAAAGTCAATTTCACATTACATTAAGTGATATATATGGAAATGGTACTGGAGGTGCCGGAAATGGCGACAGATTAGGATTTACCCCAACACTCAATACTTGGGATCATTATGTAGTTGTTTTAAAAAATGGAACAGGTAACACCAAAGTTTATAGAAACGGAAACACAACGCCTATAGCAACTGGAAGATTAAATTATAACCCTGCCACTTCAACTACTAATTTATTTGTAGGGAGGATGACAGATGGCGGGCAATTAAATCCTTTAAATGGCTTGGTTGACGATATCAAAATTTATAATCGTGAATTACAAACCACTGATGTTGCTAATTTATACAATAGTGAAAATGCTTTAAACACATTAAGTGAGTCAGGTTTTTCAAATATTGCAACTACCAACGTAACTTCTAAAAGAGCTTTATATGTTAACAAAGCTACCGGAAGTAATTCGAATAGTGGAACAAATGCATCGCCATATGCAACAATACAGTATGCATTAAGTCAAGTAACAGAAGGAGATACGGTGATTATTTCAGATCATACTTACAACGAGACTTTAAATATCACTTCTAATTTCTCTAATATTGTTATTGGGTCTAAGTTTATACAAGATGGGGATACTGCGCATACGAATGCTGCAATAATTGATGCGGTTAATACTGCATGGGCGAGTATTCATATTAGTTCAACCTCAGGTTTAACATTTTATGGAGTTACTTTAAAAAATGCCAAAGGAAGGTTACTATCAGCAGCAGCGGATACAATTACATTTAAAAATTGTAAAATTTCAAATCTTGGATTTAATAGTTCTAACATCACTACTAATTCAATTATTGCCAAAAATGTATACATAGACAATACATCCGTATTTAATAATGTTTTTATTGAAGGTTTAATTACGGCGGATAGTGTTTCGTTTACAAATTCAAAATTTTATAGTAATCAAGGTGGTTTAATTAGAAATAACGGTGGTGGATTTTCTAGTATAGCGGCATATATTTTCAATAATAGCATCTTTGATAATTCAAGATTGATGGGTGGTGGTAGTTCAATGGGTGATTATTTTATTCATAACGTTTCAAGGCAAATAGTAATAAGGAATAAAATTTATAGAAATAATTACATGAATATTTTAGGTGGTTCAAATGTTGGCTACCAAAAAGTGATAAATAATTTATTCTATAATAATTCAACAAGTGGTGCTGTCGCTAGAACAGTTCGTGTTAATAGTACTGACAGTCTTATCATGATTCATAATACTTTTATTAATAATGGTACTGATTTCACAGCACATCCAAATGGCTTTTGGCCTGGATTAATTTATAACAATATTTTTAATGGAAATATTACATTCTCTGGACCCTCACCATCAGGTTTTGATTTAATCACTTTTAAAATGAAGGGTAATTTATTTAGATTATTCCCAACATTTCCTCAAGTAGATACAGCGGGTTCTTCTGAAAATAGCACTTTTTCTACCATTGCTTTTAAAGATTCTGCAAATTTAAATTTTACATATGCAGATACGGAGCCTAGGCTAGGAAATGCTGCTGTAATTACGTATCCTATTAATGATGATATTAATGGCAATCCGCGACCAAATCCGGTAGGTTCTAAATCAGAAATTGGAGCCTTTGAGAGTCCTAGATCTTCGGTAATTCCTACTAAACCCGTTTTAAATACTATTCAAACAGATGGCAAAAGAGTTACTTTAAACTGGTCTCAAGCAAATATCAGTGGCATCACTAAATTCAAAATTTATAAAGATTCTGCCTCCATTTCTGTAACAAATCCAACCAATTTCACCACTGGTTTGGTTGCATATTATCCTTTTACAGGAAGCACTTTTGATAGCAGTGGCAAAGGAAATACTTTAACATCATCAAATGTGTCATTAACAACGGATCGCTTTGGTAACGTTAACAGCGCTTACAATTTTGGTGGTACAAATAGTTATATGCAGTCGAGTGTTTTAAGCGAAGAACTTACAAATAGAACCTATTCTGCTTGGGTTAATTTATCAAATACAGCACAAAGAGCAGGTGGACTAGTTGGATTGCAATCAAGTGATGGAGGAATCTTTGATGTCATTGTATATAATGAAACTAATCAAGGATGGGGCTTTGGAAGTGAATATTTTAATAGAAATAAGTATTCTAATATTAAAGAAACGAGCACTTCCACATGGGCAATGTTAACTGCAACTTATGAGCCAAATTTATTTAAACTTTATAGAAATGGTATATTAATTGACTCTACTAAGTCTTTTCCAATTACAAGATTTGGTACCACTAGTAAAATAAATATTGGTATTAGACACAATAATGGAGCCGACCCATATTTAAATGGTAAAATTGATGATGTTAGATTATATAATAGGGCAATATCTGCAACTGATGTGGCTAATTTATATAGTTATGAATCAAAAAGTTATAGTGAAAGAACGAATGAAGTTACAATCATTCCAATTGATAGTGTGAATAGCACAATATTTACATACACAGATAATGTGTCAGGTTTTAAAAAATATTTTTATAGAATAACGGCTGTAAACGCAAGCGGTGTAGAAAGTGATTTTAGTAATGAACTTTCTGCCTTTGTTTATGATACAGTTACCTTGGTGTCACCTACTACAAAAAGTACCAATTCGATTGTTAAGCCCACATTTACATGGACAAGTAAAACAAATGCAACAAAATATAGACTACAAGTTTCTACCGATTCTACTTTTGCAACAGTTTCATATGCTGATTCAATAGTCACAACAAATCAATTTGTAAGTACCAAGGCATTGAATAGTGCTTCAAATTATTATTGGAGAGTAAAGGCTGGAGATGCATTGGGTTATAGCGCATGGTCATCTATTTCTAGCTTCCAAACACTTTACATTAGCCCATCATTAGATTCCATTAGTGTTAAAGACAATATTATAAATATAAAATGGAGTCATAGCGATGTATCTTCATATAATAAGTTCAATGTTTATAGAGACACTGCAACAATTACTGGAACTTCTGCATCATTACCTACTGCAATTTCTGGGTTTAATACATTTCAAGACTTTAATGGACACCGATATTTTAAGTCGACCACAAATAAAACATTTTCAGAAGCAAGACGAATTGCTGATTCTCTTGGCGGGTATTTAGCTATTCCAGATAATAAAGCTGAAAATGACTTTCTTAAAACATTTATTGATAGTGATACTTGGATTGGCGTAACGGACGAAATAACAGAAGGCACATGGCGTGATATTTTTAATAACCCATTAGGGTATACCAACTGGAATACTGGAGAACCAAATAATACCTCAAATAATGAGGACTATGCTAGTTTAATTGGGTTTACAACGAATCCAAGTTTTATAGGATTATGGAATGATGCTCCAGGAACGCAGAATTTTAAATTCATTGTTGAATTTAATGGAACAAATCCAGGTCAAGTTTTAGATCCATCACTTAAAACAAATTTAGTTGCACATTATTTATTTAATGGTAATGTATTAGATAGTAGTGGAACAGGTGCAAATGGGACTATTATTGGAGGAGCAACATTAACAACAGATAGATTTGGTGTTGCTAACAAAGCCTATTCACTTAATGGCTCTTCCCAATATATTGAATTTCCAAGAACGGTAGCAAGTGTGACCACTTCTAAGCCATATTCTATATCTGTATGGATTAATCAAATATCAGGCACTAATATTCTAGGCAAGTATCATAATTTAGATGCTGGTTTAAGTCAATTCCAATTAAATACAAATTCAGTAATAGGCAATGGAACAAATACGCTTCCTTTTGCAAATCCTGCATCGGGTTGGAATCATTATGTAGTTATATTACAAAGTGGCACGGGTAATACTAAAATTTATAGGAATGGAGTTTTACTAAATTCAGGAACTTTAACATATAACAATGTCGATACTGTTACAAAATTTGTGGTAGGTCGTATTTCTGATGGTGGTTTTTATGATTACTTTAATGGTAAAGTTGATGATATTAGAGTGTATAATAAAGTCTTAACTGCTACAGATGTTGAAAACTTGTATAAATTTGAGAACACCAATCCGCTTTTAAGAGTAAGTAGTAATTCTGGGGTTAGATTAATTGCTTCTACTGCAAAAAATATTTTTTCTTTATCAGATACACTTCCAAATAATAAAAAATACTATTACAGGGTAACTGCGATGACTACTGATGGGAAAGAAAGTGATTTTAGTAATGAACTTTCTGCCACAATAACACCTGTTACTGAAAATAAAGAAGTTTGTATTGGTGCTGATTTAGCTTTAACAACTAATTCTACAAGTGCAACAACTACTAAAATAAGTACCATAACAAAAGCAATGACTTCGGGTTGGTCAGAAACTTTAGCTGCAAATAATCCAGATAAAAATTACAAAATGGTGGTTAGTGGTACCTGGGGAATTGCGAATGGTGTTAGACATCGTGATCCAGCATACTCAAGTACTAATTCAACTGTAGCGATTACTGCTTCTAATAGCAATCCGGTTGCGAATAGAGGTTGTGATGGTAACTGGTTATATGAAGGGTCTTGTCCTCCTCCAGTTCCTAGTTCACCTGCTGGGTATTCAACTTCAAACACGTATGAATACATAATTGGAAGAGGAAAAGCTGGCGGTTATAGAATTGCATTTAGTGATGGTTCATATGGAGATAATACAGGTGCATTAACCTTTGAATTATATGAAGTTGTGGATGGTAATTGGAAATCGGATGATCCTACTATTGCAACAGTAAGTAGTACTGGAGTAGTTAGAGGAATCAAGGCAGGTACTACAAATGTATCCTACACTATGATAAACGGATCTACGGTTACAGTAGATAAGAAAATTATTACTGTAAATGCATTGCCAGCAAAACCTTCTGTGACTGCAGGTGTTTGGAAGTTATTAAGTTCCAATGCAAAAGCAATGACAGCAGGATGGACTGACACATTGAGAGCGTCTGTTTCTAAAAAATATAAATTAGTTGTTTCAGGAACTTGGGGTATTTCAAATGGTGTAAGACATAGAGATGCTGCTTATGCAAGTACAAGTTCATCCGTAGCCATTACTTCTGCGGGAAGTAATCCAGTTCCAAATAGAGGATGTGATGCAAACTGGAGTTTAAATGGGGCTTGTCCTGCTCCTGTGCCATCTAGTCCTAATACTTATTCGACAAATAATACTTATGAATACATTTTAGGAAATGGGACTACGAACGGCTTTACAATTGCTTTTTCAGACGTTAGCTATAATGATAATAGTGGTAGCTTAACATTTGATTTTTATGAGCTTGTAGAAACTCCTTTAGATAAAATTTGTGAGAATTCGGGAGCTACTTTAGTGCCGAATCCACTTTCGGGTCATTCAATTAGATGGTATACGGCCGCTACTGGTGGAAGCCCAAGTGTTATCTTGCCATCACTTTCAACTAGTTCAGCAGGCACATCTACATTTTATGCTTCTCAAGTAAATAATACTTCATCATGTGAAAGTCAAAGAGAAGTTTTTACTGCAATTGTACTTGCAAGTCCTGTTGCTCCAGTTGTTCCAACTAATGGATTAGCATTATATCAAAATGCAAATTCAATTACTTTAAAAGTAGATACATTAGAAGGCAATCGTGCAATTTGGTATACTTCTTTAAATGGTGTTGGATCAAATATTGCACCTGTTGTATCGACTAATACTGTGGGTAGAACAAATTATTATGTTTCGCAGGTTTCTAATTTAACCAATTGTGAAAGTGCTAAAGCAACCTATGCTGTTATTGTAAATGCATTACCTGATAGACCAGTTATAATGCAGCCTAGTAACAACCAAGTTAAAGTAGACACATTGGTAAAATTTAATTGGAATAAAGCGACTGGTGTAACCAATTATAGATTACAACTATCAACAGACTCTAATTTCCTTACAAATATTATTGATTCTGTAATTGTAGATACACAATTTGTATATAAAACACCTTTAAAAAATAATACAAATTACTATTGGAGCGTTCAAGTGAAAGATGCCAATAGATTTGTTGATTGGAGTAATCGTTATAATTTCCAAACCTTTGTATTGTCACCAGTTGCGAGATCAATTGCTGCTATTTCAAATGTGAATAACCTTGTTTGGCAAGCAACGGATACTGCTAATTTAAATGCTATAAAAATTTATCGTGATACCCTTCCTTTCAATGCTGGGGTTGAAATGGATTCTATTCTGTTAAAAGGGCTCATTGCCTATTATGGGTTTAATTCAAATGCTACAGATAGCTCAACTTTTAAAAACAATGCAACAGTTACAGGTGCAACCTTAGTTGCCGATCGTTTTGGCATTGAAAACAGTGCTTATGAATTTAATGGCACATCCAATTATATAACTGTGCCAGGAAATACCAATAACGACCTTACTTCAAATTATACGATTAGTATGTGGATATATGCGCCATCTGGTTTAAAAGGCGGTCAAATATTAGGTAAATGGGGAATAGGTGGCACGAGAAACGCTGCATATGGTTTAGCTATTAATGATAAAGGTATTTTAACTATGACCAACAACGATGGTACTAGCAATTATGGCCTTGTATCTAGTCAAGCTATTACCCTAGATACTTGGCATCATTTAGTAATTAAATACAGTGAGGATACACTTCTTATTTTTAATGACAATAGTTTACTCGCTTCTAAAACTGGTATTAGAAAAGCACAAGCATCTAGGTACTCTTTAGATATTGGTTGGGAAGCTTACGGTCGATATCAATATTTTAAAGGAAAACTTGACGATATTAGGTTATACTCTAGAGCACTTTCAGGTACTGAGATTTCTAGATTGTATTCATATGAAAATACAATACCAACTAGTAGAACATCAACCAATAATGATTCTACTAAATTAGTCAAAACGCTTTCTATTAGAATTACTACACTCGCTGATACAGTTACCAAATTCAACACTTACTATTATAGAGTTGCAGCAGTCAATAAAAATAATGTAGAAAGTGCCTTGAGTAATGAGCTGAATATTATTAATTATACTAAAGCAGTCCTAACATCACCTTTAAACAATACAGTTGGTGTAGTGCAAAATCCAATTTTTAGCTGGTCAAACGCCAATAAAAACTTTAAAGGTACATATAGAATACAATTATCTACAGACTCGACTTTCACGCGTCAAAATATTTTGGATTCTACTTTATCAGCCTTAACATTTACACTTAAAAATACTCTGAATACCAATACAAAATATCATTGGAGAGTATTACTTGTGACAAACTCAAGTGTAAGCGCATGGTCAGACCGATATAGTTTCACAACAAATCTTCCTGTTCCAAATTTCATTTCATTGAATGGTGGTAATAAAATTGATACATTGAAATGGTCCTATTCAGATACAAGCGCCATTAAGCAATTTTATATCTTTAGAGATACAGTTGACGCACCAACTAAATTACATGACAGCGTTGCTTCAAATTTGACCACTTATGTTGATAATTCAAAATTAGTACTAAATACAAAATATTTTTATAGAATAGCTGCTGTTGATAAAAATGGCAATATGAGTAATTATAGCTTAACTAAGCAAATTACTTTAGTTAATAAAAAACCGATAGCTGCAAAACTAACTGATAAAAAAATTGACAATGCAGGCGAATTTAATTTCGTTAAATACGCAATTGATGCAAGAAGTAGTATAGATCCAGATGGAAAAATTACTGAATTTGCATGGTATATTAACGATAGCCTTATTGCTTCAAAAGATTCAATATTGAGTTATAATTTCAGACAAGGCACTAATGAAGTTAAACTTGTGATTACTGATAATGATCAGGATAAAGATTCGGCTTATGCTGATATTTCAATCACCTCATTTATCAAGAAGTTTTCAGGCGGTTTCCTTGCAGGTATCGCAGCTGTGTCACCAAATCTGATTTATACTTCAGACTCAACTTTTAGTCCAACTACAGGTGCTAGTGTTTATTTATTAAACAGAAGTGGTATAATTACCTATCCATTAGTAGTTAGCTCAAAAGTGTATACAACACCATCTGTTTCTTCTGATTCATCTGTTTTCATTACAAGTGGAAGTAATCTTTATGGTTTTAGTAAATCTGGGGCACCATTGTGGTCAATTATACCATTAGGGGGTAATTCATTTGTAACGCCGACTATTGACTCTGTTCAACAAAGATTGTATGTTGGTGTATCTAATAAAAACTTCTTTGCAGTGAATTACAAAACAGGAAAAGTTGATTGGAACATTATGTCAGATGCGCCAATTAATAGTTCTGCTGTAATCACTGGAGACAGAAAACTTATTTTTACAAGTGACTCAGGTACACTTTATGGTTTTGATATTCTTACTAATACAATTCAAACCGCACCTAAATGGAAAGTTTCTTTTGGAGATATTGTGACCAAATCACCTGCTATTGATGCTTCTAATAATATTTATATTGGCACCAATACCGGCCGCTTAATTAAATTAAAATTAAATGAATCTGGCACAGTGTCTATTTTATGGAATATTACATTATCAAGTCCAATACAAAGTTCTCCAGTAATTGATGCTGATGGATTTGTTTATGTAGGTCAAAATAGTGGAGACTTTAGTAAAATCAATCCTGCCAATGGTCAATTAATTTGGACATTTAATACGAACTCAACAATTACTTCTGCTCCATTTATTAACGAATATGGCACTATTTACATTGCAAATGAATCTGGTTATGTTTATGCTATAGATGCAAATAAAAAGATTCAATGGATGTATAAAGATGATGATGGAATTGTAGCAAATATATTATATCTGAAAGGAATGTTATATTTCGGTTCTCTTGCTGGTAGTTATACAGCCATCTTTGATGATCCAAATTCTGTTGCAATTAATACAAATTTAACCTCAACCATGAATGCAGGAAAAGTCACTCAATCAATTAAACCATTGAATACAAATAATATACCTATAAGGGAACCAATTTGGGGTACCTTCCAAGGAAATTATAAGAGAAATGGAACTAAACCAATTGATTGTCCTACTAAACCAATTATAAGTTCTTTAAACAGTGGTTCATTTAGTTTTTGTGAAAATAGCAGTATACAATTAAGGGTTTCTGACACTGTCACTAATTTTGTTTGGAAATATCAAGATACGCTTTTAACAGAGTCTAAGTCTAGAACCTTGAATGTAAACAAGCCTGGTAGATATGCTGTTGCAGTGACTAATATATACGGATGTACAATTAATTCAGATTTAGTAACTGTTAATAGAATTCCTTTACCAACAACTCCTATAATAAATAGAGACCAAAGTGGTAATTTAGTTTCTAATTATGCATCTGGAAACAAATGGTATAAGGATAATACATTGTTAAACGATACCACCAATTCCATAAAACCGAATGGTGTCGGAAATTATACACTCCAAACTACACAGAACGGATGTACAAGTAATATTAGTAGTGCTTATTTTTATGTGGTAACCAATTTGATACAACTTGATAACGGACAATATATCAATCTTAATCCTAATCCGTTTGTCAATAAATTAATATTGAACTTTAATATAAAAAATAGCCCAACATTAAATGTGGATGTAATTGATTTCGCTTCAGGCAGATTGATAACTTCTAGAAGAAATATATATACCAATTCTGATTTAAATATTGGTAATATAAATGCTGGTATTTACTTGCTTAAGGTTTATACAAATGACCTTAAAGTCAATTTTACATTTAAAATAGTAAAACTCTAATTTGTGAAAAAAATTATTTTCATTTTTATAGCGAGCGTTTTTGCTACAGCAGCATTGTCGCAAAATATTACACTAAGGCCACCAACAGTTGGCTCAACCTCTGCTACAATCAATGGGCAAGTCTCTGGAATTGTTTCAAGTTCTACATCATTTAGTGTTATATATGGAGAAACAGCCACTAATTTAAATAAAACAAAAAAAACCAATGTATCTTTCGGCCCTGGAGTTCTTCTGATCAATGGTTTTACGATTGGGACTGATTTAGATAGTTTAAAACCACTAACAAAATATTTTTATAGATATGTTGTTAATGACGCATTACAAGGAATTACCAACAGGACTACTGTTTTAGATTCATTTACTACATCAAAAATTCCTTATCAAATTGCCTTGTTAAATGATAAGATTGACGACACATCTAAAATTGGAAGCTTTATTTCAAAATTTAGCACAACAGATGTTGGTATTACAAAATATACTTTTTCTACAGGAGTTTCGAATAATTCGTTCTTTACCTTAAGAAACGATTCTCTTTTTACTGCAGTTAAATTAGATGTACTAAAAGGGAATGCAACAATTAGAATCAACTCAGTTTTTTCTGATCAGACTACAAAAGAATCCTTATTTACAATATTTATTTTAGATAAAACACCTCCATCCGTTACTTTAAAATTAGATACATTAAAATTAAACTTAGGTGTTAATTTAACGGTAAATGCATCAACAAATGATTTTGTCAGTAATTCAAGTGATAACAGATCTAAAGCAACATTAAGTTTATCAAAAACTGCATTCAATTGCGATAATATAGGACTAAATAAAATTACTTTATCTGCCGTAGATGACTCCCTTAATACAAACAATATATTTGTTTACGTCTTAATTAAAGACACTATCAAACCATCGTTATATGTAGTTAAGGAGAAGAGTATTTTTATGGATTCAGTTGGAATAGCAAATATTTACAGTCAGGATGTTGAAATCAGATCAAAAATTCCTGACTCTTTATATGATAGAAACATGACAGCTCGTTATAGTTTAGATTCTGGAAGTAATACAAGTTTAGTAGACACTCTAAATAAAATAAACAATGTTGGCGCAAAATACATCACTGACAGATTCAATAATAGTAAATCAGCATTAAAATTTAATGGGACTTCAAATTTCGTTGATCTTGGAAAAGATGCAGTTAAAGTGACTACAGCGAATCCTTATACTATTTCACTTTGGGCAAAATTGCCATATGCGCCTTCAAGTATACCAAACTTTAGTCAATCTTTTACTCAGAATGGGCACAGGTACTTTAGGTCAAATGAGGCTGTTTCATGGAAGCGTGCCAAAGCCATTTGCGATTCCTTAGGGGGAATTTTAGCGTCACCTTCAAATAGTTCTGAAGATAATTTCATAAAATCTATAGCTGCTGGTGTATCAACATGGATAGGTTTTACAGATGAATTAGTAGAAGGAAAATTTCTTAATTCATTAGGAGACACTTTAATTTACCGTAATTGGAAAAATGGCCAACCTGATAATTTAAATAACGAAGACTATGTATTTATGGATGGGAATGGTCTTTGGAATGATGCTTCAAACGATAATTTATTCAGATTTATTATCGAATTTGATATTAATACAGGTGTATTTATGAGTAAATATCAAAATCTAGATGCATCTAATAGTAATTTCTTTGTTAGTTCAAATTCAATATCTGGAAATGGTACTAATTCTTTAGCCTTTACAACTCCTGATTCTAACTGGAATCATTATGTTTATGTTTTGGCTAGTGGCGTTAATAATTCTAAAGTTTATATTAACGGACGACTAGTTAGAGAAGGAACTTTAAATTATAATTCAGCTCATAGTCCTATTCCTCAAGTTTTTTTAGGACGAGTTTCAGGATCTCCTCCTAATTATTATAACGGCTCATTAGATGATATTAGAGTATATAACAGAGCATTATCAGATTCTCAAGTTGTTGCTCTTAATAAATTTGAAAGCACTAATCCTTTAGATCGATTTGTTCAGACAGAAGACAATTGTAGTATTTCGCAAAAAATATTTTCTCAATCAAAATTTATTTGCGAAGATCTTGGTACTAAATCAATTAAATATTCTGTGATTGATAAAAGCGCAAATAGGGTAGACTCAACAATTTTAGTTACTATAAAAGATACCATAAAACCGGTTATTAAATTAAAACAAAGCATTTTAAGAGTTGATAATAGTGCTACATTTAAACTGACTTTTAACGACATTGACGGTGGTAGTTTTGATAATTGTAGTATAGATTCCAGACAATTATCAAAGACCGATTTCTCTATTAAAGATACAGGTCAAATTAATGTAACATATACAATTTCAGATAAGTCTGGTAACTCAAAAGCAACAAATGCAACATTTACTTTAGCGTGTAAAGATCCAGAAGTTCCTGCAAATCAAAATTTTGATTATTGTCAATCTGCTTCATCTACTGCATTACAAGTAAAATTACCACAAGGATCTACGGGTTCGCTTAATTGGTTTACAACAGAAAATGGTGGCACATCTACCTCGCAAGCACCTGTTCCAAATACAAATAATGTAGGAACTGTAAACTATTTTGTAACACATGTTTTAAATGGTTGTGAAAGTACAAAAAGAGCAAAAATTACAGTGAATGTTAAGCCATTACCTCAAAAACCGTCCATATCTAGAGATACTGCTGGAATGTTAATTTCATCCTCAAAAACTGGAAATACGTGGATTAAAGATGGGCAAGTTATTAGTGATACGTTACAAATTTTAAAACCAACAGGATCCGGAAGCTATCAAGTAAGAAATTCTTTAAATGGTTGTACAATATCATCCGATACTTATTATTTTTTAGTCACTAATTTAGTTTCATTAGGACTAAACGAATTCATTAATGTTTATCCTAATCCATATATTAACAAGGTAAATATTGATTATAATTTGAAGGGATATAAAACATTAAACCTTGATATCATTGATTTTTCTACTGGTGTAAAGGTTCTTACGAGAAATGGAATTTACGCTGGAACGCCTTTGTATTTAGGACAATTATCGGGCGGAATTTATATCTTAAGAATTTACTCAAACGATAATAAAATTTCCTATCAATTTAAAATGATAAAAATGTAGATTATGAAAAAATTATTTTTTTTAGCTTTCGTATTGTTTCAATTCCTTGCTTCATGTAGTAAAGGTGGATCTGATACACCAGCCCCAACACCTCCAACACCAGTTGCACCAACTCCTGTGGAGTCCTCAATTGCATTCACCATAGATATCGATCCCGGATCTGCAATTGTGTATGCCGCATTATCATCTGCCCAAACAATAGTTGTAAATATTTCATCAACATTGCCAAAGGATGGAGCTACAATAGACTTAAATGTAAAAAGAGAAAGAGATAATGTGACAATATGGAATACTTCCGTTTCAACATCATCTGCAGTGAATACAATGAAAATTGATAGCCTTAAACCAGGTGAACTTTGCATTGCAACAATTGTGACTACTTCAAAAAATACCGCTAGCAACAATGCTACAAAATCTTTTAAGATAGCACGTAAGTAACTATCCTAAATGTTTCAAGTGCGCTACACAAAAATTAAACTATTCGGGGGGATAGTATCTTTTGTGATAGGGCACTTGTTTTTTTAAAGAAACTAGCTTTTTCTATTTCCATACCTTCGCAATTTCCCCAGGAGGTAACAACCTCGTATGATCCAATAACTCCACTATCGCCATTGTTTTACGTGTTTTTAAATCACTCAACCCTTTAATGATTGAGTAGGAGTCTTTCAATAAATAAAACACATTAGTAGTGAGGTTTAGACTTTTAGGTTTGTTGTATAATGTTGGTCCAACTTGATTTTGAAACAAAGCATCTATTGCCGCAAAATTTGCTACATAAGCTGCTATGTTTTGATTACTTTCCACATTCAGTGTTGGTTCATTTTGTGCAATACACCAAGCGTCCATTTGCTTAAATGCTTTAGGGCTATTTCTTGTAATGAGTGAGCTGCTTAGTTGATACACAAATCCATCAACCTTCCAGCGCATAGTATTGTAAAGCGCAAGTGCACTATCCCTTTTTGCTGGATTAGTTTCATTTTTGATTTGAGTGGTTAAATACAATTCGGTACTATATTTAATTTCAATGAGTCTACTCATAAGGCCCTGTTGTGGCTGCGTTTGCGCAGCAACATAATTGAATACTAGTATCATCGTCAAGCTTATAAATATTTTATGAAGCGCATTTTCGTTTAAATTTATTTTCATTTGTATAAATTAATTGTTGAGATAATTATGCAACTGAGTTTGTAGTTGATTATTTGATAGGATATATATGAATATTATGCGAAAAATTTTGCTGTTCTTAACAACCCCTCACTCTGTGGATTTTGATCATAGTCATTGTCCATTAAATCCATGTTCACGTATTTTACAATGTTCTGCATGCTTGAATCCTGCCCATATTGTATGAGGTTTTTGATTAAGTAATGGGTAAACGCCCCATTGAACCGGTTATTGATATACGCGTCGGCGCTTAACTGATGCGAGGCACATCCACTTAACAAAGCACCATGCAAAGGGATGGGTTCGGCACTAAGGCTTGCGGCTGGGGTAGCTAATTCTTGTTGTGGTTCGTGATTGAACCTGCGGAACCTTGTATCGGGAGTTATATGCTGCTTTCTGGATAGGTCCTCCGAATGGCAACTATCCGATATCCATACAAAATGCACGCCTTTGGGGATGGTAGCAAAGATTTTGGCAAATTCCTTGTCACTAATAGCTGTTTTAGCGGCACCCGCATCACTAAAGTCATAAGGGCAGATAATCTCATCCAATCCGTCTTTTTCAAATGCATGTCCATTGCTAGGCATCTGGGCGCCATGTCCACTATAATGAAAAAGTAGTTGATCTCCAGCACTTGCTCCCAAGAGCAACCATTTTAAATGATCTAAAATACCTTTTTTAGTAGCCCTGTTATCGGTCAATGTTTTGATATTTTCTTTTGCATAGACCTTGTTTTTGGAAGCAATAAAATATTCCATATCTATAATATCATTAATGCATCCTCTCAAATTATTATTAGGATTTGGATAAGAATTGATCCCAACAAGTAGTGCTTTATTATTCATACATAAATAGTTTTGTTGATTAAATCTAGGATTAAAATTGGCCGTACCAAATTTTAATTTTACATTTATGAAAGTGAATTAAATGCTTATATAGAAAGGATTCTAGGCGATTTCGGCAAACATGTACCACGCTTGATTCGGTACTTTTTTCTTATTGAAAATATTCTAAAAAATAATTTATGATACAAACAAGTCGTATGTCTTTACTTAAGAGTTTATTACTTTTTTGTATTGCTATTGTTTTATTTTTCACAACAGCACCTATTGGTTTTTTGTATGCCGTGATACGTCAAAGCTTAGCAAAAAGAGTACACTCCTTATCTGTCTATTTTTTAGAATTGGCATTGGCTTTAGACAATGCAGGTAATGTACTCATGCAGCATGTATTAAACGATGCACTTTTAATTAAAAATCAAAACACGTATTTGTTTGGAAACAAAATGGAAACCATTAGCAGTGTCATTGGAAAAAATTTAGTCACCCATACCCTTAGCCCAGCCGGACTTTTGTTAAATACCTTTTTACACTGGATTGATAAAGGCCATTCCTTGAACTCTATTAATCATAATGTAAAACTTTGGAAAGTACAAAATGAGGCTAAATAACTACTAACTAATTGATTGTCAATAAATTTATATTATTTATTAATTAATTTATAAAGGGTGAAAGCGTTTTGAACCCTTTTGCACCCTAACTTTACATTAGATTAACTAGATTTAATTCACCTCTTCAAACCCACCCCCT
>Ga0315907_10002625_pt1 | contig 22286 bp, 17 predicted proteins | sample LakEriMetagenome_3_FD_203525 | JGI IMG/M metagenome (GOLD analysis project Ga0315907, IMG submission 203525) | Freshwater fungal communities from buoy surface, Lake Erie, Ohio, United States - Buoy 12 MA123 | ecosystem: Environmental > Aquatic > Freshwater > Lake > Lake biofilm | place: USA...
TTTGCTTTACATCTTCCCAAAAAGCAGGATATGATTTTGAAACCACCTCAGCATTTTCAATAATAATTGGCACTTTTAAAGCTAAAGGAGCAAATGCCATTGCCATTCTATGGTCTTGATAAGTAGAAATACAAACATTAGAATTAATATTTTCTGATGGCTCGAGTGTTAATGAATTATTGGTAATTGAAATAGTTGCTCCTAATTTTGTTAGTTCGGTTTTTAATGCTTCTAGTCTATCGGTTTCTTTGATTTTTAGCGTATGTAAACCTGTTAAATTGCAACTTATTCCAAGTCCAAAACAGGCAACTGCAATGGTTTGGGCAATATCGGGACAAGGATTTAATTGACAATTAATAGTTGACAATTGACAATTTATAGTCTTTTTAAGACGAATAATATTGGTTTCGAAAATCGTATCTACACCAAAGTTTTTATAAATTTCGACCAAAGCACTATCGCCTTGCAAACTATTTTGTTTAAAGCTTGATAATGTAATTTGCGTACCAATTTCAGAAAGTGCAATAATAGAATACCAATATGACGCTGAGGACCAATCGGATTCAACTATTATTGGATTTTGGTTGATAGGTGATGGGTGATGAATGACTTTTATTGTGTTGTTTTCAAATGAAGTCTTCACACCTATTTCATTCAGTAAAGCCAAGGTCATTTTTATGTAAGAAACAGAAGTAATTTCTCCTTCCAAATTTAATTCTAAACCGTTTTCTAATTTGGGTGCAATTAATAACAATGCCGAAATATATTGGCTGCTCACATTTGCTGGAAGTGAAACTTTGCTTTTCGTAAGTTTTTTTCCTTTGATTTTTAAGGGCGGAAATCCTTCTTGCTCTTCATAAGTAATTTCTGCTCCCAATTGATTAAGTGCGTCAACTAAAATTTTAATTGGACGTACTTTCATTCGAGCTGAGCCTGTTAAAACAACTTCTTTTCCTTCTTGAACAGCAAAATAAGCCGTAAGAAATCGCATGGCTGTTCCTGCGTGGTGCACATCAATTGTTTGGGTGATGGGTGATGGATGATGGGAGCTTGCTAACGCATTCATCATTACGTCGGAATCATCGGAATTAGATGTGTTTTCTACTTTAATTTCAGGATACAAAGCTTGTAACAATAATAATCTATTGGTTTCTGATTTGGAACCTGAAATTTTGAGTTTCGAGTTTTGAGTTTCGAGTTTTGATTTTTTTAAAAGTAAATTCACGTTTTTAATTATTGCTGAATACTGTGACTGTAAACTGTGATCTACTTAAGTTTATCATTATTTTGATGGCGGTCGTGATCGCGATTGGTTTTCAAATCGAGTTTTTTATCAAAAGCTTCTTGTAAATTAATTCCTGTTTGATTGGCAAGACATAGAACCACAAAAACTACATCGGCTAATTCCTCGCCTAAGTCTTTGCTTTTATCACTTTCTTTCTCTGATTGCTCTCCGTAACGACGGGCAATTATTCGGGCTACTTCTCCAACTTCTTCAGTAAGTTGTGCCATATTTGTTAATTCGTTAAAATAACGAACTCCATGGTTTTTAATCCAATTATCGACTTCTAATTGTGCGTTTTTCAAGTCCATATTATTGCTTATTTCTATTGTTTCTGTTTAAAAAAGGAATTCCAAACACTTGTAAAAATCCCATAAAAAATCCAAAAAAGAGTGCTTGCAAAACAAATCTTAGAGGTTCCATTGTAATATCCATAAAATAAATAATTACACTATACAACAATGTATTTATGGCTGAATTTAGCAGAAATTTAATTCCTTTTTGTTTCATTATTCTTTATTTTTAGTATCAATTATTATTGTTACTGGACCGTCATTTACAAGTGAAACTTTCATATCTGCACCAAACTGACCGGTTTGTACTTTTTTACCCAATTCTAATTCCATTTGTTTAACAAAAGATTCGTAAAGCGGAATTGCAATGTTAGGTTTCGAGGCTTTTATATAACTTGGTCGATTTCCTTTTTTTGTTAGAGCATGTAACGTGAATTGACTAACAACTATTATTTCTCCATCAATATCTTTAATCGATAAATTCATTAGGTTATGATCATCTGCAAAAATTCGGAGGTTTACAATTTTAGAAGATAACCAATTGATATCTTCTTGATCATCTGCATCTTCTATTCCAACTAAAACTAATAAACCAATATTTATCTTTGAAACAGATATTTTATCTATCTCAACTGAAGCGCTTGAAACTCTTTGTATAACTGCTTTCATAAACTAATTTTGAACTATTCTTTATGAGATTCCTTCGGAATGACAAACTGCGTATGAGTGAGAACTAAAGACTAACTTTTTCTAGTTTCATCACTAGCCCTTCTTTCAGCATCATAAATATCGGCACGATATTGTTCCTCATCTCCTTCTAAAATTTGAGTATAACTTTTATAACGCGACCAAGCTATTTCATCATTTTCGAGCGCCTTTTTAACTGCACAATGTGGTTCCTCTTTATGCAAACAATTGTTGAATTTACACTGATCTTTTAAAGCAAAAAATTCAGGAAAATAATCACCAATTTCTTGTTTTTCCATATCAACTATACCAAAACCTCGAATGCCCGGTGTATCGATGATTTTTGCTCCAAAAGCTAAATCAAACATTTCAGCAAACGTTGTGGTGTGTTTTCCTTGTGCATGAGACTCAGAAATTTGCTTGGTTTTTAAATTTAAAGTAGGTTCTAAGGTGTTTACCAAAGTAGATTTTCCTACTCCAGAATGTCCTGAAAACATCGAAACTTTATCTTTCATCAACGCTTTTAATTCCTCAATTCCTTTTCCATCTTTTGCAGAAACCCGTAAACATTTATAACCTATTGAAGTATAAATATGTTGTAAATACAATTGTTCATCAAGTGTTGCGTCATCAAACGTATCTATTTTATTAAAGACAATTACTGCTTCAATTCCATAGGCTTCTGCTGTAACTAAAAAACGATCGATGAAACTGGTTGTTGTTGGTGGATTATTTATTGTTACTAATAAAAATACTATATCAATATTTGATGCAATAATGTGCATTTGATGCGATAAATTAACAGATTTTCGAACAATATAATTTTTACGCTCCTGAATATTTACAATAACACCCGTAGTTTCGTCTGTTGTGTTTTCAAGATCATAATCAACAACATCACCCACAGCAATAGGATTTGTACTTGTTATACCTTGCATTCTAAATTTACCTTTTATGCGGCACTCTAAAAAATCACCATTAACTGTTTTAATGGTGTACCAACTTCCAGTAGATTTATATATAATTCCTGTCATGCAGAGTTAGAAATAGAAGTTAAATTTAGACGTTTTCTAAATATACTTCAATAATAATAGCAAAGATAGTGTTTCTTATGAAAAACTAAATATAAAAAAGGCTACCTAAAAAAGTAGCCTAATATAATATTATAAAATGGAAAGATTAATATTTATAACCTATTCCTTTTTTAATTACTTGAGATCCTCCTAAAGAGTTAGAATTTGCTCCAACAGTTGATTTATCAGCCGTTTGTAAAATAAATGGGCATCCCATTGCTGCAGCAGCCATTTTTAATTTTTTCTCAGCTTTTTTATCACCAGTATTTCCAGTATGATAATTGATTAATCCTGTTTTACCTCTTACTTCATCTCCTTTTTTCAATCCAGCAATGTAAGCTTTGTCTTCTAAAATAACAACTTTTTCCCAGTCTTCTTCTGTTTTAACAACAATTTTTTCGGTAACTTCTTCTACTCTACCAGATTTTCCATAAACGATTTTTTCTACCGCATATTTACTTAACGTATTTTCAGCATCTTCGCCATCATATTTGAATACGATAGTGTATTCTTCTAATTTAATAACTTTTCCATCTACAGTTTCACCATTGTGTTTGTAGATTTTATCAACTTGAGCATTTGCAGCAAAACCTAAAAAAGCAACTGCTAATAATAAAATTTTTTTCATTTTTTGTTTATGTTAGAAATTATCAATTGCGAAAGTATAAAAAGATTTTAATTTTATAAGTTTTTATAGTTATTTTTTTATTTATTCATTACTTTTTCTTGATGACTTATACTTTCTTGATGAATCGCCTTAAATAATTGCATAATAAATTCAGGACTTAAACCAATTGCTTTACCTTCAGAAGTCATTTTATTGAGAATTTCGTTCCAACGTTGATTTTGCAAAATTGCTACGTTTTTCTCTTTTTTAAGTTGCCCTATTTTATCTACAATTTTCATTCGATTGCCAATAATTTCTAGTAACTTTTCATCGTAACCATCAATTTGCATTCTCAGCTTTGTCATTTTTTGATTGTATTCACTGGCATCATCGGTTGTTTTTCGCACCTTTAAATCAACAAACATTTGCTTAAGGACAGCTGGTGTAATTTGTTGTGCAGCGTCACTCCAAGCATTATCAGGGTCATTATGTGTTTCAATAATTAATCCGTCATAATTCAAATCCAAGGCTTGTTGAGATACTTCTTGTATCATTGCTCTTTTGCCAGTAATATGCGATGGATCACAAATCATTGGTAAATCAGGAAAACGACTTTGCATGTCAATCGCAATTTGCCATTCAGGATTGTTGCGGTATTTTGTTTTTTCATAGGTAGAAAAACCTCTATGAATTACTCCTAATTTTTTAATATTTGCATTATAAAGACGTTCTAAACCTCCTATCCATAATGACAAATCTGGATTTACAGGGTTTTTTAATAAAACTATTTTATCGGTTCCTGACAATGCATTTGCAATTTCTTGAACAGCAAAAGGATTTACTGTTGTTCTTGCGCCAATCCATAACACATCAATATCGTGTTCAATTGCTAATTTTACATGAGCAGCGGTTGCTACTTCGATTGCCATTAACAAACCCGTTTCGGCTTTTGCTTTTTGTAGCCATTTTAAACCAATTTCGCCCACTCCTTCAAATCCTCCAGGTCGGGTGCGAGGTTTCCATATTCCTGCACGAAAAACAGAAACATCCGAATTCTTTAATTCGTGTGCTATTTTTAAAACTTGTTCTTCCGTTTCGGCACTACAAGGTCCAGCAATTACAAATGGATGATTCAATTGAAATTCATCTAACCAGTTGCGCCAATCTTTTTTATTTTCCATAGCTTTTTATTCGTTGTAAAATTACGATTTATTCTTTTTATGCGTTATTAAAAAAAGTAAAATGTATCGCCAACAAATTAGAATCCGTAAATTGAAAAAAAAGTGAACCCTAAAATACTTTTTTAAATAAATTTGAGTTCTTTTAAAAAAGGTTATTTTTGCTAAAATTTAGTTCCTATGTCAATAGTTGTAGAAAATATTTCGAAAAATTACGGTGCACAAAAAGCGTTAGATAACATTAGTTTTTCGATTAAAAAAGGGGAAATTGTTGGTTTTTTAGGTCCAAATGGAGCTGGAAAATCTACTCTAATGAAAATTTTGACAACCTATTTAAAATCGGACAGTGGAAATGCAATTGTAAATGAATATGATGTCGTTTTAGATCAAAAATCAGTACAAAAATCAGTAGGTTACTTACCGGAACACAATCCTTTATATTTAGATTTATATGTTCGGGAGTATTTAGCATTTAATGCTGATTTACATAAAGTGGCTAAATCGAGAATTGACGAAGTAATTGCTTTAACAGGTTTAACGCCTGAATGTCATAAAAAAATAGGGGAACTTTCAAAAGGATATCGTCAACGTGTAGGATTAGCTACGGCATTATTGCACAACCCTGATGTATTAATTTTAGACGAACCTACAACAGGCTTAGATCCTAATCAATTGGTTGAAATTCGTGATTTGATAAAAAACATCGGAAAAAATAAAACAGTGTTTCTTTCTACTCATATTATGCAAGAAGTGGAAGCCATTTGTGATAGAATCATTATTATTGATAAAGGTAAAATCGTTACCGATAAAACTCTAAATAACTTAGTGGCTGAACAAACCGAACAACTCATTGAAGTTGAATTTGACAAACAAGTAACCGAACAACTTTTTGATTCTTTACCAAATTTAAAATCGGTAAAAAACACCCATGATTTAGTTTGGGAACTTACATTTTCAACCGCATTAGATATGCGAAGTGAAGTGTTTGATTTTGCACAAAACAACGGTTTAAAAACCCTTCAAATTGGATTAAAAAACAAAAATTTAGAACAAATTTTTAGAGAGAAAACGGCAAAAAAATAATTAAAAAATTGTTTTAGCAATTGCCTTAATATTTTCAGCTTTCCCCATCGAATAATAATGTAATACAGGGATTCCTGCCGCTACAAGTTCTTTACTTTGTTGGGCACACCACTCAATACCTATTTGTTTCACAGCCTCATTATCTTTTGCCTTAACCACTTCCATAATTAAAGTATCAGGTAATTCAATACTAAAACGGTGTGGAATTAAATTCAATTGTTTTTTTGTCGCTATTGGTTTCAATCCTGGAATAATTGGCACGGTGATTCCTGCGGCTCTACATTTTGTAACGAAATCGAAAAATTTCTGGTTATCAAAAAACATTTGCGTGATGATATAATCGGCTCCGTTTTTGATCTTTTGTTTTAAAAAATGAATATCACTATCTAAACTTGGTGCTTCAAGGTGTTTTTCAGGGTAACCGGCTACTCCAATACAAAAATCAGTTTTAGAAGAATTTTGCAAATCTGCATCTAAATAGATACCTTTATTTAAATAGTTAATTTGGGAAACCAATTCGGAGGCATAAGCGTGACCTTCTTTTTCAGGTTTGAAATAAATTTCACTTTTTACGGCATCGCCTCTAAGCGCCACAACATTATCAATACCAAGAAAATCTAAATCGATCAACAAATTTTCCGTGTCTTCTTTGGTAAATCCACCACATAATATATGCGGAATGGCATCTACATTGTATTTATTTTGAATTCCTGCACAAATCCCTACTGTACCAGGACGCTTTTTTACAATTTTCTTTTGTAATAACCCATTTTCTAATTCCTTGAATTCATATTCCTCCCGATGATAGGTAACGTCTATAAATGGAGGTTTAAATTCCATTAACGGATCAATACTGTCAAAAATAGATTGAATATTTTGTCCTTTTAAAGGAGGTAAAATTTCGAAGGAAAACAATGGTTTTCCATTAGCGTTTTGTATGTGTTCTGTTACTTTCATTTTTTTATTTTATTGCAAGTTTCACGTTTCAGGTTATTGAACTTTAAACCTGAAACAACTATTTTTATTCTGCACTATTCGGAGCCAACCATTTTTCGGCTTGTTCCAAACTAATATTTCTTCTTTTGGCGTAATCTTCAATTTGGTCTTTTTTAATTTTCCCTAAACCAAAATACTTACTTTCTGGATTGGCAAAATAATAGCCCGACACAGACGAAGCTGGCCACATCGCCATACTTTCGGTTAATTTTACCCCGATTTCTTGTTCGACATTTAAGAGTTTCCAAATCGTTAGCTTTTCTAAATGGTCTGGACAAGCTGGATATCCTGGTGCAGGACGAATTCCTTTATAATTTTCAGCAATCAAATCTTGATTCGATAAATTTTCGTCAGAAGCATAACCCCAAATTTCTTTACGAACTTGTAAATGTAAATATTCAGCAAAAGCTTCCGCCAAACGATCGCCTAAAGCTTTTACCAAAATCGAATTGTAATCGTCTAAATTTTGTTCGAATACTTTGGCTTTTTCTTCTACTCCAAAACCGGTGGTAACACAAAAACAACCCATATAATCTTGAACTCCGGAGTCTTTTCGCGCAATAAAATCTGCCAAAGCGATGTTAGGCGCTCCAACGGTTTTTGAACTTTGTTGGCGTAAAGTCAAAAATTTCTCAACTCCACTAGAAGTAACTAGCTCAATATCATCATCGTTGATGGTATTGGCAGGAAAAATTCCTAAAACCCCTTTGGCGGTCAACCAATTTTCATTGATTAATTGATGTAACATTTTTTGCGCATCGGCAAATAAAGATGTGGCTTGTTCGCCTACTACCTCATCTGTTAAAATGGCTGGGTATTTTCCGTACAATTCCCAAGAATTGAAAAACGGTGTCCAATCGATAAAATCAACTAAATCAGCAATGGCAACATCAACAGTTTTTGTTCCAATGAAATTAGGTTTTGTTGGCGTGTACTTACTCCAATCCAATTGTAATTTATTGGCTCTGGCTTGTTCAATCGTTAAGAAATTTTTATCTCTACTGCGATTCAAATAGCCTTCACGAAGTGCGTCGTATTCAGTACGAATGTCTCGTGTGTATTTTTCTTTAGTTTCTGAATTCAACAAGTTTCCAGCCACAGTTACCGCTCTAGAGGCGTCATTTACGTGAACAACGGTTGCTTTGTATTGCGGTGCAATTTTCACAGCAGTATGCGCGCGCGATGTTGTTGCTCCACCAATCATAATTGGAATTTGAACATTCAGTTTGTCTAATTCTTTGGCTAAATACACCATTTCGTCAAGCGAAGGCGTAATCAATCCGCTCAATCCAATAACATCTACATTATGCTCAATAGCTGCCGCGATGATTTTTTCTGGTGCTACCATCACACCTAAATCTACTATTTCGTAATTGTTGCACGCCAAAACAACTGAAACAATGTTTTTTCCAATATCGTGAACATCGCCTTTTACAGTCGCCATCAAGACTTTACCAGCACTTGAAGAAGAGGAATCATCTTTAGCTGCTTCAATAAATGGTAATAAATACGCTACTGCTTTTTTCATTACACGTGCCGATTTAACTACCTGTGGCAAGAACATTTTTCCGCTTCCGAATAAATCTCCTACTACATTCATTCCTGCCATCAAATTAATTTCAATGACTTCAATAGGTTTTGAAGCCGCTTGTCTTGCTTCTTCTACATCTATTTCTATAAATTCGTCAATTCCTTTTACTAACGAATGGGTTAATCGTTCTTGTACTGTTCCTGAACGCCACTCAGCAATCACCTTTTCATTCGCCTTGAAATCGCCTTTGAAACTTTCTGCTAAATCCAATAAACGCTCGGTAGCATCTTCTCTTCTGTTCAACAAAACATCTTCTACGTGTTCTAATAAAACAGGATCAATTTCGTCGTAAATCTCTAACATTTCAGGATTTACGATACCCATTGTCATTCCATTTTGAATCGCATGGTATAAAAATGCCGAATGCATGGCCTCACGCACTTTATCATTCCCTCTAAACGAAAAAGAAACATTACTTACTCCTCCCGATACATTAGCATAAGGTAAGTTTTCTCTAATCCATTTGGTCGCACGGAAAAAGTCCAAAGCATTCAATTTATGCTCTTCCATTCCAGTGGCAACTGGGAAAATATTCGGATCGAAAATAATGTCTTGAGCAGGAAAACCTACTTTGTCGACTAATACATCGTAACTTCTTTTACAAATTTTAATACGTCGCTCGTAGGTATCGGCTTGACCAATTTCGTCAAATGCCATTACGATTACAGCAGCCCCATAGCGCTTGATTTTTTTGGCGTATTCAATGAATTTTTCTTCTCCTTCTTTAAGCGAAATAGAATTCACAACACCTTTTCCTTGAATTACTTTCAATCCCGCCTCGATGATTTCCCATTTCGAGCTATCAATCATCACTGGAACACGAGAAATATCGGGTTCGGCAGCAATTAAGTTTAAGAATTTGGTCATGGCATACACCCCGTCCAACATTCCTTCATCCATGTTGACGTCGATGATTTGCGCACCGCCTTCTACTTGATTTCTAGCGATATCTAGGGCTTCTTCGTATTTTTCTTCTTTGATTAATCGAAGGAATTTTCTGGAACCAGTTACATTAGTTCGTTCCCCCACATTCACAAAGTTGGTTTCTGGGGTAATAATCAATGGCTCAAGTCCAGATAATTTTAAATATTTTTTACAATCTACTTCTGTCATTATGCTATTACTTCAATTGTTCTAGGCTTGAACTCTTTTGCGACCTCCGCAATTAATTTGATGTGTTCAGGAGTCGTTCCGCAACAGCCTCCAATGATATTGATTAAATTATCTTGTAAATACTCTCGAATCAAAGCTTGCATTTCCTTTGGAGTTTGGTCATAATGTCCAAAGGCATTAGGTAAACCTGCATTAGGGTGAGCCGAAATATTCAATTGTGTATTCATAGACAAACGTTTCAAATACGGCTTCAATTGGTCAGCTCCTAAAGCACAATTGAATCCAACACTCAATAACGGAATGTGGGAAATCGAAATTAGGAAAGCCTCAACTGTTTGTCCCGAAAGTGTTCTTCCTGAAGCATCGGTAATCGTTCCTGAAACCATTACAGGCATGTCTATTTTACGTTCTTCTTTTACTTCTTCAATAGCAAAAAGTGCTGCTTTGGCATTCAAGGTGTCAAAAATAGTTTCTACTAACAACACATCGCAACCTCCATCAATCAAGGCTTCTACTTGTTGTTTGTACGCTACTCGCAAATCGTCAAAAGTAACCGCACGATAGCCTGGATCGTTTACGTCTGGCGACATTGAAGCGGTTCTGTTGGTTGGCCCAATCGAACCGGCTACAAATCGGGGGCGATCGGTGAATTCGTCTGCTACTTCACGAGCTATTTTAGCCGATTGGTAGTTCAATTCATACACCAAATCTTCCAAATGATAATCGGCCATCCCGATAGTGGTTCCTGAAAACGTATTGGTTTCTACAATATCAGCTCCCGCTTGAAAATACAAACGGTGGACTTGTTTTACCGCTTCGGGTTGAGTGATAGACAGTAAATCATTGTTTCCTTTTAACGGATGTGGAAAATCTTTGAAGCGTTCGCCACGAAAATCTTCTTCAGAGAAATTGTTGCGTTGCAACATGGTTCCCATAGCGCCATCTAGGACTAAAATTCTTTCTTTTATGGCTTGTTGAATTTTTGACATATTTTTTTGTTACACAGAGTTACGCTAAGTTTTCACAGCGTTTGACAATGTTTATATTATTAATATGTTATCAAGAAATTGGAAAGAATTTCTTCGGGTTATCTTTTTCCGATAAATGTCGGAATAGAATGTAGCACCTTTCCAAGTTGGAGGTTGCTAAGCTTTCATCGGGTCTATTCCCTCCAGCTTTCGTGATAACAAATAGTATATTTATGAACGATGCAAATGTAGTAACAAAATTTAGAATATGAAATATTTTCCGATTTTTTAAGTTAATTAGATGTAAATTAGATATATTATCTGTAATTGTAATTAATTATAGTTTATTTATCTATAAATATTGACGAAATAGAAATTTTAAAACTAATTTAGTTAAAATGATCTTTTTTATTTTTTCTAATCAAAATCACTTCATACCTTTGCATCAGAAAACAAAGAGGAAAAATTTGAACTGATTGCAACCTCATTAAAAAAATGCTAAAGCAGTATTTCCTACTTCTTTACGCAATTTGCAATCTACTTTTTTCTCGCTTAATTTTATAATAAATTTATTATGGCTTATTTATTTACGTCAGAATCAGTGAGTGAAGGACATCCTGACAAAGTTGCGGATCAAATTTCAGACGCATTAATTGACAATTTTTTAGCATTTGACCCTGAGTCAAAAGTAGCTTGTGAAACATTAGTAACAACAGGACAAGTAATTTTAGCAGGAGAAGTAAAATCAAATACTTATTTAGATGTACAAACTATTGCTAGAGATGTAATCAAGAAAATTGGTTATACGAAAAGCGAATATATGTTCGAAGCTAATTCTTGTGGTGTATTATCAGCTATACATGAGCAATCTGCCGATATTAATCAAGGAGTTGATAGAGCTAGCAAAGAAGAACAAGGAGCTGGTGATCAAGGAATGATGTTTGGTTATGCCACCAATGAAACTGCAGAGTTCATGCCGTTAGCGTTGAAATTATCGCATCAATTATTGCAAGATTTAGCTGATTTGAGAAGAGAAAATAATGAAATCACTTACTTACGTCCAGATGCAAAATCGCAAGTTACTTTAGAATATTCTGACGACAACAAACCAGTTCGTATTGATGCAATTGTAGTTTCAACGCAACATGATGATTTTGCTGACGAACCAACGATGTTAGCGAAAATCAAAAAAGATATTATTGAAATTTTGATTCCTAGAGTGATTGCTAAAAATCCTCAATACGCTCATTTATTCAATGACGCCATTAAATACCACATTAACCCAACAGGAAAATTCGTAATTGGAGGACCACACGGAGATACTGGTTTAACAGGAAGAAAAATTATTGTAGATACCTATGGTGGAAAAGGAGCTCACGGTGGTGGGGCATTTTCAGGAAAAGACCCATCAAAAGTAGACCGTTCTGCTGCTTATGCAACTCGTCATATTGCTAAAAATTTAGTTGCTGCAGGTGTTGCAGACGAAATTTTAGTACAAGTTTCTTATGCAATTGGCGTTGCTGAACCAACATCAATCAACGTAAACACTTATGGTACTGCAAAAGTAAATTTAACAGATGGTGAAATCAGTAAAGTTGTGGAAAGTATTTTTGATATGCGTCCGTATTTTATTGAGCAACGTTTAAAATTAAGAAATCCAATTTATAGTGAAACTGCTGCTTATGGACACATGGGAAGAACTCCTGAAACCGTAACCAAGACTTTTTCTGCTCCAGGTGGTTTAACAAAAACCGTAACTGTTGAATTATTTACTTGGGAAAAATTAGATTTTGTAGACCAAGTAAAAACTGCTTTTAAGTTATAATTGACATATATAAATTAAAAAGCCTGACTATTAAGTCAGGCTTTTTATATGAAATCGTATTTTATAAATTATATTTTAAACTCAAAATCAAATAACGGGGTTGCACTCTATAACTAGAAAAACTACTGGTTCCGCCTAACTGACTGAAACTATTAGTGTCTAATGATTTTGTATCTAATAAATTGGTTCCAGAAAGTTTCCACTCCCACTTACTATCTTTTTTCTGATATATAATATTCGCAGATAAAAAATCATATTCGCTATCAATTGTTTTTGATTTGTTGTAATTATGGAAAAAGTTATATTCTGAAGTGAACGAAAATGCCTCTAAAAAATAATACTCCAATGTTAAAGAAGGGCTATCGGTGTATACCGTATCAGAGAAATTATCGCTAATTGAATAACTGTATGATAATCCTAAATTAGGCAATTGTTTATAATTAGTAGAAAAACCTAACGTATAATTTTGACTTACCGATTCAGTAGTTTGAATCTTCGTTGGATTATTATTAGGATCATTATCTGAATCAGGGAAAACACGAATATTGTTAAATTTATTCCATCCTACAGAAACTCTTGCATTTGCTTTATAATATTTAAAAAACGAACGTCCATAATTTGCACTTCCTGATAAAGATTCTTCTGGAAAATTAGAATTCATATTTACTGCAGAAGAAACTTGATTAACTCCAGTTAACAAAGCCTTATTCTTAATTGCATCAAGCTGTTTTGTATAGGTTAAATTAGCAAAAATATTCTCAAAATTAAACATGTTGTATTTAAAGTAACGTAACGAATGCACTTGAGAAGTTGAATTTTCCAAGAATCTATTTCCGCTAAATAAACTGTTATAGTTTGAAAATACATAACCTTGTGCTAACTTATTAATATCTGTAAAATTATTACTGAATGTATAATTATAAGTCAATGTTTCCGATTTTTTGATTTGCCATAAAGCATAAACATCAGGCAATACTCTTGTAAACGACTGCTTATTTGAAGTACCAAGTTGTGCATCATTCATATTATATTGGTGCAAACTAAAACCTGGATTAAAAGTAAATTTTCCGGTTAAGAATTTATAATGTACTCCTAGAAAAACATCTTTAAATGTGTAATTAACATCATTACTATTTTCTGAAGCTGTCAAATTATTTTGAGAACCATTGTCTAAAATTTGAAAAATCGAAGAATCAAAATTTTGATACGAATAGGTGTTTCCAAGAGTTAAATTGATATTACTTTTCGGCGTTACCATGTAATAATAATCGAATTTAGCATCTATTTTATTGGTTGTTACAAATCTTTTCTGATTAATATCATCTCTATTTTGTGTGGTATTATAGCCGGACAATAAGAAGGGTTGGGTTGCTAAATTAGCATTATACAATGGATCTTCCTCTTGAAACAAATGTTGTATTTCAACCGCAAATACGTGTTTGTCATTTAAGGTATAGTAGTAATTTAAATTCTGATTAATTGAAAATGGATTTTGTTTTTTGTTGGTATAAACATCAGAAAGTAAATTAGAAAACAGACTCGTATTTTCCTTTTGGTCTGAAAATTTAACCAATGCATCATAATCAAAATGGGCTTTTTCAGAAGGCACATAGCTAGAACTCAGTTTAAATAATACCTGCTTACTATCTTGTCTAGTAAAATCTTCTTTCGTTTCAGATATTGTTTGAGTAGTTCCGTTTGGTAAATTGTCTGTACGATTTGAGACGGTTTTGGTTTCGATTTCGGTTTTATTGCCTAATACAATTCCAAATCCACTTAATGTCCATGCTTTAGAAGGATTAAAACTAAAATTAGCAGCTCCAAAAGACGATTCAATATTAGCTGCCTGATTATTTCTAAGCCCCATTATTCCCAAATCATTTGAAACCACATTGAATGAAGAGCCTCCTTTTCGCATCATATTTTTGAATCCACCCGTGAATTTAAAATAATCTTGAGCAGTTAACGGCAATTCGCCAATATTATTTTTATTACCAATAACATTGATACTGAATTTTGGATTATAATAAAATAACTTTGGATTAATAATGAATCGATCTACTTTGTTTCCCATTCCAATTCCAATTCCTGCCATCATATCTCCAAACCAAAAGTTCTTTTTACCTTGTTTCAACTTAATGTTTATGGCTACGTTCTCTTCATTATTTTCGAGTCCTTTCAAATTTGAGACTTCGTTATAATTTCGTAAAACTTGTATCTTTTCTAGGGCATCTGCTGGAATATTTTTAGTGGCTAATTTGGTATCGCCATCAAAGAAATCTTTTCCTTCAACCATTATTTTTTGCACTTTTTTACCTTCCACCTCAATCTCGCCATCTTTATTTACTTCAACACCTGGTAATTTTTTTAAAACGTCTTCTAATTTTCGTTCGGTACCATTCTTAAAAGAGTCTGCATTATAAATAATAGTATCTCCCGAAATAGAAACAGGCATTTCATAAACAATCTCTAACTCTTTTAACTGAGTTCCTTCTTTTAAAGAAATAGGAAAATTCATCGTTGTAGTTCCTGTAGTTACCGTTTTTTCAAAAGATTGAAACCCAATGTAACTTGCTTTGATTGTATAGGCTGTGTTGGCTTTTAAATTGAGTGTAAATTTTCCAGCTTCGTTAGTAATGGCATAGGCGTCCATGGCTTTTGTTGCTTGATTGACCGCCATAATATTTGCCATATCCAATCCTACACCAGAAGAATCTTTCACGGTTCCTTCAAATCGAATATTTTGTGAAAAAACACTTGAAGAAAGCGTCAGAATGAATAATATAATTATTTTTTTCATTTATGTTTTTATGATTATTTACTTATCTACCCATTCTAAATTGCATACGATTTCCTCCACCAGGACCACCATTCATCTCTTGCATTTCTTCCATTTTTTTCTTGATGATGTCATTGTATTCATTTTGAGAAACTTCTTTTCCTTTTGCAACCGGTTTAATTTCAACTTTATCTTTTGGATTCATCACAATTTTAGAACATAAAATAATGGTTTTTCCATCGCTTACTTCTAAAATTAATCCGGGTAGTCCCCAATAATTTTCAGGACCTTGATTCACTGGAATTTCTGGACAATACCAAGCAGTAATGGTATTTTCTTTTGGCATTTCCCAATCTTTTGTGAAATTTGTTTTACTCGTTTTAGTTGAATCTTTTGCTACTTCAGTTTTTTCAGCATTTTTGGCTTCAGCCTCCTTTTTTTCACGGTTTCTAAATCTAAAATTTCTAAAATCTGATTCATTCGCCTTTACAACAGCAGTAGCTTTAAAACAGGTATAATTTCCTATTTGTTTGGATTCTCCTTCCATTTTCCAATCATATTTTGGTAAGGAATCTTTAATTAAAAATTCTTTTCCGAAAAACTCACGATCAACGATGTACTGTTTTTCTTTTACATTTTTATAGTGCGTTCCACCGCCACCCATCATAGAAGTCATCATTCTTCCTCCACCTTGCTGACCTGGCGCATCTAATTTTTCCTCTTCTTTATAGATTGATGCTGATTTATCAAAGTTTAACACAAATGTTTTTTCAAACATTTTTCGCATACGCTCCTCAATTTGCTTTTGCATGTCAGGTGTAATGTCTTTATTCCCACTAAATCCTTTTGTAAATTCAGCAGTACTTGTCTTTGACTCATAAACGGCCATTCCTTGAAAATTCTGTGCTTGAGCAAAGCCACAAATAAGTAAAAGAGACGCGATAATTATTTTTTTCATTGTTTTAATTAATTAGATAATGAATTAGTCTTCAAAAATGCAAATTGTTACATAATTTATCTACTAATTTTATGTTAAAGTAGTATATTAGACACTTGAAACTTAATTTAGTTTAATAATGATTCAGAAAAAGAACCTATTACTATTGATTTTATGTTTTTGGAATGCTTTGGGATTTTCTCAAAATACAATTCCCTTAGAAAAACTAGAACTCAATTCATGGGAAATAGACAACTATTTAGGATTTGATAGTCAAAAAAATCAGTATGGAATTAAAAACAATGTTCTTATTAAGGGTTCAACTACACATTTTGAATACAAAAATATTGGCCTTGGAAAAATTTCACATGTAGATTTTCAAAACCCATTACAAATTATAGTTTTTTACAAAGATTTCAATACTGTTGTACTATTAGACAACCAATTGAATGAGATAAAACGAATTGACTTCAATTTAAACCCAGAACTAATTCAGCTTGAAGCTGTTGGTTTGTCTGCTCAAAATCAGTTATGGTTTTACGACGGAATTACTAATAAAATTGGACTATACAACATCACAAATGACCATCTAAAATGGATTTCAACCCCTATAAAAAGTGGCATAAAAAAATACTTTTCAGATTACACTTTTTTCTATTGGACAGATGTAAACAATCAATTGTTCTCCTCTTCGATATACGGCACAATAAACAGAATAGGAACTGTTCCAAAACATGATAAAATACAACTGTTAAGTAATTCTACAGCGCTATATTCTTATGAAAATGAAATTTATTTTCACGAAATTACAGTGGAGAGAAGTAGTAAAATTAAGTTAACTGAAAATTTCGTTGGTAATTTTTTCTTTAAAGATGGATTTTTAGCTATTTTTACGCAAAATAAAATTACTAATTATAAATTAATTTTACCATAATGCACATAGCAGTAGCAGGAAACATTGGAGCCGGAAAAACAACCCTAACACGTTTATTAGCCAAACATTATAAGTGGGAACCACACTTTGAAGATGTAGTAGACAATCCTTATTTAGATGATTTTTATCATCAAATGGAACGTTGGAGTTTTAATCTTCAAATCTATTTCTTAAATAGCCGTTTTCGTCAAGTGTTACAAATTAGACAAAGTGGTAAAAATATAATTCAAGATAGGACCATCTATGAAGATGCGCATATTTTTGCTCCTAATCTTCATGCCATGGGATTAATGGCTAATAGAGATTATAACAATTATACTTCTTTATTTGAATTGATGGAAGGTTTAGTAGGCGCACCAGATTTGTTAATCTATTTAAGAAGTTCTATTCCTAACTTGGTGAACCAAATCCATAAACGTGGAAGAGATTATGAAAACTCTATTTCAATTGATTATTTGAGTCGTTTGAATGAGCGTTATGAAGCATGGATTCAAACCTATGACAAAGGAAAATTAGTCATCATTGATGTGGATGATATTGATTTTGTGAACAATCCTGAGGATTTAGGAAACATCATCAACAGAATAGACGCAGAATTAAACGGATTATTTTAGCATACAAAACGCCTCAACCAAGGCGTTTTTTTATGTTTATTCATTCATAACATCAAATAAAGACATAACCTTAGTATCTTGAGTTGGTTTTTGCGTCTTAATGATTTTTGGAATTCCAGGAATTAAATCAAAATAGTTTTCTTCAAAAAATGCATCATTTGCTTGTAAATACACGTTTTTTGCAAGTGTATTTGTTTTAAGTTCGATAAGTGTTTCGCCTACAATATTTAATTCAATAGTTGGCTTTTTTAGTTGTAACTCTTTTGGTTTTACAAAGTAATGATGCTCGATAGTTTTTTTCTGGTTACTTATAAATTCTATAATTAATACCGTTTTTTCTTTTTCATATTTTGGTAATTCGGCATTAGAAATCTGTAAGCAATTCGTGCTTTTTTCTACGTCCAAAGTACATTCTTTTGTAGCAGACCAAAGTTCCTTTCCAGAAAAATCTATTAATTTAACAGCTAAAGTTCCAGATATTGCTTTTAGATTATCGTTACTTCCTATTATAGAAAATACATCCTCAATTTCTGTTACCGCTAAAAGTATCGGAGCAAAACTTTCTTTTACTTGGTAATGAGCGGCTTTCCAATTGCCATAGTAATCCAAAGTACTCCAAGAAGTTACAGGCCAGCAATCGTTTAATTGCCAATACAAAGAGCCCATACAATAGGGTTTTGCTAATCGGTGCGCTTCAATGGCGGTTTTCATTCCATGAGCTTGTAGTAATTGCGAGACATAATTGTATTTTTCCATGGAAGTTGGCACAGGAAAATCTCGTGCCATATATTCATTTATGGTTTCAAACCCAGTAGGATGTTTTTGATGATTTTTAAATGCATCGGAAGTAAAATTAAAATCTTCTTTAGTTAATACTTTTTTCAAAGTTTCCATATTTGGCATGCCTTGAAAACCATATTCACTCATAAATCGGCCAACTTTTTTCTTATACATTTCAAAAGGTTCTTTGCCCCACCAAACGCCCCAATAATGCGAATCGCCTTGGGTTAAACTTTCTTTTTTGCCCCAACCTATAGAAGGTGAAGAAGGCCAATATAGGTTTTTTTCTTTGGATAAAAGAGTATCTAATGTTTGAGGAATTACTTCATGAAATACTTTTTTATAGTCGTTCCAAATTTTTGTAGAATCGGCTTGAGAATACTTAAATTGTTTTTGCCAACCCCAATTGTGCCAACCTTCATCAATCTCGTTATTGCCACACCAAAGTGCTATACTTGGATGATTTTGCAAACGATTTACATTGTCAATTACTTCATGTTTTATGTTTTCTACAAATTTTTCATCTCCGGGATACATCGCGCAAGCAAACATAAAATCTTGCCACACTAAAATACCATTGGCATCACAAGCATTGTAAAATTCGTCATCCGCATATACGCCACCACCCCAAACTCGCAACATATTCATATTGGCTTTTCTAGCGTTTTGAACTAATTCATTATAGCTTGATGGTGTTTGTTTTGGAATAAAGCTATCTTGCGGAATATAATTTGCTCCTTTCATGAAAACTGGTTTGCCGTTTAATTTGAAATAAAAGCTTGTGCCAAATTCATCTTTATCTTGCACTAATTCAATGGTTCGTAAACCTATTTTAAGTTCTTTGTTATCTATGATTTTTCGACTTTGTTCCAATGAAAAATAAAATTCATATTGATGTGGAAACCCTAAACCATTACACCACCAGCGTTTTGGGTTCGAAATTTCATAATGCATTTTTACTTTATTCGTTCCTTTTTTAAGATGAAATGTTTCTGATTTTTCATTAATTTTTAGTTGAATGGTTTTTACTCCCGAAACATGAATTTCAGTTGTAAATTCTAAAATTGCTTTTTGGTCATTCAACTCAACTTGACTGTATTTTATATTCTCAATTTTCGCCGAATTCCAAAACTTCAATTGCACTTTTTTCCAAACACCAGCGGTTACAAATCGTGGTCCCCAATCCCAACCAAATTGATATTGCGCTTTTCTTACAAAAACACGTTCTTTTTCAGGTAAAGTATATGATAATTTTTCGGCTTCTTCCTTTCCTTTTTGAACTGCCGATTGAAATACAATTTTTAGATGATTTTTTCCTTTTTTTAGATGATTATTCGCTGAAATTATCCATTTTCGGAACATATTATCCGCTTCTAAAACTATTTTCCCATTTATATAAACAGTAGCATAAGTGTCTAAACCCTCAAATTCTAATTCGATATTTTCATTGGAAATTTCTTTTTCAGATAATAAAAAGGTAGTTTCATATTCCCAGTTTTCATTTTCAATCCATTGCAATTGTTTTTCATTCGCTCCAAAAAACGGATCAGGAATTAATTGATTAGCGAATAAATCGGTATGAACGGTTCCAGGAATGGTAGCTATGTGTTTTTTAGTTTCACCTTGTTTGTTGAATAACCAATTTTCTGATGATAAATTCCGATAAGAAGTTTGTGCTGAAACCGAACAGCAAACTATAATCAAAAACAAGAATATTCTTTTAAACATATAAGTCATATAAGTTTTGATAATAAAAGCGGCAAATTAAAGAAATTCATAAAAGTTTTTTTTACCCCAAACTTGTCATTCCGTTAGGAATCTCTATTAATAAACAATTTTTGAATTTAATATTGTTAAACATATAAGGCATAAAAGTTCATTTAAGATTTGAGTTTAGTCTTTAATAGAATAATTTCATTCGGATTCGCGATTTCACTTCCATCGGTAATTGCCGATGAATGATACCAATTTGCACCAACGATTTTATTCAATTCTGAAATATTAGTTGAACGCAAACCGCCACCTGGCATAATTTCGATTCTATTTTTGGCTTGAATGACTAATTTTTTCAAAACTTCTTTGCCTTCCATGACATTGGGGAAAGTTCCAGATGTAAGAATCGTTGAAAAGCCACAAGAAATAACGGCTTCCAAAGCTTGTTCAAAATTAAAAACAGCATCAAAAGCACGATGAAATGTACACGGATAAGGATATGCTTCAGCTACTAACGTTTTGTTTTGATCAATATTTATAGTGTTATCTTCATTTAAAATTCCGAAAACAAATCCGTTAACGCCAAGTTTTTTGATGGTTTCGATTTCCGATTTCATTTGATTAAATTCAGAATCCGAATAGCAAAAATTTCCACCTCTTGGACGAATCATAATATATAAATCGATTGTCAAATGCTCTCGAACTTTTTGAATCATTTCAATTATTGGAGTAGTTCCACCAACCGAAATAGTAGCACATAATTCGACTCTATCCGCACCTGCTTTTTGAGCTAGTATTGCAGATTCGAGATTGAAACAAGCGATTTCGAATTTTTTCATTATTTCAAAAAGTAATTGGCATCTATCAATTTGTTTCCAGTTGCATCATGAACGGCATAATTGAAACCGCCTTGTATACAATAGGATCCATATTCTCCTTTTTTATTCAAAGCAATAAATCCAACTTGAATGTCTTTTAATTCTTTGCCTCGATTTTTAGTTAGTTTTACAATTCGCATTACCGCTTCTTCACAAGCTTTTTGAGGAGACAAACCTTGTCGCATTAATTCAACTACCAAATGGCATCCTGTAATACGAATGACTTCTTCGCCATGACCGGTTGCTGTTGCTGCGCCTATTTCATTATCTACGTATAATCCCGCTCCAATAATTGGGGAATCGCCTACACGACCGTGCATTTTAAATGCCATGCCGCTGGTTGTACACGCACCTGATAAATTTCCATTTGCATCTAAAGCAATCATTCCAATAGTATCATGATTTTCGATATTAGCAATGGGTTTGTATTGACTGGTTTTTAACCATTCTTTCCATTCTTTTTCAGATTCTTCAACTAATAAATTTTCTTTCTTGAAACCTTGTGAAAGTGCAAATTGTAAGGCACCTTTTCCTACTAACATTACGTGAGGTGTTTTTTCCATAACCGCACGAGCTACAGAAATTGGATGTTTGATGTGTTCCAAACAAGCTACTGAACCAATATTTGAAAATTCATCCATAATACAAGCGTCAAGGGTTACTTTTCCATCTCTGTCAGGACGACCGCCATAACCAACGCTGCGTTCATTTGGATCACCTTCTGGAATCTTTACGCCAGCCTCTACTGCATCTAAAGCCCGACCATTTTTGCTTAAAATTTCCCAAGCAGCGGCATTGGCTTCAATTCCGAATCGCCAAGTGGAAAGCACTATTGGTTTTTGAACCGTATTTAATTCAATTTTATTTTCAGCCGTTTCAGTCGTATTTTTGAAACTTGTAAGCGCCAATCCAGCCGTGGCTAAAGCGGTTTTCTTTAAAAAATTTCGTCTATTAG
>Ga0315907_10002627_pt1 | contig 22283 bp, 16 predicted proteins | sample LakEriMetagenome_3_FD_203525 | JGI IMG/M metagenome (GOLD analysis project Ga0315907, IMG submission 203525) | Freshwater fungal communities from buoy surface, Lake Erie, Ohio, United States - Buoy 12 MA123 | ecosystem: Environmental > Aquatic > Freshwater > Lake > Lake biofilm | place: USA...
AACTTGCAAAGAAAGGCAGTGTGGCAATTTTGTTGAATTAGGCTACTTCCGCGATCAATTCGATCTCTACACAGGCGCCCATGGGCAGCTGGGCGACGCCAAAGGCACTGCGAGCATGCACGCCTGCTGCGCCAAAAACCTGACCTAACAATTCGCTGCAACCATTGGTCACGACATGTTGATCGGTAAATTCGGAAGTTGAATTCACAAGACTCATGACCTTCACAATGCGCTTGACCTTGTTCAAATCACCGACGGCGGCATGAAGCGTACCAAGTAGATCAATGGCCACTGCGCGGGCAGCGGCTTTACCTTCTTCTGTTTGAATATTCTTGCCCAGTTGACCTGCCCAAGCTTGCCCGTTTTTCTTGGCAATATGACCACTGATAAAAATCAAATTGCCTGTTTGAACGAAGGGGACATAGGCTGCTGCGGGCGTTGCAACGGGGGGCAAAGTAATTTGAAGTTCTGCTAAGCGTTGGTAGATGGACATGATGTATGGCTTGATGAAAGTTAAAGGGGTTGTACGGTTACGCTGACATTCAAGGTGTGGTGAGTGCCGCCCTGCAGCACCCCTCTTAAGGGTGAGACGTCTGCAAAGTCGCGACCCACAGCAAGTCGAACGTAATCATTGCCGGGACTGCACCAACCCTCACGGTTGTTGGTGGGATCGAAATCGTACCAAGATTCTGCCCCTTCAATGGCTTGAGGGTTGGGAATGCGCAGGGAAATCCAAGCATGCGACGCATCGCTGCCCACAAGCCTGGCCTGGCCTGGTGGCGGTTCGGTGAGCAGATAGCCACTGACATACCGGGCCGCTAAACCTAAACTGCGCAAACAAGCCAACATGACATGCGCAAAATCTTGGCAAACACCGCGCTTCTCATTGAGTACCGATAAAGCGGGTGTGCTGATGTCGGTGCTCAAGGATTGATATTGAAAATCAGTGTGAATGCGTTGCATCAAATGTCTAGCCGCCTCCACCAAATTTCGCCCTGGTGTAAAACTGCTTTGTGCATAAATAGCAAAAGCCATGTCGATGGGCGCATGGTGTGAGCCATACGCAAATCCTGAGGCCTCATCGCTGGCCATGCCTGCACGATACTGGTAAGCCGATGCGGCACTTTCCCAAGACAGGCTTTGTGAATAATAGGAAAGCGCACTCATGCGTTGGTGCTCGAGTACAAAGGTTTGAACCTCGCTTTCAGCTCTGACAGTCAGGGTGCTGTGAGGGGTAGGCAGTGAAAAGTAAAGCCTGTGATTGCCAAATGAATCCAGTTTGTTTGAGACGATGGCGGCTTTGGGTTCGATGAAGAGATTGTGTTTCAGGCAAAGTTGGCAGGGTGTGGTGGGCGCTTGTAAGTGCGCTACATGCTGAGCCGTTTCGACGGCAGGTGAGTAGTCGTAATGCGTTTCGTGGGTGATGCGCAGTTTCATTGTGTGAATGACCTCAAGCACCAACGCTTTGTTGCGATTCACCGCTGTGTGAAAAGAACAAGCTGTTCAATTGATCGGAAACTGACCTGGCTGTTTGCCTGCAACCTAGCAGCAATGTGAGCAAAGCTGGGCTATGGTGTTGTCCATCAGTTACCAAGCTGATCAAGTCAATGTCTGACAAGATGGGAATTTGTTGTGCCATGGCTTGAGTTGCACCTTGAGCCAGATGCCCCATTTTGGCCAGTCGACCGCGCAAAGTTTGAGCGACCCAGCCCAATGCACGTGGATTGTCTGTGTGGGTTAAGAGCAACTCAAGCAAAGCACCCAGTGTTCTGCTTTGTTGGTATTGCGCATGAAATGAAATGGTGCTGTCAAACAAATTGAGGACGGCATCAAAACCTGCCTGTGTTTGGATGCATCGGGTTTCGATGGCGCAATGCAGGGCATGTGCCAAAAAGTCCATTCTTTCAATGTGTCTGCCAATCGACAACAAGCGCCAGCCATCGTCTCGCGTCATTCGATCAGTTTGCGCGCCAGTGAGCGCGGCCATCAGTTGACTGGTTCGGGCCAGAAGTTGCTGAGCCCCAATGCTGCTAGCCAAAGGCGCACCTTTGGGTGAGGGCTGAAAAAATGCATTTTCAGTTTGCTCAATCAGGCTCCAATGCTCTGGCGACAAGCGTTCGCGAACAGCTGCAGCAGCCAATTTGACAGCGCGCAAGTTGTAACCTACACCTGTGGTGTTTTGAGTGTCCCAAAAGCCAGCAATGAGCGAACGTTCAAACACTCGCCTCGATTGTTGTGCTTGAGGTACGCCTGGCATGACAAGGCCATGCGTGACGCAAAGCATGTTTAACCATTCAATGAGGGGAGGGCTTTGCTGTGCCTCACTGTTTAAACTTTCCAAGGCCAGACGCGATAGACGCAAAGTATTTTCTGTGCGTTCAGAATAGCGGCCCATCCAAAAAAGATTTTCTGCCGCTCGACTGGTGACCAAACGCTGGCGTTGTGAGCTGGCAACAAAAACAGCTTCTTGGGCCTTGGGTGCAGCTGTCGTTGCCGTGTGGTTTGACAACACCCAAACGTCGGCGCTGCTACCGCCCTGTTGCATGGAAGCAATGCCATTTTGAGTGCCCAAACGCGCCAAGCCACCTGGCAAAACTTGCCAGCCACCCTCCTCATTGGCCAAGGCAAAAACTCGCAAAATGACGGGCCGTGATGGCATGGATGTCAAAGACGAGAAAGTAGGCGTGTGAGACAAAGGCAGATAGCCCTGCACGGTGTGTGCTTCAGGATCGCTTTGGATGCGCGCGCGCCATTCCTCCAAGCCACGCCAATCCAGTTGGTGACCCATGACGGGCTCAAAGCTTTTGCGGCCAGGGGCAAAGGGGTAGGTTGGTTTGATGACGCAATCTTGAATGCGCGGCAGCACATCGTGCAATGCAGCGGGCTCGCCGCACCACCAACTGGGGATGGCTGGGAGCAATAACTCTTTTTCTAGAAGAGTGCGTGAAAGTTGGGGCAGGAATCCAAGCAGTGCATTGGATTCCAAAAATCCCGAGCCCGGTGTGTTGGCCACCAACACATTGCCAGCTCTGACCGCTTGCAACAAGCCGGGGACGCCCAAAGTCGATTCGGCGCGCAGTTCAAGGGGGTCAAGCCAGTCATCGTCGACGCGCTTTAAAAGGCCGTGGACAGGTTTGAGACCTTCTAATGTTTTGAGATAAAGTTTTTCGTCGCGGACCAACAAGTCACTTCCCTGAACCAAAGACAAGCCGAGGTACCGAGCAAGGTAGGCCTGCTCGAAATAAGTTTCGTTGTAAGGTCCGGGCGTCAGCAGTGCGATGTGGGCTTGCATGCCAGCGGGAGTTCGAAGCTTGAGCGCATTCACAAAGGAGCGGTAAGACGCTGCCAAACCTGTAACGGGCATCGACTCAAATGCGGGCGCAAATTGGCCTGAAATGATTTGTCTGTTTTCTAGTAAATAACCCAAACCAGAGGGCGCTTGAGTGCGCTGAGACAGCAACCACCAACAACCATCTGGTCCCCTGACCAAATCGAAGGCTGCCAAGTTCAAATGTCGACCGCCCACAGGCGCGTTGCCTTGCATAGCATGCAAATAACCAGGGTGCCCTTGAACGAGTGCGTAGGGCAGTGCACCTTGTTTCAAAAGATGCTGCATGCCATAGACATCATACATGATGCCTTCAAGCAAGCGCATGCGCTGTAGCACACCTGTTTGAATTTGCTGCCAATCTTGACTTGAAAGAATCAGGGGCAACAAATCGAGTGACCAAGGCCGCTGGGGCTGATCGGCATTGGCATACACGTTGTACGTCATGCCATTGTCCCGAATTTGTCGAGCCATGGTTTCGTGACGAAGGGGCAGTCCCTGTAGCCCCTCAGGTCCTAGGTGAGATAAAAAATCTGCCCAAGGCGGTGTCACTTGTGTCGATTGAATGATGGCGCCAAAAATAGAATCAGTACCTTCCCCTGGTGTGGTGCTGACACCGCCCCTTAACTCATCCCAATGGCCATTCGGCGCCAAGGCCAAAGTGTGCAAAATGTCTTGCAAAGAAGGCGCCAGCCCCATGTTCTCAGTCTGATGCGGTGAACGCTGAGACTGAGTCAACGAGGGAGACGACGAGGAGCTGTTTTTAAATTCCACAATGCCTTGATTGTCGCCTTAATTTTCGCCTTCATGTCGCCTCATTTGGGCCTGCGCAGGTCCAATGTCCAAGGAAATTCCGGGCTCGCTGCCAATGCGACATTGGCAGGTGGTATTGCCATGGGGCCCGGGGAATGACCCATGCGGAAAAAGCGGGCCAATCTGCGACTTTCCGCTTCGTAGGCATTGACAGGCAAGGTGTCGTAATTGCGACCCCCTGGGTGAGCCACGTGATATTGGGCGCCACCGATGGCGCGCTTCATCCATGTGTCCAGCACGTCGAATGTGAGGGGAGCATGAACACCAATGCTGGGGTGCAATGATGAAGGTGGGTTCCAAGCTTTGTAACGCACGCTGGCCACATATTCGCCGGACGTACCTGTGGGTTGCAGGGGAAGTGGCTGGCCATTGACGGTGACTGTGTAACGACTTGGGTTAAGCCCTGTGACATGAACTTCAAGTCGCTCCAATGAAGAGTCTACATACCGCGCCGTGCCGCTAGAGGTGCTCTCTTCACCCATCACATGCCAAGGCTCAAGTGCATTGCGCACAGTGACATTGATGGCATCAATGCAAAAGTCGCCTACGCGTGGAAATCTGAATTCAAAGTGGGGAGCAAACCACATTGGATCGAAGTTGAATCCTGCATTGGCCAGATCATGGAGCACATCGTCAAAGTCTATTTTGACAAAGGTGGGCAGCATGAAGCGATCGTGCAATGTGGTGCCCCAACGTGTGACGGGGGCAGCGTAATTTTGATTCCAAAAGCGAGCCACCAAGGCGCGCAGTAACAATTGTTGAACCACGCTCATCCGTGCATGAGGTGGCATTTCGAAAGCACGCAACTCCAACAATCCCAAGCGGCCCGTGGCAGAGTCTGGCGAGTACATTTTGTCGATGCAAAACTCGCTGCGATGGGTGTTGCCTGTCATGTCTACTAAAATATTTCTCAGGCTGCGATCGACCAGCCAAGGCGGCATGCTCTGCCCATGAATTTGGCGATTCCGCGCTATTTCGTTCAGGGCAATTTCAAGCTCATAGACTTGGTCGTTGCGAGCTTCATCAATGCGCGGTGCTTGGCTGGTCGGGCCAATGAACATGCCACTGAAAAGATAGCTGAGACTAGGGTGGTTGTGCCAGTACAAAATCAAACTGGCCAGCAATTCGGGTCTGCGCAAGAAGGGACTGTCTGAGGGTGTGGCGCCGCCCATGACAACATGATTGCCGCCGCCAGTTCCTGTATGGCGACCATCAGTCATGAACTTCTCGGCACTCAGTCGTGTTTCAAAGGCGGCTTGGTATAAGAACTCTGTGTGCGCAACCACTTCATGCCAGTTGCTTGCAGGGTGGATGTTGACTTCAATCACGCCTGGGTCGGGGGTCACTTGCAAAAGTTTCAAGCGAGGATCTTTAGGGGGTGGATAGCCTTCCAGCACAATTTGGACTTTCAGCTTTTCAGCTGTCGCCTCAATGGCTTGAAGCAAATTCAAATAATCCTCTAGCCTGCTCAATGGCGGCATGAAAACATACATGACACCTTTTTGAGCTTTGTCATTGCTGGCATCTTTCAATGCGACAGGACCATTGGCTCGCCGGGGGTCTCGAATTTCAACGCACAAGGCCGTTCTCACTGTTGAAGTGTCTGAGTCAAATCGGGCGGGTGATTTTGCAGTCACATGAGAGGGTGACTGCATCACGGGGGATGTCGTCAAGTTGATGGATTTCGCAAGGGGGCTAAGTGGACTTCGAGTGGCGTAGGGGTCTTGGTCAATCAAGAGGTGCCTGTCGCTGGCAGTAGACCATGGCAAAGAATCGAGAGGCAGGCGCCAGCCCATGGCTGAGTCGCCGGGCATCAAATACAAGCGTTCATCGCGCACAAACCACTTGCCGCTTTGCCACCTTGTCTGTGAATCGTTGGAGTTCTTGGCGTCAACGGCAGCCAATGGCAGCAAATAACCGACCTCTTGGTCAAGCCCTTGTGAGAAAACGCGATGCAGCCGAGCACGCTCCAGTTCATCTTCCAGTCGCGAATCGAAGGGGTCCACATTGACGGGCAGTCTTCGTTCGCGCCACAAGTAATACCATGTGTCTTCATAACCAGGCAAGATATGGTCTGTTGGAATGCCCAGTTGGCTGGCCAGGGTTGTTAAGAAGTTTTTGGCGTCTTGCGGGCAGTAGTTTTGAGCAAAGTTTTCATCCGCCAATAGATCTGGATTTTGCCAACATGCTTGTCTATCTGCGCGCCAATAAATACTCAGAGCCCACCGCGGCAGTTGTTCGCCGGGGTACCACTTGCCCTGACCAAAATGCAGGAAGCCGCCTTGACCATATTGCTTTCGCAGTTTGTGAACCAACTCAGTGGCCAAGCCGCGCTTGGTGGGGCCGAGTGCATCCGTGTTCCATTCGGCTGCATCCCGATTTTCGGTGGCCACGAAGGTCGGTTCACCACCCATGGTCAGGCGAACATCGCCTTCTTGCAATTGCAATTCGACTTGATCTCCCAATGCCAAGATTGCTGCCCACTGATCTTCTGAGTAGGGTTTAGTCACACGCGGTGACTCTTCAATTCGTGTGATGGCCATGTGGTGGCTGAATTCAACTTCAGCTTCGTCCATTAAGCCTTCAATGGGTGCAGCGCTTGAAGGCTGCGGTGTGCAGGCCAGAGGAATATGGCCTTCACCTGCCAGCAAACCTGACGTTGGGTCAAGACCGACCCAGCCTGCGCCTGGCAAGTAAACTTCACACCATGCATGCAAATCGGTGAAGTCGACTTCCGTGCCGCTCGGGCCATCGAGTGACTTCACATCGGGCGAGAGTTGAATCAAGTAGCCTGATACAAATCGAGCGGCCAAGCCCATGTGCCGCATGAGTTGTACCAGCAGCCAAGCAGAGTCTCTGCAGGAGCCACTTTGGAGTGAGAGTGTTTGCTCGGGGGTTTGGACACCAGGCTCCATCCGAATCAGGTAGCCAATGTCTTGGTAAACCCGCTGGTTAATTTGAACCAAAAAATCAATGGTTCTTTGCCGTTTTCGATCTAAGGTGCTGAGGTATTTTTTAAACAATGGGGTCCGTGGCAGTTTGTCCAAATAGCCTGCCAGCTCTTCTTTGAGTTCTGGTGAGTAGCTAAGAGGGACATGTTCTGCACTGGGCTCTAAGAAAAAATCAAAGGGATTGAAAACGGCCATTTCAGTGACCAAATCGACAGTGACTTTGAATTCAGTGGTTTTCTGGGGAAATACCAAGCGGGCTTGGTAATTTGAAAAAGGATCTTGCTGCCAGTTGATGAAGTGCTCTGCGGGTTCGATGCGCAAGCTGTAAGAGAGGATTCGGCTTCTGCTGTGAGGTGCGGGCCGCAAGCGGATCACTTGAGGGCCCAATTGAACAGGGCGGTCGTAACGGTAATGCGTAACGTGATGCAGTGCGACGTGGATGGACATAGATGCAAGTAAGCGCAACAGCGGCTGCATCGACATAGCAGCTTGGGCCTCCTAAACTAGCAAAAGCCGCGCCATGAATGGCTCACAGAAAGGCCTGACATGTTGAAGACAGCGCCGTGGTGTTGGATGGGGTGGCTTCTGGGCACGACTCTTCAGTTGCAGCAAGCCAGTCTTTGGTCAGTTTTGGATGTGTGGGTTGGGGGTGGGTTGACCTTGTCACTTGGCTTGCTCGCTTGGATGCGGCGCAAGCAAAACTCTCTTGTTTCAAATAGTGTTTTGGGAGCTTTGATCTCCTTCGGACTGGCTTTGACACTTGTAAATGCGCGCTGTCTTTGGCAGGCGCAACATAGGCTGGATCCCCTGTTGGAGGGAAAAGAGGTATTGCTAAAGGGTGTGATTGCCTCCTTGCCGCAACAAACGACCAGCAGCGTTCGATTTAGATTTGCGGTTCTCTCCGCCTTCGATGTCAACGCATCCTCCAATGTGGTGGTTCCAGAACGGATTGACCTGGCTTGGTTTGATCGCGAAGCAGCTGAGTTGATGAAAGGCAGTCATTGGGCGGATCTCAAAGCGGGTGACATTTGGCAATTCAGCGTGCGGCTGAAAGCGCCTCATGGCACCCTCAATCCGGGCGGCTTTGATGAGGCTTTGTGGCGCTGGGAGCAGGGGGTCATGGCAACGGGCACCGTGAGCATGGGCAAACGTGCAGAGGTGCCCAAAAAAATCAAGACTTCATGGCTTTATCCCGTCGCTCAAGCTCGGCAATACGTGCGTTCAGAAATTGAGAGAAAACTAGGGCAAGGTGATGAGCAAAGTCGCTCTTTGGCGGGTGTGATTGCAGCCTTGGTGATGGGCGATCAGGCGGCCATTCAAGCTTCTGATTGGGATCTTTTCAGAGCGACTGGCGTGGCGCATTTGATGAGTATTTCTGGTTTGCACATCACTTTGTTTGCTTGGGTCATGGCGGCAGTCATTCGAGCGCTTTGGCGTTTCTCGGCAAGCTGCGAAACCCAGCTTTGTTTGCGCTGGCCGGCACCGCAAGTTGCCCTTTTGGCGGGAGCGCTGCTGGCCACACTTTATGCCCTCTTTAGTGGTTGGGGCTTGCCGTCACAACGGACGGTGATCATGCTTTGGGTCATTGGGTTGCTCCAGCTGAGCGGCACAAGATGGCCCACTTTTTGGGGCTTGGGTTTGGCGCTGTGGGTGGTGGTGACTTTTGACCCATGGGCAATGCTTCAGCCAGGATTTTGGCTGAGCTTTGTGGCCGTGGGTGTTTTGATGCTCAACGCACCTGTGCAATATTCGGATCGCACCAAATTGGAGGATGAGTGCTCTGAATTGGTGCCAAAAAATGATTTCATGTCGAGTTGCCTCAATCTGGTGTCCAAAACATTTCAGTCATTGAGGCGCTTGTTGCGTGAACAATGGGTGGTCACACTGGCTTTGACGCCGCTTGCTGTTTTGTTCTTTGGGCAGCTTTCGTGGCTTGGCCTTTTGGCCAATTTGGTGGCCATTCCTTGGGTCACATGGCTGGTCACGCCGCTTGCCATCTTGGGTATTTTTGCCCCGCCACTTTGGGTGCTGGCGTCTTGGGCGCTTCAGCCTCTGATGGGCTTGTTGACCTTGATGGCGAGTTTGCCTAACAGTGTTTGGATGTTGCCAACACCGCCCATTGGCTTGGCAGTGTTGGCCATTTTGGGAGGCTTGTTGCTGTTGCAGCAATGGCCATGGTCCCTGCGCTGTTGGGGAAGCTTGTTCATTTTGCCCATTTTCATTTGGCAAGTACCAAGACCAGAACCAGGTCAATTTGATCTTTGGTTTGCCGATGTGGGACAAGGCAATGCCGTGCTCATCAGAACCCGTCACCATGCGTTGCTGTATGACGCTGGGCCCATTTACACAGAAACTGCCGATGCGGGTCAAAGGGTGTTGGTGCCACTCCTTCAGCGAATGGGGGTGAAGTTAGATCGAATCATGTTGAGCCACCGAGATGCAGATCACACAGGCGGTGCGGCCTCAGTATTGCGTGCGCACCCCCATGCAGACTTGTGGAGCTCCTTGGAAGACGGTCACGCACTGTCGAATCTTCGGCCCGTGCATGCTTGTATGGCTGGACAGAAATGGGAGTGGGATGGGGTTCAATTTGAACTGCTGCATCCGATTTTTTCTGATTACAGCAAGATGGCTGGCGCCAATGCTTTGAGCTGTGTCTTGAGAGTGGATGCAAGTCGTGGTGCCCCTTCAAAAATGGGGGAAGATGACCACATGGCCAGTGCCTTGTTGGTGGGGGACGTCGAGGCGGCTCAAGAGTTGGCCATGCTAGAGCGTCAGGCATTGAAACCTGTGGGAATGTTGTTGGTGCCGCACCATGGCAGTCAAACTTCTTCAACGAATGGGTTCATTCAGGTTCTGCGTCCGCATTGGGCTGTGGTACAAGCAGGTTACCGCAATCGATATGGCCACCCATCGTCTGGTGTGCTTGAAAGGTACGCCAATCAAAAAGTGCCTGTGTCGATCTCTTCTGAGTGTGGTGCTGCCCATTGGCAAAGTAGCCACCCTCAGCAACTTGATTGCGAACGAGAGCTTCGGCGCCGGTATTGGCATCTATCCAGGAGGGTAGAACCCAAGGCTTCTGACTAGTCCAGTGTGCAGGTCCAGATACATGTGGCGATGTGGATGCGGGTATGCATCTTGCTTTTAATCAAACAGGAGAGAAGTCAGATGCAGCAATTTGATGAGATGTACAGCCAGGCAACGGCTACCCAGCCTGGAAGCCAAGTTCGGCCGCATTACAAAGCCTATGCAGACTGGTTGGCAGGGCAAACGGAGCAAGGGATGCTGGCCCGCCGGGAAGAAGCGGAAATGATCTTCCGGCGAGTGGGCATCACCTTTGCTGTTTACGGCGAGAAGGATGAAAGCGGCTCAGGCACCGAGCGACTCATCCCCTTTGACCTTATTCCCAGAATCATCCCTGCCAACGAATGGCAAAGCATGGAACTTGGTTTGGTGCAACGTGTGACTGCGTTGAATCGGTTTATTCACGATGTCTATCACGATCAAGAAATCATCAAGGCGGGGTTTATTCCTGAAGAGCAAATTTTGCGAAACGCACAATTTCGTCCCGAAATGATGGGCGTGGATGTGCCGCATCAAATTTACTCGCACATCAGTGGCATCGACATCGTGCGTGCGCCCAATGCACAAGGGGAGGGTGAGTATTACGTGCTCGAAGACAACCTCAGAGTGCCAAGCGGTGTGAGTTATATGCTGGAAGATCGCAAGATGATGATGCGTTTGTTTCCCGAGCTTTTCAGCCGTCACCGTGTGGCACCTGTTGCGCATTACCCCGACATGCTGCTTGAGACGCTCAGGGCTTCAAGCCCGGCTTCTTCTGCCGAGCCAACGGTGGTGGTGCTCACCCCTGGCATGTACAACAGCGCTTACTTTGAACACGCCTTTTTGGCTCAGCAAATGGGCGTGGAATTGGTAGAAGGCCAAGACCTGTTTGTGAAAGATCAATTTGTTTACATGCGAACCACGCGCGGCCCTAAACGCGTGGATGTCATTTACCGACGGGTGGACGATGATTTCTTAGACCCCAAAGTATTTAGACCCACCTCCACATTGGGGTGTGCAGGTTTGATGGGTGCTTATCGTGCTGGCAATGTGGCTATTTGCAACGCTGTAGGTACGGGCGTGGCCGATGACAAATCCATTTACCCCTATGTGCCACAAATGATTGAGTTCTATTTGGGTGAAAAGCCTATTTTGAAAAATGTACCAACCTACATGTGCCGCAAGCCAGATGACTTGGCTTATACCCTCGCCAATTTGAAAGACTTGGTGGTCAAAGAGGTGCACGGTGCGGGTGGGTACGGCATGTTGGTGGGGCCAGCCTCTACCAAAGAAGAAATTGAAAATTTCCGAGCAGCCTTGCTGGCCAATCCCTCGGGCTACATCGCGCAGCCTACATTGAGCTTGTCGAGTTGTCCTACTTATGTCGAAAGTGGTGTGGCACCGCGCCACATCGACTTGCGTCCATTTGTGCTCAGTGGTCGAACGGTGCAAATGGTACCGGGCGGCTTAACCCGTGTGGCTTTGAAAGAAGGCTCCTTGGTGGTCAACTCTTCTCAGGGTGGTGGCACCAAAGACACTTGGATTTTGCAATCATGAAAGAGACCTCATGCTAAGCCGGACAGCCGACCATTTATTTTGGATGTCGCGTTATACAGAGCGTGCAGAAAACACTGCGCGCATGTTGAACGTGAGCTATGAAACATCCTTGTTGCCACAGTCGAGTGCCACTGTTCAGGCGGGCTGGGAAGGCTTGTTGTCCATCAGTGAATTGCTCACTGCCTACACAAAGCGGCATGGCCAAGTGACGCCTCAGAATGTCATGCAGTTCATGGTCATCGACGAGAGCAACCCCTCGTCAATCATCTCTTGTTTGAGTGCTGCACGAGAAAATGCACGGGCTGTTCGTGGTGCACTGACGACTGAAGTTTGGGAAACCCAAAATCAGACTTGGCTTGAAGTGAATCGCATGATTCGATCTGGCGAGTTCCAAGCAGACCCTGGCAAATTCTTTGAGTGGGTGAAATTCAGATCGCATCTGTCAAGGGGGGTAACGGTTGGCACCATGCTCATGGACGAGTCCTTGCACTTCATGCGCCTCGGCACTTTTTTGGAGCGCGCGGACAACACGGCTCGCCTGGTTGATGTGAAGTTCCACGCTGTTCAAACAGACAGATTGGGCACATTGCCCATGGTCGCCAACTTGGTGCAGCAGGTGCAGTTGCAAGTTCAATCTCAGCCTATCGAATCAAGCACAGACAGTTCACAAGAATTTGACTTCTACCACTGGAGCGCCATCTTGCGCAGCGTGAGTGGCTTCGAAATTTACCGCAAGGTGTACCGCGATGTGATTCACCCAGACCGGGTGGCAGAGTTGCTTATTTTGCGACCCGACATGCCGCGCTCCTTGCACGCCAGCCTGAATGAAGTGGTCAACAATTTGGAAGCGGTGACCGACAATTTGCAAAGTGAAACCTTGCGCCATGCAGGCAAGCTGCGCGCAGACTTGGCCTATGGCCGCATTGACGAAATCTTGGCCACGGGCCTGCATGCTTACCTCACCCAATTCTTGGAGCGCGTGAATGTGCTGGGCGGCAGAATCAGTCGCGAATTCTTGATGCCTCAAAACGGGTAAATTTGGGCCAGGCCGCTTGGGCAAAACGATTCAGAAAATGCCCTTGATTTTTGCGGGAATTTGGCGATCAGTGAATACCCTCTGACCTTTTTTTTTATCAAGTGGTTCAATCCTTTTGTTATTTTTGATCACATCACTTAAGGAATCTTCAACCATGACCACACGTCGCCAATTGGTGCAAGGTGCTGCTGTCAGCATGCTGGGCCTGAGCCATTTACCCAACTTTGCGCAAACACGCGTGGAAAATTTGCGCATCATTGTGGGTTTCCCGCCTGGTGGTACCACCGATGCATTTTCTCGCCGCATAGCCGAAAAAATGCGTGGCACGTATGCCACCAACGTCATTGTGGACAACAAACCCGGCGCGGGTGGGCAGATTGGTGTGACCACTCTCAAGGCTGCGGCGGCCGATGGGGCTCACATTTTGTATTCGCCAGCTTCCATGCTGACCATTTACCCGCACTCCTATAGCCGCCTAAGCTACGCACAGTCCGATGTGACACCCATTGGCATTGGGCACTCTACTGACCATGCCTTCGTTGTAGGCCCAGCTGTTCCCGATTCAGTGAAGAACATCAAAGACTTCGTTGAGTGGGCCAAGGCCAATCCAGGCAAAGCCAGCATCGGCAACCCTGCAGCGGGATCCATGCCGCACTTGTTGGCAGGCCGCTTGGCCATGTTGGGTGGATTTCAAATTACCAATGTTCCTTTTGCGGGTTCAGGCCCTGCCATTCCTCAAGTGATGGGGGGGCAACTCGCAGGCATGTCATCACCTTTGGGCGATTGGGTGCAGCACCACAAATCTGGCAAGATTCGAATTCTGGCCACCTCTGGCCCCGATCGCGCTGTGTTCACCCCCGATGTGGCCACATTCCGCGAGCAAGGCTTTGGTGAATTGACAGTTCGCGAGTGGTTTGGTTTCTTTGCACCCGCAGGCATTAGCGAGGCGGTCAGGCAAAACCTGAATTCATCGCTGCGCCAGGCCATGAGTCAGCAAGACATTCGAGACTTTGTCACACCTTTGGCCGCCAACTTGGAAGCCAGTACTTCGGCTGAACATACACGCCGTCTGGCAGAAGACTCTGAGATGGCACGCCGTTTGGTGACAGCCTTGGGCTTTAAGGCTGACTCCTGATTGGTCTTTGATCATTAGTCTCTCGAAAACCCACTGAACTTTAAAGTCAATTGATTCCTGAAATCAAATCGATTGGGTTAGCACTTGCCTTGCTCGCAATCACTTTGCCCTCAATGGGTGAAGTGATTGCCACCAAAGTAGACGTTCCTGTCGTAGGTTCAAAGTGCAATGAGCGAGTCAAAGAAGTCAGTAGCGTTTCGGGATTGCTTCGATTTCCATCCAAGACCAACGGACAAATTCCCGCTGTGGTGATTCTTCACAGCAATGCAGGTGTCATTGGGGTCGGTGACTTCTATGCTCGAGCGTTGAATGGAGCTGGCATAGCCACATTGGAGCTTGACTCTTATTTCCCTCGCGGCGTACGCAATGGAAGTGAACGCAATGCACCAGTTTTGTGTGACCGGCTTCAAGATGCTTGGGGAGCGCTGGTTTTCCTTGCAAGCGATACAAGAATCAACTCCCAAAAGATTGGGGTTGCTGGAATGTCAAGTGGCGCTGCTGTGGCAATCATGTCTGGCATGGGTGTTCGGCCGGCTCGTTTGGCTCGCAACAATTCAATTTTGCCGCTTGAGCAAGTTTTTGCAGCGCACTTTGCCCTCTATCCCGGTTGTGCCAACATCATGGACGACCAGCAGCGAATTCGCTCGTGGATTAATCCGGGTCGACCCCAAAACTGGGGTGCCACTGGCAAGCCCATCCATATTGTGTCGGGTACCAGTGACGATTTTGATTTCAATCCGAAGACAGATTGTTTGCGGATGCGTGAGGAGTTTCCTGACATTGCCAATCAATTGACAGTGCGAATGGTTGAGGGCGCTACGCATGCATTTGATTGGCCCAATCCACCAGCGCCTACTTTCAGCCCATTTGCAAAGGCCCAAACAGGGGGCATGGTGACCATGCGCTATTCAGCTTCAGAGACTGAAATTGCTCAGAAGGAAATGGTCGAATACTTTCTTAAAAACCTAAAGTAGGTATTGGGCTGTTGATAAAGCTCATTTTGGGTTTAGGGGAGTCATAGCCAAAATTTTGTCAGAGACAGCCCACTTAGGTTGACGAAAAAAAATCAAATATATATTAAATTTATATGATCTTCTGCCGATTCATTTAACTCATACTGGGTTATCGATCTATGAACAGCAGACTTAAAAGATTTTTCATGTGGCCAGCAGTGCTCTTGCTTGGCGGGTGTGCGTCCATTTTCAATGGTTCAAAACAGACAGTAACTGTTAGAACCGACTGCCCAAGGGTTGTTTTAAAAAGCTCATGCAGTGCTTCAATCGGATCTCAAGTTTTTACTTTTGAAACACCGGCCAGTTTATCTGTTCCTCGATCCAATGAATCCATGTCGGTTACCTGTCGAGGTGGTTTGCTTGCTGGATCAAGCACACATGTTCAGCCTAGTCTATCTGCTAGCTTTATGGGTAACGCGGTTGCCGGTGGTGCGGTAGGGGCGGTAATTGACTTGAATACTCGGCGTGCTTTTTCCTATCCAAGTGTGACCAATATCGTCATGCCTATTTGCCAGTTTTTGTAATGACCTGAAGTACAGCCATGCATCTTCAACAACTGTTTTACACCTTCCGCTGGCTCATGGCTATTGCTCTTCTGCCTTTGCTTGCCTCGTGTGGTGGAGGCGGTGGTGCTTGTACTGCCAGCAGCTTTGCTTTTGGAAGCGTTGGTGGCGAAATTTGCAAGAGTAATCAGTCTTCAGTCTCTACCATTATTTCGGGTGTAGCCTCTGGTGGCGCACCCATCATTGGTACTGTTGAAATAATTGATAAGAATGGAGTTTTAAAAGGCTCATTCATCAATGATGATGGCACCTACAAAGTAGATGTCAGTGGCATGACTGGCCCATTCATTGTGAAGGCTCACGGCACCATTGCGGGAGTTTCTGTCACTTATTATTCAGCCGGTACCCAAGAGGATATTGGAGGGACGATCAATGTCACTCCGTTTACAGACCTGATCCTGTCAAACATTGCAGGCAGGTCTATCAATGTGTATTTGTCAGACGTTTCGAAAATTCCTCTGTTTGCATCCACATTAACCCCCTTGAAAATTCGACAAACTCAAGATGAATTGTTTGCAATTGTCCGTCCCATTTTGGAGCAGCTTCAGGTCACAGAGAAAGTTGACTTTATAAGGACGGTGTTTAAGGCTGACTATTCTGGGTTGAATTCCCTAATGTACTTGGTCAAGGTGGAATACGATCCGTTGACATCCTTATTCGCGTTGCGCAACCTGATCACGCAGGTCATTTTGACTTCCATTGATGTTACCAAGCCCTTTATCTCAGTCTCTATTCCACAAGCCTATTTGACAGATTATTCAAGAACAACAATCGCTGATCTTCAAGCTATTGCCAGTGTTTTGAGTCAACTTGAGAACTTGTTTAAAAGTGGATTGCCGACAGCTGAAGCCTTGGCTAAAAGTGGACTATTTGATACTTCCGACAATTTCAACAAATCAAATGGAAGAGACCGAACCTTTCAGCAATTCGCAAATGACCTTAGTTCTGACACAGATCTTCTTGATGCAGTATTCGGAAGCTGGTCGTTGATTTCGTTTAGGCCAGGTAACGAGGCGACTGTCAAGATCAGAATAGTTTACAAAAACAAAAGCACTGACAATCGGGAATCGGAATCTATATTTTTTAAAAAAATGGGTACCAACTGGCTTATCGTGGGTACAAGTTAAAATTGAACCTAACCATCGCTAAATTTGATTGTGCAACCTATCTAAACAGTTGCGACAGTGGACTTCAAACCCAACCCTGCCGCCAAACACTGTCGTTTTGCAGCTCACGCCACGCAATGATTTGCGTGGCCTTGGAAAACACTGCCTCGATTTCCACATTTTGAATCGGATCTGTCGGCTGTTCAGGTTGAATCACACGACTCACCAAAAAGTGCTTTTGTTTGGCGATGGGTGTGACCGCAGTCCACTTGGTCAACAGCAGTTTTTTGGGGTTCAAAGGGTTCATGCGTGAATGCCTTCAGGGCTTGCTTGGTATTTCTCGCGCCACTGCTTGGCCAAGCTCAATCACTGCCATGGCGTAATAACTGCTCCAGTTGTAGCGCGTGATGGCATAGAAGTTTTCGGTACCCGCCACATAGCTGGGGGGCTCATTGCCATTGAGCAACTCGATCAAGGCCAAGGGCCCCGTGTGCAGCAATGCATCTCCGTCTATCACCGCACCTTTTGCGAGAAAGTTGTTGACACTAAACGTTGGCAAGATGTCGGGTGCCATGAGGGCATCCATGTCGAGCTGATCACGGTTAAATGTGACGGGATAGTGTGTGGGCATTCCAGTCTGCCATTGAAATGCCTTGAAATAATTGGCCACAGAGCCAATGACATCGGCCGGACTGTTGAACAAATCAATGTGTTTATCGCCATCAAAATCGACCGCAAAGTTGACCCAGCTCGATGGCATGAATTGGGGCAATCCCATGGCACCCGCGTAGCTGCCTTTGAGTTTGGTGGGATTGATTTTTTCCTTGGCGGCGATGGCTAAAAACTGCGCCAATTCTTTGGAGAAAAAGGCCTGACGCTCCTTGGCCCTGGGATGTTCTTTGGGGAAGTCAAAGGTCAGGGTGCTCAAGGCGTCTAAGACTCTGAAGTTGCCAGTGTGTTGTCCGTAAAAAGTTTCAACGCCAATTACACCCACAATGAGCCACTGCGGTACACCATAGGTTTGCTCGGCTTGAAGGAGAAGGGCTTGGTGACGCTGCCAAAACTGAACCCCCGCTTGAATGCGCTTGGGCTCGATGAAGCGGGCTCGGTAAGCGGCCCAATTTTTTTGGCTGACTTGCGCGGGCGGCAAAATCAGCTTGGGAATGCTGGGAATCAGTTTGGCTTGAGCCACTTGTGCTTTGACCCACTCGGGGTCTAGTTGATTTTCTTGAGCCATTCGCTCGGCCCAAGCCATGGCATCAGATCTTTGGGCATAGGACGCAGCCGCAGAATGTGCAGGGGGCTTGTTTTTTGATTTTGTCTTCGTTTTTTTAGCGCCCTCAGCAGCCTCAGTGATTGCTGAAAATAAAAGGGTCAAACTGATCAAGATCAAGGAAAAATTTCGCATGCCTTGAGTTTAGCCTTTGTCATAGGTGCAGGTGTCGTGATAAGCTGGAAACCTCACTATTTTCCCCTCTTCATTGATCAATCATCCATGGGCGCTACTGGCTATTTCACGCACTCTGATTGCCGCTTGCACGAAATGGGCGCAGGCCATCCCGAGTGCCCCCAGCGCCTAGACGCTATCGAGGATCGCTTGCTGATCACGGGACTTGATCACGCCCTTGAACGCAGAGAGCCTTCTCCAGCCTCCTTGGCCGACATTGAATTGGCGCATGATCGCATGTACGTAGCTTCGCTCAGAGGTTTGAGTGAGGCCCTCATTGAAGACATGCAAGCGGGTGGGCCTTCGCATACTGCGCTGGACCCCGACACCACCATGAATGCCCATACTTGGCATGCTGCATTGCGCTCGGCTGGCGCTGCCTTGGATGCCACCGATGCCGTGATGGCGGGTGAATTAGAAAACGCTTTTTGCGCCATTCGCCCACCTGGCCACCATGCTTGTCGCGACAAAGCCATGGGTTTTTGTTTTTTCAACAATGTGGCCATTGCTGCCAAATACGCACTAGAGCGCCACGGCCTGAAGCGGGTGGCTGTTGTTGATTTTGATGTTCACCATGGCAATGGCACTGAAGACATTGTGGCGGGTGATGATCGCATTTTGATGGTCAGCTTCTTTCAGCATCCGTTTTACCCTGAGGGAGGTGCACGCAAGCACGACGCCAACTTGCTCAATTTGCCTGTGCCTGCCTATACCAAGGGCATGGACATTCGGGAATTGATCGACGTGATGTGGATCCCGCGTTTGGAAGCGCACCGGCCTGAGCTCATCTTCATCAGTGCAGGATTTGATGCCCATCGGGAAGATGATTTGGGTCAACTGGGTTTGGTCGAGCAAGACTATGTGTGGATGACACAGCGCATCAAAGACATTGCGCAAAAATATGCCCATGGCCGGATTGTGAGTTGCCTAGAAGGGGGCTACAACCTGAGTGCGTTGTCCCGAAGTGTTGAAGCTCACTTGCGAGTTTTGGCCAATGTTTGAAAAATATCGAAGGGTTTAACTTTGACTTCTGCGCCTATCATGATGCACGACCCCGCGCTTTGGTGGTCTCGCATGAATTCCCAAGAAGCTTTGCTAGAGCTTGTTTTGTTTTTTGCCTGCATTGCATTGGCATGGCTGGTGGTCTGGGGTGTGCGGCGTGCCACAAGCCAATGGGAGTTGTCCGTTTTATTGGGTAAAAATTTACTCGATGGTGTTTTGTTTCCCGTGCTTTTGCTCGGCATGGTTTTTGTGATGCGGGCAGTGTGGGCGCGCTCACACCCCATCTGGATTTTTGATTTTCTGGTGCCTGTCTGTTTGTCTTTGGCAGGTATTCGATTGGGCGTGAAAGTGTTGCAGGCCACTTTCAAATCTGCCTCTTGGGTCAGGCCCATCGAAACCAGCCTTTCTTGGCTGGCTTGGGCTGCTGTGGTTCTCTGGCTCACAGGTTTGTTGCCGCTTGTGCTGGAAGAGTTAGATCAAATCAAATGGAAGATTGGTGGCTCGCATCTTTCTGTCAGAACCCTCATCGAAGGCGGGCTAACGGCAGGTTTGGTCATGTTGCTAACCCTTTGGGTGTCGTCGGCCATTGAAGCCAGATTGCTCAAATCCTCATCTGGTAGTGAGTTGTCTCTGCGCAAAGCGGTGAGCAATGCAGTCACCTCCTTGATGTTGTTTGTCGGGTTGATGTTGTCCTTGTCGGCGGTGGGCATCGACCTCACTGCACTGTCTGTTTTGGGCGGTGCCGTTGGTGTGGGTATCGGTTTTGGTTTGCAAAAGTTGGCTGCCAACTATGTCAGTGGTTTTGTGATCTTGGCCGAGCGCAGCATGCGAATTGGCGACAGTGTGAAAGTGGATGGTTTTGAAGGACGCATCTCAGACATCAAAGCACGCTATACCGTCATTCGATCACCCACTGGTCGGGAATCTATCGTGCCCAATGAAATGCTGATTAACAGTCGCGTTGAAAACCTGTCTTTGGCCGATTCGCGAGTGTTACAGGCCACCCAAGTGACGGTGGCTTACGGCACGGATGTCAATCTGGTGATGCAACTGCTCACACAAGCTTGCGAGGAGCAAGCCAAAGTTTTGAAAGACCCGAGGCCCTTTGTCACACTTACCAATTTTGCGGCTGATGGCTTGGAGTTTGGTGCTCACTATTGGGTGGATGAACAGCAGGCGGGATTGTTGACCTTGAAGTCAGAAATCAACATCCGAATATTACAGCTACTGCAAGACAAGGGAATTGAAATTCCATTCCCCCAACGCGTCGTCCATACGCTTAACACAACTTAGAGACGGATATTGATCAAAGCGTTTCCCCAACGCTTTGATTCAAAGCAGTCCGTTCATCGATGTAAGTTGGCCTTCAATACCGAGGCGCACAAGCTGACAGCGGTGTTGGCCTCTTGCATCACGCGGCCCATGGTGATGAAGCCATGAATTTGGCGTTCAAAACAAACGTACTGTGCAGACACGCCATCTTTGGTCAAAGCATCTGCATACATCAATCCTTCGTCGCGCAAAGGATCAAAACCGGCTGTCATGACAAAAGCCGGCGGTAGGTTTTTGTGACTCTTGGCAAGCTGGGGTGAAGCGCGCCAATCTTTGGCATCTTCACGTCGACTCAAATAGTTGTCGGTGTAGTAGGCAATCGACTCTTTGGTGAGCATGTAGTCTTTGCCATTGGCGTGAAAGGACGGCGTGTCTTGCCACATGATGGTGGCAGGGTAAATGAGCAGCTGATAAGCAGGTTGAACTGAAACTTCTGGGTTGTCGCGCAGTCCGATGCAGGCTGCAGCAGACAAATTGCCGCCGGCACTGTCGCCACCAATGGCCAGGCGCTGGGGGTCTATCCCTAAGCTTTCGGCGTGTGACGCAGTCCAATTAAATGCAGCCACGGTGTCTTCATAAGCGGCTGGAAATTTGTGCTCAGGCCCCATGCGGTAATCGACAGAGACCACGACCACTTGAGCTTCTAGACACAGACTTCTGCATAGCACGTCATGTGTGTCGAGATCGCCAATGGTCCAGCCGCCACCGTGCAGGTAGACCAAGCCAGGCAAGGCCTTTTGGCTTTGCGCAGCGTGGGGGTGATACACCCGCACAGGCACATTTAAGCCATTGGCTGAAGCCACCTTGTCTTCTACTTTGAACACCTCTGGTGCATCAGGCTGTGTGAAGGTACGGCGAGACCGGTAAGACTCGCGTGCTTCTGTGGGAGTCAGGGTGTAAACAGGTGGCACACCTTTCTCAATCATGAGCTGCATCAGGGCTTGGGCTTGAGGGTCTAGCATGTTCAATCCATCATCGAAGGTAACCAAAGGCTGATGCCCGGGAAGGCCAGCAGAATTCCGAGTGTGATGATCAGCACCAGCACCATGGGCCAGACGCCCCTAAAAATGGCTGCCAGGCCAACTTGGGGCAACAGGGCATTGAGCACAAACAGGTTCATGCCAACGGGTGGCGAAATCAGTCCAATTTGAATCACCATGACGATCAGAACGCCAAACCAGACGGGGTCAAAACCCAACTGAACAACGATGGGGAAAAACAGCGGTATGGTGAGCAGGACCATGGTCAGCTCTTCCATGACGGTGCCCAACAGCACGTAAATCAGCATCATGGCAGCAACGATCATGATGGGAGAAAGGCCTAAGCTGGTGATCCAGTCTTTGAGCTCAAATGGCAAGCTGGTGTAGTTGACAAAATTAGCAAAGATCGTGGCGGCAATCAGCAATGTAAACAGCATGGCTGTGGTTCGAGCCGATTCGACCAAAACCTGTATGAGCACTTTCCAGCTCAGGGCTTTGCGAGCCAATGCAAAAAGAAAAGCACCTGTGGCACCCATGCCAGCGCCCTCAGTGGCAGTGAAGAATCCACCGTAAATGCCGCCCAAGACCAACACCACCAAGACCAAAACGCCCCAGATGCCCCGCACAGCTTGTAAGCGCTCGGACCAGCTGAATTTTTCGCCAGCCGGTGCGTGTTCCGGATTGTGCCAAGTCATTAAAACGACTGCCAACATCATGAGGCAAGCGGTCAATATACCCGGCAGTACGCCAGCTGCAAACAATTTTCCAATGTGGGTTTCGGTGATGATGCCGTAAATCACGAGAATGGTGGAGGGCGGAATCATGATGCCCAAGGTGCCACCCGCGGCGATCACCCCTGTGGACATGGCATCGCTGTAGCCCAGTTTTTTCATGGACGGGTAAGCGACCTTGCCCATGGTGGCGGCAGTGGCAATGGAGGAGCCGCAAATGGCACCA